>WNGJ01013459.1_pt1 | contig 14693 bp, 12 predicted proteins | sample 5400611 | NCBI WGS metagenome assembly WNGJ01 (sample SAMN13153375, study PRJNA577476) | soil metagenome | isolation source: 40 cm soil or saprolite under Garry oak tree replicate 1 | place: USA:California | collected 2016-06-15
GGGGCAGGTCACAGCGGGTCTGCGCTTGGATCTCGCTGAGCAGGCGCAACGCCGAAAGCGAGCTGCCGCCGAGATCGAAGAAGCTTTCGTGCCTGCCGATCGGCGATCCTTCCAGCAGCCTTTCAAAGATGCCTTGCAGCTCGCGTTCCAGCGCGTCGCGCGGGTCCAGCTCCTGACGATCGAGCCGTGCGTCCGTGTGGGTGTCGTCCGTCGGCTCCGCTCTGGCGGCCAGCGCGGAGGCGGACAAGGCCGGGACTCGAGCGATGGCATCCAGGCTGTCCGGGTTTCGCAGGGCATCCCGGTTGCGCACCGGACGGCCGTTCACGGCGTCGCGCGCCGCCGCCTCTGAGCGCTTTCCGCTATGCGTCACCGGGAGCTCCTCGACCTGTGCGATCCGCGCAGGCACGAATACCACCGAGCCGCGGCGGGCTAGCTCGGAGCGGATCCGCGCTTCGAGCGAGCGGTCGAGCACAGCGCCGCCACGAAGCACAACCAGAAGCACCAGGCGCGTGCCACCCGGCTCATCTTCGGCGTATTGCTCGACCGCCATCGCTTCGGCCACCTCTACGATGTCCTGCAGGATGCGATAGATCTCCGCCGGGCCGACGCGAATCCCGCGGATGTTGAGGATGCCGTCGGAACGGCCATGCAGACGTGCGCCGCCCTCCGGCGTGAACTCGATCAGGTCGCCGTGGGTCCAGACGCCGGGATTCTGGCTGAAGTAGGCCTCGTGGAATCGGCGACCGTCTTTGTCGCCGAAAAACCCGATCGGCCGTGACGGGAACGGATTGGCGCAAACCAGCTCGCCGATGCGTACCAGGGGCGCGTCAGCCGGCGGTAACGCGCGTACATCAAGCCCGAGGCTGCGGCACTGCGCCTCGCCACGATGCACCGGGAGGACGGGATTGCCCAGAACGAAGCAGCCCAAAATGTCCGTCCCGCCAGAGACGGACTGCAACAGCAGTTCTTGCTTTACGCGATCCCGCACCCAATCGTACTGATGCTCGTAGAGAATGGATCCCGTAGAGAGTACTGAGCGCAAGGACGCAAGGTCGCATCCGCGCGCGGGCTGGTAGCCCGACTGCTCGCAGAGCTGCAGGTAAGCGGGGCTCGTCCCGAATACCGTCACTTTCTCCGACGCTACCAGCTCCCACAGCGTCCCCGGCCCCGTGATCGGGCCATCGTAGAGGACCAGCTCGACCCCGGATGCGAGCGCCGAAAGTTGCCAGTTCCACATCATCCAGCCGCACGAGGTATGGAAGAACAGCCTGTCGCCCTGCCGCAGGTCACAGTGCAGCCGGTGCTCCTTCAGATGCTCGAGCAACGTCCCGCCGGCGCCATGCAGAATGCACTTGGGTTGCCCGGTCGTGCCGGAGGAAAAAAGCACGAACAGCGGGTGGTCGAACGCAAAGCGCTTCCAGGAGCCATCGTCGGTCGCGCGGCCGCGTTTCATGAGGTCGGTAAGCCGATGGATTGGACACGCCACCCCGTTTGGAGCCGCCCCGTCGTCGAGCGCGACAATGGCCTTCAATGACGGCAGGCCCGCCGCTACCTCCACGAGGCTTGCAGCCACGGGCGCACCGATGTCCCAGCGCTCGGAGCGCAAATGCCCCATCAGGATGACTGGCTCAATCGGCGCGAACCGCGAGAGGATCGAAAACACGCCCATGTCGGGGGCGCAGCTCGAGAAGGTCGCGCCAACCGCCGCCGTCGCAAGCGCGGCCACGACAGCTTCGTTACCGTTCCGCGCAATCGCTACAACGCGATCGCCTTCCGCCACCCCCATGTCGCGGAGGGATGCCGCCACGCTGCGCACTCTGTCGCGCAGCTCGCCACGCGTCAGGCGCTCGCGCGGCCGGTCCGCGTGACAAGCCGTGACGGCGGGCAGGTCGTCGCTTGCGTGTTCCTGCTGCAACAGGTTCTCGACGAAGTTGAGGCGCAGGCGGGGGAAAAAAGACGCGCTCTCGCAGGAATCGCCGGCGCAAACCGGCTCGAGCTCGCCCTCGACGTCGAGCTTGCACCAGCGCAGGAACAACCGCCAAAACGCCCGAAATTGATTACACGAGAACTGCTCGAACCCTGAGTAGTCGCTGTAACTGCGTCCCGTCACGGTCTCGCAATAGCGCACGAACGCGCTTAGCTGCGACCGTGCCATCGCCGTCGCATCAGGAACGAAGATCGGATCTCGTGGCCCAGCCTGCAGCATCTTTATCCCGGGGGATCCCCACTATAACGAGAAAGCCCGGCCTCGAATCAAGGACCGGGCTTCTTTGTTGGCGGCTGCAATCTTGAGCTAGGGCGCGCGTTGTTCCTTAGCCCCGGTCAGCTCGCGCACCGCGGCAATCAGGTCTTCGAACTTGAACGGCTTGTTGAACGTCTTTGCAGCGCCGACCTGGCGCGCGACCTCGAACACATCGAGATTCGCCAGCGGGTCGCGGCCGCTCATGGCGATGATCTTCGCTTCGGGAAACTCCCTGCGCAGGTCGTGGATCGTCTCGATACCCTCCATTTCCGGCATGAAGATGTCGGTGACGATCACGTCGGCGGGCCGGGCGCGCTGCAGCGCCAGCCCCTGAGCGCCGTTGGCAGCGCCTTCGACCTCGATGCCGTAGCTCTGAAACCACATGAGCGCAAGCTTCCTGAAGTCTTCGTTGTCCTCGATGACGAGAACGCGCATCAGGTCTCCAGTAGCGCTCGCCGGCTCAGTCGAGCGTGAAGGCGTCCCACGCGATGCTATCCCAGGCCACGCTGTCCCACGCGACGCTGTCCCACAAGACGCTGTCCCACAAGACGCTGTCCCACAGGACGCTGTCCCACAGGACGCTGTCCCAAGCGAAGTTGTCCCAGGCGATGCTGTCCCACACGACGCTGTCCCACGTGAGCGCTTGCCAATCGATGCCGCCGAGCGTCGGATCCTTCCAGTGGAGCGGCGAGCCATAGAGGACCGGGAACAGCGCGCGGGCGAAGCCGTCCGCAGGGCGGAGCGCGCGATTTGCGCAGGCCAGGGGCGCCACAGTTTGAAGCGTGCCAGTCAGGAGCCCGCCACCCAAGAGACCGCCCGATCCGCCAGTAGGAGGCGCAGGAATCGTCAGCGCCGAGGTCATGGCAGCGTATGTATCGAGCAAGCCACTGCCGCCCGCTGTTGGATCGGGGAGAACCTGGCCGCTCTGCTGCCCGTACGGCTGCGTCGTACTAACAAGGAGCGCCTTGACCTGATCTGGCGAGAGGTCCGGCCGGCGTGCCAGGAGGAGCGCGGCGGCGCCCGACACGACGGCGGTCGCCATCGACGTTCCGGTGAGGCGGAAGTATGTCGATCCGTTCCGCGCCACCACGATGCGGTCGGGGAACAGCGTATCCAGGGCGCTTCCTGGCACCCGGATCGAGACAATGCGCCGCCCCGGTGCTACCAGATCAGGCTTGGCATTCGAGTCGGCGCTGCCCCAGGCGGAGAACCAGGCGAGCAGGTCGTCGCCTCGGCCAAGGGTTCCCCGATCGTCCGTCGCGCCAACGGTAATGGCATATGGGTCGATGCCTGGCGTGTCGACGGTGCCTCCCGCCGGTCCGCCGTTCCCCGACGCGGCTACGACGACCAGACCACGGCGCCACGCGATTTCCACGGCGGCCGCCATCGGGTCGGCCCGGTAGGAAAGGTTTGCGCGCGCGCCGAAGGACAGATTGATGACGCGGATGTTGTAGACAGCGCGGTGCGCGAGGACCCACTCGATCCCACGCACCACCGAGGAGATCCGGCCGCTCCCGAGGCTGCCGAGTACCCGGACGTCGACGATATTGGCTTGCGGAGCGATGCCTACGACCTCGCCGCCGGAGCGGCTGCCATTCCCGGCGATGATCCCCGCGATATGTGTTCCATGTCCGCCCGGGTCGCTTGCCAGGCGCTGATCCGCGAAGTTGACCGAGGCGAGAATGCGGTTCGTGGGCTGGACGAGGTCCGAATCCGCTGCGACGCCTGAATCGAGGACGGCGACGGTAACACCTCCCCCGGTGATCCCCTGCTGCCAGACCTGGTTGGCGTTCACCACGAGCGGGTAGACCTCCGAGACCTGTTCCGGAGGCGCGACCACCGGCGGATCTGCGCTGCGCCGCGGGCCCACCGTCGCGTCGTGATGGATGCGCGCCACAGTGGGTACGAGGCTTATCGCATTGATGCCGGCGGCGTTCGCAAACCCCGCGGCTGCGTCGATGAGGGACAACGCAGCGACCGGAGTGCCGTATTGACGCAGGAGATCGAGGGCCGCCAGAGCGCGATCGACATCCGGCGCGCTCACGAACGGGGCGGTCGGGTGCTGCATCTCCACGATGACTGGCAGCAGCGCCTGCGGATTGGCCTGCATCAGGGCGCGCAACGCAGGGTCGATCTTCGCCTCGGCGGCCAATTGCGCGGGCGCCGGATTCACCGTGACGGCCACGCCATCGCTCACCGTGAGCGCGCCGTCCGAAACCGTCAGCCGCAGGACGTAGGCGCCGCTCGCCGAGAAGGTAGCGGTCGAGTTGAGGGCGCTGGCGTTGCTGAAGCTGACCGTACCCGGGCCGCTCACCTGGCTCCACGTCGTCGTCAGCGCGCCCGGCGGATTGGGCTGTCCGTCGTCGATGGCGGCGCCCGTCAAATTCGCGATGCTGGCAGCGTGATCACCTGGTCCGCGCCCGCGTTCACGACCGGCGCCTGGTTGGCCAAGGGCACCGGAAGCAGCGGGGGCAGCAGCTGCGCGTGCGCGGAAGGCGCCGCGGGCACAAGCGCGAGCGCAACGAGCGCGCAGCTGATTCCGAGCAGCCGGCGGCGATTCATGCGTGCTCCACCGCTGGTCGATAGGTGCTCCGCTCCTCACGCAACGGCACAGTGAAGCAGAACGTGCTGCCTTGGCCGTGGCCGAGCGACTCCGCCCACATGCGGCCGCCATGCGCCGCAACGATGCCGTTGCTGAAATACAGGCCGAGCCCTCCTCCCGCCACGTTTCGCGCCGGTTCCGCCCGGTACCCCCGGCGGAACAGTTGCGTCAGCTCGGTGCCAGCGAGGCCGATTCCCTCGTCGCGCACGCGGACCGTCGCGGCGCGCGCGCCAGCGGCCACCGACACCGTCACGGTCGAGCCCTCGGGCGAGTACTTCAGTGCGTTGGAGAGAAGATTCATCAGCGCCTGCCGGAGCCGGCGCTCGTCCCACTCGCCCACCACGTCCTGGTCGGCGAGGACCTTGATCTCGTGGCGGGCGGTCGAGCGTACGCTTTCAGTCACTTCGCGGGCAAGGGCGCCGAGATCCGTGCGCCACCGCAAGATGGAGAGCAGGCCTGCCTCGAGGCAGGAGACGTCAAACAGTGTCGTCAGGAGCTCTGCTAGGCGGTCCACGTGCGTGACGATCGACGCGGCATCCGCCTCCAGGTCCGTGCGATCGCGCTCGCCGGAAGACAGTCGCCGGTGGAGAAGCTCCGCGTGGCCCCTGACCACCGCAAGGGGAGTCTTCACATCGTGCCAGGCCATGTTGAAGATGTCTTCCCGCAGTCGCTCAAGATCGCGCTGCCCCGTGATGTCACGGAGCACGATGACGCCGCCTTGCGGGGTGCCTCTCGCCGAACGTAGCACGGATGCGGCGAGGCTCAGCACGCGCCGCTGCCCCGAGCGCAGCTCGACCTCCTCTTCAGCGACGCTCGTGCCCGAGCGGAGGGCAGCCATGATCGGGAGGAGCGCTGCGGCGATCTCGCGCGCCGTTGCCGGCCACTGCTCGAGCCGCTGCTGCTCGAGTGGCTGGCCGACCACGAGGCTCGCGTTGTCCAGGCAGAGGAGCTCCCGGGCCGCCCGGTTCAATCGCACGATGGCGCCCCGTGCGTCAACGATGAGGAGGGCGTCGTTCATGGTCGCGAGGACCGCTTCCAGCTGCAAAGCATGTCGCTCGTGCTCCAGGGCCATCTGCTCCGTCGCGCGAACGCGTTCGATGACAATACCCGCCTGCACAGCGATGGCGCCCAGACTGAGGAGATCCGCATCCTCGTAGGCTTCGGGCCGATAGCTCTGCGCAGAGAGCACACCGAGCACCCGATCGCCGGACAGGATCGGGACCACGACGCCGGACTGGGGCGTCACCAGCTCCCCCGCTTCGGTCCCGTAGATGAGGTGGACCGCCGGTCCCTCAGCAGACCATCGACGCACGAGCCGGGGCTCCCCCGTTCGAATGACCTCGCTCGTGAAACCCTTGCCCAGCGGGAACGTACCGCCGGGGTACTCGACCCCGCGGTCCATCTGGCGGACGACCTGCACGGTTGCACTCGCCTCGTCGTAGAGCGCGAAGAGAAAGACCGTCGCGTCCATCACGCGCGCAGTCTCTTCATGGAGAGCGCGGAATAGCTCCGCGAGGTCGCGGGCGCCGGTAGCGAGCGCTCCGAGCCGATTCGCAAGCTCGAGTCGCGCGCGAAGCTCCTTCTCACTCGCAGTCAGCGCGGTCGGCATCTACCCCCCAACGCATGGCGGTGTAGCGCTGCAGTGGTGCCTGATCGTAAGAGCAGAGGAAAAGGGCCTTTTCCCTTATCCTAGCCTTGCTTCAATTTAAGCACGCTATCGATCCGATGCGCCATTCGGACCATGGCGGCGTCATCAAATCAAAGTCCGGAAAGAACAGCCGGCCTCGCTTCGCGACCAAAGTCAAGTTTAGTCATTGATTTGTCTGGAAATTCAACTACTGCCAGGCGCGGTTGTCGACCGTGTTCTCGTAGGTGGCGCCCGGCGCGACCAGCCCCCATCCCAGCGTCCACTGATAGGTGTGCTCGAAGCGCTCGCGGGTGTACGGCTCGGGCGCGGCATTCAAGATGCGCGACAGCTTGAGATCCTTCAGCTCGAGCAGGCCTGCGGCCTCCTCGATCAGATAATGCGCGTAGCGCTCGGGGCTCTTCTGGATTGCCTCGGCAGCCGAGGCCTCGGCGCGGAACATTTTCGCCAGCGTCGCGCCGTCCAGCTCGTCGCCCGCGGCCTCGCTGCGGGTCGAATGCGACTCCATCAGAACCCGAAGGCCGCGCATTTCTGCGATGCTGATCCACGGCTCCATCAGGCTGACGGCGGCTACCTCGCCGCGGCTCACGGCGTCCAGCCGTTCCTTCATCGTCCCGGCAAAAGTGGTCCGGATCTGCTCGCGCTTGAGGAAGCCCTCAAGCAGCTTCAGCGTCGTGAAATGCGAGCCGTTGAACGGGCTGACGCCGATCGGCTTGTCCTTCAACTGCTCCGGCTCGTAGATGCGCGACTTGGGAGCCGTGACGATCGCGAAAGTCGACATCGCCGAGCCCAGCGCCACGATCTTGGCGGCGCGGTGCCCGGAAGTCACCGTGGACTCGACCGCGCGCTTCATGACTCCCCACTCGCACATCCGGAACTGGTCGCACGCGCCTTGATCGTAAAGCGCCTCCATGGTGCGATCGAACACGTTGGCGCGCAGGGCCTGGTGGTCAGAGTCGCGCTGACCGGAACCCGGGGTGCGGACGATCTCCACGTCCAGGCCCTCGTCCCTGAAGAACCCTTCGTCGCCGGCCACCAGCAAGGGCAGATCGTGGATGGCGTTCATCATCGATGCCCTTACTTTCTTAAGCGATGCGGTCATGGCGCGCCTCCAACTCTGGACAGTCATTTTCTGCCATTTTCTCTTACAGCGCATGTACTGCACCCGAGGTAACCGACGGCGAGAACAAGCACGACGAGGAGGGCGATCGTCGCGACGCGCGAGGACTCGGCGAGAAAATGCAGCGTGCCGCTCTCGAGCCCGACAAACGCGAGGCCGAGCACGGGGATCACCGGGGCCCCGCAGCCCGTGACGCTGCACGCGCCGGTGGAGACTGCGAATACCGTCGCCGCGGCACCCGCCAGACCTCCGCGGTGCAGTGCCCGCGCCGCGCCGCCGAGGGCGAGATCGCGATAGCGGCGCCAGAGGGCGAAGTACAGCCCGAACAGCGCCGAAACGAGGAGGATGCGGCCGACGTCGGTCACGTCCAAAGCGAAACCCCACTCGGCGCCGCCGTAGGTGCTGCCGGCCGAAACCCAGAACAGCGCAAGGTCCGGAAGCTTCGCCAGTTTTTCCACCAGCGGCGCGTCATCGGAGGCGAAGTATTCGGGGAGGCGTTTCAGCCACGGATTGAAGGTGTAGAAGTCGAACGGTTTGCGCACCGCCGACAGGATCGCGACGGGAGCAACAACGTTGAGCGCGGCGACGGCGAGCGTCACCGACGCGAAGACGATGGGATGCGCGGCCAATGCCGTCCACGCCCCCCGCAGCGCCTCGCCCACCCACCGCATGTGTTCATTTTACGGTCTCGACTATGGCCTGCGCAGCCGTGACTATCGTTGCTGCCGGCACCGCGTGCTCGTAGCATGACGCTCGCCGATGAACTACTTCATTCTCGCCGCGGGCCTGGCGCATCTCGGCATCGCCCACGCCGGCCACGAGTTTCCGTTCTATCCGTCGTTCTATCCGCAGGAGATCACGGTCGAAGCGCTCGATGCGCAGGCCGCGGCGCAGCGGCTCGCCAAGGGGACGCTGCACGCTTACGCCGGCACGCTAGAAACCGATCTGGCGAAGACCGCCGCGGTCGCTTCCCTCGGCGGCTACGTGATTGCCAGGGTGGACCGCGACGCGTGCGCAGCGGCACGCGGCTTGAAGCCGGCGCTTCCCGCGGGCGCGGTCTGGCATCCGTACCCCGTCACTCCGTTTCATGCCGACTACCTGCACCACGCCGATCGCGCTGAAGCCGCGCGCGCCGGCGCTGCAGCGGACAAAAAACAGACAAAAGTTCAAATCGAGGTCGTCGAGGCGCGCGAGGTTGAGACAAGGGTGGTTTCACGCCTATCTCCTGCTCGCGCCCGCGGTGACTGACGTGCGCATCGAGAATGCAGCGCGGCGTCTGATGCGCGGCGATTATCGAAGTCTCGAAGAACGCATCAATCTCGAGCGAAATCTCGTCGAGCTCCTGCAAGCTCGCTGCGAGCGTTTGGTGCTCGGCTATACGGTGCGGCGCGAGCGCTATGGCGCGGACTATTCTCAAGGGGTGGAGAATGTCGGCTACGACGCGCTCGAGGGTCTTGCGTCGGCGATTTTTCCGCGCACGGTCAAGCTGCGGGACTTTCCGTGGAACGGCTGGCTCAACGTAGCGGCGCCCGCTCCGCCTTCGAGCGCGTGGAATCCCGTCGGCGGCGGTTTCGGTGACGCTTTCGGCCGCCTCGTGTGGTCGGCGCTCGCCGATCCCGCCTTCCTGCCTTCGCCGCACGGCGGTGGCTGGATCGAGAATCGCGTGAGCGCCTCTGTCGAGAAGAGTGAAAAGCCGATCGCAGTGCCCGCAGGCGCGCTTTTTTCTGCCGGACGCGGCAAGACGGCCACCTCGCGCATCGTCTACCGCGTGCGCGACTCGGCCTTCCACGACGGCACGTCAATGAGCTTCGCGGACCTGGTTTATGCCTACACTTTCACGAATCCGGAACAGCTAAGAGGCGTACGCCTGCTGCGTGTGGACACCGAGACGCTCGCATTCGGCGAAGACAAGCTGAGCTACGAAGTGCCGGTGGTCGAGGTCTACCTCGACGGCGTAGCGGACGGCGATGCGGCGAGCGTGGCGCCGCCGTGGACTACCTTGCCGTGGCATTTGCTTGCGCTGTTTGAGGAGGGAGCCAAGCGCGGCTATTTGAAGCTCGCGGAGTTCGATCCCGTGCGCGACGCGGCGCTCGCGCGCAAGCTCGCTGAGCTGGCGCGCGAGCTTGAAGAGCGCGCGTACGTTCCACCTGCATTGGCACCTTATGTGAACGCACAAGAAGCTCGCGCCCGCTACCGCGCGCTGCGCGAGTTCCACGCGGCGCACGGCCATTGGCTCGTCGCCAACGGCCCCTACGTGCTCGAGCGCTGGGATGGGGCGAAGGCGGTGCTCGGCGTGTTCCGCGATCCGACCTATCCGAAGGGAATCGGCAGCTTCAACGCCTACGCCGTGCCGCTCAAGGCACATGTGACGCGGATCGAGCGCCACGGCTCTGGCGCGGAGGTCCACATCGAAACTGAGCGGCTGGAGCGCGAGGGGCGCGACGTGCGGATCGTGCGCGGCTCTCCGGAGAAAAAGCAGGCGGCGGTCTGCCGCTACCTGCTCGTCGCTCCGGACGGCGCGGTCGTAGCCGCAGGCGAAGTGCGCGCCGGCGCCGAAGGCAGGTGTCGTCTGCAGTTAAAACCAGGGGGAAACCGGCTCGTGCTCGCCGCCGTGCTCGAGGGCAGCGCGGCGAACGCGCCGATCAGGATCGTGCCGTGGGAGTAGACTGTCATGGCCGTACGACAAGAGGAGGAGTCATGGACAAGGAATTGCTGCAGGAGCGTCGCGGCTTTCTGAAACAGTTCGGCGCGACGCTGGGGGCGGCGGGCCTCGGGGCCGCCGGAGTCGGGACCGCGAATGCTGCGGTCAAACCGAAGGGCAACATCCCCGACCGGCCGGTCAAGGTCGGTCACACCACGTTTCTTACCGGCCCGGCCGAGCTTCTGGGCGGGCCGGGCCAGCGCGGACATGTCCTCGCCCAAGAGGAAATCAATGCGCAGGGCGGCCTGCTCGGCAAGCGCAAGATCGAGACGATTTTCGCTGACGAAGCCGCCGGGACCGACGGCAACGTGAAGGAACTGCGGCGCATGAAGCTGTCGGAGAACATCGAGCTCTTCACGGGCGTCATTTCGAGCGGCAACACCCCCGCCCTCGGGCCGGTGGCGGAGGAGCTGAGGGTGCTCACGCTGTTCAACGACGGCTGCACCGACTTCCTGTTCGACAAGGCGGTGCCGAACCCGAAGTACACCTTCCGGGTGACCAACATCCAGTCTGCGGACGGCGTCACTGCTGCCATCGGCGCCGCGACGCATTGGCCCAAGGTGCGGCGCATCGCCTCGCTGCAGCCCGATTACAGCTACGGGCGCAATGTTTTCGAGCACTTCGTGCTCGCGCTGGGCAAGCTGCTGCCCGGAGTAGAGGTCGTCTCCGAGTCGTGGCCCAAGCTGGGCACTACGGATTTCACGTCGCACATCACGAAGATCCTCTCGACCAAGCCCGATCTGTTGATCGCCGGCGTGTGGGGCGGCGATTACGTCGCGTTCTACAAGCAGGCGCTTCGCTACGGGTTGTTCGACAAGATGAAGGTCGCCACCACGCTCGCCTTCGGCGGCTACCCGCACGCGATCGGCAAGGACCACCCCGACGGCGTGCTGGCCGGCGTGCACGCGAACTATCACTTCCTCTATCCTTCCGCGGAGCGCTGGCCGATCAACAAGAGCTTCGTCGAGCGCTACCACAAGCGCTGGAAGGAATATCCGAGCTTCGAGTCCGACGGGGCCTACACTGCGCTGTATCTCTACAAACAGGCGGTGGAAAAGGCGAACCAGCTCGTCGGCGGCTGGCCCGACGACGAGGCGATCATCGCGATGCTCGAGGGAACGGGAATCGATGCTCCGGCGGGCTATCTCTATCTCCGCGCCGACAATCACCAGGGTTACAAGGACGCGGTGACGGGTCTCAGCAAGAACCTGCCGGGATACGACTTCCCCGTCTGGGACCCGGCAAGCATCGTCTCGATCCCGATCCGCAGCATCACCGCGCCGCCCAACTGGCCGAAGCCCGGCCAGGGACACAACGAGTCCACGGCCGCGGCCGACTGGATCAAGAAGACCTGGCCGGCAGCAGCGAAGGCGTGACGCGCTGATCTTCGACCGGGGTGGCGTGGGGCGCCCCGGCGGTGCGCCTTAGAAGAAGAAGGCGATGGAAATCGTCGCGCTACAAGTTCTCAATTCGTTGTCGTACGCCGCGGTGCTGTTCCTCATCGCCGCCGGGCTCAGCCTGATCTTCGGGGTGATGGGGATCGTCAACATGGCGCACGGCAGCTTCTACGCGCTGGGCGCCTACGTCACCGCCTGGTCGGTGGGCGCGGCGGCGGCCACGCTCCCGCCGGCCGCGCTGTTTGTTTTCCTGCTCCTCGGGGCGATCGCGGTAGCCGTGATCGGGCTCGCGATCGAGCCCACCTTGATCCGGCCGTTCTACCGGCGGCAGGAGGAGTATCAGCTGCTCGTCACCTTCGGCCTGCTGCTGGTTCTCGAGGACGTCATCCGGCTGCTGTGGGGCGGGACCCCGCTTACCGCGAGCGGGCTCGTGGACTCCCTCGGGCTCGTTCGTATCGGGGGGCTGCCCTATCCCGTCTACAACCTGCTGATGATCGGAGTCGGAGCCGTCGCGGCGCTCGCTCTGTGGGCGTTCGTGTACCGCACCAAGTTCGGCGTGCTGCTGCGTGCCACGGCGCAGGACCGGCGCATGGCTGCGGCGCTGGGGATCGACGTCGGGCGGATCTACGTCCTCGCCTTCGGCCTGGGCTGCTTCATGGCGGGGCTCGGCGGCGCCATTGTCGTTCCGAGCCAGGCGGCGGTGCTCGGCATGGGAGTGGAGGTCCTGGTCATCGCGTTCGTCGTGGTCGTGATCGGCGGCCTGGGCAGCCTCGAGGGCGCCCTGGTCGGCGCGCTGATCGTGAGCGCCCTGAGAACGATCACCATCCAGTTCTGGGAGGAATTCGAGCTCGCCGCGCTGTACCTGATCGCCGCGATCGTGCTCCTCATCCGGCCGACCGGCCTCTTTGGGAGGAGGGCGTGAAGCTCGCCGTTCCCGTCCTGATCATTCTTGCCCTGGTGCCCGTGGTCGCGAGCACGTATCAGACCCAGCTTCTCACCTACGGCCTGACGCTCGCGATCGCAGCGCTCGGGTTCAATCTCCTGCTCGGCTACACCGGGCTGCTCTCGTTCGGGCATTCCGCCTACTTCGGCGCGGGCGCCTACGCCGTGGCGCTCATGATGCGCTATCTCGGCGTCTCGTCGATGGAGCTCTTCCTCCTGGGCGGGATCGTATGCTCGGCCGCGCTCGCGGCGCTGTTCGGCGTGGTGTGCGTGCGCCATACGCGGATCTTCTTCGCCATCCTGACACTCGCGCTTTCGCAGGTGCTGTGGACGCTCGCCTACAAGTTCTTCTGGATCACCGGAGGCACCGATGGGCTGCGCGTGCCATTCTCGAAGCTGACCTTGCTGGGCGGCCTCATCGGTTTCCCGGGCGCCGACGCATTCGCGAGGTTCATCAGCTTCTACTATTACTACGTGCTGGTCGTGTTCTGCGTGTGCACAGCGCTCATGTGGCTGATCGTCCACTCCCCATTCGGCAAGACGCTGCAGGCGATCCGCGACAACGAGACCCGGGCGCGCTTTCTCGGCGTGCGGATCTGGCGTTACCGCTGGCTGGCGTTCCTCGTGTCGGGGATCTTCACCGGCCTGGCTGGTACTCTCTGGGTGCCGCTCAACGGGCTTACCACCCCCGACGTCCTGTACTGGCCGCAGTCCGGCAAGATCGTGTTCTTCGCGGTGCTCGGGGGGTTCCGCAACTTCTCGGGCCCGATCGTCGGGGCGGTGCTCTTCAACTACCTCGAGGTCTACGCTATCGCGCTTACCGAATACTGGCAGATCACGCTCGGCGCGATCCTGATCATCCTGGTGACCTTCCTCCCGGCAGGAATCGTCGGCACCGCGCAGCGCCTGTCGGCGAAGTTCAAATGAATCTTTTGCGGACAGAGGCCCTCAAGAAGCACTTCGGCGAAACGCGCGCCGTGGACGGGGTGGATTTCACCGTCAACGAAGGCGAGTTCCTCTCGCTCGTCGGCACCAACGGCGCGGGCAAGACCACGCTGGTCAACCTGATCAGCGCGTTCCTGCTCCCCGACAGCGGCAGGATCTTCATCGGCGACCGCGACATCACCCATGCGTCGGTGGAAGAGCGCATCCGGGCGGGGATCGCGCGCAGCTTCCAGCTCGTCAACCTGTTCGACGATCTGTCGGTGCTCGACAACGTGGCGCTCGCGATCTTCGCGCGCGAAGGCAAGACCAAGCGGATCTTCGCGCTCGCGGAGCGCGATGCCGCGGTGACCCGCGAAGCGTCGGATCTGCTCGGCGAGTTCGGCCTCGGCGGCAAGTCGACGGGGCGCGCGGGAGGGCTCGCGCAGGGCGAGCGCAAGCTCCTCGACGTGGCGGTCGCCTACGCGCTGCGCCCCAGGCTGTTGTTCCTCGACGAGCCGACCAGCGGCGTCAGCACGCGCGACAAGGCGCAGATCATGGACACGGTGTCTGCGGTGGTGCGGGGCGGCGGGATCACGGCCGTCGTCATCGAACACGACATGGACGTGGTGTTCAAGTACTCCGATCGCGTCGTCGTGATGCATGAAGGCAGGTTCCTCGCCGACGGCCCGCCCGAAGAGATCCGCCAAAACAGCGACGTGGCCAAGTATTTGCTCGGGACCGACGTCTGACCATGCTGGAAGTGAAAAACATCCACGCCTGGCGTGGGCCGGCGCACATCCTGCACGGGGTTTCGTTGAGCGTTCGCAGCCACGAAGTGGTCTGCCTGGTCGGGCGCAACGGCGCGGGCAAGACCACGACCATGGAAAGCATCATGGGCTTTGTGCCGGTCAAGTCCGGCCAGATCCTGTTTCACGGCGAGGAGGTGACTTCGCTTCCGGTGCACTCGCGTGCGCGGCGCGGCATGGGCTACGCGCCCGAAGGCTGCGAGATCTTCCCCGAGCTCACGGTGGCGGAGAACATGATGATCAGCCGCTGGATGTCGGCGAAGGCGCGCCGAAGGCTGGAGGCGCTCGCCGACGGGGACGTCGAGGAGCGGGTG
>WNGJ01022496.1_pt1 | contig 14693 bp, 13 predicted proteins | sample 5400611 | NCBI WGS metagenome assembly WNGJ01 (sample SAMN13153375, study PRJNA577476) | soil metagenome | isolation source: 40 cm soil or saprolite under Garry oak tree replicate 1 | place: USA:California | collected 2016-06-15
GCGGGTCGCAGCGTCGTCTCAAAACGGAAAGACGACAAGAGCGCACGGTGCCCTACACAGCGCCGAGCATCTGGTGTGAAACTGGCGATCGCTCGGTCCGGCCCCACCACTGCCGACCGCCTCAGCATCCACCCGTGCAACCGCATAATCGATCCGACGAAACCGATCATCGCAAGCGACGGCGTCGTGGCGGTCACGTTTCGGATGAGGACTCTGTTGTTCACCCGCAGCATGGAGCAAGACCGAAGGCTGTCAGCACCACGCTTTGGGAGGGCTATGGCGAGCCGCTCACAATCCACACCAACGCGAAAAATCCGATTCAGATGCATATGCGTGAAATCGCCGAGCATCTCCATAAGCGGCCGGCCTAGCCGGTTTGCGTTTTCAAGCCCGTTGAGCGCTGCTGCGGCGGGTCTAACGTCGTTGCTACGCCTGTTGAGTAACGCTGCGAGCGGTTCGCCCCACGGCGTCGCCCACAGCTTAGGCTCGCATCCCATTAAAGACCGAAGTAGCGACTTGACCGTTCGAAACTCCGAGCCACCGAGTACTCGCGAAGGATCCCGCTGTTGATACCAAAGCAAACGAGCATCGGAAGCGCCGCTGCAATAGCGAGTCGTTCAACAGGTGCAATACTGCATCGATGAAATAGATCCTGTAGTCCAACGACCATTGAGGTGTCGGAAGCAAAAATGGTTTCTGCGAGCAATTGTAGCTAATCCGTCAAAATTCCCGGTAGCTGTTAGTAACTGAGTTGCGTCCACCGTTAACGCGTGACGACGCTCACCGTCCTCTGTTGTCGCGCACGCGGCATCCTGTTTGACAGATCGTTCGACTGCGAGTAATATTCCCTCGCAAAGACGGCCATGCGCACCTTCTACACCACATCATCCGAACTGAGGGGGAATACGATGAAGCAGAACGAAACCGACAAGCTGACAGTTGGAGTCGCGTTGGAGGATTCGGATACGCCCGTCCTGCCTTTGGACCTCGACGGAGTCTCTTTAGAAAGTCTCGAGGGCAGCGTCCTGGGTGAAGCAATGACGCAAGTGCGCGATGAGTCGAAGAGCAAGTTCATTGTCACGGCCCATTCGTCACACAGTTCCTTTGGCAATAGCTTCTAGACGGCAACATCGCAGGTCCGGGCGCTGTGCGATCTTCCGATGGGCCAACCCGTCGTTGGGGTCGCGCGCCTCGTTTTGCGCCTTTGCGTTCCTTTACCCCTCTGGACGAAGCGGCCCGATTCGCTCAGCCGGAGCCATTACGCGAGGCGTCGGCCACACCTTCCGCTCAAGGTGACATTCGCGTTCGTACCACGGGCAGGCCAACTGCCACTCCATCAGCGATGCGCCGACCTCGTGGCTTAGTCGTCGGTTCCATGAGTATGGCAACGTATTCCACTTGCTGGACGCCGCTCACGTGGCATATCATAGATCTCGAATACTTTGCCGAACGTACGAACAAGAGCACGTAGCGACCAGACCGACGACAAGCCGTCAGTGGTGAACGTCTCTTCCGCGCAGGCTGTCATGGTCCCATTTCACACATTCCTGTGCAAGGTACATAGCCGGTGTAACATCGATTGCGATTACTGCTATATGTACCACGCGGCCGACCAGAGTTGGCGTAATCAACCCAAGCTCATGTCCGAGCCGGTCGTCCGCCAAACTGCCCAGCGTATTCGCGAGCATCTAGTCCATCACGGGAAACTCGCGACTCACATCATCCTGCATGGCGGCGAGCCTTTGTTGGCTGGTCCTCGCTACTTACGCCGGTTCATGCAAACCATGAAAGAGGTTGTTGGCGAAGTCGCCACAGTCTCCTTTGGTATCCAATCCAACGGCATCTTGATCACCGGCGACCTGATCGAGATCTGTCAACAGTACGGGGCGACGATCGGCATCAGTTTAGATGGTCCGAAGTGGGTCAATAACATTCATCGGCGCGATCACCGGAATCTCGCCACCTATGATCGAGTCGAACAAGGCATCGAAATTCTGCTCGCCACCGATCGCCGGGTATTTGCCGGTTTTCTCTGTACGATCTGCCTGGAAGCCGATCCGCTCGAGGTCTTCCACCACCTGTTGCGCTTCAATCCGCCAAGTATCGACTTCAACTATCCGTTGGGGAACTATGACGCTCCCCCGCCCGGCAGGCCGCCACATACCGCTCAAACACCTTACGCGGATTGGCTGATCCCGGTTTTCGACGAGTGGTACGAGACCAGGCCGGTCACGGTACGCATCCGCAAATTCTACGATCTCATCCGTTTGATGCTTGGAGCACGTTCGTCGGTTGAGAACTTCGGCCTTAGCGAGATCGACTTCGTCGTGATCGAGACGAATGGCGCCTTGGAAGGCGTCGATACGCTGAAGGCGACATATCAAGGCGCGCCCTCGATCGGGCTCAACGTTTTCGACCACAGCTTTGACGAGGCGTTGAATTGCCCGTCGATTCTGGCCCGTCAACAGGGTCTGGCCGCGCTGTGTGACACGTGCCAACAGTGTCCTCTCGTCAATATTTGCGGCGGCGGATACCTCCCTCATCGCTACCACGCGGAGACCGGGTTCATGAATCCGGACATCTATTGTCCAGATCATCAGCGTTTAATCCGTCATATTCAGCGACGAGTTCGCGCGGATCTGAAGTCCACCGCAACGGCCCGAATCGGCGCAACTCCCTCTAGTAGCCCGCCGCGCCAGTCGTCGACGCTGACGAGTTGACGACGAGCCTGATTCGCGAGCCGCGCCCGCGCCGGGGCGCGCTCGCTCGAACCGATCCTGAGATCGCAAGCCCACGTCCGCCGGCGCTCGGCTGCACCGACGACGTGGCAGATCTGGTGATCACCACCAGCTATCATCTGCTGAGAGTTTCGTTCACCGAGGCGCAGGGCTTCTTCGGCCTCAGACCGATCTGGTCCAAAGGAGGTCTTTTCTTCGGTTGTACTTGGGACGAGCGTTGCCTCTACGTCGGGTGCCGGAACAGCCACGTCGGCGGCGTGCTGAATCCACGGGGCGAATCAATCCTGCGCTTCGATAACAGGCTTGCGTTCAAGGATGTCTGGTTTCGATCCAGAGCGCTGGCGGACGTGCACCAGATTTGTCGGATTGGCGGCGACATCTGGGCTACTAATACCTATTACAATTCGCTGTTGATCCTCAACCGGCAGACCGCCGCCTCAACGAGCTATGCGCCTCTTGGCAACAGTACGGAGCCTGGCTCAGCGGTCCGTGGCGACATCAACCACTACAACACGATCCGGTACGATGGCCGCACGGTTTATGTCATCGCCAGCAATATCAACGCTCGCACCGGAGCAGGCAACCGCCGTCGCAGTGAACTTCTCTTGATCGACCCGCTTACACGTGTCGTCACGAAGAAGTTTCAGCTCCAGGGTCTGGCGGCACACGACATTTGGAAAGAACGCCACGAGTATCTGAGCCTCGCATCAGATCGTGGCGGGGTCTGCGGCAACGCGCGTCGCACCCGTTGGCAGTTCAAGCCATGGCTTCGCGGCCTCGCGATCTGGGATCACCTGATGTTCTGTGGCTGGACCCCGGTGAATGCGGATCGGAATACCCGGGCCAAGCGGGATACGACGGCGATCATCGTCGTGAACCGGAACACTGACAGGGTGATTGATCGGCTCGATTTGAGGTGCGCCGGTGAAGTGAACGACGTAATGATCCTCAATCAGCCTGACCAGGCGCGATTTAATCAGGAGCCGTTCCATCGCTCCCGCGCAGGCCAGCCTGCCAAGAGGCGACGATAACCACCCGCTCTTGCATGCGCCGCTGCCGATACGATCGGCGCGATCACTTCGTGAGGACGTGGTTGCCCATGCACAAGACATCGATGCCGGATGCGAAGAACGTTCGAATCGCATCCAATGGCGTACAGACGATGGGCTCGTGACCGACGTTGAACGAAGTATTCAGCAGCGCCGGTACGCCGGTGGCCTCTTCAAAGCACGACAGCAGACGCCAATAGAGCTCGTTGGTCTCGCGACACACAGATTGGGCCCGACAGGTGCCATCCACGTGTACAACGCCAGCAAGCCGCTCTTGATACTCGGCCCTCACTCGATCGAACACCAGCATGAATGGCGACGCGTGCCCGTGCTCGAGCAGTCGCGCCGACCAGTGCTGACGAATTGAAGGTGAGAGCGGACGCCACTCCTCGCGCCTTTTGATTGAGTTGACCCGGTCGCGAATGTCCGTTCCAGACGGACTGGCAAGAATCGACCTATTGCCCAGCGCCCGTGGGCCGAGTTCCATGCGTCCTTGAAACCATCCGACGACCTTGTCCATTGATAGCGCCTCAGCCACGATCGGAGTGACATCGGTATAGCTGTCATGTCGCAGATTGAAATCATCGAGCAGCTTCTTTATCGACTCGTCGCCGAAACATGGTCCCCAGTATGCCTGATCGACGGGTATCGCGGAAAGCTCATTATGCTCGGCAGCTGCCTGAAATGCCGCCCCGACCGCAACGCCTGCGTCGTGAGCCGCAGGAAAAATGTACAAGTTATCGACCAGCCCCGATCTGAGAATGGCCCCATTGGCGTTGCAGTTGAGCCCAACGCCACCGGCCAGCACCACGTCCCTCTTGCCCGTTGACCCCACCAAGACACGGACCAAGTGAAGGATGGTCTCTGTCAAGCACGCCTGCACCGAGGCGGCGAAATCACGTTCTCTCGGCGTCAGCTCACAGGCGGCGGCCACTCCGGACTGCCCCACATCCCAGTAGTGTCGTCTTTGATTGGCGGCGCCGACGATCTCGGCAAACTGGCTGTGCCAGGATTCGCCAAGCCTGGCAAAGCGTTCACCAGCCGAAAGGGCATCGACATTTGGCAAGTCGATCTCGTACCCGCCATTTGTCAAACGGATCGGGAAGTCGTACCTGGGTTCGCCAAAGGCGGAGAGTCCCATCAGCTTCCCTTCGCCATGTGTCCCCAGTCCAGCGAATTCAGAGGCCTTGCATGTGCCAGGTGGTGAGGGATGTACTTGAACGGAGGGATCCTGGTGCGGGACCACATTTCGTGGCTATAGAACCGCCAGAAGGTTTGGGGCAGATACTCCGCTGAAGGATCGAGATTCGGGTCCCAGCCCACCGCGACAAGGTCGATGTCGGACAGCTCACACTTGCCCGCCGAAAGACAATACAGTGTCGACTGAATTGGGACGCTCCCTGGGGCAGTTTTAATTCGCGTGAACCGTTCTTCTTCCGCAGCCGCGATCATCTTCCCATCGACCAGAAGACAGGCGGCAGCATCATGGCCAAAGCCGCCACTGATCCCAAGAATACGCATGCGACACGACTCCTGACAGCCTGGTTGAATGCGACGGACATGAATCTTCGGAGGCGACGCGGTCTCGCTCGTGGCACGGCCGATAATTCCGATCGTCGCGCCGTCGCGCCGCCATATATTATACTGACTGCGTTCGAGCACATACCCGACTGACAGGCCGCGGGTGAGCGATGATCGCTGGCGCGGGACTCGTGGCCAGAAATGGCGCGGGTTGGCGTGGCCGAGTCAGATTAGTAGCCGGCTCCAAAAATGGTGGCGCTATGGTCAGCTATCGTGCTCCCCGCGATGTCAACATGATGGAGGGAATTCAGACGTTCCTGCTGAAATGGCGGAGCCAAGACGCCCCGGGCACCCACGAAACTGTCGCATTTAGTTGTTCGGCCTACGGAAACATCAATGACTCGGGGAGCCCGACCTGCTTGAACGGACCATCACTGACTCCTCACCATTCGAAGTTCGAGTTGTCGCTCGAGCCCGGCGTCCGTGCCCTTGTTCTTCTGCTGGTGCGTCGATACGGTCTCGTCACCTATACCAGCTGCGAGGGACATTGCTACCGTGGTCTTGATCGCACGCCCACGGAGCGGCATGTCGGCGTGCTGCCGCGGTCGGCCACGGAGAGAACGAGAGTGGAGCGCCTGTTTGTCACATTGGCGACCACGGTCAACTCCCGACATGGTGCCAATCCAGCAATCGTTGAGTTGATGGTCCATCACATCGCCGATCGCAAGGTATCCCTCCCAGCCGTCGACCTGTATTTCAGCCGCCGTGCGAGTGCACAATGGGACGACTACTTCAACGGGCTGCAGTCGCTTTACGATGAAACGTTACGCTTCCTTGCATCTGAACACCGCGCCGCTACCTGAGTACGGGCCGCGAAGACCGCGTGTGAGCCAACCTCGCTCGTCTCCTACTGCCGTTGGCACATCCTGGGTGCCACTGTCTCAGTAGCGGTCGCCGCCTGCCGGCCACCAACGACCATGAATATTATCTTCACAGACCTGCCAGAGAATCCGCACGCCGGAGGGTCGGCTCCGCACCCTTACTTCGGTCGCAGCGTTGCCAGTGCCGGCTTCGTTCAGGCGGTTCTGTGCTGCTCACGTCAAACTAGGATCATTGTTTACACCCCGCCGAGTCTGAGGGAGGAGTACACCGCTAGAAGTCACGACTACTTGTCGGGAGAACGCCTCGAGTTGTTGAATGCGCCAGCCATACGGAGCTCGCTTCATGACAGAGGGCCGACCGTGATCCATACCATGGATTCATCACTTCTCGCCGGACTCCACCTTCGATGGATGTGTGGCTCACAGCCATGGCCGGTATTGGGGATGACGCACGACCTGAGTTCCATGGAAGCGTACAACGATCTCCTGCTGACTTTGATCGGGAGACCAACTGCATCCGATGCCATCGTCTGTACAACCCGCGGAGCTCAGAGTACTCTGATGCGATTGCTGCAGTCCGCGGCGGCCTCACTTGACATCACGCCGCAGCTCTGTCTACCGATCATTCCCTTGGGCGTTGACTTGGCGGCCTTCCCCTCGCAACCACGCGATGTCAGCATAGATCGCGGAAGCCTGCCTCCGCACCGAACACGTTTTCTGTACCTGGGTCGCCTCGATCATAGGATGAAGGCTGATCTACTTCCGCTCCTGACGGCGTTCAGAGAGGTACGGAGCAGTCATCCAGCAGGCTTGGTCATAGCGGGGAGCGCCTCGGGGTCCTGTGACGAGGACAGTCTGGCGCGTCTCCGACGCCGGATCGCTCAGCTCGGCCTGGACGAGGATGTCTCGGTGCGTGTCAACGTCACCGAACGGCAGCGACTTGACTTGTTGTCTGCTGCTGACGTCTTCGTCAGCCCGGCCGATTCCCTGCAGGAAAGCTTTGGCCTGGTATTACTCGAAGCCATGGCCTCCAGACTTCCTGTCATTGCGTCTGATTGGAACGGATATCGCGATATTGTGGTGGACCAGACGACTGGATTGCTGATCGACACGGCGATGCCACTCTCGGGACTCTCCGAGGTCTCTCGCCGGGCCCCTCTAGAGGATCGCTATGATTGGTACGAAGAAATCGGTCAGGCCGTCGTCGTCGACATCGCCTTGTTGACCGGCGCCATGATTGCTTTGATCGAGGACCCGCCTCGACGGCGACAGATGGGCGAGGCCGGGCATGCCCGGGTTAGAGAGCATTTCGATTGGTCTCACGTCATCGCTCAGTACGAACAGCAGTGGACACTCCTGACCAGTCTTTCAACCAGTAATCCGGAGCCGCCGGCCCCGTCGATATATTGGTACGATCATACCCAGGTGTTTTACACGCATCCGACACGGCATTTCACGCCGGACACGTACGTGAGGCGGCGCGCCCTCGCCGACGTTGCGTCAGCAATGGTCACGGCGCCGCCGCGATTCTTGTCGTCGGCAATTATCCGGAGCATTCTTGACCGCCTGGTCCAGCCGATGAGAATCGCCGAGCTGCCGCTCGAGATGTCCACAGCCAATCGTTACGTCGCGTATTTACTTAAGCATGGTCTGGTCGAGCTTACCACTGCGCCAGGGTGAGTCGTTCTCCTCTGCGGCTTTGAGTCAGGGCGAGACGTCAGCAGTTCCAGCGAATATGAATGGGGCCTGGGGCAAACGAACGTCTCCGCGTGCTGCATACAATCCAACCGTGACGCCGCGCTTGAACACACGGATCAGGTTACTCTCGATTGTTAACTCATCGCCGCGGCTAAGCAGCTGAGCGAGCTTGGTGTTCGCTTCCGTCGGAGGCAAGCGTTGCCAGGCCCGATAGCGCACCCGGTCGTCCCGGTCCGACGTACCGTCAAACACATACAACTCGATCTCCGATAGATGCAGGAATGGTCGCTGCAAGAAAATGTCGATCGCGGCAGTGAGGCCCGGATCCTCATCCTTGAGAATCGACCGCACCGCGGCCGCCGACGCCATCGTTGGTTCACACGAAAAAGAGCAAGGAATGTAGTTGACGTAGGCGTAAGGCGTGTGCTTCGCCAGTGTATTGCACAGACTGGTCACGAGGCCGTTTGAGCGGGTCAACGCGAAGTAGTAGCTGCTGCCGTTATACCAATTGTTCTCCTCTGCGAAACGCTCGACGCAACACCGTGGATAGCCCAGCGAATATCCCATGTAGACGAAATCGATATGCGGCTTGAGAATGACCTGGTTCGCGACGATGAGTTGGTACCAACCCGTTCCAACCGCCTCGTCGAGATGGTGTCGATCACGGCTGAGGAAGATATGCGCTTCGCCGCTTGACGGCCGAATACTTGGCGGCAGCGCGCGTGATCGCGTGGTAGTCAAGTGACCCGCGCCAGATACTCCGATGAGCTCCGCTGGCGACGTGATCGGCTGGAAATAGCAGTCCACGTAGCTATGGAGTCCAAAGTCCCTGAGCATTGCCAGATATGCATCCAGTCGTTCGACCGGGACCCAGTCATCCATCGCTGGCTTCAACCCAGCGGCGGTCGCCGCAAACGGCGCCAGACAAGTGAACGTTCCTTTGATCTCACCATAGCGGCCGAAATGGCCAGTCATTGATAGGCGTGGCTCGCCGAACCATGGCAGGTCTCCGGATATCATGCCGATTCGCCTTCCAGTCGCAGGGCCAGCGATGCCAGAAGGGACAGCCGTGAGACATCCTCCTCAGTCTGGTCGGGCTCGACGCAAGATCGCACTCGGTACCCTTGGAAATACCGGATGCAGGCGTCCGTATTGAACAACACGAAATTGGCGAGGCGGAAGTTGTGCAGCTGGCGGAGGCAAAAAGCGTAGTAGATCCACAGCGACCTGTCGTTGGGTGACTCGCGGAGGCCAGAGTCATACAAGGCAGCCGCCCGGGCGAAGTCACGCTCGACATAAGCCACATGGCCTCGGAGCCAGTCGAGACGGCCGTCGTCGGACGCGGCTTCCAGTGCGTGCCGGATCTGCTCAATCGTCGCGGGAGACTGCAGTGTCAAGACTGATAGGCGCTGTAACACCGGATCTGTGCCAAGCTGGCTATAGTTTGAACGATTCTGGACCGAGGCCAACGCGTGGCCGAGATGACTCTCGAGCACTTGGCGGACAGCGGGATCCTCTGGCAGGGGAGAGCAGGAAAGATTCGTCGGTTTACCGAGTCGTGTTGCTGGCATCTCGATTGACCGGTCCGTCGGCCGCTCGAAGGCTTTATGCTTCGCCAATCGTGGCTGTGGAATGGCCGTAGAGCTTTTCCCAGTTCTGACGTTGCACTGCCTCATGCTGCATCAGCTCTTCGAACACAGACGGCGAGACAGCCGGCAGGGCCACTCCTGACAACGACTCGGCGATAGTATCGAGCAGCGTCTTACCTATCGGTGTCAGCTGCGCCACGCCCTGCAGGTCGTTGATCGCGATTTGAACGTTATAGTGGAGCTCGTGCGCCCGCCGTTGTATCCATGCCCAATCAGCGTGGGGCTGGGGGCGCCGCAAGAAGACCTCCCAAAAGCGAGTAACGCCATGGAAGGCGAAGATCGCATGGAGGATTCCCAATAAAGGTCGTGGATCCGAGCGAAACGGCGAGTAGAAAATCGCCTCATTGGTCGGCCCGACGACTAGCGGATCGACGCTGAGCAAGGTATTCAGCTTGTTGTGCATGTATTCGTGGACCAACGCTTCGAGAATGACTGCGACGTGGTGAGAGTAGGACATGTGCACCACGCCCCAAGTCTCCGAGTAGGTAGCGCTCAAGTGCTTCCTCGGATTCGATGAGACGACCGGCACCACGACCCTCAACGTGGCGCGAACTTCGGCAGCCAATGCCGCATCCGTGTCCAGCAACGTTTCCCAGGCTTCGGAAAGCATCTCTTGCCATTCGACGGTGCTCACATCATCCAATGCTTGAAATTCGACCTTAACCCTTCCGGGCAGACGCAGGTCGTCATCGCTGTCGTTGATCTCGATGAAACCCGCAGCAACACGAGGGAAGCGCGCCAACACGCCTTTCGGTTTTATCTCGGCCAGCAGCTGGGCCTCTAAGACTGCATCGCCAAGCGCAGACTGAGGAATCGTCAAGGTGAAATGACCTCCCAGATCGACCTCCAAGACGTCACGCTTCACATGACAGAGGACCGTTCGGCCGGCGAAGTCGTTGCCGAGGATGAGCGCGAGCCGCCAACCCGGGAACACCAGGTTGCCGTGGACGTCGACCGCCACAGGTGTCTCCAGCACCGATTGTGCTTTCCACGCCGCACTCAGCAGAAAACGGGGAAATGTGCGAAGATGACTGGCGATATGCATGCCTGGCATCTTGATGTGCGCCTGTCGCTCGGTGAGCTCATAAGCGACCCGACACCAGAAGCCAAACGAAGGGTATGAGACCACCCAGTTCATCGCCGCCTGCGGCTGCCCCTTGAACTGGCCATATGCGACGCCAAAGCCAGTCTGGCCCAGCAGATCGGGGGCTTCACGCTGAAGCACGTCGTGGACGCGGATCAATTCCAGCAGCCGCTGCCGCGATTGGTTCACGTTCAAGGCCCGCAACGTGTCGGTGAAGCCGCGTTGCGCGGCGAACCCTTCGATGGCTTCACGATCCAGGGCGACTTGCATTTGATTCACCTTACGGTTCCAGCCTAAGATGCGAGCGGTCTGTGATGATCCGTCCGACGCCGGACCCTACCTGCGACGGTTCGGCCAGTCCTTGTGAGCGTGGTGCCGCACGCGCTCCCCTAAAGCCTTCCACATCAGGGAGTGGCTTGCGTTCACCCCCTCGCGGGCGCTGCGCGATTCTGGCTCCCCTGTAACGATCCCGATCCGCAGCCCCTCCTCCAGCATCCTGGATGCGCACATTCAGTCGTGACTTGTCGCGGTGCGGCACATGCCAGGTGATGTGCAGCAATTGCCAGGCTACTGTTTTGGTCCCCTATTGTCAAGGCACTTCTCCGATGGCGTGAGATTCGAACTCGCGGGACGCTTGTGACGTACACACACGCGGAAGCTGCGCGCCAACTCTACGCCGCCGCGTAGCGGTTTCGCGGTGTGAATAGGTGCGAAACCCACGTCGATAGACCGGAGCCCTTTGCTTCGACACACGGCCGCGGCAGCCAGCAGCCAGACCCCTTGTAATCGCTCTCATTGTTTTTGTATAGGGGAAGGTTTGATGGTGAACGGCGCACAAGTTGTGTGGCGGGAAAACTTGATACTGATAACGGAGCGCGCCGCGGTAACGCTCTGGCGTTTGACCTGCGGCTAGTTCACTGTTACCAGGTTACCACGCCGGCGCCGCGGGTGCACAACGCGACCGCCGACACCAAACCTTGAGCGACGCCGCCGTCGGCGCCGCGATGAGCTACTTCGGCGACATAGCGCCGACTGAGCTCGCTGCCACCCGGAATTCACTCGGCGCGCTCTGCACCGAACAACCCTTGCTCGACAAGCTCCTGTGGGAGCGGGACGCCGCGACCCCGTTGGTCTGGAATCTTCGCTCCTGTCTCGCGAGCGCGTTGTCTTTCCCACTGCTTCGCTCCTCTGCTGACTTCACGCTCGAACCGGGACCATTCCGTCCGCGTTGGAACGGTTTGAGCTCAGCAACAGTCGTCGGATTCGGCGGTTTTCTCGACTACATCATTCGCCGCACGGCCATTCCGGTGGTACACGTATGCGATTTGGGTTACCGAGGGCGCCAACGGGAAATGGACTCGGCGATCGACGCGTACGGCCGAGCCTTCCCCTTCAAGGCCATCACCATATCCGACGGCTCCGATCGGAGACTCCGCCTCGGCAGCGCCGACATCGTCACGATCACCGGCTCAGCGTTCTGCAACGGAACGATGGACGAGTTGATAGAGTTATCAGCCGGTGCGCGGGAGCTCATGGTCCAGGGACAGAGCGCGAGCATGTTTCCGATGCCGCTGTTTGACCGCGGAGTCACGGCGGTCGTCACCACGTTGAAGCCGCCGAACCTCATCGAGACGGCAACCACGAGGTTTTCGCGTTTTCACCATCTGCTCGAGAGCGGCTTACCCGAGATCGTCATGCGTCCGCGTGCTCCGCGCGCGCGCGCGACGCGTCGGCAGAACCAGACGAGCTGACCGTTGTCGCGTAGGCGGCCGGCCGTGATCCGCCCGAGTGGGCTCATAGGTCGCGGATCGGGTCTCGAGAACGTCTCCGTGAGGAATGAGGTGCTCGACATGCTGAAGCGTCACGCGATCCATCGGCGCCGGCGTCGTCTGTCGAGCATCTCGCTACGGTGGAAGCATCCGATAGCTCGCCGGTGGCTCCGCCCCGAGCAGTTGGCGCGCCCCTCTGCGTCGAGCGGGTGAATTACCTTCGCGACCCCGAGTTTGTGGGACGCGCGGATCCCAATCCGTTGCATCGAGTACTGGCGGCGGCGGTCGCCGTAGATGCGTTCCTTGCTCGGCAGCGTGATGGCCATCGAACGGAGCCCAGTCTCGGAAGTTGGCGGCGCTTGCGCGCGAAAACCGCGACATAGGCCGTGACGGTCACCGATCTTTGGAGTCCCGTACTTGTGTAAGGCCGGGCCACGCCGCATCCTCGTTTGAGCGGGAACTGGTCGAGCCAATTGAGCAGCGTGAGGTCGCGATGGCGAAAGGGTCTCCGCTCGGGCACGCTCACCGAAGGGAGGACCAGATGAGAGGGCAGGCGAGGGTTTACTGGCGGGAACGCGGCGGCATGAAACGCGCATACGCGGATCTGCGAGCCTACGCCGATGTCGGCGGTCGGCAGGAGGCTCTGGTGGCTCCCAACGAGAGGCTGGCGACGACAGATCCCGCAGTCGCGCAGGACCTGCTCGCCCGACGCATCCGAGAACTCGACGCGAAGCGCCGGGGGCGCGTCCTGCACAGCGAGGGGCCGCAGGTCTCGCTCGCTGACTGCGCGCGCGACTACCTACTCGCGAAGGCGGGGGAGATCAACCCCAAGACCGGCGAGCCGGTCACCGAGCAGTGGATGGAGGGTGAGGAGCTCCGGCTCCGCCGCGCGATCGCGCATTTCGGTCAGGACCGCCCGCTCGAGGCGATCGCTGTCGGGGCCGCGCGCGAGTTCGACGCGGCTTTGCGCGTGCAGGGGCCGCACTGGCCCGCGCTTTCCGGCGGGACGCGCCGTCAGCACCTGAACACCTTAGGCGCACTCTACCGCTACGCCGCCGAGCGGCAGCTCGTTCCCCCAGGTTACAACCCGATCGCCGCCTGGCGCAAGAAACCGACGGCGCGGCGTCTCGAGGCCCGATGGCTCGAGGTGCCCGACGCGGCCCTCCTCCTTGAGGCCGCACGGATCCATCGGCCGGCGCACCCCGAGGGCGGGCGGCCCCCGATCACGTTTGCCTACGAGCTCCTCGCCACGCTGCTCTTCACGGGTGGCCGAGAGTCGGAGGTCCTCGGGCTCGAGGTGGACGACGTCTCGCTCGAGCGCGGAGTGATGACCTTCCGGCCGAACGCCTGGCGGCGGCTAAAGACCGCGACATCGCACCGCTCGGTGCCTCTCTGGCCGCAGCTGCGGGAGATCCTGAAGGCGTACTTCCCGCGGCGCGAGCGCGAGGGTGGGACACTCCTCTTTCCCTCGTTCCGCACGGCCAAGGAGGCGATGATCACCGACTTCCGGAAGGTGCTCGACGCGATCGCCCGACGGGCCGAGTGGGCACCGGGGGAGATCCGGTCCAAGATGTTCCGACACACCTACTGCGCCGCCCGGCTGCAGACGCTCGACCAGGGTGCACCGGTGAGCCCGTTCACCGTCGCGCGCGAGATGGGGCACGGGGGCACGCGCCTCGTACACCAAGTCTACGGGCACTTGGGGACCGTCCGGCACCTCTCGAAGGTCGTGGAGTACCGCGTGGCCCAGCACCGGGCTAAGTTGGGGGACCGGCTGAAAGCGGTGCGCGCGGGGGCGGATCTGTGACCACCTATGTGACCACGAGGTTAGCGCGCACGCTCGATGCGGCAAGTCGTTGCAGGACTTGAGGGCCTGTAGCTCAGGTGGTTAGAGCGCACGCCTGATAAGCGTGAGGTCAGTGGTTCAACTCCACTCAGGCCCATTCTTGGGTTTCCTTCCGAAGGAGGTCTGCAATGCGTCCCACAATGAGTTGTGCACTGATCCTTGCGGCGCTCTCCAGTATTGGCTGCCGCGCCATGAAGCCGTTGACGCTTGACGAGATGGTTGCGATCAAGCCAGCCCGCGTGTGGGTAACGCAACCTGACGGGTCAGTGATCGTCGTCAACGGCCCCCAGGTGCTGGCGGACACGTTGGTGGGCTACGTCAACGGGACGTATCAGGAGATCCCGGGTGCCCATCAGCTGACCCAGCTGCGCGCGCGCAGACCGGCCCCCGGGCGAACGGTGCTTCTGAGCGTTGCCATCGCGGTCGGGATCGGCGGATTTGCATACGCGCTGACAGGT
>WNGJ01004380.1_pt1 | contig 14688 bp, 11 predicted proteins | sample 5400611 | NCBI WGS metagenome assembly WNGJ01 (sample SAMN13153375, study PRJNA577476) | soil metagenome | isolation source: 40 cm soil or saprolite under Garry oak tree replicate 1 | place: USA:California | collected 2016-06-15
GTATGATGACGGGAGTGCCGGGACCCTCACGATCAGTTGCCGGATCTCGAACGCGCAGCCAGGTCGCTTCGAAGGGGTTACGGCATCCAAGGGGTTCGTGGACTTCTTCAGCCCCATGACAGGCCCTAATCTGTTCCACCTTCTTCACTGAGGCCGGGAGCAAAGCAGCGCGCCCTGCGGGGGCGACGCCTTGGTCGCCCCCGTTAGGCCTTGATCGGTCCGACACGCGAGCCCGTGGATCCATCCGGCAGGGTCTCGTACATGACGCCGGCGACGACCCCTCCAGAGATGAAGGTCAGCGCCGCGATCGCGCCGATGGCGACGGGCATGGTAAACGCGTCCGCCAGAAGGCCTGCGCTGATCGCCCCTACTGCGTAACCAGAATCGCGCCAGAGGCGGTAAACTCCCACGGCGCTCGCCCGCCAGCCGGGGTGCGCGACGTCTGACACGGCCGCGAGCAGGGTGGGGTAAACCAGCGCGGTCCCGATTCCCAAGAGCGTGGCGCCGGCCATCCATGACGAGAACGAGCGGCCGACGACGAACGCCGTGATGCCCACCGCCTGCACCCACATCCCGCTCGCGATCATCCACTTCCGTCCCCAGCGGTCGCTCAGCGCGCCCGCCCCGAGCTGGCCGATTCCCCACACCAGCGGATAGGTGGCTGTTACCGCGCCGATGCGGTCGAGTGCGAGGCCACGCGCGGCGAGAAACACGGGGATGAGTCCCCACACCATCCCGTCATTCAAATTGTTGACCATGCCCGCCTGGCTCGCCGCGAATAGTGCGCGGTCCTTCCAACTGGCGAGCAGCAGGATGTGGCCCAAGCCCGGGCGCGGTGCGTCCGAACCGATTTGGCGCGCCTCCGCGCGCGCGTGACCATGGGTGTCGCGGACGGCAAACACGGAGAGGAGCAGTCCCAGGGTGGCGAATGCGATGCCGGGATAGAAGGGCGCCGGCCGCAGGCCGTGCGCGGCCGCGAGGTAGCCCGTGAGCAGCGCCGAGAGCGACACGGCGACGTAGCCCGCGAACTCGTTCAGCCCCATCGCCAGGCCGCGCCGCGTTGGCCCCACGAGATCGATCTTCATGATCACCGTCGTGGACCAGCACAGTCCCTGGTTGACGCCGAGCAGGACGTTGGCGAACACGATCCAGCCCCAGCTCGGCGCCCAGATAATGAGCAGCGGCACCGGGAGCCCCGCGAGCCAGCCTGCGACGAGGAGCGGCTTGCGGCCGATCCGGTCGGCGAGTTGTCCCGCGAAGAGGTTGGCGAGCGCTTTGACGATGCCAAAGCTGACAAGAAAGGAAAGGACCACGGTCTTCGAGACGAGCCCGAAGTCGGCTTGGGCGATGAGTGGGACGACGGTGCGCTCGAGCCCTACCATCGCTCCGACGAAGGCATTGACGACGACGAGCAGCGTGAACTGACGCCAGTTGGCGCCGAGGCCGAGTCGGATGGGAGATGGCGTCTCAGGCAACGGCGCAGCGATTGGCGCCTGCCTCCAGCTCGGTGGGGTCATCGGGCAACGTGCCGGCTTCGTTCAGCGCGACGATGCGGTGATGGTTCGGCGGTGTCGGCGGGAGCCGAGTGAGGATCTGGCTCACGAACGTTTCCTCGGTCTCACGCAAGAGCAACGTCCGCTCCTGGACTTCCCGCAGCGTCGCGCTGATGGGCCGGCCGTCGAACGCCACGGGCGCGCTCGTATGAGCAGGCAGGACGACAGTCTCAGGGGGCAATGCGACCAGGCGTTGCAAGGACGCATGGAGCACGTGAGCCCGGCGGCGCGCCTGCTCTGCCGACGCCTCGAGGTCCGGGCGGCCGACGGCCGCCAGGAACAGCGTGTCGCCAGTGAACAGGGCACGCCCGTCCAACAGAAAGCAGGCGCTCTCCGGCGTGTGGCCAGGCGTGTGAAACACCCTGAGGTCGGCGGATCCCACGCGCAACATGTCGCCGTCCTTCAGGGGCGCGTACTCGAAGGACACGCGATCCGTCGTCGGAAGATAGAGCCTCGCCCCGGTGTCGACTGCGAGAGCCCGGGCGCGGGACAAGTGGTCGGCGTGCACGTGCGTCTCGAGGACCGTGCGGATACGCCAGCCATGCTCATCGGCCACGCGATGGTAGATCTGGGGCTCGAGTGAGGCATCGACCACGGCGGCATCGCCGTTTGAGCCGATGAGATAGGAAAGACAGCCCTTCCCGGTGCGGCGCACCTGCACGATCCGCGCGGTGCTCCCGGGGCACGGAACCTCGGCGCTGTTCCAGGCCAGGCTCCAGGCGCGCATCCCGCCCTGTAGCGACACCGCGTCCAGGCCGCGCGCCCGCAAGCGCTCGGCAGCCAACATGCTTGTCTTCCCGGCGGCGCACACGGTCACTACGCGGTCGCCATTGGTGGCGTGGAAGTCCGCGAGGGCGGTCGGGTCGCCGCGCCGCAGTGCCTCGTACGCGTCGGCGTGCACGCTGCCGGGGATGCTCCACTCGGCGCGCTCGGCGGCAGGGCGCACATCGAGGACTGTGACCGGTGCCCCCCGCTCGAGCAGCTCCCGCAGGCCTTCCGTGGAGATGGTCGGTGCCGTCATCAGGGGAAGCGTGCCTAGACGTCGGTCACGGTCGCGCCTGGCGCGGGTCGTCTTTCTGATTCACGTACGTGATGCTCCAGGGCCCGACGCTATGGAGCTGGAAGACGACGCCGTCGCTTCCGGTCCAGGCGTAGTGGACCATCTTCTGCGGCATCACGGCGTAGCTGCCGGCCGAAAGCGCCGTGCCGCCCGAATAGGTGGGCTGCTCGCCCATTCCGACGTTCAGCGTTCCGGAGAGCACGGTCACGTGCTCGAGAACGGCGTGCCAGTGCGGCGGTATCCGGTAGTTGGGCGGGAACTTGAGGCGCAAGGTGAGCGGGACGGCCTCGGCCGGGTTGCCTTCGAGCAGAGCGAACTGTGCCCCGCGGGGCAGGGATGGCGGGCCGTCGGCCCAGCTAATGCCCGGCGCATGGACGACGATGGGACCGGCCGATGGGGTCGCGGCCGCCTGCGCACTCGCCCGCGCGGCGAAAGCGACGGCGCACACGACAGCGGCGACGGTGAGCATCACGTGGTGTCTCATGAGGATCTCCTTGGGCGCTCGACGCCCAACACGGGGGGTTGCCCCCAAAGCTGGCGCAGGTTGCACCATAGGACCAATACGAGTTGTCAATCATGTCGATAGGGTTTAGCCTATGATCCAATGATTAAACCCGGCCTCACGGTGCACCGCCTCGAGCTGTTCCTCGCCGTCTTGGACCGTGGCGGGGTGGGCCGCGCCGCCCAGGCCTGCCACATCAGCCAGCCCGCCGTCTCCGAGCACCTGCGTGGACTCGAAGCGCACTTTGGCGTCCGACTGGTCGAGCGTCACGGGCAGCGCGTACGGCCGACTGCGGCGGCGCGGGTGGTAGAGCCATACGCGCGCCAGGCCCTCGCGTTGCTGCGCTCTGCCGAGCAAGCGGCGGGCGAGGTGCGCGGGCTTCGGGCGGGGTCCCTCACGATCGGTGCCAGCACGACGCCCGGCACTTACCTCCTGCCGGCCGCGCTCGGGCGGTTCCATGCGACGTATCCCGGGATCACCCTGAGGCTCGAGATCAGCGATACTCGGGAGATCGAGCACTCGGTGGCGGTGAGTCAACTGGAGCTGGGAGTGATCGGCGAAGCGCCGCTCGTGCCCGGGCTCGCTGCGGAACCCTGGGTGAAGGACGAGTTGTTGCTCGTCGTCCCGCGCGGCCACCCGTTCGCGCGACGCCGGGCCGTGACCGCGCACGCGATCGCGGGCGAGCCCTACATCGCTCGCGAGGAAGGGTCGAGCACCCGCGGCGTGGCCGAACGCTATCTGGCGCGGTTGGGGGTGACGCTCACGCCGGCGATGGAACTCGGAAGCACCGAGGCGATTCGCGAGGCGGTTGCCGCCGGCCTCGGCGTGGCGCTGCTGTCGCGTCACGCCGTCTTGACGCGGGATCGACGGATCGTGGCCGCGCGGCTCGCGGGCCCCCGCTGGACGCGGGATCTACTGATTGTGCGGCGCCCGGGGACGCCGCTTGGGCCTGCGGCCGCAGCCTTCCGGAGCCTGCTCCTCGAAGCCCGAGCCTAACCTACCAGGTGTGGCTCCCTGCCGACGTCCGCTAGCGGGACTGCGGAATCGCCGTGCCCCACCAACAGTAGGACGACGACTTCGGGAATTTGGCGACGTACCCCGACTCCATGTGCTCGATCCTGAATCCGCCCTGCTGGAGGAGCCCCGGAATATCCCGTGTCAAATACAAGCCTTGGAACAGCCAGTGATGAATCGCCTCCAGCCGCAGCTGCCAGGCCTGCACTCGGGCATCGGGGGCCAACCCAAGTTCGAAGAAGATGAGGCGGCCGTCTGGCTTCAGTACGCGTGCAATTCCCTGAACGGCCTCCAGCACGCCCGGGATGGTGCATAAGGTGAACGTGCTCACAACTGTATCGACTGTCCCGTCTGCCAGGGGAATGCGTTCCCCCGGCAAGTCGAGGAACTCAACATCCAGTGCCGTCTGCCGTCGTTGCGCGTCCGCGAGTCGAAGCATGCCCGGGTTGGGTTCAAGCGCATAGAGCTTGCTCACCTTGGCGGGATCGTAGTGAACGAAGTTTGCGCCCGAACCGGCGCCAATCTCCAGGACTTTCCCTTGAGCCCGGGCGACGATCCGCCGGCGAACCTTCTGGATCGGCGGCGGATCGCCCAGCATGCGCACGACGTGGGGGTAGATACGATCCCGGTAGAACGGCATAGCTGTCTCCAGCCACCGTGAGCCGTCTAACTGGCACTAGACTGCCGTCGTTGTCTCGAACCGTCCAGCCCAAGTGCGCCACCGGGCCCACCCCGTGGAGTACCGCATCGCGCGGCACGCCGCTAAGTTAGGGACTTACCGCCACCGTAGCTCAGTGGTAGAGCTCTCGATTCGTAATCCCGCACGGCCAGCGCCCGCGAGCGCTGGCCGTTGTCGTTTCAATGAGTTAGGCGAAGCGAGCGACGGCCAACGCTGGCTAGAAACGCGTCCGTTGGCACCGCCATTGGCACCACGGTTCTCTCCTCACCCAGCCCGTGTGGGGTGGTCATCACCCAGTACATCTTCCAAAGGGCGCAGGGCAGAAACCGCTTCTCGAATTGCATCGACGCCCGTTTCATTGGGACCCAGTCCGCTGACGCGATGGCTTCGGGGCGCACTTTGGCATTGTGGACCTTTGCGGCGAAGCGCTCCTGCAGAATCGGTTTGTCGGTGATCTCACCCTGGTACCGACCGAGCGCTTTGTCGAACCCCTTCCATTGAACCGGTGTCAGAGAGCCGTCGGCTCGCATGAGCACGTCGCGACCGAAGTACAGTTCGATGCTTGCGGCGAGGCCATTGATGTCTGTAAGAGCGGTTCCTGTTGGTCCGAGTGTGGGATAATTCTTCAGCTCATCGAGCACTGGGAGCTGGGTGATGGCCACGTTGGCCGGCAGCTTGAGATCGTTTAGACTGCGCAGGGCACCTGCGGCGGCGGTATCGTTGTCAAAGATCGCGACGACGCGATTGATGACGCCTGCGGCGGCAAACGCCTTCACGAAGGTCACCAATGACGGGGCACCGCCCGGGACGTTGAGCTCGTCGAAATCCATGAAAGCGAAGTATTCGCGAAGTTGCGGATAGAGGAGCTCGAAGGCGGCCTCGAGTACGCGCTTGTCTGACCCCCCCTCGGTCAGCGCGATGATTCTCTGTGTTGTCTGGTAGTCAGCCGACACGAGGTAGTCTGCTTCCTCGACCAAATCGTCGTCAGTGTCGTACCACCCACCGAGAACGAGATCCGTCAAGTCCATCACAACGTCCGCGTCCCCGGGGATGGCCTCACACATCGCCCGAAGCACGGCCCGACTGTGGTAGGATGGAAAGCCGAAGTGACTGCCTTCGCCCAATGAATGCTCGTTGAGCATGTAGGAGACAGGATAGTCATCTGACAGCGAGCTTTGCCCGTAGCCTCGGGGAGTCGCCGCCAACCCTATGCGGAAGATCCTCGCAAAGCCCGCGAGCCAATCCTCGAAGGAAAGGCGAGCCACCACGTCAGCCTTCTGTCGGTAATGCTCCTGGAGGACGTCTGGCGAGGCGTCGCTAAGATCATCCTGAGCCTCTTCTCGAACGCGCACAATTCCGCGCTCGAACGATCGGCGCGCGCGCTGGCTCGTGAATCCCATGAGGTCCAGCCGATCGCGGAGATGGGCCACGGTCGAGCGATACTCGACGATCGTGACTGCGTCGACGTCCTCGAGTTCGGCTGCTCTGTCGTACGGGTCCGCGACGGCTTCCGTCGCGGGCGCCTTGCGAATGCGCTTGTCGCTTGGGCGGAAGAGAGACATCAGCAACGGATCGATACCATTCTTGGCTGCGAAAAGTTGGCGACTGCTGATCCGCAACGTCGAGTAGCTACCCAATTCGCAATTTCTCCGAGTTGCCCCGTCTGATCGTCACTCTGGTAGCTGGTACCAGGGGCGGCGCCAGCTTTGCTTGCTACGGCTCAATGTGACCTCCCTGACTGCCGATCGCTCCCGTGAAGCCAGCGCCGTAAAGATGGTGCATAGTGCGCGGATGAGCGCTTCCCGCGGCCGCGACGAGCGTGGATGCCATTGTCTTCACATCATCGAACACCCGGGCTAGCGCGCGATCAGTAACCCACTGTGCGACTTCAGACTCAAGTCGCTGGGGAATGCGACGCGCATCGGTAAATACCACGGTCTTAGTACGGCGCTCGGTGCGCGGGTGCACAAGCGCGGAACGTTGCTTGTCGAGTGCCTTAAGGGTGCTGTAGGGTCGGCTGCCGCGATGAACTGTTAGGCCGCATCGAGCGGCGATAAAGGAAAGCTTGCCAAGCGTTCCCTTAAAGGGTGCTTGGGAGAATAGACTCTTCTCGTTCTTCCAGTCTTCGGGGAACAGTCCCTCGCCCAGGTGATTCAGAAGTCCTTCAAATGCCAAGTATGCGAAGAGAGTCGCCGCTAGGCGGGCGTAGAGACCTCCGTCTGGTGTGTTGCCTAGGTTGCGAAGAACCTCCGCGCCGGTCCAAAGCGTGTTGTGCCTGTAGAACTCAGCATGGAGATGTGCGCGTCGTGTCGTTGGTCGCATGTCGTGGTACTACCGCAATCCGCCTTGACCTTTGTACAATCGCACGCATTCACTTTCGCCACGTACGTAAATCAACCTCACGTTGCAATGTAAAGGGACGGTCTGACTCATTCCATCGTGGCCTGTCGTCTGCCACGATTTAGGCGTACGGCCAACGTGGCGATCTAGCCGCCCTTGTTATCTTCAATCCATGCAGTTCACGCGAGATAATCACTTCGTCTCTCAGGGATACCTGAAACAGTGGAGCGATGATGGCTCCACTGTGTGGGCCTACCGTATCCTCGTTTCACATGAGTCTGTCCCTGAATGGACTTGTCCCGCCATCCGCGGCCTTGCGTGGCACGAAGATCTGTATACAACAGTCTCACATGGCAGCGAGAGCGACGAGTTCGAGCACTGGATCGAAGCAGAGTACGAAACGCCAGCTCATGAATCAATCGCGAAGGTCATCCGTGACGAATCACTCACGACCAGGGACTGGGAACGACTCGCTTTGTTGCTGGCGGCTCAGGATGTCCGCACGCCGACCAACTTCGTGGAATCGATGCAGCGTTGGGAACGTGAGATGCCAGAGCTCCTCGACGAAACGTTGAAGGGGAGCGTGCATGAGCTGGAGGAAGCACATCGGGAGAATCGTCCCGTTGCAACTAGGGAGACAGGCACGGAGTTCTTTAGAGATCTTTTTGCGATCACCATAACCCAACCTTCCGATGCAAACGCCCTTGGGTCAATCAAAGCCGAGATACTCCTCGGGCGCCGCCTTTGGATTGAAAGCCAGCGTCATCTCCTGACAAGCACAGCGAAAGTGTTGCTCAACCACAAGTGGAGCATTGCAGAGCCTGCGGCTGGGTCGACGTGGTTCACGAGTGACCATCCCGTTGTTCGCCTCAATTATTACGGCGATGATACTCACGACCTAAAGGGCGGTTGGGGGAACCCTGGATCGGAACTGTTCATGCCGATCTCGCCTCGCCATCTTCTGTTCACGCACATAGGTCAAGACGCGCCCGACCGGTTCACGTTCTCGCTCGAACAGACACTGAAGATTCAGAGATTCCTCGCAGAGCGAGCGCATCGCTGGATCTTTGCACGCGTGCCAATCACGAGGGTGGCTTGGCTACGTCCACGGCACGTGAGTGCGGCAGCCTACAGAGCTGAGGAAGAGCAGTGGAGGAAGTGGCACGGCGAGCAGAGTGCAGCGGAGGCGCCGAGCTCGGAAGATTGAATACCTGGCTGCCATGACCGAGCTAACGGCAACTGTGACCTGCCCGCACTGCGGCCACAAGAATACGGAGACCATGCCAACGAACGCCTGCCTGCACTTTTACGAGTGTGCGGCATGTCGAACGGGTCTCCGGCCGAAGCCTGGCGACTGCTGCGTTGTCTGCTCGTACGGCTCGAGCCGATGCCCGCCCCGGCAGACTGACGGCGCGTGACGTCCTAATACACGACCCCATGTACGTGCATCAGGGGTCTGGCCTAAATCCCGCCGTCCCGACTGCCCCAGGCAGACTGGCGAGCAATCGACACACAGTCCGGAACTCGTCAGCCGTTCTCTTCCGGCGTCCGGTACCTGGCGATAGAATCACGGTTGGCGTCGCACCAGAGACTCCTGACGGCGAGGTTTGGGAATGCCCTCGTGCCTTAGGCCGAGACGGGCACGGTGTTCGGGCTGCAGGTCCGTGAGCGAGGCGTCGTCGCGCGCACCGTTGATTGTGCGGTCACGCGTCGGAGACTAGGGTGCCCTCCATGACTGCGCCTTCTGAGTATGTGCGGGAGGTCCTCCGGGAAGGCGCGGAAACCTGACCCTTTACCGCGGCCAGCAGTCTTGTCGGACAGCTGGATGGCACCTGGTGGCTCGAACCCGGGAGGACCGAGTCGGTGACGGCGTCGAATCGATGACACCTTTATTGTCGTAGGCGCGCGCAACAGATCGATTGGACTGGGCGCGATGTCGTTGCGCCTGGGGGTAGATTCGACGGATCCCTGGGCAGGAGAATTCCATGCAACCTTTCCCCACAGTGACGGTCTGGCGCCCACAGCGTGCTCTCCCGTCGGCGATGGCAACGGTCCCGTACGGCAGCCCGTGTATCAACCGTGAGTCCCGCTGATATCCGTCGTCAGGCCGCCCAAGCGAGATACCGCGCAGTCCTAGTCCTGGTCGCACTGTGGGGACTACTTCTCCCCCAGCGGTGTAATCCAGCTTCGCACCTCGCCTTGGTCGCGCACAGTCACTTCGATCTCGACTATTCCATCCGGACGCTCGCGTTGGGTTGGTTCAGCGCCCGTCGGATCGCTCCAGTCACCGTCGTCGACATCGACGAAACCACACAGGCGGCTTGGCGCCACCCTGCTACGACCCCGCGTTCCGCCCTAGTGAGGATGATCAACGTGGTTGCTGCTGCACAACCGGCGGCGATCGTCGTGGACATCGACATCTCGTGGGGAGACCAAGCGGGCCCTACGGATTCCGCCAGCCGCCAGTTCCGGACGTATCTCCAGCGTTACGGCGGACCCGCGCCTCTCATCTTTCCGAAGCGACTTGCACTGGGTGTGGAAGGATTTCGGAATCCAGTCGCGAGCAGTTTCGACGAAGTATTCCGTGCAAACTCAATGCTTGCCTGGGCGCACGCAGAGTTCGTTACGGGTGCCGGTGGCGCGGTCCGGACGTGGAGCGAGTGGGTTCCATTGTGCAGTGCCGACGGCCCAGCGTGGCTGCCGTCAGTCGAGACCGCTGTTGCACTTCACGCCGATCCCGCCCTCGACATCCTGCCTCCAGTCACTCCACCAACACTTCCGTTGCGGTGCGGGTCGGTCGAGCCGGTGACGAGTCGCCTGATATTCGGCCCGCGTATCACTGGACTCGAGCGGAGTGGATCCGTGCGCAACGCGCAAGCGGTGTCCGCCACGGCGGTACTCGATTCCGCCATAGCCCGCGATGACTCAAGCCTCTTCGCGGGGCGGGTCGTGCTGATCGGCGCGACACACGCCGACGGCGGTGACCAATGGCTGACGCCCGTCGGCATCCTCCCCGGCGTGGAACTGCTCGCCAACACGATTCGGTACGCTCGGCTCGAGCCGACCGATGGGCTGCTGGCTGAGCTTGGGCGGCGTGTCGTCGCATTGTTTTTGTTCCTGGTGTTCGTGGCGATCGTGCGGTACCTGAAGGGCGCCGCTCGGCCGATCGCCTTCGTTCTGCTGGGTCTCATACCGACATTCGTTGCTCTGAAACTTGGCTGGATCGGCTTTCTCGATGCACTCGAGACCGCGGTGCTGCTGACCATCCTGTTCGAGGCGATCCACATGCTGATTGAGTTTGCCGCTGATTTGCACCGCGGTTGGCACGAGTTCGGCGCAACACATCACCCGCCCGTGAAGAAACATTGGTGGCTCCGAATATGGTATTGGTTACGGCACATACCTCACGCCCTGGTAAAGGCTTGCGTGACCAGCGACGAACAGTTGGGAGCCCAGTGATGATATACGCTTTCTTGACGATCCTTTGGGGTGGCTACGCGCTGATGCCGCCACAGCCAGTTCACTCCGTGGCGGTCGGCACCGGCGTTGGCGTCGTCGCCGAGTACCGACCTGCGACCGGCCGCTTTTTCTTTCGACGCGCGAGCGAGCGAGATGCTCTTCCCGTGCGAATTGGCAGCGTGGTGCAAGCTGGCGACATGATCACTTTGCCCGCGGGCGCGTCGGTGACGATCCAGCTCACAACGGGCAAGACGGTGGTGTTCTTGCCGGGGACCTCCGTTGTCCCGGAGGCCCCATCCCTTACGGAGTGGGTGGCTTCCATCTTCCGTACGGTCCCCGGCCTAGTCGACGCCGAATACCGGCAGTCGCGAACTGCCGCCTCGCGAGGCGGCGAGTCGTGCGGTCCCGGTGACCGGCCGGCACCGATCGACGTACCGACCGTCGCGTCGGGCGCGAAGATCGTCGCCAGCACGCGCGATCTTCCGATCGTATGGAACGGAGGCTGCGCGCCGTTCATTGTTGCGCTGGTAGAGGGCGCAGACACGATCTCGATCAAGCGCGACGTCAAGATCCGCCAAACGCGTCTCGATTCGGTCCGTCTTGTGGTGGCCCGATATGCGTTGCGCGTAACCGACAGGACAGGGAACGGGTTTGAAGCGAGCCTGGAGGGAGCATCAAGTGCACCCTCCGCACCAGAGGAAATCCGCCGTGACACGAGCGCACTGGGAGTGATGGCGCAGGCAGTATGGCTACTCGAAGCCGACGGTGGACGCTGGCGTTTCGACGCTTTCGAAATGCTTCGGCCGCTCGTGCGGCAGCGCAATCCGCTCGCCGGCGTTATCGCTGATGGGATTCTCTGGGGTCGCGACTAGCGGCCGTCTCCGGTTATCACGAATGGCCCCCAATAGGCGGGGTGCGCCTCCAGTGCGTTGACCGCCGCTTTCCGAAGGGCCTGCATTGCGAGTTGCAGGCTTCGCGCAAGCGTCTCCTTCCCGTTGAGCGCTCGCTCAACAGTGCCGACCGAGAGCTGTACCGCGGCACCAGACATGACCGGCCATTGACTCACCATTACGTTACGCGCCCCGGCGTCGAAGAACGCCTGCGTGAGCCCGGTAAACGTGTCTCCGTGCGGACGCCCGTCAGCGCCAGCGGTATTGCACGCCGTCAGGATCACCAGGTCGGCGCTCAGCCTGAGGCCGGCGATCTCGCTCGTGGTGAGGATTCCGTCGAACCGGTCCGTTGCGCTTGGGGCAAGCGCCAACATCAACGACGGCTCGTGGACGTTCTGGATTTCGTCGGCGAGAAAACCGTGTGTTGCGAACGCGATTATTCCGTATTCCCGGAGCTTATCGCCGATGATGCCATGCTCGTCCGCAGCGGGACCAAGGCGTAGTGTAGACTTGCCCGCAGGGAAGAGTGCCGCCAGCGCCTTCATTTCGTCAGCCGATTCGGGCAGTTTGGGCAGATCGGCGAGCGCTTGATCCGTGAGGCCGTCGGCGAGCGCTTGACCCGTGAAGCCGCGCGCCAGTTCGTCCGAACGCGCGCGGCGCGCACCGTCGACTTCATCGGCCGAAAGCCCCGGACCACCTACACCGAGGAAGCCCCCGGCGCGCAACGACTCCGACGGCCGTGCCCGCAGTTGTGGGAACATCGAGAGATCCGGCAGGACCGCGATTGCGAATCGGTCAACCAGAAACGCAAGTCCCCCGAACTGGACCGCAGTCGTCGCAGTGGGCGTCGCGGGTGAAGCAGCTATCAGCACGGCTGGCGGAACGGCGCCGAGCGGACCTTGGCCGTACCAGATCAGCGTGCGCACATCCCTGAGTTGGCCGGCAATCGGTGCGAAGATCAGGCTGTACAGCTTGTACGCCGTAGCTGCGTCGAACGGTGGAAGGCGCGCCTCTCCGGAACCGACCGAGGGTTTGAGACTGGCACGAAAGCGGGTCACTGTGTTCGTGACCTCGGCTTCAGTGATCCGCTGTCGAACAACCTGCACCCCGCCCGGTGTTATCGCCCATATATAGAGTGCAGACGGAGTGACCTGGGTTGCGACCAACGCCTCTCCCGGGCGCAGGAGCCGCTGAAATTCTATCAGATGAAGAGGATGGGCCGTCGCCAATGCGGCAATCGTCGGAACGATGCGGCGGAGGTACTCCACGTATCCGGAGTATTTTGAGCTTGAGCTCGTTAGGTTGACCCAGTCCAGCGTCGACATCACCGGCCAAAGCGCGTCTCCGTTCGGCGGCGGCTGCCCTGGCCAGCGGAGAACCTCGTTGAAGAACCCCCGAAGGGCGAAGCCGCTTCGTGTCACTATGTGGAGAAACTCCTCAACGTCCGAACGAAACGCGGAACTCAGCTGGGCCCGCGAGGTCTCTCCGCTTACCATGGCAACGGTGAGCCGACCGTACGAGCGCTCCTGAGCCAACCGGAAGCTGAGGTCATCGATGCGGTCGCGCGAACTCGGCATTGCCTCGCGAAGATCCGTGAGCCCCGCTAGCATCACGTCGATCTGGTGGTTGAGAAGGACGTGTTCCCGGGCGGTCCCGATAGACAGTGGATTCCGCGCGAGCAGCTCCTCAGCTAGCTCGAGAACCGACAGCAGGGTCCGCTGACGCCAAGCCGGATCGTTGCGCACGAGTAGCGCAGGTAGACCCTCACCACCTAGCCCAGGTAGACCAACATCACCGGCGTCCAAGGCACCGAGAGCGTGGCGCATGAAGAGAAGACTGTGGGTGTCGAGTGCGCCGCCGTAGCCCGCCACCGCTTGAAACGCCGCCATGTTGAACTTGGAAGCGTCGTCCCACCGGCCCTGGCTCCGTGCCGCCATCGACAGCCGGAGGTACGACTCGAAGACGGTGCGCTGGTCTATCAACTCCGCGGGCGGAGTCGGCGGTGTCAACATCTGAGAGAGGTTCGCAGCGTCCTTCTCGCCCGTAAGGCGGAGCTGACTGTCGTACAGCACCGGCATCCATCGCCATTTCACCGCTTGGGGGGCCTGGACCCCGGCTACCTCTGCCGCGGACTGCGATTCAGACCGTCCTGTCATCGACAGGAGAATGATCTCCCGCGCTGCTGTGGTATCCCCCAGCGCTTCCGCCCCGCCGGCGGCCGCCGTGAGCAATCGGCGGGCACGGGCCTTCTGATTGGCACGCATCACCGCGCCGGCCAGGTCAATCGCAACCTTGGTGAGTCTGTTGATGGCGTTGCTGGCCTTCGGCTCGAGGGCTGCTTCCCGAAGAGCCAGCAACAGCGGCCAATCCTCCACGGGAAGGGACGGGCCGTCGCTCGCGAACGACTGCTGCAGCATGGCGGCGAACTTGTTGGCCTGATCGGGCTGATCTTCCTCGAGCACAGCGAACAGCACATGCGTTCGGGCGCAGCGTGCGATCTGTTTGAACAGAATGTCGTTCGGATGAGAGGTCAAGTACTGATCCGCCCTGACGCCAATCGTGTTGTAGACATTGATCAGCAACGTCTGATCGTTGAAACGATTGGCCCACCAGCCTATCGCGGCGAGAACACCGAGATAGCGGAATTCATTCCGGCGCTCATCCTGAACGGTGGCGCCGAAATAGTGTTCGACGTTCGAAGAGTCGCGAGGATTCTCAAGGAACGGCGCGTTGAGTGACCCACGCTCGCTCTCATCCGCGAGGGCCGTGCAGGTCAGGTCGGCTTCGGCTACCTCATACCACACCTTCCTCACTAAAGCCGGAGCGGGTTCCTGCAACGCCAGCACTGCGGCGGCAAGCGAAATTAGAATCACAAGCCTAGGCTCCTTCGAATGGTGCGAGAAAGCGAAAGCATAGCACGACGCTGTGGTGAAGTCGGCGTTCGAACCGGCCGAGCGCTCAATGCCTGCCCCAAGAGTCGCGCTTCACTCAGTTGAATTGCCGCCACCGATACCGCAAATGCCACCATCGGGCCAGAGTAGTAGAATACGGAGAAGGTCTTTCATCTCTCTTGTTTGGCGAACCCAAGATTCCGAAAGAACACCTAAACACGGTGTCCACGGAACCCGGTACTGCTCGCAATGAGTACCAACCACGCCGCTCGCTTCTGCCGCGCAGAGTCCTAGGCCTTA
>WNGJ01004382.1_pt1 | contig 14686 bp, 16 predicted proteins | sample 5400611 | NCBI WGS metagenome assembly WNGJ01 (sample SAMN13153375, study PRJNA577476) | soil metagenome | isolation source: 40 cm soil or saprolite under Garry oak tree replicate 1 | place: USA:California | collected 2016-06-15
CCACATCCCCGTCGCGGCAAAACCTTTTGATCTTGACGATCTCACGCAGCTCGTACATTCTGCCATAGGTTCACGGCCTCCTCCATTTGATGTATCCATGCAAACGGCATGAGAGAGGGTTAGGGCGACCGCGAGGCATCAACCGAAGCCGGAATGCCAGTTGATCCGTAGGGGCGAGGGTGGACGATGAGGGGCTGGGAGGGCCTTTAGGGTCGCCCGCGGGGTGGGGAGGTGATCGTGTTCCCGCAGGATATCAGCAAGATGAACAGGACGCGGGCGACCCTAAAGGCCCTCCCAACCCCTCCTCCACCGCCCTCGCCCCTACGGATGGGGAAATAACACACCTCAAGAAATAACAAGGATGGGTCATGATGAACAATCGCGACATCGATCCCAAAACCTACACGAGACGGAATTCTCATCGTCTTCCATCATACGACTACCGATCCAGCGGAGCCTATTTTATTCCCATCTGTACCCAGGATCGCCAACGAGTCCTTGAGATACCAGCAATTCATACGGCGTTACTAAAGACCTGGCAGACCCTCCCACAGCGCTTTTCAAATGTCAGATTGGATGAATTTGTCAGCATGCCAGACCACATTCATGGCATTCTCTGGTTAGATGGAACTGTGAAAGGTTCTTCAGCTTTGGGTAGAGTAGTTGGCGCATTCAAGTCGTTGCTAACTGTTGTGTGGCGCGACCATCACAAGAGTCTTGGTGTACAGTGCCACAAGCATCTTTGGCAGAGAGACTATTACGAACACGTCATTCGCAATGAAGAAGACTTACATCTGACACGTCAATATATCCTTAACAATCCCCTCGAAGCCCTCCTCCAACAAGAGCAAAGATATGAAGCATCGAAAAAAGCCAAGATGTTGAGATAATCCGTAGGGGCGAGGGTGGACGATGTGGGGCTGGGAGGGCCTTTATGGTCGCCCGCGGGGTGGGGTGTGGTCATGTTCCCCCAAGATGTGAGCCAGATGAACAGGACGCGGGCGACCATAAAGGCCCTCCCAACCCCTCGTCCGCCGCCCTCGCCCCTACGGATGTTGATGGGCTTGTTCTTTGGTTGATGCCTGATGGGCGACCGCGAGGGTTGCCCAATACACATCAACCGAAGCCGGGAAGCCAGGCACAGGGCCGGATGATCCGTAGCGGGGCGGGGTGTGGTCATGTTCCCCCAAGATGTGAGCCAGAGGAACAGGACGCGGGCGACCATAAAGGGGCATAAATGCTACTCCCAACCCCTCGTCCGCCGCCCTCGCCCCTACGGATCGCCCGCCCTCCTGCCTGACTTCCCAGCTTCGGTTGATGCTAAAACACCCGGATTACTTGCCTTCGTATTGCTGAAGAAATGAGTGAACAAGCTCAAAGACTGTATCGGGTTTTTCGATGTGGGGCGAGTGACCGCAATCGGGGATAATTACCTCACGGTACTGACCCCCATGCGCCTGGTAGTCATCCAGCACTGTGCGTACCTGTGTGACCATTGGCTGGGGAGGATAGACCTCTGCTCCGGGCCACCCGGGAACTGCGCCCAATTGACCCAGGAAGCCGAAATCGAAAAACGAGGTGTCAGAGACGATCTGGTCATCTGCGCCGCGTATCCATAACACAAACGGTTGAGATGCGATCGTGGCAAAATTCGCCTGGTTCATGTATTTGGGTGAGAGCGCGTTGTTGACTCCCTGGGTGCCTGGAGCAACGATTGGCCAATTGTTCGAGGGCGTTAAGTCACCGGGATAGTTCCCCGGCGCTACTTGCATTGAGAGCATTGACGTGACATAGATCTCTTCACGATCAGGGGCAGCGCGGAAAGGTGGCTTGAAATAGAAGGTATTCATGGTCATACGCGGCGAAAACGGTTCGTCGCTGCGATCACCTCTTGCCAGGCGCTGCACAAATTCGGGGTTGGCTGTGCCGCCACCGCTGCCAGCGAAATCGGGCCAGGTGGGTGAGCCTTCTGCACCCTTTGAGCCACCAAAGCCAAAGGGCGAGCCTGGAGCTTCCAGGAGAAGCGAGCGGAGCGTACCCGGATAATCTATGGCATACTGCATGACGATATTGCCGCCCAACGACCATCCCAATAGATGGAAGGAGGTCAATCCCAAGCTCTGGGCAAATGAGGCGAGGTCGTCTGAAAAATCCCGCATACCCCGCGTGGCATCTACCGCAAGCGTCTCGGTATCACCGTACCCTCTCATATCGGGCGCGTAGACCTGGTACTGGTTCGTGGCAGCTAATGCGAGCATGAGGTCCTGGAAAAAGAGCGATGAAGAGCAGTTTCCGTGTACCAGAACAAGCGGGATTTTGCCCGTCCCGGCCTCAAGATATGCCATCTCCAATCGATCAGTTTTCACTTTACGTTGCGTGATCCCCGGTAAGAGTAATTGTGCCGTGCTCATGAATGAAGCGTTCTCCTGTTCCTTTGTAAGACTGTGACAGAAAGGTTCTGTCAGTGTATTTTACCTCAAGATCGATGAGGGTGAAAATGGCTGGGCCTTAAACATAACCGGGAGGAGTAACAAAGCCACCGAACTCGCGCTCCAGTAATGAGGCGAATGTGATCGGTGTATGGTCCTCCAGGTATGGGCCGATAGCTTGCAATTTTGGACGTTTCACAACGTGATATACTAACCCCAAGTACACATTGTCCTCAGCGAAAGGCAGCACAGAAAAACATGGTGAACGCTACCCCACACAACCCTCTCGTTTTTATTCATGGTTCAGGTGACAGTAGCCAGGTCTGGCAGTCACAGGTTGAACATTTTGGTACATCCTGTGCGTTCCCGATAGATTTACCAGGGCACGGTGAAAGAGCCGACACGCTTCCGCCAGAAGTGAGTGTGTTGGATTATGCGAGAGTTGCACATGAGATCATCTTCCAGGAACTTCACCTCAAGGCACCGATAGTCGCGGGACATTCGCTCGGTGGAGCTATCGCACTGACTATGGCTTTGGAATATGCTTCGGAACTGAGTGGATTAATCCTGATCGGGACAGGGGCACGCTTGCGCGTTCTTCCAAGCATCCTGGAGGAAGCACAGCGAGCATCAGTTGTTACCTACCGTGATTGGACAGCCTGTAATACCTTTGACATTATGAATAAGCTCAATGAAATTCGCCTGCCAACGTTGATTATTTGCGGGGCAGATGATCGCTCAACACCGGTGAAGTACAGTCAGTATATGCACGACCGTATTCAGGGTTCAACGCTCTGGATCATACCCAACGCAGGACATAATGTCCTACGGGAGCAGCCTGGGCGAGTCAACCAGACGATTGATGAATGGCTATCAAGGCATTGGTAGTCTGAATGTGCCGGTGCATGCTCTGAGGAAACGCATAAAACGTCAAGAGGTGCTCTTCGTCCTCAGTCAGACTGCGCACCGCTTCGGGATAGCGCTGAGCATATTTGGCTTTGAAGGCCGCCAATTGGATCAATGCTTCCTGCTTTGTTGGCTGCTCCCAGATTAACCACTGATGCTCCTTGGAACACCAGTGGTTGTTTAAAGGACTTTGTATATTTGTGTAGATGGGGATCGTTAAGCCTGTACTGCTACTGCTAACTTTTCCGCATACTGTTCATCGAACCAGACGCGATTTTGGCTATCCACCTGTAAGCCATCGTGGGGATGTGCTCTGGATGAAGGGGCATTGTACAGACTGAAAGTTCCGGTGCCAGTATCAGGGAAAGAGCCGAAGGTATTTTGCAGCGAGTCGTCAAACCAGATCAGCCCGTTGCTATCCACACTAATACCAGAAGTATGTGTACCGCACCCCTTACACAGTTGCGGGTAAGTATATTCTGTAACGCCCGTATTGGTGCCAGGGACAGCAGAGGCTACCTTGAGTTCCCCGATCATCCCCACAAATCCCTCTGTCCACCAGATGTTACCGTTTGGATCAACGGTGATTAAGTGGGGAGTCAAACTGCTGTTTGAGGTATTTCTGATAGGATATTCCTGAAGCACTCCTGCTGAGGTGACTTCGGCTATTTTTGCGACGGAAGAGTTGTTTTCTGTAAACCAGATATTATTTGTGGCATCAACGGTTATTCCATACGGCTGGCTGTTTGATGCGGCTGTTGGATATTCATGGACAAAGGTATCTGTTGTCGGATCAAACTCTGCAACCTTATTGACATAGTGCTCCGTTATCCACAACTTGCCGTTATGGTCAACTACTACATCCCAAGGCCCGGATGCGGGTGTCGGTATTGCCCACTGTTGAAATGTTTGGAGTGCTGGGTCATACATTCCGAGAGTATTCGTATGAAACATGGGAAACCAAATTCTTCCATATGAGTCGAATGCCAAAAAGAGAGCCTGTCCGAATCCCGGTGGGAGTTGATAGATGGCTGTCCAGGTGGAAGTTGTTGGGTTGAATACCTCGATTTTTCCAGGTGAAGTCTTACTGCCACAATCAGGATTGGGATTGCAGCCAGGAACCGCTACCCAGACATTGCCATTGCTATCAAAAGCGGTGCCCCAGGGGTCAAGGCCGCTTGGGATATGATAGTCAGTTACGGAAAGCGTGCCTGCTGCTCGACTTGCATGAACAGAGGCAAACGTCACGGCCACACTTACGCTAAGCAATACGAGCACGAACGAATACAGAAGAACTTTTTTACTCCACATCATCTCAAGCTCCCTTCCTTCTTACTAATACCGACATGTACATTTAATCGGGCACAGAAAATCTAATACTTAATTATGAGAGTAAGTGAGTCGATGAGGAAGAGTTAAACGGTAATGATCTGGTTATGATTGAGTTAAGGTTGTATGATGGAGGTGAATGTTTTGATGTAAAGCAATCTTTAGGAGAACAGACCTATCCCCGCAAGATTTGGGCTTCGCCAGCAATCCACGTTTATCTTAGGTAGGAATGATTTATGCTCACTGCTTCAGGTGATCGCTTGCGCCTCTTGCGCCCTGATAGGATATGTCAGAGGAAGGAGAACATTTCCAATGGCACCGCGTCGCACTGTCAACCATCAAAACCGGAAACCCTCACCATACCGTCTTCCACTTTTGCTACTTGGAGCGGCCGGAGTGCTCTTGCTCCTGCTAGGAGTTCTCCTTCCAGTTGACGGGTGGAAGGTGCTGTTCATTGCGCTAGGATTAATCCTCCTCGTAATTCTTCAGCGTGCAGTTATGGATCGGAGGGGAGGGGATAGCTAGCTTGTTTGTTTTTGGCGAGAGCCAGAGAGGAAGACTTATTCCTGGCCCCCTATCACATGAATCCTTTGATAGCGCATGCCTGTCCCTCTTTGACCCCGATATGACCGAGGAGTTTAGCTGCGACGCAGGTTAATCGAACCAACATCAGTACGCAACTTCAATCTGGCATAAGGAGGCATGCCCACTTCACCGCGCGCCTTGCCGCCGGGGAAATCGCGCTGGGCATTCACCGGGAAGTCGCTGTTGATGGAACCGACGTCGGTTTTCGCTTCGAGTTGGAAGGAGGTGTTCTCTGGAATGAAGACGTTGACGCTGCCCGCGTCCGTAGTCATCTGATAGGAGCCGAAGGGATCGAGCATGCCGGAAAAGGTGATGGAACCGGCATCGGTCTTTAACTTTGAATCACCGCGCAGCGCTACCTCGGTTGCCTTCACTGAACCAGCCTCGCTGGTACACGACATTTGACCGGTAATGCCTGTGACGGCAATGCTGCCCGCTTCAGTCTTGAGTTCCAGGTCGGCCATACGAGGAACGGTGATATCAAAGTCGATGCTTTTCCTGCCAAGTATGGACCACCCGTTGCTGGCTTTGACGGTAATCCTGTTTTTCTCGCTCTCCTGGTCGTACTGCACTACCCCCTCTCCGCCGTTTAACCAGCCGTGCGCGCGCCGGGTTGCCTGGACAACCACCTGGTAATCCTCGCCGCCAGCATGCACACGAATAGCGCCCATGTCGTCCTTGATGACTATTTTTGGCTGCGTACTCACGGAGAAGCTGCGAGTCTCGACGCTGCTGGAGGACGTAAACGCGGAACGGCTGCGACGAGCCATATACACAATAAACCCGATAACAAGAGCCAGGGCAACACTCGATAGCACTATGCCTGGAACTGCAAGAAATGTATCTTCTTCAAATGGGAAACCACCCAGCACGGCAGCCAGAATGAGGATGAGGATAATCCAGAACCAGAGGCCGCGTTTTCGTCGCGGCTGTCCCGACATCCTGGGGGTATATTGATAGCCCGGCTGTTGGGCGCGATATCCACCGGCGTAATCGGCATTATGCGCCGTCGCCTCTTCATCTTGAAGCGGCGTCTGTTGATAGGATTGATAAGCGCGCTCACGAGGGTCATTTACCGGCTGAGGGGCGACCGGTTCCTGGTCAAGCGCGTGTTGACGCTGCCCGGGTGGCTGCCATTCCGGGTCGGCGAATTGCATTTCCTGGTCACTCATACCTCGCTCCTTTTACAAGTGTGTACTTCATTATGTACGCACAGGGAAAAGGAGGAGTTGCAAAACAAGCCCCTACGAAACCAGGTCAAGCTGGGGAACGTCCAGTACGCGGGCCAGGAGGCGTAGTTGATAGGGCTGCGGGTCTTCACGCCCGGTTTCAAGGTGAGTAATGGTGTCGCGGCGAATGCCGGTCATGTCGGCAAGTTGTCCGAGGCTCAAGCCTTTGCTCTGGCGCAGTACGCGCAGATGGGGCAATCCATGAGGCTTTACGCCTCCCTTAGAGGTTGACGGTTTCATTGAATCCTCTCCTTTGAGGCCTGGCACCAATCTTTTCCACCTTCATTGCTGGAAATGTGCCGAAAGTGCGTTGGTTTACGGACGCGATAAATCGCGTCTCTACAAGGGTTTACGGACGCGATAAATCGCGTCCCTACAAGGGTTTACGGACGCGATAAATCGCGTCCCTACAAAACGATCTGTTGCTATTATCATAGCAGATATGTTAACAAACTGCCAGGAGACGCTAACCAGGGCGACCGCGAGGATCGCCCAAGAGGCATCACCCGAAGACCAAGCCCATCAACATCCGTAGGGGCGAGAGCGGTGGGGAGGGCCTTTATGGTCGCCCGCGTCCTGTTCATCTGGCTCGAATCTTGCGAGAACACGGCCACCTCCCCACCCCGCGGGCGACCATAAAGGCCCTCCCAACCCCACATCATCCTCCCTCGCCCCTACGGATCATCCGGCCCTGTGCCTGGTTTCCCGGCTTCGGTTGATGCCTCTTGGGCTGCCCTCGCGGTCGCCCTGGCCATCATTCACTGACCCACCAGTCGCTGAGATTCCAGTTATTGGTAATAACGTTGGGATTGGGGAGAAAGTTCCGCACGGAATCGTGAACGACGACGATATTGACCTCTGTGTAGAGAGGAATGAGGTAGACCTGGTTTGCCAGCTGCTCGAGGAACTGGTGATAGTAGTGTACGCGCTGCGCGAAATCCACCGTGTCGCGGCCCTGGGTGAGGGCTGAATCGATGATGGGGTCGCGAACACGCCCGTAATTGCCCAGGTTGGGTTCGGCGGCAGTGGGTATCTGCGAGGAGTGAAAGACGCCATATTCGTCGTCAGGTTCCGGGCTGTTCTGATAGCCGAACATGGCGAGGTCGAATGCGCCGGTGGCCAGGATACCACCGCGAGTATACACCGCGAAGAAAGGGCCGAGAGGATAATAGAGGACATGCACCTGGATGCCCACGGCGAGTAAATCCTGCTGGATTAGCGCGGCGGCGGCGGCGCGCAGGGGATTGTCCGCCGTTGTGACGAGGCGTAGCACGAAGGGATGCCCTTGTTTGGTGAGAATGCCACGCGGGCCGGGGAGCCACCCCGCCTGCCTCAGCAACTTGCTGGCGGCAGCAGGATCATAGCTGACCGGCGCTATAGTCCGATCATTATACAGCGAGGGGGAGACTTCTACCTGGTTGGCAACGCGCGCACAACCGGCCATATGCAGCACATTGTGGGTGAGGGCGCATTTGTCAATGGCCAATTGAACGGCGCGCCTCACATTGACATCCGAAAAGAGTGGATTGGCGTTATTGAAATCAAGGTGTTCGTAGGCGGCGGCAGGCGTTTCCAATAGCTGTAGCGGAGCAGGAAGATGGGCAAGGGAGGGCGCTTCATATTCCATATAGCCCTCGGCGATATCGACTTGACCCGCCCGCAGCGCGGCCTGCAGTGCGGTAATGGTGGCATAGGTTTGATAGACGAGCTGCGAGATGTAAGGGCCGTGAAAAGTGGTGGAGGTATAATAGGTATTCGGCGTCAAGGTATAGCTTTGCCCATTGGCAAAACTGGCCACTTTGTAGGGGCCATCGGTCACATCAGGGGCGAGATAGACGCGCGTCATATTTTGCAGGTCGATGGGGTGCAGATGCCCCCAGGCATGCATTGGCGCGGCATACGGCAGGTAGAGCAGGTAGGGGCCATACGGGTGTTTCATATGCAGGATAACCGTGAAGTCATCCGGGGTGTCAATGCTGGCAATCGCATCGTAGCCACCGGTCGTGATAGCGCCGGTATTGGGATCCTGGTCCAGCTGCCACCAGTACTGAAAATCGCGCGCGAGGATGGGCTGACCGTCTGACCAGCGCAGATCGTGGCGCAGGCGCATGACGATGGTCTTGCCGTTGTGCTGCACATCGCCATTTTCCGGCAATGGTACCTCGGTCAACTGGTCGGGCTGGACGTGAAAGTGATTATCAAACACTACAGGTGCGGCCCAGAGCGCCGCGCCCACCTCAAAATCAACGGGGGAGCTAGAAAATAAGGGGTTCACCGCGTCAGGGAATTGCCGGTCCGCGAAGACGATGCGTCCTCCGGGTACACGCGAAGCAGCAGGCGTTGAAGCGTACGGACCAAGCAGCGGCGAAGAAACCTGGCGCACGGGCCGGGTGGGTGTAGCGCCACATGAAATAAGCATGATTAGGAACAGGACGCGGGCGACCATAAAGGCCCACCCCGCCCAACGTCCGCCTCCCTCGCCCCTACGAAACATTGGCAGCAAATCATAGACCATTGCAGCGAATCCTATAGAGGTCAATGCCCACGTGCAGGATTCTTCGGTGGAGTGGGTTTCCCGGAGATATAGGAACTCAAGCTCAAGTAATATGGGTTGTTATTATCAGAGAAGATTGCCACAACATCGTTTAAGAATGGCCCGTTGATCGTGTCACCTGCCCGCAAGAGCGTGGCGACTGCATCTTTCAGAAGAGTCGGGTGGGTGAAAGGCAGAACTTGCATAGACTGAGCCACTGCCCACAGAGCTTTCTTCCCTATTCCATCGCGTTGATCGCCAGCAATCCAGAAGACAACGCCATTTTGTTGGTAAATGACCTCACTGCGACCGCCGTAAGCCCAGATGTGAGCGAGTTTGCCGCGCGTCAGCCATTGACCATCGACATAGATAGCTCTGGGATTGCCGTTCGCATCGGGTTGAATTGGATAGGCAGCATCATCTTGCACAACCTGCAGTGTTTGCGTCAGTGGTTTAAATTCACGTATGACAATCTGGCCGGTCCCCTTTAACGGGGCGTTATGAGCATCCAGGTCGTACACCAGTTCGACGACCGGGCCATCCGCCCAGTTATTACGGGGATCCTCATAGATATCGATAGCAGCCAGGGAATAGTTCGAGGGCATATATTGCGGCCAATAGATGTTGAAGTGCAATCGCTGCTCGGCCGCCAGCAAATTGATCGGCGTAGGAAGAGTCGGGTCATTAAATGAGGGCGGCGTATAATGATGCACTACCTGTGGATAATGATGCACCTTGAGTACGCCAGCGGGTGCCCCATGCAGCAACATCGCCACACCTTCCGCAAAGGACGGAGCGGTAAAGGCGACGGTGAAGATCATGATAAGCATCAGCACTGCAGCCCAGGCCATCAGCGTCTTGCGCGAGATGATCTCTTGAAGCGCTCCAACAATAGAGTGTAGAACTGACTGTGGTTGAGAGAAAAGACGACGACGCAGCTTAAGCGAACGAAAGACACGAGCGCTGGTCTTCTGTGCAAACCCATGATCGAGCGGAATATAGCGGGGGTCTTCGGCCTCAAGTAACGTTTGCACGAAAAATGGCGGCAACTCTTCCTTCTCTGGAGAAAAGAGTTGGCTCAATTCTTGCGCAAAGGCGACATCCTCCTCACTGAAATCAGCGGGCAAGGATGGCTCCGTTATGGAGAGGGAGAACAGATTATCTCCCTCGCTATGAAACTGTTCTTCAAATTCGCTCATACTCATGTGCGTGCTCCTTGAGCGCCTCCCGCAAGCTTTTCCGTGCCCGCCAGAGCCTGGTATCGACAGCATGGCGTGTCAGGCCAGTTTTCGCTGCCAGTTCCTCGGTACTGGCGTACTTATAATAGCGTTGATAGATCAGATAACGGTCAAGCTCAGGCAGCGTCGCCAAGGCCAGACGCAACTCCTCGCGTCTCTCACTTTGTTCCAACAGGCTCTCCATGCTGGCTTCGGGGTGTGGAGGAAGCGTGACACGCGTATCCTCGTGTCCTCCCCAGCCAGACATCTGGCGTCCACCGGTTCTCCCATAGTCGTCAGAGGCCGACCACTGACGGTACTCATCGGCAGATTGTACATGAAAAATCTGCCGCCGGCACAATTGACGACGTCGATCCAGGGCGATGTATTTCGCCCGCATAGTCAACCACGTTCTGAGAGTGCCTCGCTCAGAATCAAAAGTATCGATTTCTTGCCAGACTGTGATGAAGAGGTCATTGACACACTCCTCAGCATCCTGCGCGACTCCAATACCGTCAAGCACTAAGCGAATGAAATAGAAGATTTCGCGCGAATACCGCGAGATGAGTGTTTCCAAAGCATCGGGGTCACGTTCCTGTAACCTTTTGGCCAAATCTTCATCCGACCAGCTCTGTCGCACCATAATAGCTCCTTGAAAGATTGAAATCATCACTGCAACTGGGTCTCAAGTCAGCAGTGATGCAAGGAAGTACCTGGGCATCTCTCTTTCCATTCATTACGCGCTGGCCACCTCTCCAGCGTTTAGGATTCGTACTAATCTAGTAAACAACACCTACATTAAAGAGAAATACCTGATCGGTGGCGCACTCGCCTTCGCATGAAGAATATACGTTCGTGAGAGGTATAATCTCTCAAAAGTACCTTCGGCAGGACCGGGCCGGTAAAAATAAAATGCGAAGACTGCTTACAATTTTGCGCGAAAGCCATGCAAAAGTCAAGTAGGTGCTATAATGTCTGGCAACGGATTTTTTTAGGCGGAGGCATATTTCATGACTTTTTCTATCGTAGCGCGAGATCCCCAGACAGGCGAACTGGGCATTGCTGTGCAATCGAAGTTTCTGGCGGTTGGCGGGGTTGTTCCCTGGGCAAAGGCAGGTATAGGGGCCATCGCGACGCAATCCTGGGCCAACACTTCCTATGGCCCAGGCGGGTTGGAGTTGCTGGCAAGTGGTTTGTCAGCGGCGGAAACCCTGGAGCGGCTGCTGGCGGAAGATGAGGGACGAGCGCAGCGACAGGTTGGCATCATCGGCGTGGATGGGCCACCGGCGACTTATACGGGGGAAGGATGTTTCCCCTGGGCTGGCGGCTATGCTGGTGAACACTACACGTGCCAGGGCAATATACTGGTGGGAGAAGAAACCGTGCGGGGGATGGCGCGCAGCTTTGAAGAGACGACGGGCTTTTTATGTGACCGCTTAGTTGCTGCGCTGGCGGCGGGACAGGCGGCGGGCGGCGATAGCCGGGGCCAGCAATCGGCGGCGCTGCTGGTTGTGCGCGAGAAAGGCGGATATAGCGGCTTCAACGACCGCTTCATCGACCTGCGCGTGGATGACCATCTCCTGCCCATCGATGAGTTACGCCGCATCCTATCTCTGCACAAACTCTATCTGTTTCCGACCAACCCGCAAGATATCCTGACCATCGACCAGCCGCTGGCAGCCGAGATACAACGCCTCTTGAAGGCAAGCGGCGACTACCAGGGCAGTATAGATGGCAATTATGACGAGAGCACACGCTCAGCTTTCCGTACATTTGTTGGGCGCGAAAACCTGGAAGAACGCTGGTTCGAGGACGCACGCATCGACCGTGTCGTCCTGGAGTTTATGCGAAACAGCGTGCACGCAACGTAATGACTATACCTACAAATAGGCTGCCAGGGCGACCGCGAGGGTCACCCAACAGGCATCAACCTAAGCCGGGAAGTCAGGCTCAGGGCCGGATGATCCGTAGGGGCGAGGGTGGACCATGAGGGGTTGGGAGGGCCTTTATGGTCGCCCGCGGGGTGGGGGTGGTCGTGTTGTTGCAAGGTTTGAGCGAGAGGAACAGGTACGCGGGCGACCATAAAGGCCCTCCCAACCCCACGTCCGCGCCCTCGCCCCTACGGATGTTGATGGGCTTGGTCTTCGGTTGATGCGTATTGGGCGACCGCGAGGGTCGCCCTGGCAGCAGTGATGCAAGGGATTAATTTAAAGGCAACAACACTGTCTCCGTCGTTATCTCCGGATGATACAGCAGACGTAGTCCTTTGACTGCGCCCGTCGGCACCTGAAAGACGATGGTACCCCGCCGATTGCTCTGGGCGGGAATGGGGCCATAAAAATTTGCTGTGACGCTGGACTGAATGCCGAATGCATCGCCCTCTGCGCCCTCCAACTGGAAGAAACTGGCCTGGTTCAGAATGGAGGCTTTGCCCGTATTGGCAATGCTGATGGTGATGCTAATGGCCGTCGAGGAAGCATCGGCACCCGCTTGCTTACCGACCTGCTCAAGCGTGAGGGTGCGATCCGGCAGTGTTACCACTGAATAGTGAGTATTGCCCCCCGGTGCAGTCGTCGGGGTCGATATGACAATAGGGCCGACGCCCGGCGTGCTTTGCGTTACCGTCCCTGATTGGAGGGTAGGAGTTATGTTACCGCTATTGCTGGAACTACCAGAACCAGCACACGCAGATAAAAGAATGGGTAGTAGCAGGATGGCGCACGTCCTGCCCGCCTTTATACACAACTGATACATCGCATCTCTCCACTTCCCTGGATTAGATTTCCTAAAGATCACCTCTATTATTCCTGATCGTACCAATCGATGCAAGCACGTAGTACCAACGCCCTAATCTTACACCTGCAGAAATGCCGCTGCCCTGGTGGGCCGTCAATCTCGATTTGAATAAATAAAATGTAGGGGCACAATTCATTGCGCCCTCTTCCCAGGTCGATTCACCGGATGGAGGGCGCAATGATGAACATGAACAAATTAATCAGGGATCAAAATGTAGGGACGCGATAAATCGCGTCCAGGCCGATCATTATGGAGATTTCAAGGTTCCGCAGAGCGATCAAAATGTAGGGACGCGATTGATCGCGTCCAGGCCCCGGTTCAATGTGCGCCAAGGTGGACGCGATCAATCGCGTCCCTACATACCCTCTTCATTTTTGAAGGTTCATCATGCGCCCCTACATTTGCATAATCTTTTTGTTACGGAGCGGCAACCAGGTCAGGAACCAGATGGTTAGAGACAGGAGAGCCGAGACCGGTGACAAGATCATAGCCTGTGCCGGCTTTGCAGACGCCACCAGCGCTGCCACTCTTAATATCATGGTAATCGCTGGCGTACTTTGTGGCGGAACTGGCAACGTTGTACAGTTCCTTGTCGGCATTCTTCATGCTGCTGGTACGCCCGGCGTCGGCGATAGCCAGCACGCCAGCCCACATTGGAGCGGCAACGCTGGTGCCACCTACAATGATAAAACCACCAACGGATTTGTCGTAGACGATAACACCCGTATTGGGATCGGCAACCATCGCCACGTCGGGGATACCACGACTGGCGTGGGTGTTGAAGCCGTTCTGGTAGGATGGGCGGGTCTCAAATGTGCTCAAGCCACCGCCACTGCCGCTCCACGCAGTCTCACTGAAATAACCGCCGGAAGTGGTCGTTTTCAGGGTGGTGCCGCCTACCGAGGTAACAAATGGAGAGGCGGCTGGATACTGCGAGCCACAGCCACTATCGCCGGAAGAGGCGGTGAAGCTTACGCCTTTCGCATTACCCGCGGAGAAGATGCCATCGGCAGTTGCGCCGGTCTCGCCGGAGAACTCACCGCCCCCGAAGCTCATCGAAACGACCGTGGCACCGCGATTGTTATAGGCGTCCTTAGCGGCGTTCAGGAGGTTCGAGAACGATGCGCTCTTAGCTTCCTCTAACACGATCCTGGCCTTGGGAGCAATAGCATGCACCATTTGGACATCCAGGTCGGTCTCGACGCCCCAGCCATTAGGGTCAGAGCAGGGTGTTCCCTGGGGCTTTACTACTGTAATGGTGGTCGCGGGCAATCCATAGGTTGTGTCATATTTGTTGAGGTCGGTTTGCGCATTGGGATTGCCGCAGGCGTCGATGATACCTACAGTAATACCCGCGCCTCTGTTCGTGAGCAGGTTGACTCCGTAGGCCTTATTGAACTGCGTAGGTGTGAAGCCTGAGAAATTGGGTACAACCGAGCCTACTTTGGTTTTCAAGACAAAATCAGGATAGGCGAAGTGTGTAGTAAGAGGGTCTACACTGGCCACATTCGACGTGCTTCTGGCAAAAGCTGCCAGAGATGAGCCTAGAATGACGAGTAACGCGATCAGGACGAGCGCTGATGCAGTAAACTTACGCATACGGTTGACTTTCTACCTTTCAAAATAGTAGCGGCACACGAAAGGCGCTAAAAATACATTCGC
>WNGJ01008635.1_pt1 | contig 14686 bp, 10 predicted proteins | sample 5400611 | NCBI WGS metagenome assembly WNGJ01 (sample SAMN13153375, study PRJNA577476) | soil metagenome | isolation source: 40 cm soil or saprolite under Garry oak tree replicate 1 | place: USA:California | collected 2016-06-15
GCCACGTCCACCGGAGAGCCGAGCATGGTCAGGCTGCCCGGCTTTACCAGCGCGTTCGCGACGCCCATGTGCAGGAAATCCCGGTGCAAGCCCGCGGTCATCCGCGTGGTGTCCGCATTCCAGAACAGAATGTCGAACGGCGGCGGCTCGCGCCCGAGCAGGTAGTTGTTGACCCAGTAGTTCCAGATCAGGTCGTTGGGCCGCAGCCATGCGAACACCTCGGCCAGCGACCGGCCATCCAGGTAACCGCGGGCGCTGGACGCGGCCGCGGCCATCCGCGCCGTGCGCTTGCTGATGACGGCGCTGGCCAGCCCTGCTCGCGCCTGGTCCAGGACGGTGACCATGAGGGTGAGCGCGGCGATTCGGTCCTGCTGGCCGTTGTACGCCAGGTGCGCCGCCACCATCGCGCTGATGACGCCGCCCGAGCAGATCCCCATGAGCGCTGCCTGCTCGCTTCCGGTAATACGGGCCGTCGCGTCCATCGCGTCCAGGACGGCTTGCCCGTAGGTGTTGAAGTCCCATGCTGCGTTCCGGGCGTCCGGATTGCGCCAGGAGATCATGAACACCTGCAGGCCGCTGGCGGCCAGGTACTCGACAAGGCTCCGGCCGGGCGCCAGGTCCAAGACGTAGAACTTGTTGATCGTCGGCGGCACGATCAGCAGCGGCACCTGCCGGACCGCGGCGGTAACCGCGCGGTACTGAATCAGCTCGAACACCGGGGTTCGCAGGATCACCGAACCAGGCGAGACGGCAAGGTCCACCCCGACCTCGAAGGCATCCGGTTCGACCATGGACGGCACGCGCGGCGCATCCGCCATGTCCCTCATGAAATGTCGAAGGCCCGACAGGGCGCTGCCGCCGCCCGTGTCGACGGCGGCCTTCAAGGCTGCCGGGTTCAGCAGCGGGTTGTTGCTCGGCGCGAGCGCGTCGATCAGGTTGGTCAGGACGAAGCCGACACGGTCCGCGTCAGCACCGCGGAGACCGGCGTCAGCCACGACGCCTTCGGCGGTTTCCGCCATCGCCATGTATGCCTGCACGGCCCGGCGCAGCAGCGGGTTGCCCACCCATCCCGGATCGGCGAACCGCCGATCGCGGCGCGATGGCTGGACTTGCGACGTGCCCACCGCGATACGTCCCAGCTCGCCGAGCAGCGAGCGTCCTCGGCCCGCCATAAGCCGGGGCCGCCCCGCCAGGGCCGCGGCCAGGCGCAGCCCGGAGCCGCCGGGGTTCATCCTGCGCAGTATGCCGATGGCCGCATCGGTGAGCAGCAGATCCAGCGGCGCCGCCGCAGCGTCTGTCGCGGCTGATCTGATCGTGTCGTTATCGGAATTCATAATCTCCGTCCTCCCGCCGAGCGTAGGGCGCGGGCGATCCTCTTCCATCGGTCGCGCGTCACAAAGCTGGGGTCAGGCGTGGTTCCGCGGGCACAGGACTCCGCCCCTCGGTCCCAAAGGTCAGCGCAGCGCCCGGTCCGAGATGGCACGCTGCAAACCTGTCCGTGACGATCACGGGAATCTGATGACGACCGACACCTGACCATCGCGCCATCGACGCGCGCGATGAGCTGCCTCTAGGCAGGCTCGCCGCGATACGCGAGGATCCACTGATGGACGTGGACACGGATCCTCCGGGGGTCGCCGAGCTGGTGGCCGGCGTCGCTGCCGCGGTACCCAGGCAAGCGGTGTCGACGGACATCTTCCGGGCCATAGTCCGTGAGATTCCGCAGCTGGACGAGGACAAACCGCTGCTGAGCCTGCTCGCTTCCAGCGTCAACGGCAACGTGGACATGTGCCTGCAGGTCATGCAGCACCGGATCGACCTGTCAGCCGTGCAGGCCCCGGCTGCGGCAGTTGAGTACGCGCGACGCCTGGCTCAGCGCGGCACGCCGCTGACCACCCTGCTGCGCACCTACCGGCTCGGGCATGCTCGCTTCTCGGACTGGCTGCTCAAAGAACTCGGCCAGCATGCCGATGACGCCCGGGTGATAAGCGCAGCCACGCTCAGCATGTCCAGGATCGTGGCCGCGTACATCGACCAGACTTCGGAGGAGATGGTCGCGGCCTACACCCAGGAGAGGGAACACTGGCTCCGGAATCAGAACGCCGCGCGGGCCGCCAGGGTCCGGAGACTGCTGGCAGGTGACCGGAGCGACGTGCGTGCTGCGGAGGCCACCCTTGGCTACCGGCTGCGTCAGTATCACGTGGGCACGGTGTGCTGGGTCGATGATGCGTCCGGCACAGCGGACCGGCTGACCAGGCTGGAGCGCGCAGTCGGCCAGGTCGCGGTGCAGGCGGCCTGCGCCGGCGATCCCGTGTTCCTGCCCCGCGACGAATCGAGCGCCTGGGCGTGGCTGCCGTTGGGGATCCGCGACAGATTCGACTCAGTTGAGGCCAGCACGGCCAACGTGAGCGTCGACATCCACTTCGCCTTCGGCGACCCCGCGAAAGGCCCTGGCGGATTCTGCCTCACCTACCTGCAGGCCATCGCCGCTGAATCGGTCGCGCTCGCCGCACGACCTCCCGCAGCTCGAGTACTGACGTTCACCGAGGTGGCCCCCGTTGCGATGATGCTCGGATCCGCGGACCTGCTCCGCGCTTGGGTACGCAGTACGCTCGCGGGCCTGGCTACCGATGACGATCACCACGCTCGCCTGCGCGAAACCTTGCTGGTCTTCCTGCAAAGCGGGGGCAGCTATAAGGCCACCGCCGAGCGCCTCGTGCTGCACAAGAACACGGTCCAGTACAGGATCCGCAAGGCCGAGGAGAGCCTTGGCCGCGCCGTGGCCGAGAACCGCCACGACGTGGAACTCGCGCTGCGGGTGAGTCAGTGGCTCGGCGCGGCAGTTCTGCATCCCGGCGCTGCCCCCGCCGGCCTGGGCACGCCGAGCGGGAAAGCCGGTCCGTAACGGGCTGCTGTGCTAGCCGGCCGAGGCTCGGTACCGGCCGCGGCCAGCTGCGGATGTCGGCGGAGACTGCGTCGCGCATGGTCCTGTCCGCGACCACCGGCGCCTCGCTGTCACTGATCTCACAGCCAGGCGTCAGGCGAACCGGCGGAGCCTGAAGGCCTCCAGTGCCCCCGAGGCCTCGGGGGCACTCCTGGTGACCTGCCTCGGTCGCAGCGCTGGCGTGCTGCTTGCCCAGGTCCAGGTCGACGTGGGCGGCAAGGCGACGAGGAAGCTCGCATACTCTGGCATGTGATACGATCGTATGCATGGCGCAGGTTGACAGGTTCTCCGTGACGATGCCGCCAGAACTCGGCGAGGGTGTCCGGCAGGCCGCTGCCCGGCAGGGCACCAGCGTGTCGACATGGCTCTCCGAGGCAGCGGCCGACAAGCTGCGCAACGAACTCCTGGGCGATGCCCTGGATCAATGGGAGGCCGAGGACGGCCCATTCACCCGTGCCGAGCTGGATGAAGCGGCGTCCCGGCTCGGGCTGGCGCCGCGCACGGGCGCGGCATGAAAGCTGTCCTGGACGCAGGCGCGCTGGTCGCGGTTGACCGCCGTGACCGGATGATCGGCGCCCAGCTGCGGGTGTTGCAGCAGCAGGGAACCCCGATCCGGGCCAGTTCGGCGGTGGTAGGCCAGGTGTGGCGGGACGGGCGCAAGCAAGCCAACTTCGCCCGGGTGCTGGCCGGCGTCGGCATCGAGGCACTCGGGAAGGACGACGGCAAGAGGATCGGGGAGCTCCTTGCGCTGACAGGCTCGGCCGACGTGGTCGACGCGCATGTAGCGCTGATGACATCCGCTGCCGATCTCGTCCTGACCAGCGACCCCGGCGATATCCGCGAGCTGCTGCAAGTCCGCGGGGTTCGGGCACGAGTCCAGGGCGTGTGAGGATCCGGCCGCTCATCCGGACGCGACACCTCTACCGATCACCAGCCCGCTCCCGGACCGATCGCATGCGCCAGCCGCACTACTCACCGTGCCGCAGCCTGGCTAGGCTGCGGCGACAGCACTGTCGCGTAGCGGTGCGAGCGCCGTGCTCCAGGCGACGGGCACCGGTGTCCCGATCCAGCTGCTGCCCTGAGACTGATCGGGGCGCAGAGTCAGCGGGTACGGGAAGACGCCGCCAGGCCCGCCCAGCCACCCTGAACGCTGTCGGCGGGCAGCAGGTCTCAGGCAGCCGAGGGCCCGATCCGCTGGCAGGCGCCGCGTGCGCGCCGCCGTGGCCGGGAACGGCGACGAGGTCTTCGGCCTCCGTGCATAACGAGCCATACCGTTGCTGCGAGTTATATGGGTGTGCGGATCACGTTGCCTCGACCAGCAGCTCCCGTCCGGCGTCGCGCAGGGCGGTTACCGAGCCCATGCCGAGCAGCTGCATGGTCTGCTTGAACTGCGCAGTCAGGAGATCCAGCGCCTTGTTCACCCCCGCCTCCCCTCCGGCCATCAGCCCGTACAGGTAGGCGCGCCCGATGGCGCAGGCGTCGGCGCCGAGGGCTAGCGCCACCGCGATGTCCGAGCCGTGCCGGATCCCCGAATCGACCAGCACGGCCACGTCCGGGCCGACCGTCTCCCGGACGGCGGCGATCGTGTTGACTGGCGGCACCGCCCGGTCCAGCTGACGCCCGCCGTGGTTGGAAAGCTGCACGCCGTCGGCGCCGACAGACACGGCCCGCGCCGCGTCCGCGGGCCCGAGTGGTCCCTTGACCACCAGCCGGCCTGGCCAGCGAGCCCGCAGATCGGCGATGTCATCCCAGGTGATGGCCGGGTTGAACAGCTGCCCGGTGTCCTCGATGGTCACCGCGTCATGCCCGGCGAAGTTGGCGAAGTTGATGACCGGGTTGCGCAGCATCCGGATCCAGTAGCCCGGCTTGCGCGCGATGCTGGCCAGCGTCCGTACGGTGAGCTCGGGCGGAATGACCAGCCCGTTGCGCCTGTCCCTGGTGCGGTGGCCGGTCACGAAGCAATCCACCGTCACGACCAGCACGCGGTACCTGGCCGCGGCGGCCCGCTCGACCAGTTCCTTGGTCAGCCCGTTGTCGCGCATGATGTACAGCTGGAACCACAGGTCGGACTGGGTGCTCTCGGCGACTGTCTCGATGGTCGTGGTCGCCATCGTGGAAAGCGTGTACGGCAGCCCGTGCCGTTGCGCCGCACGGGCGGCCGCGATCTCGCCGGCGGGGTGAATCATCCGGGTGTACCCGGTCGGGGCCAGGACCAGCGGGTGGGGCACTGCCGAGCCGAGAAGCAACGCGGAGGTATCCGGTTTCGACACGTTGACAAGCGTCCGCGGCTGGAACCGGAACTGCCGGAAGGCCTGGGTGTTGACCCGCAGCGACATTTCCTCGTCGGCGCCGCCGTCGACGTAGTCGAATACCGGGCGCGGGATCAGCCGGCGCCCCGTCGCGCGCAGGTCAGCGATGTCGTTGCAGGCAGAAAGCCGCCGACGCGTCGCGTCAAGCTCGACCGGCTTGACCTGAATCAGCTCGCGTATCTCCGAGGGCCTCATCTCACGGACGATACGCGGCTGCCGGGCTCAGGCGAGCACGCTACACCGGCCGAGGACTGCTGTGGCCCCGACGGGACGGCGGGCCCACAGCCGGGCGCCGGTGGCGGCGTCGTAGCCGACCGTGGCGTAATCGCCGAACGAGGGGCCCCCCAGCTGGACCCAGTGACGAAGACCGCACCCCGGTCCGGGCTGGAGCTCACCGCAGCAGCCTCGTCGGTGCCGCTGCTGGGGCGGTTGTAGCGGCTGACCACGGCCGGGCGCCGGGGACGACCGGCCCGGCTTTCCCGCGGCTGACCGACCCGGCGGCCGCGGCGCCAGCTGGCTTGCCTGGCTCAGCCTTGGCGGTCGTGATGCCTGCGACGTCACTGAAAGGCGGCGAGGAGATGACGGCCGCATTAGCGAAATCACCATTCGGGAGCCCTGCTGCTAGCGCAGTCCCCGGGCGGCCAGACAGGCCCAGCCCGGCAACCCGCGTGTGGGCGCCAGGTGACGGGTATGGGATGAGTCAGGACCATCTGGCGTGAAGCGGGCGAGTCGACGGAAAGGGCGCCAACGAGGGAGAGGACCGGATGAAGATCGCCGAGTTGCGGCTGTTCCGGGTGGAGGGCGAGCGTTCCCCGCACGATTGGGACGAGCGGGCGGTTCGCTCGCTCGACCTGTACCCCGAATACGCCGATGTGGGAGCGGACGCGTGGATCACGTCGCCGCACGTGAGTCACATCTACCTGGAGGTGCTGACCGAAGAGGGCGCGTCTGGTCAGTATGGGCCGATCGACGCCCGGCAGGCCTTCCTGACCAGCACCGAGTTGCGCGGGCCGCTTATTGGCGCCGACCCGCTGGCCGGCGAGCAGGTACACGACAAGATGCTCCGCCTGCACCGGCACGGCCGGGCGGGCCTGTTCGTCACGGCGCTCAGCGCGGTCGACAACGCGCTGTGGGACCTGCGCGGCAAAGTGGCGGGCGAGCCCGTGTACCGCCTGCTCGGCGGTCCGACCAGAGATCGCGTGCCGGTCTACGCGAGCATGCTGGGCTTTTCGGTCGAGCCGGAGCGTGCGGCGGCCGCCGCGCAGGAGTACCGAGCACGCGGCTTCGCGGCCCAGAAGTGGTTCTTCAGGTACGGCCCTGCGGCCGGGGCGGAGGGCATGCGACGCAACCTGTCCCTGGCTGAGTCGGTCCGCGAGGCGGTCGGCCCCGGCTACCGCCTCATGTTCGACGCGGTCATGGGGTGGGACTCGACCTACGCCGCGGACATGCTCCAAGGCCTCGAAGGAATCGACCCGTTCTGGGTTGAGGAGCCCGTTCCGCCGGAGCGGGTCGAGGTGTTCCGGCGCCTCGCGGCTCGCTCGCGAGTGCGCCTTGCCACCGGCGAGCATGCGCACACCCGCTGGCAGGTCAGAGAGCTGCTGGACAGCGGCGCGGTCGGCATAGTGCAGACGGACCCGGACTGGGCGGGCGGGATCACCGAGCAACGACACATCTGCTCGCTGTGCTCGGCCTACGACGTTCCCGTGGTGGCGCACGGCCATACCGTCCCCGCGGCTTTGCATATCGCCGCCGCCCAGTCGCCGCAGACGGTGCCGATGGTCGAGTACCTGATCCGGGTTCAGGAGTGGACCCAGCACTTCCAGCGCACGGTCTACACCCCCGAGGACGGAGCACTAACCCTGCCTTCCGAACCAGGACTCGGTATCGATCTTGATCCCGGCAAGATCGATGAGCGGCGAGACCTCCGGTTCGGCGCGTGACGAACGATGACACGGCACGCTTCCCTGAGGAAGATCGTCCACGAGATACTCGCGGCGTCGGCCGGCGTCGGCCGGCGTCGGCGGGCTAGTTATGGTTCGCCACCACCACCAGGCCATATAGGTCAAGATCGGGAATCGTGAGCTCGAGTTCTCCCCTGTGCAACGCGCACTTGAGGCGCTGCTCGCCGCCGGGACGCAGCAGCGTGCAGGTCGCTTCTGCCCCGTGCTCCCAGGGAAGGACGACCCGCAGATCCCGCGAAACAGCCACCCGGTCGGCGCTGGCGTCGTAGTTGTAGTTGAGCAGGTGAAGGACCTGCCCGTCTCCCGTCGTGTAGCGGATCACGTTGACGATGGGGTCCGAGATTCGCAGCCGGGCCGATCCACATGGCTGCACCGACGCGAGGATCCGCAGCCGGTCGCGCTGCTCGTAGCTTGTCCAGAAATCGAAGAGAGCTTGCTCGCCCTCTCGCCGGGCTATTCCTCGTCCGAGGGAATTCTCGGAGAAAACGGCGACCTTTCCGCCAGAGTTCCTGACATACGATGTCAGTGCTTCGGCATGCCGGTCATCCAGATTTCCCGCTTCCGGTATGAGGAGCGCCTTGTACCTTCTCAGCAGTTCCAGGTCGAGCGGACGGTCGTCGTCCTCCCCGTCACCATAGAAGAGGACGTCGAACTGGTATCCGGCCTCGGCCATGACCTGGGCGAGGGCGAGATATTTGTAGTGAGCCTCTGGCTTGCGGCTGATGCAGCCATCCAGGTACAGGATGGCCAGGTCGTTCGCGGTCTGCACCTGCTCGTAGTACCGCCGGTACCTCGAAATGAACCGGATGTAGTCCTTGAGCCGCGCAGGGACGGTGGCCTTCAGCCGCGTCGCCGCGTTGACGCCGGGCCACCAGTTGTAGCCCCAGCGGCCCCCATTTGCGTACGACTCCAGGAACATGAGCAGGTAATACTGGGTCCGTGACTGGCCGGCCAGTTGCCTGGGCACCATGATGCTCGGGCAGATCCAGGCCGGGGCGTGGCTGGAGAAGGCGGATCCAAGCCGGTACCACGCGGTGAACTTGCCTCGCGGAAGGAGCAGATGCGGACCGTCAGGTTCGGGCCGGTATATGTTCTCTAGCATCACGAAGTCGAGATACTCGCCCCACCTCGGGCCCCACAGGTCGCCGCGGGTGATGACCTCGTTTCCGAGATAGGCCAGATTGGCGGTGACGGCGAATCCCGGGCTGGCGTGTGATGCGTAGCCGCGCAGTTCCGCGATGAAACTCGTGGCCACTGCGAACGCCTCGCGCTCGTGGAAATGCCGGTACCGCCGGTACAGGTTCTCATCGTCGCGCAGCACGGCCCGCAGCGCCGCGTCGTCCATTTCCAGCACAACAGCATCCTGCCCGGCGATCGCTTTCGCCGGCTCCGCGTATTTCTCGCGGAGATGGCCGCGGAAGCCATCCAGGCAGTACCGGCAGAACCCTGGTGCACCGGCCTGCCGGCTCATCAGGCCGATGCTCGTGTTGATCTCGTCCAGGTTGACGACGTCCATTCCCCGGTCGATTCCTGCGCAGCAGCGGTCGAGGAGGTAGCGGCGGAACACCGGGCTGTAGATGCAGGCGGCGTAGACAGGCTCTGGCTCCCAGTAGTACCAGGGAACTACGGCCCTCCCGCTATCGATGTCGCGGCACACCTCGTCCAGCAGGTGCCGGGTTGGGCCGGCTTTGTAGACCCGCGGGACCACGGCGATGAGGGGCACGGAGAACAACACTCGCTGCCCGTTGGCGTGCGCCTGCGCCACTGACCGATCCGGACGCGCCTCGGCAGCCACCCACATGCCGTTGACCGTCGTTCCGAGGTCCGCCGCCGCATCCTCGGGCATCGGCACCGCCGCAATGAACTGGACCTGCCGGTACCATTCCATCGGGTCTCCTCTCAGACAGCCCGGACGATGGACTCGATCTCGGCCAGGCTCGTCTGGTCGAGGACGATGTCCGCCGCCCCGATCCAGCCGCTCACGTGCCCGGGGCGCCTGGCCCCGCAGATCGCGCCGGTGACGCCGTCCCTCGCCAGCGCCCACGCGACGGCTAGCGTGCTCAGGCACACCCCCAGCCGGCGGGCGACCGCGCCGAGCCGGTCCGTGATCTGCTGGATCTGATCAGGGGACAGAAAGCGACGGCCCTCGCCGCTCATCACATCGAGCGCGGCCCGGTCGCGCGTGCCGGTGAGGAGCCCGGAGGCCAGCGGCGAATAGACGATCACGCCGGTCCCGTGAGCCCGGCACCACGGGATCACATCGCGTGCCGCCTCGCGGCGCAGCAGGCTGAGTTCCGGCTGGACGCAGTCCACGTGCCTGATCGGCTCGCATCGCTCCAGCAGCGCGACGCCGAAGTTCGAGACTCCGGCCCAGCGCACCTTGCCGTCCTGCACCAGCCGTGCCATGGCCTCCCACGACTCCTCGACCGGGATCGCCGGGTCCGGGTGATGGAACTGGTAGAGGTCGATCCGCTCGATGCCGAGCCGCCGGAGGCTTCCTTCGCACTCGGCCCGGACGGACGCCGGGCTGAGGTCGGTCCGGATCCGGTCGGGCGGCTGCCAGGGATGCCCGCACTTGGTGAAGACGAGTACCTCATCGCCGACCCGCCAGGGCCGCAGCGCCCGCCCGACCACCTGCTCGGAGTGACCCAGCCCATAGGAGGCCGCGGTATCGACCCAGGTCACGCCCAGCTCCATCGCCTGCCGGATGGCCGCGGCCGCATCCCGGTCGTCCGCCGACGGACCCGCTCCCCACGGCCCGGTCCCGCCGGCCTGCCACCCGCCGATTCCGACACGGCTGACCAGCGGGCCCGTCCGTCCCAGCCTTCCGGTCCTCACCGAGCCCGCACCTCGGGCGCAGAACCGTCCGGGTCGCGGGTCCGGCCGGGATGCGGGTGATCCATGTCTGCTCCTGCTTGCTCAGTCCGCGAATGAATCGACGAGGGGCCGAACCGCCCGTTCAAAGAACCCGGCCAGCTCCGATTCCCCGGCACGCCAGGGAAGGATCAGGTTCAGGCGGTCGACGCCAAGCTCGGCGTACTTCGCGGCCGTCGCGACATCCGCGCTGCCCGGCGGCGTGATGGTGATCTCCAGCCGGCCGAGGCGTTGATGGCGCGGGACGCTGCTGGCGATCTGCGCCAGGCCGCCGATGTACCGGGCGGCCTGCCCAGGGTCGAGTCCCCAGCCGTACCACCCGTCCGCGTCGCGGACGGCGCGGCGCAAGACGGCACGCGCATATCCGCCTATAACGACCGGCGGGTTGGGCTGTTGCAGCGGACGCGGATGTGCCTGCACGGCCCCGAACGAGACCGTCCGGCCCGCATAGCGTGGATGGTCTTGTGTCCACAGCGCCCGGATCGCCGCGAGATACTCCTCGGCGCGGGCGCCTCGGTCACCGAACGGCACGCCGACGGCCGCGAACTCGCGCTCGATGTAGCCGACCCCCACCCCGAATATGAGGCGGCCGCAGGACAGGACATCGATCGTGGCGAGTTCCTTCGCGAGCACGACCGGGTTTCGCAGGGGCAGCACGATGACACCAGTGCCGAGCCGGACCGACCGGGTCCGGGCGGCGATGAACGCCAGCGCGGTCACCGGGTCCAGGATCGGGTCGGCCGGATCCATCGGCGAGGGCGGGTGCCGGGGGTCCATGAGCACGACGTGCTCGGCGACCCAGATTGACTCGACCCCGGCCGCTTCCGCCGTCTCGGCCAGGAGGCCCAGCATCTGCCTGGTCGTGTACGGGCCGGAGTTCGCCGAGCAGAGGCCGATCTTCACCGGTCACTGCCCAGTCCCGACTGCGCTCGGTCCAGCCGCTCGCGCACTCGCTTGAGCGCCTCGAGGAAGGGTCGCTCGAGATAGGCGCTGTGATCTGCCTCGCCGTGCTGGTGCGAGATGCGATCCTCGGGATACCTGACCGCCACCCGGCGGATTCGCTGCAGGCCGCCGTCGATCAGCGCCAGCATCGTCTGCGCGTGATCGGCGTCGAACTGCGACCACTCGCCGCCGCACGCCACGTAGACCGGTGACGTGTGGGCGAAGATACCCCGCGGCCACGACCCCAGGTGGCTCGGGGAATCCCAGTAGCCCGGGCCGCCGCAGCGAGCGGCGAGCCAGCAGTCGGCATCGACCCGGATGTCGGCCTCAAGCTCGATCCGCCGGGCGCCGTCAGGCTCGTCGGCCGCGGCGACCACCTGGCCGTTCCGCACGATCTGGAGCGCCGGGCGCGGGTTCTCCCAGACCCACAGGAAGTAGTCGTGGAGTTCGGCGAATACGGCTTCGCACTGGCGCATCCCCAGGTCGTCCCACCTGCCCTGGTACCGGTCGGCGAGCCGGAGCCTGGCGCTGGACGCGGCCAGGAACGGCCCGCTGGCGTCCCATCCTTCCTCGGGGGCGACCGCGATCTCGAGCCGCTCGCGGATTGGCACGGTCATCGCAGCCGGCCGCGTCCCCGCCAGGCGGAACGTGTACTCGGCAACGGCACTTCCGACAGCGGCGCCGCCGCCTGGCCCGCCGCCGGATCCGCTGCCGGGTCCGCCGGTTGGCCTGCCGGGGAGCCGGCGGTGGGCCACGATCACATGGTCGGCGGGCAGGCGCGCCGGCACGGTCACGGCGGTCCCCGGTTCCACGACGATGAAACACGGTGCCGTGGCGTCCGCCGGATCGCCGATCAGGAACGGCAGCCCGTGGAACATCTGCTCGCCGACCGCGGGCGGCCGACCGCTGAGCCGCTCGGACACAGCGTTGCACAGCCCGGACAGATCGATCGGCTCGTAGCTGGCCATGTCACGTCCTATCCGTCTGCCTGCCGCAGGACGGTTTCGACCCCGGCCAGGTCGAACGGCGCCCCGGCGGGGACGATGATGTGCTGCGCTCCTGCCGCCGCGAACTCGCCGATGCGGTCGGTGTCTCCTGGCTGGTTCACGAGCACGCTGCGCTCGATGCTGGTCGGGTCCCTGCCAACTTTCTCGCACCACTGATCCAGAATGCGGTTCTTGCGGGCAAACTGCTCGACCGGCCCGAACCCGCTCCAGATGTCGGCGTGCCTGGCCACGACGCGGAGCGTGACCCTCTCCCCCTCGCCCCCGATCAGCAGCGGCAGCGGGCCGGCGGGCGGCGGATTGAGCCTGGCGAGCCGCGTCTTGAGCCGGACCACCCCCGGCTCAAGCGCGGCCAGCCTGGTCCGCACGGTGCCCGCGTCGAAGCCGTACCCCCGGTAGTCCCGCTCGTTCCATCCCGCGCCGTAGCCGAGAACCACGCGGCCTCCGCTGATGTGGTCCACTGTCCTGGCCATGTCCGCCACGAGATCCGGCGACCGGTAGGAGTTGCAGCTCACCAGGACTCCGATGGCTGGGCGGGCGGTGTCGCACGCCATCGCCCCCAATAGCGACCACCCCTCGAAATGCCTCCCGTCCGGGTCGCCGTCCAGCGGGAAGAAGTGATCCCAGGTCCAGATCGAGTCCACCCCGAGCGCCTCGGCCCGGCGCCACGCGTCGCGCAGCTCGTCGATTGAACAGTGCTGCGGCTCGAGCTGGACTCCAACCTTGATCCGTGCCATCGCACTCCTTCCCGGCGGCAGCGGGCTTCCTGGCAGCGGCGTGCTTCCTGACGGCAGCGTGCAGGTCGCGCCGTCAGCCCTGCAACAGCACCACGCAGTACAGCGGGACGTTCTCGAGCTCAATGCGGTGCATTTCCCTGATGTCCCTGCTGAAGCCAAGGCGCACCCCGACCTCGCCGGCCGGGCTGAAGGCGCTGGCCATACGGAACGGCCGGGCGAGCCGTGCGGCCACGACGAGCCTGGGCAGCACGGGCACCTCGTCCTTGGTCTCGTCGTAGTCATAGCGGATCAGGTGCATCGCGGCCTGCTTGTCGCCGATCTTGTGGATGTTGATCGCCAGATCCGGGGCGCCGTCGCACCTGACCTGGAGACCGCCGGCCAGGTCCTCGGCTCGTACCTCAGTGGTCCGCAGCATCAGCGGATGCGCGCGCAACTCCCGGCGCAGGTCACCGGCCAGGTTCTGGCCGAGGTCCCCGGTCGCCAGCACCCGGCCGCCGCGGTCGAGGAACGCCCGGATCACCGACGCCTGAACCGGGGTGAGGAACCGGCATTCCGGCAGGATCAGCGTCCGGTACTGGCCGAGCGAGTCCGCGGTGATCGAGTCTTCGCGGAGCGTTCCCTCGGGGAGCATGACCACGTCGAACGGCTGCTTCGCGGCAACCAGCCGGTCGCAGACGGCCCAGAACGGGAACGGCTGGCCCGAGCCGTGCTCCTCCAGGTAGTCGAAGCTGCTCCGCACGCTGAACGCCACCGCGGTCTCCGAATAGGTGCTCGCGGCGTAGAGCCGGGACTCGTGGTCCGCGATGAAATCCTGGATCTCCACCACCAGATCGTGCGGTGCCCAGAACGAGTCCTCGATCACGCTGCCCATCCAGGCTCCGTACGGGACGCTCATGTTGACGCCGAGCGCCGCTGCCTCGTAGTTCATCATGCGGAACAGGTCATAACCCTTCCCCGCCTTGAGCTTTGGGAGAAGATCGGGGGGCACGCCGCCGTAGGGATTCTCCACGACGATCACCGGCTTGCCGCCGGCGAACCCGGCCGCGTAACGGCACCAGGACGGCTGCCGGTAACTCGTGCTGTCCATCTCGGTGATCAGGACGTCGGCCTTCGGCTCGAACGCGTAGTAGTGCGGGGAGAAGTAGTAGAAGTTGCCCGACACGAGCACGTCGCGTCCCTTCGACGCGCCGTACTCCTTGATGTAATCGGCGAGCTCGGCGAAGTACCCGACAATCGTCTTCCGCTGGAACCTGATGTAGTCCCAGTACAGCGGCGTCGCCTCGCGGTTCGCCTTGAAGTCGTAGCCCCGCTCGAGCAGCCACGAGCCGTAATGGAACGTCTTGAGATCGGTCTCGGTGAGCTCCTGCGGCAGTTCACCGGCGGGCAGCCCGGCCAGGTACTCCCTGAACAGCTTCATGCAGTCCTTGCAGAAGCACCCGCCGTAGCCGGTGGCGAAGATCGGCAGATCAGCCTCGTCGAGCTGGACGCCGGCTACGCCCGCGTCGATCTGGATCCGGATGATCGCCTTGAGGTACTCGCGCCAGACGGGGTTGTTCCGGTCCATGAGGTACGCGTAGTGCTCGCGGTCCGGGCATTCCACCCAGGTAGAGTGGCAGGCCGCTCCGAAGATGTCGCGGGACGCGCATTCCTCGAGCAGATCCGTCACCGCTTCCCCTTCGCTGTTCACAAGGCCGTCAGGGAAGTAATGCTCGAATGGCTTCCACAGCTTCGGATAACGATTCTGCGTGAACTCGCGCAGGCCGATCCATCCGCGCTTGCCGGCTCCCCTGAGCTCGTTCATGGACAGGATCTCGTCCTCGTCCTCGCTGAGCTCGACCGGGAATTCCCATCCCTGCACCTCGAAGACGATCCCGAATACCTTGATCCCCCGGTCCTGGCAGTGCGAGATGAACTC
>WNGJ01011483.1_pt1 | contig 14686 bp, 12 predicted proteins | sample 5400611 | NCBI WGS metagenome assembly WNGJ01 (sample SAMN13153375, study PRJNA577476) | soil metagenome | isolation source: 40 cm soil or saprolite under Garry oak tree replicate 1 | place: USA:California | collected 2016-06-15
AGAACAGCATAACACATATGACAAGCTACAGCCTCCATACTCGCGCGTTACTGTACACCACTTCCGTTGGATGGCCCGCGTTTGCAAATGGACTGGCAACAACACCGATTTGACCCTGGCTGAAGGTACCGTTATTCACACTGGCAACCTGCTGCCGGTTGATGTATAGGGTGATGCTGGTTCCCTTCGCCACCACGGCAACCAGGTTGCTTGCGTTCAAGCCCTTGTTAATTGCAGTGCTAGAAGCGGGCGGAACGATCGGGTTGCAGTTGTTGCCAGTGCAGAGAAACAACTCGTAGGACCCGGTCTGGCTGACATAGAACAGGTAGAAATTGTTGTTCGTACTATTCGCGCGAAAGATGATCCCACCAACGTCGCCTTTAATGATCTTCATCTGCACCTCGTAGGCAAAGTTCACAAAATTGGTAGACCGCGCTGCACAGTATGCGAAGAAGCGTGCATCTGGCGCGATCACGTGGTAGGCTCCGCCCGAAAAGACACAGTTGGTTGATTTTTCACTCCACCCGAAGCCCTTCCTGTTATCGGTCAAGGGGTCCAACAGAGCCAGCGTTCCAGTGCCAGGGGGATAGGGGTTGGGATTGGCCGCGATGGTCGAAGCAGTGGCCGTAGCATGAGCATTAGCCACGGCAGTAGCCGTAGCATGGGCGATGCTGACAGCGGTAGCAGTAGCGTTGGCCCTGGCAATAGTGGTGGCCGTAGCATGAGCGTTGGCGACCGCGGTAGCAGTAATATTGGCATTGGCTATTGCTGTGGCCGCGACGAAAGTAGCCGTCGTATCAGCCTGTGCCGTCGCCGTCGCCTGGGCGCGAGCCGCTGCCTGGTTGGAAATAGTATAGTAGGCGATCCCACCGCCGCCGGCTACCAGGATCAATGCTACTACTATTATCAGGATGACTATAGCCCTGGGGAGACGTTCACCTTCATCAAAATCTGCTTTGGGTGGATGATTGTACTGTGACACCTTTTCTATACCTCCCATCAAGGCTAGAATGTCCAGACCTTCGCGTCGGTATATACCACCTCTGTAAGGTCAGAGTATGGATACGCCAGAACCCCTATCTGGCCCCTGCCATAGCTGGAATCATTGATGCTCGCGATTTGCTGGTTATTTACAAATAACGTAATGGTGTGCCCCTCCGCGGCCACTGCAATCACATTTGTCTGGTTCAATCCCAGGTGGCAAGCCAGGCAGAAACTTCTGCTCAATATCTTTGCATGAGCGCCCACATTATCCACGTATTGGCTAAACACGTAGAGCCCTTCCTCGCCTACACGCAATAAGTAATATTTACTGTTCACTGTATCGGCGCGAAAGACGATTCCTCCAGCATTCCCTTTGATGATCTTCATCGTCACCTGGTAAGTGAAATTGCTGAAATTGGTCTTCGAGTTGAGACAAGAGTTGAAGAAATTCGTACTTGAGACGCTGGCGTGATAGCCATCATCTTTGAAAACGCAGGTTCCTCCTCGATCCCAGCCGTTATGGCTGCTATCCGGGCGTAGTGCATCTGAAAGTACCAGCGTCCCCCGGTGAGGTGGATAAGGGTTAGGATTCGCGGCGATGAAAGAGGCAGTAGCAGTGGCTTGTGCCTGAGCTGTAGCGGTAATGTGAGCTCGCGCCACAGCAGTAGCGGTGGCAGCAACATTAGTATTGTTCGCGGGGTTATTGTGTGTGAAAACAGTAGCGCCAACAATGCCGACCACTACGAGCAGGAGTACTAATCCAGCCAGCACTATGTTCCTGGGAGATAACAGCCGCCAGGCAGTTCCCTTGCTGCTTGTAGGAGGGAATGCGAGTTGTCCCTGGTTCTGGGAATAAAAGCTGGGTGGCGGTGGGGTGGGGCTTTGCACGTAGGGATACTGTGTGTGTACAGGCGCGTTCTGAAGATATGGATTTGGTATAGAACCCGATGGAGTCTGCAGATAAGGGTTCGAAGCCGCAACAGTCAGATCATCCGAGTCAGGGCTTGTATTGAGACCCGGCCCTCCTGCCTGCATAATGCTCAGAGAAAGCAAAAGGGTACCGGCCGTATCCTCTACACGGATGACCTGGCCATCATACGCTCCTGCTGGCACATTCACCGTTACCTTGCGCCCGCCTGGTAGAGTCAGGGTGCGGCTGGTGCCGGTGAGCGCTTCCCCCTGGCTGATTGCAAGGGTTGCACGAAGCTCGCTTGACATGTTCTAACCTCGACTATCAGAAATAACTGGCTGGCGTAAGGCAGTATAGCACAACAGGCGATAGTAAGGAAGTTCTCGTATTCACTCAGGTAAAGCGAGCGGGTAGCAGTGATGGGACGCGGGCAAAGCCCGATGGAAGCAGGCTTTCGGCGCCTGGAAGGAGTGGGAGTAGTAGGACTTATCGTTGACTTTGTGACGGCGGGCTCCGAATAAAGTACATTTAGCGAGGCGTTGTCTCATCCGGCGTGAAAGGCGCACCATGGCCAGGGACTATTAGCGTTGCTATCTGCAACACACGCTCCCGGTTGGCATGCAGGGCGGCCATGTCGGTTGCAAAGGGATCTTCTGCCGGTCCGTTGGCCGACCACCACAGGTGAGTGAATGCGACTACGCCACTATGGGTCCCGACCAATGTCGTAATATCCTGCGGCGTATGTCCAGGGGTCTCGATCAAGTGGATAGAAAGCGAGACATCGAATCCTTCGGCAGGGCGACTATCCCACATATCGTTCTGGTAGATGGCCCAGTGATCATGGAAGCGGGCATTTGGGAACAGCGCTGCATTGAGGGTATGATCCGGGTGATGATGGGAAAATATGACATCGGTGATGGCAGCAGGAGATTCACCCAATGCTGCAAGTGGCTCAAGAATTGCAGCGGGACTGGGAACCATGCCAGGATCAATAATCACGCGGATGTCGCCGTCGCGGACGAAAGCGACCGTCGAGGCCACACGCTCGCCCACGTAGCCGTTGAAGAGAATATGCACCTCGGCAGACGAGGCAAGGGGCTTATCGCTATTTGTTGCCATCTCCCTCTCTCCCAATTTTTCTCGTCCAGCAAGAGCAGTGCTTGCCGACTGGTTCAGTATACCATCTTTTAATATTCGAGTCCTCCACTGTCCACTTTTTCTTGAGCTTTGATCTTCCCGATGTAACTCCTGAATTCCCGCGCGATGAGCAAGATAGCAGTCGTGTGATATACTCGCATAGCAGCATCTCTCATATATATCAAACGCAGCCCTGGCAGCGGTGGTGACACACAACAGAAGAAAGGGAAGGTTCAGAAGGCCATGATAACGCAGATTGAGATAGATGGCTTCAAGACATTTAAAGACTTCAAGGTAGAACTGGCTCCCTTTCAGGTAAAAGAATATCTTGATAGCGAAGGCCTCGATAAGGCGCGTGAACGACTTGAAAAGGCGCGTGCTACTCTTAATGAAAGGTAGATTCTGATAATGAATTTGGGGCTGGCATTATATAGTGAAGGGTCTACTGATCAACGTTTCTTGCAACAAGAGCTTAGACTATCGAGAAAAGCAAAGCAGGTCGAATTGGATACTGACCCTAAACGAACACTCAAAGAGGTTTTACAAAAAGCATATGCTCACAAATCTCGTCGACACCATCGAATAGATTTAGACCTCCTCTATGAGCCATTAGCACGGAGAATCAATCTGGGGCGATTGAGCGAGGTACCAGCTTACCAGCAGTTTAAAGCAGACTTGATCTTTGCGCTGAAAAAACTCGATCTCATACGCTAACCTGGAGAGGTCACACACCCATGCCCTATCTATCCATCAAAGAAGCCGCCGGAGAAATACATTCCGGACTTATCACACCGGCCGAGCTTGTTGCCGAGACTCTGGAGCGCGTCGACGCGCTTGACGGGGACCTCAAAGCCTTCATCACAGTCATGCGCGACCAGGCCTACGAGGACGCGGAACGGTTAGAGCAGGAGCTGCGTACCGGCCTCTATCGGGGACCGCTGCATGGTGTCCCCATTGGTATAAAAGACATTATCGCCGTCAAAGGTGTGCGTACAACGGCGGGCTCGAAGGTACTGGCGCATTATGTCTCGCAGGAAGATGCGATGGTGGTCGAGCAGTTGCGCAAAAACGGGGCTATCATAATAGGCAAAACGAATACTCATGAATTCGCCTATGGCACCTATACGCCGCCGACGCGCAACCCCTGGGATCACGAGCGCATCCCCGGCGGCTCCAGCGGCGGCTCGGCTGTTGCTGTTGCGATGAGCATGAGCCTCGGCGCCATCGGCACAGATACCGGCGGCTCGATACGCATCCCCGCTGCCTGCTGCGGCGTTACCGGCCTCAAGCCGACCTACGGGCGTGTCAGTTGTCATGGCGTTATTCCCCTTAGCTGGTCGCTCGATCATGTTGGGCCGCTGGCACGCAGCGCGGAGGATTGCGCCATCATCTTCGACGCCATTGCAGGCTATGACCCGCGTGATCCCAACAGTATTTCCGGCCCTCCCAGTCGCCCTACAGCCTCCTTGATTGCCGGGCCAGAAGGACGGGACACGCTTTCGTTGCAGGGGTTGGCGCTCGGCGTCCCGCAAGAGGACTATCTCGCTCCGCTTGATCCCGAGGTGCGCGCCGCCTGGCAGGCAGCGCTGCTTGTCCTCCGTGAGGAAGGGGCCGAGGTGGTCGACGTTGAGTTACCGTTGGCGACAATAGAAGTGTACCGCACTATCCAGAAGCCGGAAGCATCCCTTGCCCACATGCAGAAAGGCTGGTTGAGTGAGCACCGCGACGACTACACCGCTATGACGCTGCAGCGCCTGCTGGAAGGGCAGCAAATACCGGCGGTTAATTATCTTCGCGCGCTGCACCAGCGCCGTATCTTTTCTCATAGTATGCGCAGTATGCTGCAGCGGGTCAACGCCCTGGTACTGCCCACGCTGCCCATTCCCGCCATCCTTAGAGAGCAGGCCAACCAGGAGATCAGTATTGATGGTATCATGGAGAATGCAACAACGGCGCTGTTGCGCTTGAACATGCTCTTCAACCTGGCAGGTCTGCCCGCCATATCGTTCCCCTGTGGCTTCACTATCAACGGCCTGCCAATTGGGCTGCAAGTTGCTGGCAGGTCGTTTGAGGAGTCGACCGTTTTGCGCATTGCACACGCGTACCAGCAACTCACGGACTGGCACCGGAGAGATGCCATAGCATAATGATACAAAAAGATAGGAGAGGACTCGAAGCAAAAAATGAATCACGCCCGGGCAATCTACAAGCGGTTCACTCCAGTTCATACATTACATTTGCTATGGTCGCCAGGGCTGCGGTCTCGGCACGCAGAATACGCGAGCCCAGGCGAGGCCGACCCGGCACGCATTGCAGAGGATGCCTCATCTCTTTTGCCTTTAGCGGAGCGCAACACTTGCCGTAGGTGACGATTGCGTTCCTCTTCCCAGGGCATGATAGCGAGCGCATCCTGGGGAATAGCGTTGAGAGCATGCATGAGAGGGCGAATGGACAAGAGCTCTGGCAGGCGCGAGCGGCCAGATTGTTCCGCCGCCTCCCGTATAATACGCTGCCAGCGTTGTATCCTGGCCGGACCCGTATCCTCCAGGCCGGCCATGGAGCGACGGCACAGGGTTGGCGCAAAGACCGCCACACCTGATTCCGTGCCTTTCTCCAGAATCCATTCGAAACGTGCCGATTTGAGCAGTCCCTGGCAGAGGATGATGCGCACGGGGGATTCGCTTTTACCCACCTGTCGCTCCAGTAACTGTACCGCTACTGCGGAGCGGCTGCTCTCCTCCAAGGCGGCCAGAACCTCGTCACCACTATTGTCGAGCAACACCAGGCGTTCTCCTATTGCCAGGCGCAGGACATCACGTACCTGGTGCGCAAGTTCTTTGGGGAGAAAGACAATAGCGCCGGCTTCTTTTAATAGTTCCGGAGAAACAAAAAAACGATGCATGCGCCCTCATCTACCCATAACCAGCGTTACCCAATCATCGATCATTATTTGATCAACCAGCCGCAGGCCTGCCGCCAGCAAAGGTTGTTCCGCCTCGTGACGGCGCTCTTCTATAATACCGCTGGTTATGAGTAATCCTCCTGGAGTTAAAACCCGGGCAAGGTGCGGAGCAATCGAACCGATCACTCGCGCAATGATGTTGGCCAGCACCAGATCATACTGTCCTTCCAGGCGCGCAGCTTCTGCATCATCAAGCATGCCCAATTTCACCGTTATGCGGTCGCTCAAGCCATTAGCAGCAGCATTGGCCGCTGCACTCTCAACTGCTACGCTGCTGTTATCGATACAGTGGGCAGTAGCCGCACCCAGCTTGACCGCTGCTAACGCGAGAACTCCCGAACCTGTTCCCACATCGAGAACGCGCATACCAGCACGTGTACGCTGTTCTACCTGTTCCAGGCACATGCGCGTCGTGGGGTGCAGGCCGGTGCCAAAGGCCATGCCCGGATCAAGCTCCAGCACGACTTCGTCATCTCTGGGCGTATATGTACGCCATGATGGGCGTATGACGAGCCGCTGCCCGATACGTGTCACATGATAATAGTCTTTCCATGCATTGGCCCAGTCTTCTTCATTTACAATGCGCGTTTGCAGATCGCCCACAAAGTGTGATCCCAGGCTGGATAGATGCCAGAGTCCTTCCGTCACGGCCTGCCGGGCCTCTTCTTCGTTTCCATCGACGGGCAGGTAGGCATGAACCTGTACGGGCTGTCCACTCAGTACCCGGTACTCTTGCCCCTCGTCGATCAGTTCAATCGGTTCCTCAATAGCCACGCCCCCCGGGGCGTGGCGGCTCAACAGTTCACTCACCGACTCTACTGCTTCCGGGTGCGACTGCACTGTCAGTTCCAACCAACGCATGTGAAAGATTCTCTCCTGATTAAAAGACAGCGGGCTCCATATATTCGCCGAAAACGGCACGGAAGACATCCATGATCTCACCGAGGGTGGCATAGGTTTTGACCGCCTCGATGATGGCCGGCATGGTGTTCTCAGTTCCCTCTGCAGCACGGCGTAGGTTCGCCAGGCTGCGCTTCACAGCAGCCTGATCGCGCTCTTTGCGTATATGGTCGAGCCGTGCCAGGTGTGCCCGCTCGCCTACCTGATCAATGTAGAGGGTAGGCACCCTGATCTGCTCATCCATGATATAGTCGTTCACGCCAACGATAGTACGCTGGTGCTGGTCGATCTCCAGCTGGTAACGGTAAGCAGACTCGGCGATTTCACGCTGGAAGAAGCCATTCTGGATGCAGGCTAATACGCCGCCCAGATCATCGATACGTCTCAGGTAGTCCAGCGCGGCCTCTTCTGTCGCGTTGGTCAGCGCTTCGATAAAGTAGGAGCCGCCAAGAGGATCGACTGTATTAACGACGCCGCTCTCACTGGCGATAATCTGCTGGGTGCGCAGCGCGATCAGTACAGCCTTCTCCGTGGGCAGCGCGAGCGCTTCATCCAGGGAGTTAGTATGCAGCGAATTGGTGCCGCCGAGCACGGCCGCCAGGGCCTGAATTGCCGTACGAACGATGTTGTTGTCGGGCTGCTGAGCTGTGAGCGAGACGCCCGCCGTCTGCGCATGGCAGCGCATCATCCAGGAGCGCGGGTCCTTAGCGCCGTAGCGCTCGCGCATAAGCTTTGCCCACAGGCGCCGCCCAGCGCGGAACTTGGCAATCTCTTCGAAGAAGTCGTTGTGTATGTCGAAGAAGAAGGATAGGCGCGGTGCGAACTCGTCGATCTTCAGACCTCGCTTGAGGGCAGCGTCTACATAAGCCAGGCCGTCTGCGATGGTGAATGCCAGCTCCTGTACAGCAGTTGCCCCGGCTTCGCGAATATGGTAACCGCTGATGCTGATAGTATTCCAGCGCGGCATGTAGCGCGTGCCAAACTCGATGGTATCTGTGACCAGGCGCAGCGATGGTTCGGGTGGGAAAAGGAACTCCTTCTGCGCACTGTACTCCTTGAGTATGTCGTTTTGCAGCGTACCGCCAAGAGTAGCCATGGAGTAGCCGTTCTTCTCCGCGTTGACGATATACATGGCCCAGATCACGGCGGCCGGGCTATTTATGGTCATGGAAGTGGTGATTTTATCGAGCGGCAGGCCGGCGAAGAGCACTTCCATATCTGCCAGCGAGGAGACAGCCACGCCACACTTGCCAAACTCACCCGCTGCCAGGGGATGATCGGTGTCATAGCCGTAGAGCGTGGGCATATCGAACGCCGTAGAGAGGCCCGTCTGACCCTGCTGGAGCAGATACTTGAAGCGCGCATTGGTATCCTCCGCGGTGCCATAGCCCGCAAACATGCGCATTGTCCACGGTTTCGCGCGGTACATGGTTGGCTGCGCGCCACGTGTATAGGGGTATGCGCCTGAAAGACCAATATCACGGCTGTAGTCCAGTGCCTCGTTGTCCTGGGGTGTATAGATACGGTTGACCGGCACGCTGGAGGTGGTCACGAGGTTATCGCGCTCAAGCACGCTTTCCTGGGCTTTCCGGACCGTGGTTTCCTCCCAGTGACGCCGCTCGACCTTCAGATGTTCTAATTCGGTTTTATCAAAAAGTGTGCCCTGTTCAATAACGGGCTGTTGCGTTTCAGGCGATTTCTGCTCAAGCATTATGATTGGCTCCTCCTCGTCGAGGTTACGGGCAAAAATGATTAGACCTCTATCGACATGGCAACAGCTCCTCCACCACCCAGGCAGAGAGTCGCCAGGCCGCGACCGCCTCCACGGCGGCGCAATTCATAGATGAGCGTGATGAGAACACGCGAACCACTGGAGCCGATGGGGTGGCCGAGGGCAACAGCGCCGCCATTAACGTTCACGCGGGACCAATCCCAGTCAAGTTCCTGGCCGTTCGCCAGAGTCTGCGCAGCGAAAGCCTCATTTACCTCAATCAGGTCAAAATCGTTGATCTTCAGGCCAACGCGCTGCAACAGGCGATTGACGGCGCGAGTGGGAGCCGCGAAGATGTAGCGGGGCATGATGGCGGCTGAAGCATAGCCGGTGATACGCGCCAGGATGGTCAATCCGTTTGCTTTTGCCACGTCCTGGTCTACAACGATGGTGGCCGAGGCTCCATCGCTCAGGCCAGGGGCATTGCCGGCAGTAACCGTGCCGCCCTGCTGGAACGCTGGCTTGAGCCTCGACAATGACTCCAGCGTGGTATCCCTACGGATAGGCTCGTCGGTATCTACCACTGAAATGCCCTGTTTCTGCTTGATTTCAACGGGAACGATCTCTTCTTTGAAGCGGCCCGCATCAGTGGCAGCGGCGGCCCGCTGGTGGCTTTGCACTGAAAACTGATCTTGCTCTGAGCGTGTGACACAAAACTTCTCGGCAATGATCTCGGCCTCGTTGCCCATGTGAATGTCTTCAAATGCACACCACAGGCCATCATGCACCACGCTATCGACGATTTTGCCATCTCCCATGCGGTAGCCAGTGCGAGCCTTGGGCAGTAGATAGGGAGTGTTACTCATGCTCTCCATACCGCCTGCGACGAATACCTGCTCATCAGCTGCGCGAATAGCCTGTGCAGCAAGCATGACAGCTTTAAGGCCGGAGCCGCAGACTTTATTGACTGTAAACGCTGGGATGTCGACCGAGAGGCCAGCGCCAATGGCTGCCTGACGGGCAGGAGCCTGGCCGATACCCGCGGAGATAACATTGCCCATGATGACTTCGTCGATAGAATCCGGTGCTACTGCCGAACGACGTACTGCTTCTTTTATCGCAATAGCACCCAATTGGGGTGCAGTAAAACTGGCAAGGTTGCCAAGAAACTTGCCGGTTGGCGTCCTTGCCGCACCGGCGATAACAGGAATGCGCTCTGCCATATGATTTGTGCTCCTGGTAGGGATCTCCACATCATCGTGGAAGTGAACATACTACTGGTCATTTTCTCCAATTATTGTAGCCCAAGGCATAGAGAACGGTCAAATCAGTCTTCTGATCTATCAGGGGAAAAGCCGCCCCAGGGCTGGGGCAAGGCCCAGCCCCTACTCAGTGCGCCGAATTACACGATGTTTCTGTAGACTATATCGTTCCCATTGGTGACGCTAATAAGCCACATTACGGCGCTGCTGCTGGAACCGGCGGGTGTAACTATCAGCAGCAGGACATTGCTGAGTGGCGTTGGCACCGTGCTCCAATTGCCAGAGGCGGGATTATAGGTCTGAAGTGTCGGAGGAGGTAGAGATGGACCAGCAGCTGGAGGTGTTCCAGGCACGGTCACCGTCGAGGCTATGGGTATATCGCCCGGGGTTGGCGTTGGAGTATCATTCGCTGTCGCTGGATTTTGCCTTATGTCAGGCAAGCCCTGAGTAGGCGTACTTTGCGGTGTGGGTGTATTTGCCGGCGATCTATGTCGAGGTACACCAATTGCTGTTACTGTAATGACCACGGAAGGAGCAATGTACGCGCCTGTCTCGAGATAAACATGCCCATCTGCTCCAACGAACCAACTTTGTACATGTGCGGCTGCAGGTGGGAGTGCCACACTACTCCAGGTTGTGCCTCCATCGCTACTCACACTTAATTGGAAGGCACTGCCCGTACTGCTCGGACCGACTATGCTCGATGGTTGTAAGGGGCGAGCACCTCCCGACGTGGTACCCAGGTAAATCAGGTTCGGTTTGTCAATGGCAAGTTGGACCTGAGCTATAGTGGGAAGTCCCTGCTGCAATAACTGCCAGTTTGAACCGCCGTCGGTCGTTTTGTAAAGAGCGCTACCGGGTGTAAGGCGCGGCACAGGAAGTGGAGTTCCACTACTTTGAGTTCGACCCACTGGCTGAATGGGTGATACCAGGCCACTTATCACTTCATAGATAGTATCAGTACTCGAAGGATCAACGGCAAAACTGCGCACATCCTGCGCAGCGCTGTTGATGTAGTTGTCAAGGGCCGTCCAGTTGTATCCACCATCGACACTTGTTAACAGGTGTAGTAGTGAAGGATAGCTGGAAGGTGAAGTTGACTGACCTGGCAAAGACAAGGTGCCTGATGGCACCGCCTGCAATGCGAATAACTGGTTCCCTTCCATTTCGAGTTGTTGAGGAGCCCACACCACAGGGGACTTCAGGCCAGGAATCTGGAAAACAGGTGTAATAGTGTTCCAGGTCTGCCCACCATCAGCACTGTGTAGAATTACACTGGAACCCTGGCGATTGTTGGATACAGTCACGTAATAAAGATCGTTGCTATCAGCAGGATTGATGGCAAACTGGCAAGTGCCGTTCAAAGCGAGCCTACTTCCAATATTTTGCCAGTGTGCCCCAAAATCAGCGCTGCGCAAGAACGCGTAGCCGATGGGGGTACGAGCATTTCCCGCCTGTCTGTACCTGGTAGCGCATGCATAGATAACGGCGGGGTCGCTACGCGCGGCTTCTAAAGAAGTGAGTGAATAGCCAGTAAGCACCTGCACCCAATTGCCGGGGGAGGGCACTGGAACGCTGGGGGTATTCTGGGGATGCCCCAACTGTGAGCACGCTATTGTACCCAGGCCGACTACCAGGGTCAAGGCGACAACACCCGCGAGCCACCGGTGAGGTCCAAAATGGGCTCTATGTGAAGACGTGGTTTGCGCATACACAGCATCAGTATTTTGTGTCTCCATACGCATACTCCTTACAACCAGGAAAGTTTATCCTACAACATTGACACAGTGTTTCAACAGGAATAATATTAAACACGGCGTCCAAATAGAGCGCTGCCCAGTATTCGTCGTGAGAGCCAGGTTCTAACCAATCAAGGATTACACACAATGTCACAATCGCATACCAACCCCGGTGAAAACAGCCAGGACGAGTTGGAACGACTCCTTATCCAGGGTATAGAAACATCTCCTGTGGGTGCCCAATCTGTTGTGGACGACCGCGATGGTCGCGCCGCTGGACTTCACTATGATCGGAATACGATCATACCCCCTGATAGTGAAGACGAAGAAGAGCATACAGAAGTTCCCACAAGCGGCGATATTCAAGGAGCACTAGGACTTTTTGCTGAGGCCACGCAGGATATGGCTACCGCAGGAGTAGAACTCAGTCTAGGGCGGCACTTCGCCTGTGTAGATTTTTGCAACCAGGCAGTAGAAAAAGCCGCGCAAGCAGTCAGCCTGCTGCATTCTGGCCGTCGATCTATGTATGATCATGACTTACGAGCGCTGGGAGTTCTAGTGGGCGCGCCACAGGAGATTCAAGACGAAATGGCTCTACTGACTCCATTTCATCCAGAAGCCTTCTATGCCGGTACACCACCCGAGGAAGCCGACGAAGTGATTCCCGCGGAGCAAGCCAGCGTCTATGTACAACATGCTCGTCACGTATTGAAATGGGCCAGGAATATCATCCTACTTACTTGATAGTAGAAGTGCTCCTGGAGCGGTCGCCCATATACAGCAGGTAATATTTAGATCTTTGGAGGATATTAGTGACACAGACACGTTCGAGACTAGAGGAAGTGGTGAAACAGTCACCACGCAAATGGGTTTATCTCTTTAGCGAAGGCAACGCCAGGATGCGCGATTTGCTTGGCGGCAAAGGCGCAGGCGTAGCCGAGATGACGAATGCGGGGCTGCCAGTGCCGCCAGGTTTTACAATCACTACCGAGGCGTGCAATGCCTATTATGATGCAGGTAAGCAATTTCCCGAGGGTATGTGGGAACAGGCGCAGGCGGCATTAAAGATTATTGAGGAGCAGACCGGCAAAGGCTTTGGCCAGAAGGACAATCCGCTGCTGGTTTCAGTGCGTTCCGGCGCCAAGTTCTCTATGCCCGGCATGATGGATACCGTGCTGAACCTGGGCATAAATGACGAAACGGTACAGGGCCTGGTGGCACTGACCGGTGATGAGCGCTTCGCCTACGATGCCTACCGCCGCTTTATCCAGATGTTCAGCAAGATTGTGCTGGACACGGACCCTAGAGATTTTGAACAATTGATCGAGCAGTATAAAGAGAAGGCGGGAGTCGGGAGTGATGCCGAGATCCCCGCCGCCGATCTCAAACAGCTGGTTGTCGAATTCAAGCAGATTGCCCAGCGCCAGTCAGGAGAGCCGTTTCCCACCGATGTTTACCAGCAATTGCACAAGGCTATCGAGGCGGTTTTCTCGTCGTGGAACAATAAACGCGCCATCGACTACCGCAACTTCAACAAGATTCCCCACGATTTAGGCACGGCCGTCAATGTGCAGAGCATGGTCTTCGGCAACATGGGCAACGACAGCGGCACCGGCGTTGCCTTCACGCGCGACCCCAGCACCGGTGAGAAGGAACTCTACGGCGAGTATCTACTCAATGCCCAGGGCGAGGATGTAGTGGCGGGTATTCGCACTCCTTCGAAGATCAGCCGGCTGCAGCAGGACCTGCCCCATGTGTACGAGCAGTTCCAGGAGATCGCACACCGCCTTGAGAAGCACTATCGCGACATGCAGGACCTGGAATTCACAGTCGAAAAAGGCCGCCTTTATATGCTTCAGACGCGTGCAGCCAAGCGTACAGCCCAGGCAGCCGTCAAGGTTGCTGTAGATATGGTCAAGGAAGGCCTGATCAGTGAACAGGAGGCGGTCAAGCGCGTTGATCCCTTCCAGGTCTACCAACTGTTACTGCCGCGCTTCGACGAGGCCGAGAAGGCACGGGCCGGGAAAGAAGGGAAACTGCTGGCAAAGGGCCTCAACGCCTCACCGGGAGCAGCCAGCGGCAAGGCGGTCTTTGATGCCGATCGCGCCGAGGAGATGGGCAAAGCAGGTACAGCGGTGGTGCTGGTTCGACCGGAGACGAGCCCCGACGATGTGCATGGCATGCTGGTGGCGAAGGGCATCCTGACTGCTCGCGGCGGTGCGACCAGCCACGCGGCGGTGGTAGCACGCGGCCTGGGTCTGCCCTGTGTAGCAGGCACCGAAGGCATTCGCGTCAATGACGAGGAGCGGCTCTTCCGCGTTGTTGACTCCGCTATCGTTATCCGCGAGGGGGATGATATCTCCATCGACGGCGCTACCGGTGAGGTGTTTGCAGGTATCATCAAGACGGTCGATCCTGATTTTGATGAAGAGGTGGATTTGAAGCAGCTGTTGATCTGGGCTGACGAGTTCCGCAGGTTGGGTGTATGGGCCAACGCGGATTATCCCCGCGATGCTCGACGCGCGGTGACCTTCGGGGCAGAAGGCATCGGGCTCTGCCGCACAGAACACATGTTCATGGAGCAGGAACGCCTGCCCATCGTACAGCAGATGATCCTGGCAAAAAGCAAAGAGGAGCGGCAGGCAGCGCTCGAGCAGCTGCTTCCCTTCCAGCGCGGCGATTTCAAAGGCATCTTCGAGGCGATGGTCAACCCGCAGAGCGGCGAGGGTTATCCTGTCGTCATTCGCCTGATCGACCCGCCTCTGCACGAGTTCTTACCTTCTTATGAGGAGCTACTGGTTGAGGTAACGCACCTGGAGGACAGGGGCGGCAACGAGCAAGAATTGCAAAAGAAACGCGAGATGTTGGAAGCCGTTGGGGCAATGCGCGAAATGAACCCGATGCTGGGCCTGCGCGGCTGCCGCCTGGGGCTGCTCTTCCCTGAGATCAACGTCATGCAGACACGCGCTATTCTTGAAGCTGCGCGAGAACTGGCGCAAGAAGGCAAGAAACTCAAGCCCAAGATCATGATTCCACTGGTTGGGCACGTCAACGAGCTGAAGGAAGTACGCCGGCAGCTAG
>WNGJ01012033.1_pt1 | contig 14686 bp, 14 predicted proteins | sample 5400611 | NCBI WGS metagenome assembly WNGJ01 (sample SAMN13153375, study PRJNA577476) | soil metagenome | isolation source: 40 cm soil or saprolite under Garry oak tree replicate 1 | place: USA:California | collected 2016-06-15
TCAGTCGAGGTCCGCTCGCAGGTCACGGGCGTGATCGTCGCGCGGCCCTACGCCGAGGGCACCGACGTCGCGAAGGGAACGCTGCTGTTTCGGATCGATCCGACGACGTACGAGGCCGCGTACCGCAGCGCCCAGGCCCGGCTCGCCAACGCGGACCGCACCCTGGCGCGGCTGAAGCCGCTCCTCGCCGCGCGCGCGGTCGCGCAGAAGGACGTGGACGACGCCCAGCAAGCGTTCGATCAGGCGCAGGCGGCGGTCGATCAGACCAAGAAGGACTATGACGACACGTTCGTACGCGCCGAGATCTCGGGGCGCGCCGGGCGCACGCAGCTGGAGCTGGGCGCCCGCGTGACCGGCCCGGGCGACCTGCTGACGACGGTGGAGCGGGTGGATCCCATCTACGTGAACTTCAGCCCGTCCGACCAGGACGTGCTGCGCTGGCGCCGCGACGTCAAAGACGGCCGGCTCGTCATGCCCAAGGGCCCGTTCGCCGTGCAGGTCACCCTGGCGGACGGCTCGGTGTATCCCGGGACAGGCAAGCTCAACTTCACCGACCTGGCCCTGCAGCCCGCGACGGGCACTCAAGAGCTCCGCGCCGAGCTCGAGAACCCGCAACACCTCTTGCTCCCTGGCCAGTTCGTGCGGGTGCGGCTCCTCGGGCTGACGCACCCCGGCGCGATCCTTGTGCCGCAGCGGGCGGTGCAGCAGGGGCTCGGTGGGTCGTTTGTGTACGTGCTGGACGCCGGCGACAAGGTAGCAACGCGGCCCGTGATCGCGACGGCTTGGGACGGCGGGTCGTGGCTGATCGCGCAGGGCCTCGCGGCCGGCGACCGCGTCGTCGTTGACGGCCTCCAGCAAGTCGCGCCCGGATCACCGGTCCGAGCCGTCGCGTACCAGCCTGCGGCCGACAGCGGTGCGGCTCGGAGCACGCCGTGAGCGACACGCCGCAGATCCGCAACGTCTTCATCCGGCGCCCGATCTTCTCGGGCGTCATCTCGATCGTGATCGTGCTGCTCGGGCTGTTCTCGCTCCGCGCGCTCCCGGTGAACAGCTATCCGGCGCTCACGCCGCCCGAGATCCAGGTGCAGGCGGTGTATCCGGGCGCGACCGCGCAGGACGTCGCCGCTGCCGTTGCCGCGCCGATCGAGCAGCAGCTCTCGGGGCTCGACGGCTTGCTCTACTTCAAGTCGTCGAACTCGAGCGCCGGCGTCATGAACCTGTCGGTCTATTTTGACATCTCGCGGAACCCGGACCTCGCGGCGGTGGACGTGCAGAACCAGATCGCGCTCGCCGAGCCGCAGCTGCCGCAGGAGGTGGTGCGCAACGGCATCACGGTGCAGAAGCGCCAGACGAGCATCCTCGTGGTTGGCGCGCTCACCGCGGACGACCCGCGCTTCGACGCCGAATACCTGAGCAACTACTCGAAGATCTACGTTCAGGACGAGCTCAAGCGCATTCCCGGCGTAGGCGACGCGCAGACGTTCGGCCAGCTCGAGTTCTCGATGCTCCTGAGCCTCGACCCCGACCGCATGGCGCAGCTCGGGTTGACCGTCTCGGACGTCGTCGCCGCCGTGCAGGAGCAGAACGCCACCAACCCGGCCGGGCGCATCGGGCGCGAGCCCTCGCCGCCGGGCACTCAGCTCACGATCCCCGTGGTCACGGCGGGCCGCCTCACGGAGCCCGCCGAATTCGGGCGCATCATCGTGCGGGGCCAGCCGGATGCCTCGCTCGTGCGCGTGAACGACATCGGCGACGTCCGGTTGGGGGCGCGCAACTATGACGTCGTGGGACGGCTCGACGGCAAGCCCACGGCCCTGTTCCTCGTCTTCTTGCGACCGGGGGCGAACGCGCTCCAGGTCAAGCAGGCGGTGCTGGGGCGCATGGGCGAGCTGGCCAAGAGCTTCCCCGCCGGCGTCCGGTGGTCGGTGCCGTTCGACACGACCCCCTACATCACCGCCTCCATTTACGAGGTCGTGAAGACGCTGTTCGAGGCCATGCTGCTCGTGACCCTGGTGGTCTTTGTCTTTCTCCAAAGCTGGCGGGCCACGCTTATACCTGTCCTCGCCGTGCCCGTGTCGGTCATCGGCGCGTTCTTCGGCATGCAGGTGCTCGGCTTCTCTATCAACCTGCTCACGCTGTTCGGCCTGGTGCTGGCGATCGGCATCGTGGTGGACGACGCGATCGTCGTGATCGAAAACGTGGAGCGCATCATGGCGAGCGAGGGCGTGTCGCCGCCGGTGGCCGCGGACCGGGCCATGCGCCAGGTGAGCCGGGCCCTGATCGCGATCGTGCTCGTCTTGTGCTCCGTCTTCGTCCCCGTGGCCTTCCTTAGTGGCATCACGGGCCTCATGTACCGGCAGTTCGCCATCACGATCGCGATCGCGGTCGTCCTCTCGGGGATCGTGGCGCTGACGCTCACGCCGGCGTTGTGCGCCGTGCTGCTCAAGCCCAGTCACCCCGGGCTTGCGCCCGGAGCCAGCACCGACCCCGAACGCAAGTCCGGGGCGCTGTTGAGCCGGTTCTTCGCGCGGTTCAACCGGGGCTTCCGCGCGCTCACGGAGCGCTACCTCGGCGCCGCGGGCCGTGTGATCGACCGTCCCCGCACGTTCTTCGCCGCCTTTGGGGTGGTCGTCGCGCTGCTCTTCGTCCTCGTGCGCAGCGTTCCCAGCGGGTTCATCCCCAGCGAAGACAAGGGGTACTTCGCGATGCTCGTGGCGTTGCCCGACGACGCCTCACGCCAGCGGACCGAAGGAGTCGTCGCCGGGATCGAGGGGTTCCTCAAGCAGCAGCGGGCAGTCGATCACGTCGTGTCGCTCGTCGGGCTGGACTTCATCCAGAACGCGAACCAAACGAACGCCGCGATCATCTTCGTCAACATGAAGCCCTGGGACGAGCGCACGTCCCCGAGGGACCAGATCAACGCGGTGCTCGGCGCCGTGAACGGCTATCTCTTCGGAATGCGGAACGCGCGCGGGTTCGCGTTCAATCTGCCGGAGATCATCGGCCTGGGCACGACCGCGGGCCTCGAGATGAACCTGCAGGATCGAGGCGTGAACGACGTGCAGCGGTTCGCCGGGCTCGTCAATGATTTCACGGGCGACGCCAACGGGCGCCCGGAGCTGCGGGGCGTGTACTCGACCATCCGGGTGAACACGCCGCAACTCTACGTCCACGTCGACCGGGAAAAGGCCAAAACGTTGGGCATCTCCCTCACGGACCTGTTCCAGACGCTCCAGGCGTTCCTCTCGACGCTTTACATCAACGACTTCAACCTGTACGGCAAGACGTATCGCGTGCAGGCGGAGGCGCAGCCCAAGTTCCGCCAGACGCCGGAGGACATCGGTCGACTGTACGTGCGCGGCCCCGGTCAGCACATGGTGCCCGTCTCCGCGCTCACGCGCACGGAGTTCCGGGCCGGCCCGAGCGTCCTCACCCATTTCAACGGCTTTCCGTCGGCGCTCGTGATCGGCGCTCCCGCCCCGGGCAAGAGCTCCGGCCAGATGCTCGACGCGGTCGAGCGGCTCGCGCAGGAGAAGTACGCCGGTCGGGGCGTGGGCTACGCCTTCAGCGGCCAGTCCTATCAGGAGCGGGCCTCGGGCGGCCAGGGAGGTCTGGTGTTCGCGCTCGGGCTCGTGATGGTGTTCCTGGTGCTCGCGGCGCAGTACGAGAGCTGGTCGATCCCGTTCGCGGTGCTGCTGGCAGTGCCGTTCGGCACGTTCGGCGCGCTGCTCGGCGTGTGGCTGCGCGGCATGCCGAACGACGTGTACGTGCAGATCGGCCTGATCGTGGTGGTCGGCCTCGCCGCGAAGAATGCGATCCTGATCGTCGAGTTCGCGAACGAGCTGCGCGCCCAGGGACGCTCCATCCGAGAGGCGGCGCTCGAGGCGGGCCGCGAGCGGCTGCGGCCGATTCTCATGACCTCGTTCGCGTTCATTCTGGGCGTCGCGCCCCTCCTGGCCTCGAGCGGCGCGGGTGCGGCGAGCCGGCACTCGATCGGCACGGGCGTGTTCTTCGGGATGCTCGTCGCGACCACCGTCGGGATCTTCTTCATCCCCTTGTTCTTCACGGCAATCAAAGCCTTGAGCGAGCGCGGCGTGCTGCGACGCGAATCCACGACCACGGCTACGGTGCAGGCCGCTCCGGTTCCGGCGGAGGGCGACTGAGATGCCGCAGCGCGCTTCGTTAGGGCTCCTCGTTTCGATGGTGCTCGCCGCCTCCTGCGCGGTGGGACCCGGTTATCGCCGCTCCTCGCTCGGGATGCCGAACGGGTGGCGGCCGGCTGCCGCGTCGGAGGACTCGCTGCGACCGTTCTTCGACTCGCTGCGCAGCGGCCGCGATACCCTGCTGCCGCCGGGGACCGACACGGCGCGGGTGCCGTTCAGCTACGACACGTCGTCCGTCCGCGCGGGTGGCGACTCGGGCGCGGCGCTGCGCTGGGTCGACCTGATCCAGGACTCCGTGCTGCGACAACTGGTCGACACGAGCCTCCAGGAGAACCGCGACGTGCGCACGGCCCTCGCCGTGATCGACGAGTTCCGCGCCCAGTACCGGGCCACGCGGGGCGCGCTCCTGCCCGAGCTGACGGCCAACGGTCAGGCGGGCCGCAACCAAACGGTGTTCGGCACCTTTGGGTCGTTCACCTACAACGTGTACCAGGCGACGGCCAACCTGAGCTGGGAGCTCGACGTCTGGGGGCGGCTGCGCCGCAGCACGAGCGCCGCCCGCTCGGACCTGGTGGCGCGGGAGGAAGACCGGCGCGCGCTGCAATTGTCGCTGATCGGCGACGTGGCGACGGCGTACTTCGACCTGCGCGCGGCCGATTTGAACCTCGCGATCTCGCGCCGCACGCTCGACTCGCGGCGGCAAACGCTGGCGCTCGCCCGCCGGCGCCTCGACCAGGGCCTGATCTCGGAGCTCGACGTACGGCAATTCGAGGCCGAAGTCGCGAGTCCGGCGGCGAGCGTCGCCGACTTCGAACGCCAGGTGGCCCAGCAGGAGAACGCCCTGAGCGTGCTGGTCGGGCACAACCCCGGCGCCATTGCGCGGGGCCGCGCGCTCACCGAGATGGCGGCGCGGATCCCGGTCCCCGCCGGCGTGCCGTCGGCCCTGCTCGGCAACCGGCCGGACGTGCGGGGCGCCGAAGCGACGCTCCGCGCCGCCACGGCCCGGATCGGCGTGGCGCAGGCGGCCTGGCTGCCGACCTTCACCATCACCGGTCAGTACGGCACCCAGAGCACCGAATTCTCCAAGTGGTTCGGGTCGGGAACCAACATCTGGCAGGCCTTCGCCGACGTCGCCCGGGCACGCGCGTCGCAGGCGCGGTCGCGCTACGAGCAGACCGTGCTCGTGGCCCTGCGCGAAGTGGAAGACGCGCTCGTGGGCCTGCGGACCGCACAGGATCGAAGTGGGGCGCAGGAGCGCCAGGTGATCGCGCTGCGCCGGGCGCTCGAGCTCGCGGACATGCGCTACCGGAACGGCGTGTCGAGCTATCTCGACGTGCTGGACGCGCAGCGCGGCCTGTTCGGCGCGGAGCTGGCGCTCACCCAGGCGGAGCGGGACCAGCTCGTCGCGGCGGTGCAGCTGTATCGCGCCGTCGGGGCCGGCTGGCCCGCCGCCAAGCCGTGAGCCATAATGAGGGTGTGCCAAACCGTCGACGAAAGAGCGGGCGCCGCCCGGCGGCCGAGGCGCTCGTCTTTTCGTTCCTGAGCGCGGCGGACGCCGTCGAGGCACGCCTCGAAGGGGCCTTGAGCCCGACCGGCCTGTCCCTGGCGAAGCTGGCGGTGCTCCATTTCCTGGCGGAGGCCAAGGAAGCGTTGCCGCTGTCCGATTTGGCCGCGCGCCAGCACTGCGTGCGCTCCAACATCACACAGCTGATGGATCGTCTGGAGAAGGACGGCCTGGTTCGCCGGCGTGCCGATCCGGAGGACCGCCGCAGCGTTCTGGCCGAGCTCACGCCCGCGGGCGAGCAGGCGCACGCCAAGGGCGTACGCGCGCTCGCCGAAGCGCAACGAGTCATCGTTCGCGCACTCAAGGCGGGCGAGGCAACCAGCCTCCAGAACGCGCTCAGCGCGTTGACCTCGTAACTCGTCCTCCAACCGATAGAGAGGGGAATTCCCGTGCTCTACCTCGTCCCTGTTGGTCGATTCCTCTATTCCGCGATCTTCTTGATGACGGTGATGGGGCATTTCTCGCCGGGATACATCGCATACGCCACCCAGGCGGGCGTGCCGGCCCCCGGGCTGCTGGTCCCGCTGTCGGGCGTGATTGCCACGCTTGGAGGCCTGAGCATCACGCTCGGCTACAAGGCAAAAATCGGCGCCTGGCTGATCGTGCTGTTTCTGGTGCCGGTCTCGCTCAAGATGCACAACTTCTGGGCGGTGACCGACCCGATGATGCACGGGATGCAGATGGCGATGTTCATGAAGAACGTGTCCATGCTGGGCGCGGCCCTTTTGATCGCTCACTTCGGCGCTGGACCCCTGAGCCTGGACGCGCGGCGCCCCTCTATGTGACGGGCCATGATCCGCATGAGCTCGGCATTGGTCCACGGTTGCCAGCCGTGCGGCTTCATGGGACGTCCGTAGGCGAACTCCGCGTCTGCCGGGGGCCGCGCGCGTGCGAGGAACTCCTCGAGCCGGTACACGGCGAGGTTCAGGTAGAACGTGTCCATGTCGCCGGTGAAGACGTGGATCTGGCCTTTGAGCTTGGGGCCGAGCGTCGCCCAGCTGCGCTCCAGGTAATCTCGCAGGTCGTAGTCGTGGGCCCGGAAGTACTCGGCCACGCGGCGGTCGATCGTGCCGGTCCGGAGGTCCCACAGCTCGGCCGGGTAGCCGTCGGTCGCCACGGGACCGTACGTTGCTTCCCAGATCGCAAACTGCTCGCCGGAGCGCGCGCGGCTGCCGAGCACCGCCTCGAACTGACTCTCCTGGCGGACGCTGATGCGCGGCTGACCCGTGACTTCCTGCTCGGCCGGCACGTCGGCGGTCATCCATTCCGCCACCCCGTGCACGAATGCGTTCGTGTCACTGTAGATGTCGGGGATCTCGTAGTGCCGGAAGTCCACCGGGTCCGGGTACAGCACCCACGTCCCGCCGAAGAAGTCCGGGTGGTACACCTGGAGCGCCAGCGCCTCCCAGCCGCCGGTCGAGCCGCCCGTCAGCACGCGCGCCCACGGCTGACGGATCAGCCGGAAGTGCTGCTCGAGATAGGGAATGAGCTCCTGCAGCAGCGCATCCCCGTACGGACCGTTGTTCGCGGAATTGACCGCGTACGAGTCGTCGAAGTACGGCGTCGGGTGCTGGAACGTCACCGCGATCATGCGCGGGAAGTTGGGAGCGCTCCACGCCCGGTAGAACTCGAACCCGGGCTCGTGCGCGCTGCGCGCGAGTCGCGCCGCCCGTTGCTCGGGAGTCTCGGGAGTGCTGTCGGTCGAAAACCCGAACGGGGGGTTGAGGGTGAAGTGGCCCTGCTGGTACACGGTCGGATAGCGACGGGCGGTGTCTGCGTCGTACCCGCGGGGTAGCAACACCGTCGCGCCGAGGAAGATCGGTCGGCCCCACCAGGCCGTGAGCAGCTTGCTCTGAATCTTGATGTGCTTCACCCACTTCGTATCGGGCGGCAGCTCGATCGGCGGGAGTACACGCGTGAGCTCGAGCCGGATCGTGTCCGCTCGGGCCGGATCGAGATGCACCTTCCGGACCGCGCTCACGAGATTCCCCGGCGCCTTGTTGAACTGCTGGCCCTCCCACTGATCGTCGTGCAGCCACAGCGTGTGCCCATCGGCGCGGTGGAACTCCGCGTACACGTTGAGCAACCCTTGCACGTAGTAGTCGCCCGCAGGGATCTCCTCGAGGCTCGACACCGGATAGCCAAGGGTCCCGCCGTCGATCACCCCGGGCGCACCCGGCGCGAGCTGGGTGACGTCGACGCCGAAGAACGGCGTGCAGTCGCTCTCGTGGCGGACCTGGAGCCGCGGCTCGACGTCGTCGTGCCGCGTCACGAACACGTACATGCGTCCGGTCGCCGCTGCGGCGCGCAGCGCCGCCGGCACGGTGATCTCGACCCGGGGGCCTTGGGGGCGTTGGGGACTTTGCGCGGCGACGTGGGGGGAAAACGCGAACGGGACGGCGATGATCGGAGCGATGGTGACGAAACGCAACGGAAGATCCTGAAGAGGGCGCGCTAGAGTGGCCTCAAACGACAGGGTCCGCAAGAGCGGGAGGCGGCGGGTTGGCGGGCTCGGTGCCCCGCACGTGCACGTACGCGCGGTATCCGCAACCGCACGATTCCGTCGTCCGCCCCAGTCGATCGGTCCCGAACGCCAGCCGCCCAGCACATTGGGGGCAGCGGGGCGGGCCGCCGTCTTTGACGAGGCCCGTCCGCGCCAGCGCCCGGTTCACTTGTACCGGTAGGTGATACGCCCGCGTGTGAGGTCGTAGGGGGACACCGCGAGGGTGACCCGATCGCCGGCGAGCACGCGGATCCGGAAGCGCCGCATCTTGCCCGCGATGGTCGCGAGCACATAGTGGCCGTTCTCGAGCAGGACGCGGAACGTGGTGTTCGGGAGCACCTGCTCGACGGTGCCATTGATCTCGATCGCTTCTTCCTTCGCCATCGGTCCGCCCGCGTGAGGGGGAGGAAACGAAAAGGCGGGACCGGCGCATTGGCCAAGTCCCGCCTTGACGTAAAACGCTCGAGGAAGGCTAGCGGCTCGGACGGGCGAAGTCAAATGGGAAGGTGCAGGATCACCCGGACGGCACGCAGCACAATCGGCGCGACGTCCGCGGGGCTGCGCGTTGGGCCGGCGAGCACGTCGAAGGTCTGGAAGCTCGTGAGCGCAAACAAGAGGTCGATGGTCTCGTCCTGTGCGTCGCGGATCCGCCCCACGATCACCCGTAGCCCCTGGCGCCGCCACTCCTGTCGGGCCGAGAGCGTGCGGTCCAGGCCGGCGTCGAGCGCCGCCAGCGCCAACAGCCGCCGATGAATCGGGCGATGCGCGGTCCAGAAGCGGGCGAACGTCGTGATGAACGAGGCCAGCGCCTCGTCGGGATCAGCCTGGCGGAAGGCATGCGCCAGGTCCCACATCCCGCCCCGCCGGGCGAGGTCGTCGAACAGCGCCTCGAGCAGTTTCGGCCGCGAGCCGAACTGATGGTAGACGGTGACGCGCGTGACCCGGGCGCGACGCGCCACCGCGTCGATGCTGAACTCCGTGCTCCCCCGGGCGACGAGCAGCGTCCGGGCGGCCTTGAGGATGCGGGCCCGAGTGCGGTCGACGGCGGTCTGGCGCCGACCCAGGTGATAGGCCCGGGGGGTCACGGGAAGCGATGCCTTGATGGGAACAATTTAACTATACACTTCGTACAGTCAAATGTACCCCAACAGAGGTGATCCATGGTCTGGTTGCGCTTGGTGCATATCGTGGCGGGCATCGTCTGGGTAGGCTCGGCCGTGTTCGCCGCCCTGTTCCTCTTTCCCACGGCCCGGGCCGTGGGCGCCGACGGCCGGCGCTTCATGGAGGGTCTGCGGCAGCGCATGGGTCCCGCCCTGGGCGTCGCGATGCTGCTGACGGTGATCTCGGGATTCATCATGTACGGTCGCCTCTCCGCCGGCTTCAACCGGGCGTGGGTGACGTCGCGGCCGGGGCTCGCGCTTGCCGCGGGCGCGGCCGCCGCGATCCTGGCCGTGGCGATCGGCGTGGCGGTCAACGCGCCCGCCGGCGCGAAGATGGCCGCGTTGCGCAAGGGCTTCCAAACGCAGGGTGGCGCTCCCACACCCGCTGAAGCCGCGCAGCTCGCAGCCCTGCACGCGCGCGTCGAGCGCGGAGCGCAGGTGGCCGCCGTCCTCCTCTTGCTCGCCGCGGGCGCGATGGCCGTCGCACGCTATCTATGAGCCCCGCTCTCGTAGGGAGGGTCGCGCTCGTCACCGGCAGCTCGCGCGGCATCGGTGCCGCGATCGCGAGACTGTTCGCGCAAGCAGGCGCCCAGGTCGCCCTCCACGGCAGGGATGTGGCGGCATTGTCGGCCGTGCGCGCCGACCTCGAGCGCGGCCGCGGGCATGTGATCCAAGTTGCGGCCGATGTCACACGCTACGCCGAGATAGAAGCTATGCGTCGTCAGATCGAGGGAGAGCTTGGTCCGATCGACATCCTCGTGGCGAACGCCGGCGGCAGCTTCACGCCACCCGGCCCCCTCGAAGAGACGAGCGAGGAAGGTTGGCGCGCATCTCTGGACGGCAATCTCACGGCGACCTTTCTTACCATCAAGAGCATTGTGCCCGGCATGAAGGCACGGAAGGCGGGTACCATCATCACCATCTCCTCAGCGGCGGGTCGGAGACCACATCCCCGATCCCCCATACCCTACGCCGCCGCCAAAGCGGGCATACAGATGCTCACACAACACCTCGCCACCCAGGTCGGTCCCTACGGCATCCGGGTGAACTGCATCGCTCCGGAGACGATCCTCACCGAGCGCAACCAGCAGCGGATCCCCGATGCGCAGCAGCAAGCGCTCGTCGACCTACACCCCGTCAAACGCCTGGGCACACCGGACGACGTGGCGCGCGCCGCGCTCTTTCTCGCGTCGGACGACGCGGCGTGGATTACCGGCATTATCGTGGACGTGGCGGGCGGGGGCGTCATGGTATGAAGGACACAAGGGGGTCCGATGAACCAGAGCCACCATGATCGGCAGGTCGACTACATCGAGTTCGGCGCGACCGATATCGGCCGGACCAAGCAGTTCTATCAGCAGGTCTTCGGCTGGAAGTTCGAGGACTACGGACCGGACTACACCAGCTTTCAAGATGGCCGCCTGAGCGGTGGCTTCACCAAGGACGCGCCCGTCCGGCCCGCCAATCCGCTCGTGGTCATCTACGCCGCCAGTCTGGAAGACGTCGAGGCGAAGGTCAAGCAGGCGGGCGGGAAGATCGTCCGACAGACCTACACGTTCCCCGGTGGCCGCCGCTTCCATTTTAGCGATCCGAGCGGGAACGAGCTGGCCGTGTGGACGGATCGGTAGCACTGGTCACCGGTGCCAATCGGGGGAGGCCCGTTTCGTATCGTCTCCCGCCGTGACCAGGTCGCCGAAATTCACGGCCTGGATCTGCCCCGGTTGGCCGGTGAGCAGACGCCGGTGGTAGTCCACCTGGCCGAGGTGGTAAGTAAAATGGGCGATGAGATGGATGAGGTAGTCCCGCGTCGTGACCGCGAGTCCCCTCGGCGGATCGGGGTAGGGCTTGGTGAGATCGGCGTCGCGCACGCGTGCCATGCCGCGTTCCACGGCGACGAGCGCGGCGTCGATGCCCCCTAACAGATCCGTTCGCGGCACGTCGCGCAGCGCGAACTCGGCGTCCCGATCGCGCACGTAGCCGGTCCCGCCCAGTACCGTGCCGATGTAGTACCGGATGTTTCCCGCCAGATGGAGCGCCAGCGTGCCGGCCGAGTTGCTGATCCCCGGTGGCACGCGCCAGAGATCGCGCTCGTCGGCGAACGACTCCACCTCCCGTCGTAGCGCCCGAAGGTCGCGTACCAGGATTCCGGCGATCCAGGTGCTGAGCTGGGGTTCTTCTCTCATTTCACGCCTCCCATTTCGCGGAACCGCTGCCTGCGCGTCATCCACTCGCGCCGGAGTATCGCCTGAGCGCCGCACGCCACAAGGCCCTCGCCAGCACGAACGCCAGCGCGGCGACCACCGCGGCGGCGAGCCCGACCTCCGGCCGCAGACGGCCCGTGAGCGCCGACGCCGGGATGGTCGTAGTCCAGGCGATGGGGATCAGGTATACGAATAGGAACCGCAGCGCTCCCGGGTACGCCGAAACGGGATAACGCGCACCCTCGTACACCGCGTCGAACAGGACGGCGATGTTCTCGACCGACACGAACCAGAACGCCAGGCTCATGAGCACCACCCAGATCGCGTAGACGACGACGGCGGCAGCCGCAAGGCTCAAGCCAAAAGCCGCAAGTTGTGCGAGCGATGGCGTGCGGCCCAGCCGGAAGAGCGCGTAGCCGGCGAGCGCGAGCCCGAGCACGACGTCGGTGAAGCGCCAGATGTCGAGCCGGCGGAACGAGACGAACCCTTGGGCGTCCACCGGCTTCACGAGCACCAGGTCCAGCTCGCCGCTGCGCACCTCGCCGGCCAGCTGACCGATCCCCGGCCGCAGCACCGCCTCGATGACGCCGGTCAGCGCGTTGAACACGCCGAGCAGCACGACGATTTCCCAGTAGTCCCAGCCACCCAGCGCAGTCGTGTGGTGAAAGAAGAGCGCGAGCGTGAGCAGCGCCGTCGCCATGGAGAACAGGGTGCCGAGCACGCTCGCCACGAAGTTGGCGCGGTACTGGAGCTCCTCGACGACGTTCAGGCGCCAGAAGGCCGCCAAAATGCGGAATGTCATGATGAGTGTCAGCCGCCCACTGCTCCGTATTTTCGAATGCCGCGACTCCACGCGATGCGGTACGCCACGATCCAGACGCCGAGCCAGAACAGCTGTGCCGCGAGCCCGCGCACGATCGCGTCCGTCCCGTGCACCGTGCCGGTGAGGAGGTCCACCGGGAAGGCGAGCATGGAGCGGAACCACAGCACGCCGGCGACGCCGGCCACGGCGGGCGGCAGCAAGGCGAGCGGCGCGATTCGACCGGCCAGGAACAGGGACACGCCCGCGTGGAGCTCCATGATCGCCGTGGCGCGCGTCGTCCAAAAGGCCAACAGGCCCGTCGTGAAGCTGATGAAGAACCGCATCGCGGCCGCGAGCAGCACGGCCAGGAGGGTAACGGCCCAGCGGCCGGGCGCCAACGGCAGGCGCACCGCGGGCCACGCCGCGGCGACGAGCAGCCAGACCACGAGGATGACGCTCGCAGTACGTGCCTTGTATGCGATGTTCTCCGCCACGGCCTCGTGAGCGGGGTCGAGCGGCCGGGCGAGCCGGTAGTTCAAGTCTCCTTCGCGGATCCAGCGGTCCAGATACCAGGAGTCCCAGGCGATGGTCAGCTGGTTGATGAGCATGACCGCGAAGAAGTAGCGGGCGAAGTCGGCGCGCGCGTACCCACCGACCGAGCCGTCTCCCGCAATCGCCCACCAGATGCCGAGTGCGATCGCCGGCTCGGTCACCCCCCACAAAAGCCAGAGCACGATCGACGCCCGGTACTGGAGGTCGACGAGCCAGGCGTTGCGAATCAACGCCGCGTAGCGCCGGATCACTCGTCCTCCTCCACACCGCGGGCGAACGCAAGCCGGATCACCTCTTCGATCGGGGGATCTTCGATCGACAAGTCGGCCACCGGGAGGGCGGCCAGGAGGCGGGCGCTGGTCGCGGGCGCGTCTTCGCGCCGCACCTCGAGCACGGCATTCGGGAAGCGGAAGCTCTTGACCTCGCCGAACGAGGCCAGGGCTTCCGGGGTGACGCGATTGCCGTCGCCACCGCCGAGCACCAGCTCGATCCGTTTGGTGCGCGCGATCCGGGCTACCAGCACCTCGAGCGCGCCGTCGTACAACAGGCGGCCGCGGTTGATCATCAGGACCCGCGACGCGAGCGCGGTCACGTCCTGCATGTAGTGCGACGTGAGCAGCACCGTCGCGCCGTGCCGCTCGCGGTACTCGATGAGGAAGCGGCGGATCGCCTCCTGGGCGGTGACGTCGAGGCCCAGCGTCGGCTCGTCGAGAAACAGAAGCGGCGGGCGATGCAGCAGGGACGCCACGAGCTCGCACTTCATTCGCTCGCCGAGCGAGAGCTGGCGCACGGGCTTCTGGAGCACGTCGGCCAGCTCGAGCAGGGTCACGAGCTCGGCCAGTCGCTCTCGGTAATCGCGCTCGGGGACGTCGTAGATCGCGCGGTTCAGCAGGAACGTTTCTTCGGGGGGCAGGTCCCACACGAGCTGCTGCCGGTTGCCCAGCACGAGCGCGATGCGCCGTTTGAACGGGGGCCCGCCGGTCCACGGGTTGAACCCCGCTGCTTCCACCCGGCCGCTCGTCGGGTAGAGGAGGCCCGCGAGCATCTTGAGGGTCGTGGTCTTGCCGGCGCCGTTCGGGCCCAGGAACGCGACGATTTCGCCCGGGTCGATGCGGAACGTCACGTCGCGCACCGCGTGCACGTCGCGATAGCGCGGCTGGAACAGGGCCCGCAGGGCGCCGCGCAGTCCGGGATCGCGCACCTTCACCTGAAACGTCTTGCTCAGCCGCTCGGCCGTGACGATGGATGGCATGGGTGTGGAGGAAATCTACGCGGAGACATTACCTTGGAGCCTCGCGGGAGGTCCTCATGGCCGTGCAGGGTCTGTCCATCCAGGTGAAGCTGCCGCTCCTGATCGGCGGCCTGCTCGTCGCGGTGACGGGAATCTACTCCTGGGCGGCCTACCAGACACTCCTGGGCGGCCTACCAGACGGTACGCCGCTCCACGGCGACTGCGGTCGCGAGCCGGCTTGGCACGGTCGTCGACCAACTCGCGGGCACGCTTCAGGCCTCTCGCGACCAGCTGCTCGCCACCGCCCGGACCGTGGCCGACAGCGCGGCGGTGCGCGCGTACGCCCTGCAGCCCGGCGATTCCCGCCGCGCCGCCGCGCAAGGCGGCCCTGCGACCCAGCGGCGCGCAGGCCCAACAAATCGCGGCCACCGAGCTTTGGAGCGCGGACCGGCGCCGCCTGCTCGTGGTGGGCGACGCGGATCTCTGGAGCAAAGAGGCGGCCGCCCGCGC
>WNGJ01012658.1_pt1 | contig 14686 bp, 12 predicted proteins | sample 5400611 | NCBI WGS metagenome assembly WNGJ01 (sample SAMN13153375, study PRJNA577476) | soil metagenome | isolation source: 40 cm soil or saprolite under Garry oak tree replicate 1 | place: USA:California | collected 2016-06-15
TGTCACAGCTCCCCGGACCACCCCGGCCGGTCCCGTCCCGCAGAGCGGGCCAGGCCGGCGGTCGCCAGGGCGAGCGCGGCGATTGTGGCAGCGAGAACGGCCACCGAGGAGGGCCACGGTACGGTCACCGAGGCAGCGGCGGCGGGGAATTTGCTGTCCCTTTCCCCGCGCGCGAGCGAGCGTTGACAGCCGCCGGCCTACCGTGGGCCGGTGCGAGGCCGAGGGGCGCTGCGGCACCCGCGGGCCGTCCGTCGCGCCGCCCGCCGGCTCGTCACGCTGCCGCCGGTGACCTGGCTCGCCCGGGTGACGGCGCGGGCGAGCCGCGTCCTCGACCCGCGGACGGCGGTCGGGCTGGTGCTGACCGTGGGCCTGGTCACGCTGGCGGCGGCGAGCGCCGCCTTCGCCGCCGTCTTCGACGCGGTGCTCGACGGCGAGGGCGTGGCGGAGCTTGACCGGCCGGTGCACGACTGGCTCGCCCGCCACCGCGAGGCGGGGCTCACCATGGCCATGCGGCTGATCACCGACCTCGGCGGCGCCCCGGTGCTGATCGCGGTCGCTGTGCTGGTCGCCGCGGTCGCCGGCCGGCGGTCGCGCTCGTGGCGACCGGTCGTCGCGGTCGGCGCTACCGCGATCGGCGCCACGCTGATCACCGTGGCCAGCAAGGCTGCGGTCCACCGGGCCCGCCCACCGCTCCTGGACGCCGTCAGTCGCGCGGGCAGCTACTCGTTCCCGTCCGGCCACTCGCTGAACTCCGCGGCAATCTATGGAGTGACCGCGGTCCTGGTCTGGCGGCTCGGTCGCCACTGGTGGGTACGCGTCTGCACCACGATCGGGGTCACGCTGCTGGTGCTGCTGATCGGGCTGAGCCGGCTCTACCTCGGCGTGCACTGGCTGACCGACGTCCTGGCCGCGTACGCGGTCGGGCTGGGCTGGCTCACGCTGGTGGTGACGACCGTCCGGGTTCTCGAGCAACGCGGTGCTGAGGCGACGATCGGCCGCTTGGCACGCCCTCCAGCCGATACCCCCGACCGCGCAGCGTCGTGATCACCGGTGCGACGCCGACGCCGACGCCGGCGCCTCGGCCCCTCAGGCCGGGCTCAACCCCGCGGGAGCCAGGCGTGGGTCGGCCGGCAGTGCCGGAGGCATGTCGGCAGGCACCGGTCGGAACGCGCGGGCGAGCGCGCCCACTCGCCGCGTCGTCGGCGGCGTGACTGGTTCGTACCGTATGTGAGCGGGTAGTGTACGGAGAGTGACTGATCCAACTCGGTCACCAGGCGGTCGGTCTCACCGGGGGCGCAGGGCGGAGGCGGGGGATGGCGGGTGGCACGCACGCGGCTCCCGAAGGCGGCAGGGCGAGCCGGACGGCGACCATCGGGCTGGTGCTCGTGCTGCTCGCGGTCACCGGGTTCCTCCTCACCTCGTCGATGATGAACGCCGCTGCGGCGAGACGTGCCGACGAGGCGGGCCGGCTGTCGGACGACTACGAGCAGGCGGCCACGGCGGTGGCCACGGAGGAGTCGCTCGAGCGCGAGTACCGGTTGGAACCGGGCCCGAGCGTCCGCGCCGGGTTCGACGCGGCATCGGCGTCACTGCTGGCTGCGCTGAGCCGGATCCGCGTGCACGGGCACGCCGAGGACGCCCGAACCGCCGACGAGGTGGCGGTCGACCATGCCGCGTACCGGACGGCCGCAGCCCGGCTGTTCGCCGCCGTCGACCGCCGGGACACCGAGCGGGTGCTCCGGATCGAGGGCAACGACGTCGATCCCCGGTTCCTGGCCATGCGGGCACGGGTGAGCGAGGCGGCGGCCCGGCACCGGCGGCAGTCGCTGGACGAGCTAGGCCGGCAGCACCGGTTCGCGTCGACCACGCGGGTGATCACGCCGCTGGTACTGCTCGCCGGGTTCCTGCTCGTCGCGGCCTTCTCCTCGGTGTTGCGCCGGTTCCGGCGGCAGCTCGACCTGGCGAGTGCCAGAGCGGTGCACGACTCTCTCTACGATGGGCTGACCGGACTGCCGAACCGGACGCTGCTGGCCGACCGGCTGGGCCAGGCGCTGCGGGCCGACCGACGCACCGGGACGAGCACCGGCCTGCTGCTGCTCGACCTGGACCGGTTCAGGGACATCAACGACACCCTCGGGCACCGGTACGGAGACCAGCTGCTGGTGCAGATCGGCCCGCGGCTGGTCGGCGCTCTGCGCGAGGTGGACACGGTGGCCCGGCTCGGCGGCGACGAGTTCGCCGTCCTGCTGCCGTCCGTGCGCGGTGTCGACGGCGCCATGCAGGTGGCCGACAAGCTGCGCCGCGCGCTGGAGGCCCCGTTCTACGTCGAGGGCGGGATCGAGCTCGACGTCGAGGCGAGCGTCGGCGTCGTGGTCTCCGGCGAACACGGCGACCGGGCCGACACGCTGATCCAGCGGGCCGACGTGGCGATGTACGTGGCCAAGCAGCAGAACCTCGGCGTGCTGGCGTACAGCTCGGACGTCGACGGCCACAGCGTCGAGCGGCTGTCCCTGCTCGGCGAGCTCCGCCGTGCCATCGAGCGCGACCAGCTCGTCCTGCACTTCCAGCCGAAGGTGAGCCTCAGCACGGGCTCCGTCGTCGGGGCCGAGGCGCTGGTCCGCTGGCGCCACCCGCAGCGCGGCCTCGTCCCGCCCGACGAGTTCATCCCGCTCGCCGAGCACACCGGCCTCATCGGTCCGCTGACCCGCCACATTCTCGGCGCCGCGCTGGCCCAGGCACGGCGGTGGAGCGACGCCGGCCGACCCCTGCCGATCGCGGTCAACCTGTCCGCTCGCAACCTGCTCGACGACCAGCTCGCCGACCAGGTCGAAGGGCTGCTGCGCGAGCACGGGGTGCCGGCGGAGATGCTCGAGCTCGAGGTCACCGAGAGCGCCCTGATGACGCAGCCGGCCCGGGCCCAGCGGCTGCTGGCGCGGCTGCGCTCGCTCGGGGTTCGGCTCTCGGTGGACGACTTCGGGGTCGGTTACACCAGCCTGGCGCAGCTGAAGATGCTGCCGGTCACCGAGATCAAGGTCGACCGGTCGTTCGTCACCACGATGGGTGCTGACCAGGGCAACGCGCTCATCGTCCGCAGCGTCATCGATCTCGGTCACAGCCTCGGGATGGCCACGGTCGCCGAGGGAGTCGAGACCCCGGAGGCACTCGCCGCCCTGGTCGACTTCGGGTGTGACGTCGTGCAGGGTTACCACCTGTCCCGGCCGCTGCCCGCTGACCAGTTCGACGCCTGGTACGAGCGCTGGCTGGGGCAGCCGGCGGATGCCCTCCCGGTCGCGACCTGACGTCTCGCTCTCCAGGTGGCCTTCTACAGCGGCCCCCTGACGCCTTGGCCGGGCGGCCCGACGACGGCCTCGACGTCGATGGCCTGGCTGAAGGCGCCGGCGATCTTGGCGTGGCCCGAGTTGTTCGGGTGCAGGCAGTCGGTGCCGCCAACGAGGTCGCCCGGTCCGATCAGCGGTCCGGTCTCGGCGGCCACGGCGTCGTGGGCCGCGGCCCGGGCACGGATGATGTCGTTCAGCCCGGCCGGCACCGGGCCACCGCCTTCGAGCACGAGTTGCGCGAGCGGTGCGAGCGCGGACAGCCGGCAGGCCGGCAGCGGGTTGTAGTACGTCATCACCGCGATCGTGGTGTCGGGGCCCGCGGCGGCCCGCAGCGCCGAGAGGATGACCTCGTAGTTGGCGTCCACCGCCTGCAGCCGGGCCAGGATCGTCGCGACGCAGGTGGGTGACTGGGGGTCCGTGCAGGCCGCGATGATGGGCCCGAACACGTCATTGCCGCCGATGTCGAGGGTGACCAGGTCGACGTCGTCCACCGGGATGGCATTGCCGTTGCGCTCGTGCAGCAGACCGACCGCCTCGGGCAGCTGGCCCGCGATCAAGGTGCTGGTGGTGGCGCCCGGCACGGCGATGTTCAGCAGGTCGAGGCGGCACCCTAATGCCTCCCCCTGGCCGCAGGACCGCGCGGCGGCGAGCTCGTCGTACAACACCGGGACGTAGCCGTTGACCGAGGGCGGGTCAGCCCCGACGCCCGCGGCGACCGAGTCGCCGAGCGCCAGGTAGAGCGACGCGGGCAGCGGAGCGGCCGACGCGGGCGACATCGGCGACGCCGTCATGACGGCGCCGAACAGCATCATGGTGAGCACGCGGATCAGGGTCAGCAGGCGGAGAGGTCGAAGCTGTGGCACGGAGCCGCCCCTTTCCACGTGGGCGGCTCTCCGAGCCCGCCCGGCATGACACCATCGTCGTGCCGCTGACCGTACCGGTCCGCAGGGACAGCGCTACCCATCTGCCTGAGGAAGGAACCGGTCGGGCCGGTACGAGCGACCGCGCGGGGCTGGCCGTCCAGACGGGATCTCCGGCGGGGCTGATCGACGGTGGCGCAGCTTGTGGACGGTGGCGCGGACAGCGCTGTGGCCGGCCAGGCCGGATCTCCGCGGGGGCTGACGGCCGATGCCCCGCTTTACCGGGGGCCGGGACAGGGCTGGGACCGGCCAGAGCGGATCTCCGCGGGCGCTGACGGCCGGTGCCGCGGCTTGCCCGGGGGCGGGACAGCGCTGAGACTCGCGTCGTGACGACACGACGCCTGGTGCTGGTCCGGCATGCCAAGGCCGCGACGGACGGCGATTCCGACGCCGAGCGGCCCCTCGCGAAGCGCGGGAGGGCCGACGCGCCGGCGGTCGGTCGGTGGCTGGCCGGGCACGGCCTCGCGCCCGATCGGGTGGTCGTCTCGCCGGCGCGCCGGGCGCTGCAGACCTGGGAGCTCGCGGCCGCCGAGCTCGGCTCCCCGCCGGAGCCGGTTCGGGACGAGCGCGTCTACGGCAACAGCGTCGAGGACCTGCTGGCGGTCGTCCACGACACCCCGGCCGGTGCGGGCACGCTCGTCCTGGTGGGGCACAACCCCTCCGTCGAAGCGCTCGCCACCGCCCTCGACGACGGCAGCGGAGACGCGACGGGCCGCCGTGAGATGGCCGAGAAGTACCCGACCAGCGGGGTCGCGGTCTTCGACATCGGCGGCGACTGGTCGGACGTGGGCGCCGGAGCGGGCCGGCTCACCGGCTTCGCCGTGCCGCGCGGGTGAGGCGCGCGCCTGCGTCACGACCGCGGCTCGGGCCTCCCGGGTGCTGGCGGAGTCGGGTCCGATCGCCGGACAGGGCGATCCCCGTCCGGTCGGTCCAGGTGCGCGGCGGCGACGCCCTTCGGCACGACCATCCGCCACGCGTCCACGACCAGCTCTCGCAACTCGGCCGCATCGATCGTCGCCAGCCACACCCGGACCCAGTTGTACCGCTCGTCGGAGCGGACCGGCCGGAAGAACTTCTCCGGCTCGGCCGCGATGAGCGCCGCCCGCTCCTCCCGCGGAAAGGCGAACCCCATCGACGTCTCCTCCGGCGAGATCGACACGTACACCAGCCGGCCGACCCGGAACTTCACCCGGTCCCCGATCAGGTGCTCGGTCGTCCTGGGCAGCGACATCGCCACGGCGCGCACGTCCTGCGCGGTCACCACCCGCACCACCTCCTCGCGCTCACAGCCGGCCGCCGGTCTCCTCCCCGGACAGCCGCTGGGCGGCCCAGATCGGCACGACGGAGAGCAGGATGAGGACCGCGGCGACGACGTTCACGACCGGTGCCTGGTTCGGCCGGAAGAGGTTGTCGAAGATCCACAGCGGCAGGGTCTGCAGCCCGGGCGCGGTCGTGAACGTGGTGACGACGATCTCGTCGAACGACAGCGCGAAGGCCAGCAGCGCCCCCGCGAACAGGGCAGATCTCAGTTGTGGGAACGTCACCAGCCGGAACGTCTGGAAGGTGCTCGCGCCCAGGTCCATCGACGCCTCCTCGAGCGAGGTGCCGGTCCGGCGCAGCCGAGCGAGGACGTTGTTGTAGACCACCACGATGCAGAAGGTCGCGTGGCCGACGATGACGGTGAAGTAGCCGAACGGCACGCCGCCGGTGCGGAAGGCGGAGTTGAGCGCGATGCCGGTGATGATGCCTGGCAGCGCGATCGGCAGGATCACCAGCAGGCTCACCGCGTCCCGGCCGAAGAAGCGGTAGCGCTGGACGGCGAACGCCGCGGCCGTCCCCAGCAGCAGCGCCAGCGCGGTGGCGCCGAGGCCGACCTTCACGCTGGTCCACAGGGCCACCCGTGCTCCCGCGCTGTCGGCCGCCCGGCTCCACCACTGCAAGCTGAGGCCACTCGGCGGGAACCCGAACGTCCGGGAGCGGTTGAACGAGTTGAGCAGCACGACCAGCAGCGGTGCGTAGACCACCGCCAGGCCGAGCGCGGTCGCCACACCGAGGGCCAGCCGGGCGCGGCGGGAGAGGATCACAGGTTTTCCAGGGCGCCGGTGCGGCGGACGAGCACCAGGTAGAGCAGGATCAGCAACACCGGCATGACCGCGGCGGCGGCCGCGAACGGCAGGTTGTCGGCGACGCCGATGTTGTCGTAGATCACGTTCGCGAACAGCTGGGTGCGGCCGCCGACGATCTTGACGGTGATGTAGTCGCCGAGGGACAGCGAGAACGTGAAGATCGACCCCGCCACCAGGGCCGGGAAGAGCATCGGGAGCACGACCGAGCGGAAGGTCCGCCAGGCGGACGCCCCGAGGTCGGACGACGCCTCGAGCAGGGAGTCCGGCAGCCGGTCGAGGCCGGCGTAGACCGGCAGCACCATGTACGGCAGCCAGAGGTACGCGAGGGTCAGCGTGACCGCGGCCAGTCCGTAGCCGGGGCCGGACAGCCCGAGCGGGCGCAGCGCCCAGTCGACCGGCCCGTCCGAGCTCAGCATCACCCGCCACGCGTACGCCTTGACCAGGTAGCTGGCCCACAGCGGCGTGAGGATCGCCGCGACGAGCAGCCGCCGCGCCCGCCTGGACGCCACCTTGGCCATGTAGAACGCCACCGGCAGGGCGATCAGCGCGTCCAGCACGGTGACCAGCGCGGCGACCCCGACCGTGCGCGCGGCGATCCGGCGGTAGACCGGCTGCTGCACGAGCGTCTGGAAGTTCTCCCAGGTGAGGTGCTTGACCAGCGCGCCGGTGAAGTCGTTCGTGCTCCACAGCGCGGCGGCGAACATCACCGCCAGCGAGCCGAGGTAGGCGACCACGAGCCACGCCATCGGCGCCGCGAGCAGGGCCGCGAGCCGGACCCGCGGGGAGCGGTGCAGGAAGCTCGACAGCCGGATCGCCGGGGACGTCCGGGGGCGACCCGCGTCCGGTGGCGCCTCCCCCAGCGTCGCCACCACGTCCGCCTCCGCGTCAACCGCCCCGGCTCGTCCACCGCAGCGTACGAGGTGAGCGGGTCCGCCGCCCCGGCACCAGGGAGCGGCGGACCCGCCTGCCGCTAGCTCGGCCGGCTCACGTCTGCCGGACCCCCGCCGCCTCCAGCGCGGCGCCGAGGTCGTTGACCTTGGCGTCGCGCCCGAACCGGCTGTCCAGCGGCGCCAGGCCGTACTGCTTCTCGATCGTGCGCAGGATCGACGTGGTGTCGTACGAGGTGCTGTCGACGGCCGAGCGCGGCAGCGACCGGCCGATGACCAGCGCCGGGATGCGGGTGCCGGGGCCGTACTCGTCGGACGGGCCCGGTGTCGCCGACAGGTCCTGCCCCGGCGGGACGACGTGGTCCCACTGGCCGCCGAACTCGTCGTAGGTCACGACGACGAGCGTGTTGCCCGCCTCCGGCCCCTCGAAGACCGTCTTCAGCAGGTCGACCAGGTGCTGCTCGCCGTTGTCGGTGCTGGCGTACCCGGGGTGCTCGTTCTCCGCGCCGTACGGCTTGACGAAGCTGACCGCGGGCAGCGTGCCGTCTTGCGCGGCGGCGACGAACTCCTTCTCGTCCTTCAGGTGCGCCCGGCCGGGCTTGCCCGGGGCGTAGTTGGCGAAGTAGTTGAGCGGCTGGTGGTGGTACTGGAACAGCGGGCCGGGGTGGCCGGCGGCGGCGGCGTCCCAGCCGCCGGAGTACCAGTTCCACGGCACGCCGGCCGCGGAGAGCTCGTCGCCGATGTTGAGCTCGTAGTCCGGCGCGCTCGGGTCGACGTCGTTGATCAGCGGCAGGGTGTTGCTGCCGCCGAGGCTGGGCTGGTTGGCCGGCTGCACGGTGTTCACCGCGTAGTCGCCGCAGGCGAAGCCCGCGACGCCGGGACAGGCCTGGGTCACCGGCCCGTCGTTGAGCGCGGGGTTGCTGGTGTGCAGCGGGTAGCTGCGGACGCCGGCGGCGTTCGCCGGGTTGGGGTTGGGGAAGCCCTCCGAGTCCACCACCGATTGCTTGCCGGCGGGCAGGCCGGGCCACCTCGGGGCCTGCGCGGCGACGAGGTACTGGTGGTTGAGGTACGACCCGCCGAAGGCGGCCTGGAAGAAGCGGTCGGCGACGACGTACCTCGGGGCACCGGCGCCGTGCAGGTACGAGTAGACCGGCAGTTGCGCGGTGTCGTAGTGGCCCTGGGTCAGGCCGGCCGCGTCGCTGCCGGTCGAGTAGCGGTCCATCCTGCCGCCGTCGAGCTGGTATTGCTCCTGGTAGAAGCGGTGCACGATGTCGCGGGTGCAGCCGCCGGGCGCGCCGCCGGGAACGCCGTTCGGGCAGGTGGGGCTGTCCTTGGTCACGTAGTCGTTGATGGTGAACGGCTGGTTGCCGAAGTGGCTGGCGAACGTGAAGCCGTTCGAGGCCGTGTCGGTGCCGCACGCGGCGTCCTGCGGCGGCGTCGCCAGGCTCGGGTCGTTCTGGTAGAGGCACCGATAGGCCGTGCCGTCCTGGCGCACCTGCGCGCTGCGGGCGGCGTAGCCGGGGCCGCCGATGCCGTCCACGGCCTGGCCGCCGACGCTGCCCCACCCGCCGTACAGGTTGTCGAAGCTGTGGTTCTCCTCGTAGACGACGACGAGGTGCTTGAAGTGCCCGAGCGGGCCGTCGTGTGTCGCGGCCGGCGCGGCCGCGGCGGGCAGCCCCGCCCAGGCGACTGTGGCGGCCGCCGACAGCAGGCCGGCTCCGGCGATTGCGCTGAGACGTCTCACGCTTCTGCCTCCGGGGGGGAAGGGCGCTCGAGCGCAACCTAGCGAGCGGGCGGCCCGGAACGGAACAGGCCGGGAGGGAAGCCCGGCCGGCACGAGGGTGAACGAACGGGGTCGCCCGGGGCGGCCGAATGCTCGCCCCGGGCGCCAGGGTCAGCTCTTGATCTCCGTCCAGGCCTGCGTCCACGCGGCATAGTCCTTGCAGGTGGTGCCGCGGGAGTCGCCGCAGTTCCTGGTCGGGGTCGTCCAGTAGGAGATGCGGTCGGCGTAGCTCTTGTCCAGCGCGTGGTAGGTCTCGCAGAAGGACTTGTCCGCCGTCTGGGCGCAGGCCTTGGTCTGCGCGGGCGCCTCCCCGAACCACTCCGCCACCTGCGCGTTGACCTTGGGCGAGGTGATCCAGTCCATCCACTTGTACATGCAGTTGGGATGCTTGGCCTTGGCCGCCACCATCCAGGTGTCCGACCAGCCGGTCGAGCCCTCCTTCGGCACCGTGGTCTGCACCTTGGCCTTCTTGCCCGCGTTCACCAGGTTGGCGTTGACCTGCCACTCGGTGCCGACCACGGTGTCGCCGCTCTCGAGCGCCTGCACCGCCTTGGTGTAGTCGGCCCAGTACTCGCCGACCAGGTTCTTCTGCACCTTCAGCAGGTCGACCGCGGCCTGGAACTGCGTGTCGTCGAGCTCGTAAGGATTGGTGATCTTCAGGTCGGGCTTCGTCGCCTTGAGGTAGAGCGCGGCGTCGGCGATGTAGATCGGCGAGTCGTACGCGGTGACCTTCCCCTTGTACGGGCTGTTGGCGTCGAAGACGACACCCCACGAGTCCGGCGCCGGGTTGACCTTGTCCGGCCGCCAGGTCAGCAGGTTGGCGCCCCAGCCGTGCGGGACGCCGTACATCTGGCCGTTGACCGAGTTCCAGGACCCGTTCTTGAGAAAGTCGGAGATGGTCGCGTAGTTGGGCACCAGCGAGGTGTTCACCGGGGCAACCTCGCCGCTGTAGATCAGACGCAGGGTGGCGTCACCGGAGGCGGACACCCCGTCGTACTGGCCGGTCTTGATCAGCGTGACCATCTCGTCGGAGGTGTTGCCGACCTTGACGTTGACCTTGCACCCGGTCTGCTGCTGGAACGGGTGGACCCAGTCGACGGTCTTGTCGTTGGAGCCGTCCTCGGCATAGCCGGCCCAGACGACGATGTTCAGCTGGCCCTCCGGCTGGCCCAGCGAGGCGGGCACCGCGATCTTCGGCGGAGCCGGCGTCTGGCCGGAGCCGCCGGAGCCCGAACCGGACCCGGAGTCTGAGCCGCAGGCGGCCACCAGCAGCGCGGCCGCACCGGCGCCCGCGGTCCGTACCCAAGATCCCCGACTGCGCATGCCCCACCCCTATCTGTCGGTCAGCACCTGGTCGGCTCCCCGACCGGTCACCGTGTCGCCGTCCGCTGGTTCGGTCCGGGTCCCCGCCGGGATGCGCGAGACGTTCTGCCGCCGCCAGCTCAGCCGCACCCGCCGGCCGGGCGTCCAGCCCGCGTCACCCGGCTCGGTCCCCGCGTTCGGCCTCGTCGCCACCATCCGAATGCCGGCGTCGGTGTCCACCCCGAAACGCGTCAGCGGGCCCGCGTAGACCACGTCGGCGAGCGTCCCCTCGACCGCGACGTCGTCCCCGTCCACCCGGCCGCCCGGCTCGTCGAGACGGATCTTCTCCGGCCGGACGCTGAAGGCCCCGTCCACGCCGAGCACGGCCTGGGCGACCGCACCGGCCAGCAGGTTGGAGGTGCCGACGAAGCCGGCCACGAACGCCGTGGCCGGGTGCTCGTAGATCTCGGCCGGCGGTCCGACCTGCTCGACTCGCCCGGAGTTGAAGACAGCGACCCGGTCGCTCATCGTCAGCGCCTCGCCCTGGTCGTGGGTGACGAACAGGAACGTGATGCCGACCTCCCGCTGGATCGCCTTCAGCTCGACCTGCATCTCCTCCCGCAGGCGCAGGTCGAGCGCGCCGAGCGGCTCGTCGAGCAGCAGCACCTTCGGCCGGTTGACCAGCGCCCGGGCGAGCGCCACCCGCTGGCGCTGGCCGCCGGACAGCTGCGACGGGCGGCGCCGGCCGAAGCCCTCCAGGCGGACGGTGGCCAGCGCGCCGGCGGCGCGCGCCCGCCGCTCGGTCCGGCCGACACCCTTGACCCGCAGGCCGTACGCCACGTTGTCGGACACCGACATGTGCGGGAACAGGGCGTAGTCCTGGAAGACCGTGTTGACGTCGCGCTGGAACGGGGCGAGCCGGCTCACGTCCTCGCCGTCGAGCAGGATCCGGCCGGTGGTCGGCTGCTCGAAGCCAGCGATCAGCCGCAGCACCGTGGTCTTGCCCGACCCGGAGGGTCCGAGCATCGAGAAGAACTCCCCGTCACCGACCTCGAGGTCCACGTCGTCGACCGCGACGACCGGGGAGCCTCCGGAGGAGAAGACCTTCCGCAGCCCGAGCAGCGTGACCGTCACTGGCACCACTGCCGGTCGAACGCGCGCCGCATAGCCCTTCCCCTCCGCTCGGCCCCGCCGTCGTCCGGGCCGAGGAATGATCTGGCAGGGGAACGGTAGCGGTTGCGACGGTGCTCGTCATCCACCGAATCCGAATCGACAACCGGGCGGCAGAACGGTTTCCGTCGAGATGGGGTGCAGCGGCGGCTCGCCGGCGTCCGGCCCCGCCGCCGGCGGGGCGGATAGGTTCTGAGGGTGGCTGCTGATGCTTCGCCAGGGCCGGGCAGGACCGGGGCTGTCGGCTTCGCCGCCGCGATAGGCGGCGTGGCCGGCGCCGCGCTGACCGCTCACCGGGGGGCCAGGGCGGCTGCGGTCGGCGCGCTGGTCGGCGCTGCCGGTCTCGGGGTCTCGGAGGCGGTTGCCAGGGCCCGGCAGCGGCCCAACGAGATCCCGCCGCTGTGGCAGCGGATCGCGACCAGCTCCGCACTGGTGGCTCCGCTCGGCTGGGCCGCCGGCCGCATCGGCGCGGGACCGGTCGCGGTGGGAACGGCGACGGGCGCCGTCGGCGGCCTGCTGGGCGTACGTCCGCAGAAGGTCGCGCTGGGGCCGCTGCTGGGCGCCGCGGTGGGCCGGACCCTCGCCGCGCTGCCGAGTCCCGTCCCGGCCTCGGCGGTGGCTGCCGGCAGCATGCTCGCGTACCGGGTGTCCTCCGCGCTGCTGTTCCGGGACCCGCAGGTGAGCCTGCTGGCCGAGCGGGTGCGCGCCGAGGACCTCCCGTTCGTGGTGCCTCGCGAGGCTCGGTCCCGCTACGTCGGCACCGGATATGTCCGCGACCTCGCGGAGGTGCTCGGGGGCAGCTACGTCGCCGACGCGCCGGACGTCGGCATCGTCGCCTCGCTCGACGAGCTGGCCGGCCCGGACTTCGACCCGGCGCAGGTCGACCCGCGGGTCCGGGAGTTCTACGAGCACACCACCAGGTTCTCGCTCGACATCGTCCCGCGGTGGCGGCTCTGGGTGCGCCCGGGCTACCTGATCTACCGGACGCTCGTCGCCCGCCCGCTGGGACAGGCCAACGTGCCGATGAACCAGCGGGAGACCTTGCGCGGGATCCGCAGCCGGATCGACACGATCACCCCGGCCCGGGACGACGTGGTGGCCGTCCGTGGCTGGATCCGCTCGTTCGCCGACGACGACGAGCCGATCTACGTCGGCATCTACACCACCTACCGGCACGGCGGCCGCGGGTACGTCAGCGTCGGCTTCCCGCTCCCGCAGGCGAGCTTCACCGCCACGCTGCTGCCGCGGGGCCGGCCCGGCGGCGGGCTGGTGCTCACCAGCCGCAGCGGCCTCGACCAGCCAGGCCATTACCTTGCGTACATCGACCAGGCCAGCAGGGATCTCACCGCCCTCGCGGTGAAGGGGTTCGCGGAGCAACTCGACGTCCACGTCGAGGACGGCGACCTGCGGGCGGAGCACGCGTTCTGGGTCTTCGGGTTCCCGTTCCTGGTCCTGCACTACCGAATGCACCGCAAGCCGCTCGGCGCCGACCCGCGCGTTCCCGACGACACGCGCTCTGATCTGCCCGGGAGCGGCTAGCCGCTGTTGGGCGGCCCGTGCGTTCTGCGGACAACTGGCGGACTCGACCGTCTGCCGCCGCGCCCGGGCGTTGGTCGATCTGACGAGGACCAGTCAGGTGGTCGCCAGCCGGAACGGCAGGGACGCCAGCGGCGTCTCCTGGTCGTTCATGAGCAGCAGCGCACAGAAACCGCCGACCACCGCCGTGCGCCCAGCCGCGCGGAAGGTCACGACCTCATCGTCGGCGTTGCGTCCGCACTCGGCCCGGAAGATGACAGGACCGTCGTCTAGGCCGCCGACACCACTCCGGTCAGCGTCCCGCGGGCGACGGCCCGGCGGGCGACCTGGTCGAGGATGTCCTGCGTGGACCGGCCGCTCACCGGCTCGCTGAGCGCGTACACGGTGAACAGGTAGCGGTGCGTGCCGCTCGGCGGGCACGGTGGGTACCAGCCCCGCTTGCCGGCACTGTTGTCCGCCTCGCGCGCGCCCGGCGGCAGCTCGCCCGGCGCCAGCGTGCCGTCCCGCGCGGGCAGGTCGTCGACCACCCAGTGGATGAAGGTGCCCCTCGGCGCGTCCGGGTCGCTGACGACGAGGGCCAGCGACTTCGCGTCGCCGGGAACGCCGCGCCAGCTCAACTCCGGGGGCCGGCCGGCGCCGTGGCAGGTGTGCTCGCGCGGGATGGGCTGGCCGTCGCCGAACGCGGGGCTGGACACCACGATCGTGTCCGCCACCCGCGGCTCTGGCACCTTCATCGCGTCACCTCCAGCGCAACCGGCGACGATCAGCACGGCCACCAGGACGAGTGCCGCGCGCACCTGACCACTGTGCTGCTCCGGCCGCACGCTGTCACCCCCGGACCAGCGATCTCTCGCCTGAGCCGGTCGGCCCGGCCAGGCCCACCCGGTCCTGCCCCAGCCACTCGGCCGACGCCCTCGGCGGCCTCGGCGACTGTGTCCGGTCACGGACGGGTCGGCGACTCTGCCGGGGCGGCCTGGCCTCAGCCGGCCGCGGACTGCTCGCGATCGGGCGGGCACAGCGCCCCTGGCGTGGCGACGGCGGCCATCGCCATGCCGTGCAGCAGCGCGGCCATCGCGGGCCGGTCCAGCCGGGCGCTGTGCGGGGTGGAGTTGGTCAGGCCGAAGACCGCGTGCGCCGCCGACCGCGCGGACCGCTCGTCCGTTCCGGGCGCCACGTCGCGGATCGCCGCGACCCAGATCTCCACGTAGCTGCGCTGGAGTTGCCGCACCCTGCGCTGGTCGGCCTCGCCGACGCTGGCCAGGTCCCGGCTCTGCACGGTGATCAGCGCCGGCTGGTCGAGGGCGAACTCGACGTGCCAGTCGACCAGCGCGCTCAGCACGTCGTGCGGGTCGCTCAGGCCGGCGGTGCGCCGGCGGCCCTCGTCCAGCAGCCGCTCGCTGATGCCGACCAGCATCTGCCCGAGCATCGCTTCCTTGCTCGGGAAGTGCCGGTAGAGCCCGGGCCCGGAGATGCCGACCGCGGCACCGATGTCGTTGATGGAGACGCCGTGGAAGCCGCGGCGGGCGAACAGCCCCGAGGCCACCTCGAGGATCTGCGCGCGTCGCGACGGCCGCGGATCCGCCGCGGCCGGGGTCGGCGAGGGGGAAGCCACCTGTCGATGGTA
>WNGJ01004750.1_pt1 | contig 14685 bp, 14 predicted proteins | sample 5400611 | NCBI WGS metagenome assembly WNGJ01 (sample SAMN13153375, study PRJNA577476) | soil metagenome | isolation source: 40 cm soil or saprolite under Garry oak tree replicate 1 | place: USA:California | collected 2016-06-15
TCCACCCGCGCCATCCCGTCGCACTCGGAGGCGACGAAGCTTTCGACGGCCAGCCGCTGGACGCGCTCGATCTGCTCCTGCGAGATCCGCGGCGGCACGATCAGGTCCATGCCGCCCTCGTCGTACTTGGCGGAATAGTCGTACCAGTCGGGTGCGTCGAAACCGTGGGAGACGATCTCACCCGGAAGCGAGGCAATTGGGCTGCGGTTCGAGCCGAGGACGCCACACTCGACCTCCGTGCCCTGCACGAACTCCTCGACGAGCACCTTCTCGTCGTGGCTAAAAGCGAGCTCGATCGCCGGTGCGAGCTCCTCCTCGGAGCGCACCTTCGAGATTCCGACCGAGGAACCGAGGCGCGCGGGCTTGACGAAGACCGGGTAGCCGAATGGGTTCTCGGGCTCGTCGCCCTCGCGGAGCGTGATGTTGCGCGTCACCGGGATCTCAGCATCGCGCATCACTGCCTTGAACCTGTCCTTGTCCATTGCGAGGGCGGAGCCGAGTACGCCGGCGCCGACGTAGGGGACGTCGGCGAGCTCGAGCAGGCCCTGGACTGTGCCGTCCTCGCCGAACGGCCCGTGCAGGATCGGGATCACCACGTCGACGTCGGCGAGCGTCGCCGGGACGCTCTCCGTCGGGACGGGAAGCGTCTCCACCGCCGTCCGCCCCTCGCCCTCGTCCAGCTCTCCGGCAGCGCCGCGATCGAGTGCACGTGACTCGCCGGAATCGAGCCGCCACTTCCCTTCCCGGTCGATCTCCACCGTCACGGCCTCGTAGCGCTCGGGGTCGAGCGAGTCCAGCACCGAGCGCGCGGAGGCAACCGAGATCTCGTGCTCGCTCGAGCGGCCGCCGCTCAGGATGGCGACGCGGACGCGCCGGCTCATGGCACCGGACCGGTCGTCGTGCCTGTGTACCTTCCGACGAAGATCGTCACCTTCGATCCGGTGGGAGCGTTCGTCCCGCCCCCTGGCTGCTGGTCGATCACGATTCCCTGAGAGCCCGGGTCGGTCACGTCCTGCTGGACCACTTTTACCTTGAAGCCTGAGTTCTGCAGGAGAGACGTGGCTGTGGGCTCGTCTTGGTTCCGCACGTCCGGGACCGGTGTCGTCGCGCCCGCGCCTTTCGAGACGTTGAGCGTAACGGTCGTTCCCGCCCCGACCTTGATGCCGGGATCCGGCGACTGGGAGACCACCGTGTCCTTCGGCTGGTTCGAGTCGACCATGTTCTCGGAGACATTGAGCCCTGCCCCGAGCAAGGTCGAGCGCGCGCTGGCGTAGGGCTGGCCGACGAGGTTCGGTATCGCGATTTGCTGGGAGCCCTGCGACACGTTGATGCGGACGCTCGTGTTCCAGAAGACGCGGCTGTTGGCCGACGGGCTCTGTCCCGTCACGGTGTCGGGGCTCTGGGACGAATAGACATGGAAGACGGAGACCTTCAGATGGGCCGCGGTCAACGCGGCCACCGCGTCGCTTTGGGACTTGCCTATGACGTCGGGGACCGTCGTTTTCGGCTTGCCCGTGGAGACGGTGAGCACAACTGTGTTGCCTTTGTCGGTTTTCTCACCGCCGGCGATGCTCTGGCGTATGACCGTCCCGGTGGGGAAGCTCTCACTCGCGCCGGGAACGACTTTCGCCGTTAGGCCCTTGTCCGTGATCTTCTTGACTGCCTGGGGCTGCTTCAGCCCGACCACATACGGCACCGCCACGGGTTTGTTCGCGTTGAGCTGCTGCGAGATCTTCCCGTAGGCGAACCAGGCAGCGAAGCCGGCTCCAATGAGCAGTAGCGCGACGAGCACCCACGGCCAGATCGACCGCGAGCGCCGCGGTGGGCCCTCGTAGCCGTAATACCCGGCCGGCGGCGTCGGCGGCGGCGGGTGCTCCGGTGCGAGCTGGGTGGGCCTGGGCGCGATGATGGTCGGGGCGCCGGAGATCCCCGCGCCGGCCAGCACGGCGGTTGCCGCGTCTGTCGTCTCACTCGAGACGGCAAGACCGCGCTGGACGCGTTCGAGATCGGCGTCCATCTCCGCGGCGGTCTGGTAGCGATCCTCGGGATCCTTGGCGAGCGCGCGCAAGGCGATCAGGTCGAGATCGTCTGGGACGTCGTCGCGCAGCTCGGAGGGCGGTACCGGCACCTCGGACAGGTGTTTCATCGCGATCTCGAGGGGCGTATCGCCGGTGAACGGCACCTTCCCGGTCAGCATCTCGTAGAGCACGATCCCGACCGAGTAGACGTCCGAGCGCTGGTCGACCGGCGCCCCCCGGGCCTGCTCGGGCGAGAGGTACTGCGCGGTTCCGATGATCGACCCGGCCTCCGTCATCTGACTCGCGCCGGAGCGGGCGATCCCGAAGTCGGTCACCTTCAAGCGGCCGTCGGCGTCGACGACGACGTTGTGCGGCTTGATGTCGCGGTGGACGATCCCGTTCCGGTGAGCGAAGCCCAGCGCGGCGAGCATCTGGCGGGTGTAGTCGATCGCGATCCCGATCGGCGTCGGGCCGCGGCTGACCATCAGCTCTTTCAGCGAGCGGCCGGAGAGGTACTCCATCGCGATGTAGTAGGTGCCTTCGGCTTCGCCGCGGTCGTAGATCGAGACGATGTTCGGATGTGAGAGGCCGGCGGCGTTCTTCGCCTCGCGGCGGAAGCGCTCGATGAACGAGTCGTCGGCGGCGTGGCGGTCGTCGAGGATCTTGATCGCGACGCGGCGGCCGAGTTCCTGATCCTCGGCCAAATAGACGTTTGCCATTCCCCCCGCGCCGAGCTTGCGGATGATCCGGTAGCGGCCGTCGAAGACGGAGTCGATCAAGGTGTCGCCTGTCACAGCCATGGCTCTATTTGTTCGACCTCGGGCTCAGGACAGCCTGCATCAGCTGCTTGGCGATCGGCGCGGCGGTGGTGCCGCCGAAGCCGGTCTGGTTCTCGAGCGTGACGGCGACGGCGACCTTCGGGTGGTAGGCGGGAGCGAAGCAGATGAACCAGGTCGTGTTGATTCCCGAGGTGCCCGTTTCGGCTGTACCGGTCTTGCCTGCGACCGAGATTCCCGGGATAGCTGCCGCGCCGCCGGTGCCGTTGTCGACCGCCGCGACCATCATCGAGGTCAGCTCGTTCGCCGTCTGCTTGGACATCACACGGCGGAGCGCTTGCGGGTGGACCTGCACGACCGTGGCGCCACTGGGGTCGACGACGCGGTCGAGCACCTGCGGCTCCATCGTCACGCCGCCGTTCGCGACGGTCGAGGCCACCATCGCCATCTGCAGCGGCGTCACGGCGAGGGTCTCCTGCCCGAAGGCGAGCCGTCCTGGGTCGACCTGGGTTCTCGGATCTCTCGGGAAGAAGAGCCTGCCGCCGTGGTAGAGGCCGCTCGGCACCCTCTCGTCGGCGGGCGTCTCGAGCGGCGGGTCCTTGTAGAAGCCGAACTTCTTCATGTACTCGAGGATCGTTCCGGCGCCGAGGGCCTTGCCGACGTTGCAGAAGACCGAGTTGATCGAGTGCTGGAGACCTTCCGCAAGCGTGGTCTGCCCGAAGGTCTCGACCGGGCCGTCCGGGCTCGCGGCGTTCGAGACCTGCTTGCCGTACTCGGTGCAGTAACCGGGGTCGTAGAAGGAGGACTCAGGCGTGAACTTGTGCGAGTCCAGGGCCGCCGTCGCGGTGACGACCTTGAACGTCGAGCCAGGCGTGAACAGCCCGTCGGTCGCCCGGTTCAAAAGCGGCGCCGCGGGATGGCAGGGCGCGCCTGGGGCCTTGATCAGGTTGAAGTGGTTCTCGACCAGGTTCGGGTCGTAAGTGGGCTGCGAGGCGAGCGCGTAAACCTTGCCCGTCTGCGGATTCATCACGACCGCCGCGCCGCACTTGCCCGCGAGTTGCTGCATCGCCAGCCGCTGGATGCCGGGGCGGACGCTCAGAATCAGGTCGTTGCCGGTGATCGTGACGCCCTTGAGCTTGTCGAGCGTCTTGTTGAAGATCGTGCTGAGGTTCGCGTTCGAGGCGGTCAGGTACGCATTCTCAGACTGCTCGAGCCCAGCGCGCGAGCGGACCTGTGTGGAATAGCCGACAAGGTTCGCGAACAACTTGCCGGTCGGGTAGCGGCGAAAGTAGAGGGTCTGCCCACCGACCTTCCGGCGGACGTTCGTGGCGAGCAGCGTCCCGTCCGCGGCGCGGATCAGACCGCGCTTGATCCGGAACTGCGCGACGCGCTGGATCGCGTTGTCCTGCTTCTCCGCCAGGCTTGCGGAGGCCCACGTCTGCCAGTACGTGGTTGCGACGACCAGCGACGCGAGCAGGATCAAGGAGGCGACCGCGAGTTTCGTGATCTGCCTGTTCATGCGCCCCTCGGCGCATTCGCGCGGTTGGAGATCAAGAGCAGACCGGCGAGCAGGACGAAGTTGGCGACGACACTGGAGCCGCCGTACGAGACGAACGGCAGCGTGATCCCGGTCAGCGGGAGCACTCGCAGGATCCCGCCGACGATGATGAAGGTCTGCAGCGCGAAGCCAAAGGTGAGCCCCGCGGCCGCGAGCTTCGAGAACCCATCATCGGCGAGCAGCGCGATCCGCATCCCGCGCAGTGCGAAGAGCATGAACAGGAGCAGCAGCGCCGAGATCCCGATCAGTCCGAGCTCCTGTGCCAGCGCCGAGTAGATGAAGTCGGTGTTCAGGTCGGGGATCAGCGCATGCCCCGACGTGGTTTCGAACGTCCCCTTTCCGAACCCGGTGCCGCCGAAGCCGCCGTTGCCCACGGAGTACAGCGATTTGACGAGCTGGTAGCTCTGACAATCCTGGCGGAGGGCGAGCTGGCCGCTTAGCGGGCAATAGATCTTGTGATCGGTCCAGGGATGCAGCCAGATCGTCACGCGCTCGTGGACGTGGGCGACCTGGGTGTAGACGAAGTACGAGCCGGCTAGGAAGAGCGAAAGGCCGATCGCGGTGAACAGGAGACGGCCTGTCGCAACGTAGAGCATCGCGAGGAAGATCCCGTAGTAGAGGAGCGCCGAGCCGAGGTCGTTGGTCTCGACAAGGACGAGCATCGCGCCTCCCCAGATGACGAGCAGCGGCCCGAAGTCCTTCAGCCGTCCCTGCGCAAGCACCTCGCGCTTCTCGCGCAGGTAGCCCGCGAGGAAGACGATCAGGCAGAGCTTCGCGATCTCGCCTGGCTGGAACTGAAGCGAGCCGAAGTGGATCCAGAGCCTGGCGCCGTTGACCGTGGAGCCGAGCCCGGGCAACGCCGGCAGGACGAGGAGCCCGATTGCCGTCAGGCCGAAGATGTACTTGTAGCTCTCCAGCCGGCGGTAGTCGCGTCGCAGGGCCAGTAGCGTTCCCGCGAAGACGGCGACCGCGATGATCACCCAGACCCCCTGGCGAAACGCGTCGCCCGGATGGATCCGGTAGATCTCGGTCAGCCCGACCGCCGTCAGCAGGGCCGCCATCGGCAGCAGGTACGGGTCGGCGTAGGGCACGGCATAGCGCGCGACCACGTGCGCGACGAGGTAGAGCGCGAGGAAGAGCGCGGCGTACGAGAGAGACGCCGTCGAAACGACCGCTTGCCGGGCGATGTAGACGCTCGCGAAGCCGAGTGCGGTCAGCGCTCCGACGACGACCAGGTTCAGCAGCTCTCGGTTTCTCAGGCTCAGAGCACTTACCTCCCGTTGAGCGTCCAGAGGACGATTGCTACGACCGCGAGCACGACAAGGATCAGCAGCAGCGCGGCCAGGATGCGCGAGCGGGTGCGGCGCTTCGCCTTGGCCGGCAGTTGGGCGGCCCCCTCCTCCGGGGAAACGACCATGGTCTCCACTGCCGGAACGCCGCTGAGCTCGTCCAACGTGTCGTCGTCGTCCACGTGCCCGTCGGCACCCATTACCGGGTACTGCGCCGTCTCTTCGAGCGGCTCGCCGACCTGCTCGCCGATCTCGAAGAAGACGACGGTGATGTTGTCCTCGCCACCGCCCTTGTTCGCGGCTCGGATCAGCGCTTTCGCCGCCGTCTGCAGGTTGTCGCGATGCTTTTCGACGGTGGTCAAGATCACGTCGTCCTCGACCATCGACGTCAGCCCGTCGGAGCAGAGCATGAACAGGTCGCCGGGTTGCGTCGGGATGGAGAACGTGTCGACGTCGACGTCAGGGTCGGTGCCGAGCGCCCGCGTGATCACCGAGCGCTGGGGGTGCGTCTCGGCCTCCTCCGGCGAGAGCTTCCCGCTGCGGACGAGCTCTGCCACGAGCGAGTGGTCCTCGGTCAGCTGCTCGAGCTTCCCGTCGCGGATCAGGTACGCGCGCGAGTCGCCGACGTGGCCGAAAAAGACCGCGCTTTCCTCGACGAGCGCGACCGTCATCGTCGTTCCCATCCCGGAGACCGCGGCGTCCTGGCTCGAGCGCTGGTAGACACGGCGGTTCGCTTCCTGAATCAGCTCCACCACGTAGTCCTCGCCGCCGCCCGCGGCGCCTTCGCCGCCACGCACGGCGCCGGCTGCGAGGCTCGACGCGAGCTCGCCGGCCTGCGCGCCGCCCATCCCGTCGGCAATCGCGAAGAGCGGGGGCTCGACGACGTATTCGTCTTCGTTTCGGCGGCGCTTCTTGCCCGTGTCGGTGCCGTGACCGAGCTGCCGAACCGGGCTCATCCTTCGTACCTCAGCTCGGTTTCGCCGACGCGGACGACGTCGCCGGGCGTCAACTTGCGCGCGCGCGTGAGCTTGATGCCGTTGAGGAACGTCCCGTTCGTGGAACCGATGTCCTCGACCCAGACGCCGTCGCCGCGGGGCTCGATGCGCGCGTGCTTCGCCGAGGCGTAGTCGTCGCCGTCCAGCGTGACGTCGTTCTGAGGACCACGCCCGACCGTCAGAGCCTTGGAATCGAGCGTCCGTTCCTCGCCCTGCTCGAGCGTCGGGCTGCTGACCACGACGAGCCGACCACCGCTGTTCGTCCCCACCTCGAAGGCGGCGAACTCACGGCCCTGCGAGGGCGCGAGGATGAAGCTCTCCTGCGGCGAGCGGAAATCCTTGCTCGCCGTGCTGACGATCCGCCAGATGAACAGGTAGAGCAGGACGACGAAGGCGATCTTGAGGACGAGCAGGAGCTCCTCGACCGCGATCGAGCCGAGGGCCATGGTCAGCCTCCGGTCTCCCGCCCGAAGACGAGCTCACTCGATCCAACCGTGATCGTGTCTCCCGGCCGCAGCTTCGCGCGTTTGAGGCGCCTTCCGTTGACCTCGGTCCCGTTCGTCGAATCCAGGTCGACGACCCAGTGCGCGGCGCCTTCCTGACGCACTTCCGCGTGGCGGCGCGACACGTTCTGGTCGGCGACCTCGATGTCGGAGTCCTTCGACCGGCCGATCACGACGCGCCGCTTGTCCAGCTCGTGCTTTTTCCCGTTGTACGTCAGCGTCGCGACTTCGCGCTCGAGGCCGAGCTCCTCGGCCGAGACGGCCTCGGTCACGGGAGCCTTCGGCTTGTAAACCATCGTCGCTCCGGGCGCGACCTCCGGCGCGGGCTCGTCGGCCGCCGCCAGCTGCGGGCCGCCCTGTGCCATCCGGGTCGCGATCCCGAACTCTCCGACCTCGAGATCCTGGTCGGTCTCCATCAGGACCCTCGGCGGCGAAAGCAGTACGTACTTCTCGCGACGAGCGTTCTCGGCGAGGTAGTCCTGCAGCTCCACCAGCAGCGATTCCTCGTAGCTGTCGAACTGCTCGCGGTCGGCCGGGGAGAGGTAAATCGTGTACTCGTTCGGCACATAGAGGCGTGAAACCGAGATCACGCGGTGATCCTCCATCTCCTTGACCAGTTTGCGGGCGAGCTCGACTGGTTGCACGTTTGTGCGGAAGGCTCGTCCGAAGACCCCTTCGAACAGCGACTCGATCTTGGCCTCGATGTTCCTGAGCACGGTCATTGCAGGGGTCTTTTACCCCGGACGAGTCTAGCTTTCGTCTCTGACCGCCAGCCCCATATACGTGGCCAGGATCGTGGCGACGATTGCCGCGTCCGGCACCGCCGGGTTTGGCGCAAGCAAGCCGCCCAGGAACAAGAGCCCGAACAGCCAGATTCGGCGCCGCTTGATCCGCGGCAGAGCGACGGCAGCCGCTGCGATCACCAGCGCCTCGAATAGGAGCGTCGGGTGGGAGCTCAGCGAGTGCCAGACGGCGACTGTCGCCGCGAGCGGGTCGCGAGTGCTGTGAAAATCGACGGTCGGCGCATGCTGGCCCACGAACGGAATCTTTCCGTCGCGCAGGCCCGCGAAAACCCCACCTATGAGGACGGCCGCGAACACCTGCACGGCGCGACGCGGACCGCCGCGGATTCTCTGCGCTGCCAGCGGCAGCAGCCCGAGCAGCGACAAGGGAGCGAGCAACGGCCCCGCGACGAAGAAGAGCCCCGTGCGCGCGTCCTTCCAGGAGAACGCAAGCCAGCCGAGCGCGACGGCTGCGTACGCCCACGCGAGCCCGGCGGAGAGGTTTCCGAGCGGCAGCACGGGCACCGCGAGGGCGAGCGCAAGGCCGACCCGCTCGCGGACGAGCGTCAAGGCAACCGCCAGCGCCGCCAGCCCGAGCGGCCACCCAGAGGGGTAGAAAGGCAACACCGCCGCTCCCGCTCCCGCGAACAGGCCCGCCGCGGCGGCAGGCGCGAAGCGGCTCGGTGGCAGTGAAAGCTGCGGCAGCGTGCGCGCTCGCCGGTCGCGGCGGTGCCTCGTCGCCCGCAGCGCGCCTGCGAGCTTCGCGGCTGAAGGACGCTTCGCAGGCTCGACCGACAGTGCCCGGTCGACGAGGGCGATCAACGGCCGTGGCAAGTCGGGTCTGGCCGTTCCGAGCGAGACGGCGCCCGATTCGATGCGCCGCGCCGTGTCGAGCAACGATCCCTGCCAGAAGGGGTGCCAGCCGGCAAGTGCTTCCCAGAGGAGAACGCCCACGGCCCAGACGTCCGCCGGAGCTCCGGATTCCTCACCGCGCAAGCGCTCCGGCGGAATGTAGGCGAGCGTTCCCGGGACGTCGCCGGCGGCGGTCAGCGTCTCCTCGCCGTCCATGCGTGCGAGCCCGAAGTCGAGGAGGCGAACAGAGATCTCGTCGCTTTCGGCCAGGAGCACGTTCGAGGGCTTGACGTCGCGGTGGACGATCCGGTGCGCATGCGCATGCGCCAGCGCCTCACAGATCTGGGCCGAGATCTCGAGCGCGTCGGCATCGTTGACCGCGCCCTCGCGAAGCGCCTGCCGGAGAGTCCGGCCCGGCACGTACTCGTAGGCGATGTAGACGTGGCGCGAGTCGCGCGCGAGCGCGTACGCGCGCTGGCAGCCCGGATGGCGAAGGCGCGCGGCCGCGGTGGCCTCGCGCTCGGCACGTGAGGCTGCCTTGCCCTCCCGTGGGACGATCTTCAGTGCGACCTCGACGCCGGTCGGCTCATCCCGGGCGAGCCAGACCGACCCCGAGCCCCCGCTGCCAAGCGGCTGCAAGGGGCGATACCGGCCGAGAACGAGCTCGTTCGGGGCTACAGCGAGGGCCGGTTCTGACACGGGCGCACGTTCGCCGCCGACCGGCGAAAGCCTTTCGTGGCGACGGGCAAAGCGAGTTCACGCCGCCTCAACGGTTACAGTGGGCGCGCGACTTTTCCCTGCACGAAGCCATGACAGAGCGCGACACCGACATCGAGTTCGACTTCTTCGAAGAGCCGGAGACCAGAGAAGCCGCACGGCCCGAGCGGCCACCTGCGCGAGGCCCTCGGCCGCCGATGACGCCGCAAGGCTTCACTCCGCTCCTTCGTTTGGTCGGGCTGATCGCCTTCGCGATCGTGATCGTCGTGCTGCTCGTCTACGCGATCGAGGGCTGCCAGTCCTCGAGCAAGCACGCGAAGTACGACAACTACATGAAACAGGTCTCGCAGATCGCCTCGGACTCGCATTCGATCGGGAGTCGCCTCGGGGCTTTGTTGATCCAGCCTGGCCTGAAGCCGAGCGACGTGCAGAGCAAGCTCGCCGGGCTCGCACGCTCCGAGCAGCAGGACGCCGACCGCGCTCGCGCGATCAACCCGCCTGGGCGGCTGCGGGATGAACATCTGCGGATGATCGATGCCCTCGAGTACCGCTACAGCGGCATCGTCGGGATCGGCGACTCGCTCTCTCGAGCGTTGCAGACGAAGAATCTGGCCAACGCTCAGGCCGCCGCGTTGCTGCAGGTTCCCGCACTGCGCCTGATCGCAAGCGACGTCGTCTGGGACGACGGCTTCAGAGATCCCAGCAAGCAGGTGCTCAAGAACCAGGGCGTCGGCGACGTGAGGGTGCCGAACTCGAAGTTCGTCCAGAATCCGGACTTCTTTACGACGACCCCCCTCGCTGGTGTGGTCGCACGACTCCGCGGAGTGAGCGTGTCACCCAAGGCCGGCGGGCTGCACGGGACCAACATCGTCTCCACCAAGGCGCTGCCGATAGGGACACAGCTCTCGACCACCACGCAGCTACCAGTCGTCGCGAGCACCAATCTCGGCTTCGAGGTCACGATCGCGGATTCCGGCGATTCAGCGGAGGTGGGAATTCCGGTCACGCTGACGATCAAGCAGGGCAGTAATCCCCCGATCGTCAAGCACCAGAAGCTTGCCTTCATCAGTCCCAAGGAGCAGAAGTCCGTTTTCTTCCGAAACATCCAGGTGACTCAGTTCGGTAGTCCTTCCACGGTGACGGTCAATGTGCAACCTGTCCCGAACGAGCACAACACGTCGAACAACACCTCGTCGTATCCGGTGCTCTTCTCGCTCTCGCCGACCGGGTGAGCATCTCTACGACTGCGGCAATCGCGATCGCGGCGGCGGTCGTGGCGGTAGCTGCCCTGGCTGCGGCTGTCCTCGCCTGGCTCCAGTTCAGGCGGGTAAGGGCGTCGCAACAGGTGATGCTCGGCGGCGGCACGGGCGATCTCGTCGACTTCGCCGTCTCGTTGCAGACCCGGATCGACGATCTCCACCGGGCGGTCGACGAGATAGCGGCCGGGCTCGCGCGGGTCGACCGGCGGGTCGACGAGTCCGTTTCGAAGACCTCGATCGTTCGCTATGACGCCTATGAAGGGACAGGCGGCCACCAGTCCGCCTCAGTCGCGCTACTCGACGGCGCGCGCAGCGGAATCGTGGTCAGCGCGATCCAGGGCCGCGACTACGCGCGCATCTACATGAAGGAGCTAGAGCACGGCCGCGCTTCGATCGCCCTCTCCCCGGAGGAGGAAGAGGCGGTGGAGCGCGCGATGTCGAGGTAAAGGACTTGTCCGGCTAATCCGGGTGGCAGTGCCGGCCCGGACGGCCCGGCACCAGACGGCGTTGGTACCTTTTCGGCTGTCTTGCAGCAAGTATTGGTGTTGAACGCGAGCTACGAGCCGCTCAACGTGACGACGGTTCGGCGTGCGCATGTGCTCGTCTTCAAGGGCAAGGCCGAGGTGATCGAGGAGCTCGACCGGGCCTTGCACTCCGCGACGACGACGTTCCCGTGGCCTCACGTGATCAGGCTCGTCCAGTACGTCCGGGTGCCGCGGACCGTGCAGCGAAAGATCTCACGCCGCGCGCTGTTTGCGCGTGACGACTGGCGTTGCGTCTACTGCGGGACTAGCGGCGGACGGCTGACCCTCGACCATGTCGTCCCGAAGAGCCGGGGCGGCGAGTCTGTCTGGGAGAACGTGGTGACCTCGTGCTCACCGTGCAACCTCCGCAAAGGGAACCGGCTCCCTCACGAAGTGTCGATGGAGCTCCGCGCAAAGCCGAGACCGCCCGCGCCCGTGCTCTTCATCCGGCTAGCTGCGCCGAAAATCCCCGACGGCTGGCAGCCGTATCTGACGAGCCTTTCAACCGGTTAGCTCCGTTCCGCGGGCAATCCGAGGCCCGACCACTCGCTCCACGAGCCCGGATAGAGCTTTGCGTCGCGGCCGGCGAGAGCGAGCCGGTGCACGAGAACGGCGGCGGTGATCCCCGAGCCGCAGTAGACGACGACCTCGCCGGGCGGGATCTCCGGCAGTGGCTCGTTCCAGGGAGCGTTTCGTGCGCCGGGAATGTGTCCGGCTACCGGGTCGATCGGCTCGACGTCGCCCCGGTATCGCTCGGGCACACGGGCATCGAGCAGTACGAGCTCGTTTAGGCGGGTTTGGAGCTCGCCGGCCTCGATGGTGTCTCCGGTCCTCGGCCGAGCTGTGAACTCGACAGCGGCGACGTCCTCCTCGCCTGCTCGGAGCGGGCCGAGCCAGCCGGCGAGGTCGAGCACCGCGCAGTCATCGTGGCCGAAGTGCCGCAGCAGCCACCAGAGCCGCTCGGCCCCGCCCATCGAGCCGTACGCGACGACGAAGATGTCGTCGCCGATCCCGGCGCGCCCGGCCGCGGCTGCGAACTGCTCCTCACTCGGCAGCGGGTGACGTCCCGCCGCTCCGGGCGGCGAGGAGAGGTCGCGCTCGACGTCCAGAAAGGAGGCGCCCGGAATGTGTCCCGCGAGGTAGAGCTCGCGGCCACGCCCCGGCTCGCCCAGCTTCCAGCGGCAGTCGACGAACTGGTACCGCACCCGGCGAATCTAGCCGAGAGCTTGTGATCTAGATCACCAGATGCTTGTTGCGGTCGAGCTCACACGACGCTCGGCTGGGGCCCGGCCCGCTGCGCAGTTGGCGGGGCCTAGGATTCCGGGATGACATCCGGCGAGCGATGGCTTGCCGCCACCTGGCCGTTCGTACGTGCTCATTTGCCTCGCGCGCCGGCACGAGTCATGGACGTCGGCTGCGGCCGGTCCGGCGGCTTCGTCCCAGTGCTGCGTTCTAACGGCTATGACGCCATTGGCATCGACCCGCAGGCTCCCGACGAGCCGCATTACCAGCGCCTCGAGTTCGAGCGTGCGGCGATTCCTCACCGGATCGATGTGGCGATCGCATCCCTTGCGCTTCATCACGTGGCAAGTCCGGCCAAGGTAATCGATCGGATCGTCAGCACACTCGAGAGTGGCGGCACGGTCGTCGTCGCAGAGTGGGCCTGGGAGAGGTTCGACGAGTCGACCAGCGCGTGGTGCTTCGGGCGCCTCGGACCGAGTGACGACCCGGGTTGGCTCGATCGCCGCCGCAAGGAATGGCTCGCATCCGGCCACGACTGGGCGACCTACATGCGCGAATGGGCTCAGGGTGAAGGGCTGCATCCCGGCGACATGTTGGTCCGGCTACTGGACGAGCGACTCCATCGCCAGCTTGTCAGGCGCGGGCCCTATTTCTTTCCCGATCTCCCCGAAGTGTCCGAGGACGATGAGCAGTGGGCAATCGATGCGGGTCAGATCCGTGCGTGCCGGATCGACTATGTCGGTACGCGTCCTTGAGCTTGTGATCTAGATCACCTGACGGAGCGGACTGCGGCGGGGCGAAGGCCGATCTGGCGTTTGCAGCGGTCGCAGAAGCTTTCGGACACGCCCTTTTGCTCCGCGCGCTCGCGCAGGATCGGCCGTTCGCACTCGCATTTCGGTTCTTGGTTCATGCAGCCTCCTCGGCTGGTCGGACCGGGACTGGAACCGTCTCCGGCTCTGCCGGACGGTGGACGTGCGGAACGCCGAGATGGCCGTGCGACTCCGTGCCATACCCGCCCGGAACGGGGATATAGAACTCCGGGTAGCCCCACATCCCGTGCTCCGAGACGTCCAGGCCAGCGGTCTCGACGTGCTCCTCGACGCGGATCCCCCAGAGGCGCTTCAGCGTCCAGAGGCAGCCGAAAGAGGCGGTGAAGGTGAATCCGCCGACCGCAAGGAGGCCGAGCGCCTGAACGCCGAGCTGGTGGAACGAGCCCGTGTAGACGAGGCCGCCCCGGCCGGTCGCTAGGTTCGACGCGAGCGCCGGCACGGCGAAAATGCCGGTCGCCAGAGTTCCCCAGACGCCGGCGAGCCCGTGAACGGCGACTGCGCCGATCGGGTCGTCGATCCCAATCCGCTCGACGAGCGGGACGGCGACGACCGCGATTGCAGCGGCCAGGAAGCCGATCACGATTGCCGCCCAGGGCGCGACGAAGCCCGATGCGGCGGTGATCGCGACGAGCGCGGCGATCACACCGTTCAGCATCATCGAGACGTCGGGCTTCTTGAGGACCAGCCAGGCGGTGAGGATGCCTCCGAGGGCGCCGGCCGCGGCCGCCACGTTGGTCGTCAGGGCCACGTAGCCGAAGTAGCCGATCTTGTCGCCGGTCACGACTGCGAGTGTCGATCCTGGGTTGAAGCCGAACCAGCCGAACCAGAGGATCAGAGTCCCTGTGACCCGGAATCGGGTTCGCGCGGCCGTCCTGCCCGAACTTGCCGATTCGCGGCCCCAGCAGAATCGCGCCCGCCAGCGCCGCCAACGCGCCCTGGTAATGGACAACCGTCGAGCCTGCGAAGTCCTGCATCCCGAGGCCGAACAGCCAGCCGCCCGAGTGCCAGATCCAGTGCGAGACGACCGAGTAGATCAGCGTGAAGGCGACGCCGAAGACGAAGTAGACCCAGAGCTTCGCCCGCTCGGCCATCGCGCCCCAGACGATTGCGAGCGAAACGCCGGCGAAGACGACCTCGAACAGGTAGGCGCTTGCGCCCGGAATCGTGGTGAAGAACGAGTACGGCGCCTGTCCGACTGCGAGCAGCGAGTGGAAGGAGGGCGCGAAGCCGTGGGTGCCGACGACGCTGTTGCCGTCGCCGAAGGCCAGGCCGAAGCCGACCAGCCAGTAGACGAGCGAGCAGATCCCGAAGATGAGGACGTTCTTGCCGGCGATGTGCGC
>WNGJ01022481.1_pt1 | contig 14683 bp, 10 predicted proteins | sample 5400611 | NCBI WGS metagenome assembly WNGJ01 (sample SAMN13153375, study PRJNA577476) | soil metagenome | isolation source: 40 cm soil or saprolite under Garry oak tree replicate 1 | place: USA:California | collected 2016-06-15
CCGGCGGACCGAGATCAGGCGCATGCCCAGGTCGCGTATCTTGACCAGGACCCCGTGCAGTGCTGGCTGGTCGGTCACCGGCCCGGAGAGGATCGTTTCCCCGGCCTCGCTGCTGACCTGGAGGCCCTCGAACCAGCCGGCCCAGTGCTCGCCGAGGACCCCTTCGACGCGGATCTCGTAACGGGCCGGCGGCCGCGGGCCGCTCATGCCCGCCCGCCCGCTTGCGGGACCGTCGGCGCCCGGCCGGGCTTTGGGAGCACTCATTGCTTGTCCCCTCGCGGGTGTTATGTTCTCTGTCCCTGCACGCTACGAGCCGCCCCTGGGCCGGGCGTCACCTGAACGTGCCCTGAGAGTGGAATCTTCGGCGGCCGCACCGGGCACGAAGGTGCCGCTGGCCGGGACTAACCGCGGCCTGCCAGCGGCGGCCGGTTCCCTGGATGGCGCTCCGGGGGGTGCCTGCAGGCTCGGGCCGGTCTCCGGCCGGCAGCCTGCGCCTGTTCCTGGCCCGTGCAGGGGTACCGGCCGGGGGCTACGATGGGCTTATCGCCGCACGATGGATGGCTGGGGGCGGTGAGCGTGCAGGTTACCGGTGGCTGAGCCGCCCGCGGCGGCCGGGCCGGGGGCCGCCGCGGCGGAGCGGGATGTGCTGCTGGCCACCAAGCTGCACGTGCCCGGCCCGCGGCCGGGTTTCGTGCCCCGGCCGCGCCTGGCCCGGCGGCTTGATGACGGAGCCGGTCGGGGACTGGTCCTGGTCTGCGCCCCGGCCGGGTCCGGCAAGACGGCCCTGCTGGCCGACTGGGCCCGGTCCGGCCGCCGCCCGGCCGCGTGGCTGTCGCTGGACGATGGCGACAACGACCCGGTCCGGTTCTGGCGTCATGCCATCGCCGCGCTGGACCGGGCCTGCCCGGGTATCGAAGAGCGGGTGGGCCCGCTGCTCGGCCCGCCTGCCCCGGCGTCGTTCGAGGGGCTGGTGACGGCGCTGATCAACGAGCTGGCCGCCGAGCCCGGCGACGGCGAGGCGCGGCTGGTCCTGGATGACTACCACCTGATCGGCTCCCGGCCGGTGCACGCGTCGCTGGGATTCCTGCTGGAGCACCGGCCGCCGGGCCTGGGCCTGGTGCTGGCCAGCCGGGCCGACCCGCCACTGGCGCTGGCCCGGCTGCGGGCCCGCGGGCAGCTCGCCGAGCTGCGCGCCGCCGACCTGCGGTGCACCGCCGAAGAGGCAGCCGCCATGCTCCGCGGAGCCGCCGGTGCTGACCTGCCCGATGCGGCCGTGGCCGCGCTGACAGACCGTACCGAGGGATGGGCGGCCGGGCTGCAGCTAGCTGCCCTGTCGCTGCGCGGACAGACAGATGTCGCCGGGTTCGTGGCGGCGTTCACCGGCACCAACCGCTACGTGCTGGACTTCCTGGCCGAGGAGGTGCTCGAGCGGCAGAGCGAGCAGGTGCGCACCTTCCTGCTGGAAACCTCGGTGCTGGAGCGGCTGTCCGGGGAGCTGTGCGATGCGGTCACCGGCCGGGCCGGAAGCCAGGCGATGCTGGAGGCGATCGAGCAGGCCGGCCTGTTCCTGGTGCCGCTGGATGAGGTGCGCGGCTGGTGGCGTTACCACCAGCTGTTCGCCGACCTGCTCCGCGCCCGGCTGCAGGCCGAACAGCCCGGCCGGGTCCCGGCGCTGCACCGCGCTGCGGCCGCCTGGCATGAGGAGCATGGCCTCGCCGGCGATGCGGTACCGCACGCACTGGCCGCCGGGGACGCCGCCTGGGCGGGGCGGCTGATCGAGCGGCACGCCGACGCGCTCATCTACCTGCGGGGCGAGGGGGCGACGGTGCAGCGGTGGCTTGCGGCGCTCCCCGCCGAGGTGGCCGGCTCCCGGCCGCGGCTTTCGCTGGCCCAGGCGGCGCTGGCTCTCCTGAGCGGCCGCGTGGAGGCGGCCGAGGTCGCGCTGGATGCCGCCGAGCGCGCGCTGACAGGCGCTCCGGGCGTGGCCGATGAGCCGTTCGAGCCGTCAGCCGGCAAGGCCGCCAGCCTGCTGGCGAACGTCCCCGCGGCGATCGCGCTCGGGCGTGCCAACCTGGCCATGCTCCGCGGCGACGCCGAGGCGACGGCCGCGTTCGCGTCGCGGGCCCTGGCCGGGCTCGGCGAGGGCGAATGGATGCTCGACTCCGCGACTCGGTGGCAACTGGCCGCTGCCGAGTGGCCTCGCGGCCGGCTCGCGGAGGCCGAGCGCCTGCTGTCGTCGAGCATCGCCCAGGGGCGGGCGGCGGGCCAGCTCATCATCGCCGCCTGGGCCTACCACGACCTCGGCCAGGTCCAGCGGGCCCGGGGCCGCCTGGACGCCGCGGCCGGCACCTACCAGCAGGCGCTCGAGGTCACCGCGCCGCCCGGACGGCCGGCCCTGCCCGCCGCGGGCATCGGGTACGTGGGCCTGGCCGAAGTGGCCTACCAGCGGAACGAACTCGACACGGCCCTCCGGCATCTCACCGGGGGCCTCGCGCTGTGCCGGCAGCTCAACTTCACCCAGCCGCTGGCCACCGGCCTGGCCACGCTGGCGTGGATCCGGCAGGCCGGCGGTGACCCGGGCGGGGCCCGGGAGGCGATGGAAGAGGCCGGGCGGGCCGCGCCGGGCCCGGCCGTGACCGGCCTGCTCAACCCCGTCCCGGCGCAGCGGGCCCGGCTGCTGCTCGCCTGGGGCGAGGCCGCCGCGGCCGCCCGCTGGACCCAAGAACGCGGCCTCGGCCCGGACGACGAGCCGGGCTACCCGCGGGAGCCGGAGTACCTGGTGCTGGCCCGGGTGCTGCTCGCCCAGGACCGCCCCGGCCCGGCACTGGCGCTGCTGGACAGAATGCTCGCCGCGGCGGCCGCCCAGGGCCGCACCGGCAGCATCATCGAGATCCGGGCGCTGCAGGCGCTCGCATTTGCCGCCGCAGGCGAGGAGAACGCCGCGGTGGACACCCTAGCCGGGGCGCTCACCCTGGGCTGCCCGCAGGGCTACGTGCGGGTCTTCGCCGACGAAGGACCGCCGATGGCGGCGCTGCTGGGCCGGCTGATCGCAGCTCAGCGGTCCGGCCAGGCCGCCGCCGGCGTCCCGCTCGGCTGCCTGGCCCGGCTCCGGCGGGCGTTCGACGCCGAGCACGCCGGGCAGGCCGCACCGGTGACCGGGCCAGCTCCCGCCGCGGTGCCTGGCATTGTCGAGCCGCTGACCGCCCGGGAGCTGGAGGTGCTGGGGCTGCTGGCGGCGGGCAGGCCGAACCAGGCCGTCGCCGGGGAACTCGTGGTCACCCTCGACACCGTCAAGAAGCACGTCAGCCACATCATGGACAAGCTCGGCGCGGCCAACCGCACCGAGGCCGTCACCCGGGCCCGGGAACTGGGCCTGATCCCCTAGCGGCGTGGCCCGGCCGGCTCCGGCCGCACTTCCGTGCCGGGCCTGCCGCGGGATATTCCCCCTGGCCCGCACGTTCGCGTGACGCCCGCCAGGCCGGTGCCGCATACCGTCCCTCACAGTGAACCCGCACACAACCGCGGCCCGGGGAAGCGCACTGAGGCCCCGCCTGGATGCGGTGCAGGACCAGCGCGCCCAACCGGTGCGCCGAAAGGCTAGGAGACCGATATGCGTCATGCATCGCGGCCCACCAGAAGGAGAACCAGATGAACGCCAGCAAGACCCCCCAGACGACCCGCCCGCGCCTTCGCCGCCGCGGCAAGGTCATCCTCGGGGCGGCGGCCCTGGCCGCCGCCATCACCGCCGTCGGGGCGTACGCCTACGTCCACTACGTGTCGGTGGTCCGGTACACATCCAGCCACGGCCAGGTGACCGTCGAGTCGAAGGCGGTCGATGGTCACGGCACGGTGCTGGTCACGAACAAGGGGTTCGCGCTGTACATGTTCCCGCCGGATGCAGCCCGACATGTCACCTGCACCGGCGACTGCGCGTCGGCCTGGCCACCGCTGGAACTGCACGCCGGCGAGACGGTCACGGCCGGCCCCGGGGTGCGCGCCGGCCTGCTGGGGACGGCGCCGGATCCGGGCAGCGGCCGCGTCATCACCTACCACGGATGGCCGCTGTACACCTACCTCGGCGATGCATCTCCCGGTCATGCGGCCGGCCAGGGCAAGGACGACGACGGCGGGCACTGGTACGTGATGCGCCCATCCGGACAGATCGTCAGCCCGTAGCGGCCACAGCCGGGCCGCCGTTCACTACCCCGCAAGACACCCACGCCGAGATCGGGACCGGACCCGCCTGGACCGTGTCCTGCACCGCCGCCGCCGACCTACTGCCAACGTAAGGAAACCTCGATGAGCACCACGACCAGCACCCGCCCGGCGGCGCCCGAACCGGGCAACAAGACAAACTCCAAGTGGCCTGGAGGCCACCCCAGGCGCCGGCAGATCCTGCTCGTCCTGTGCCTGAGCCTGCTGGTCGTGGTGATCGACAACACCGTCCTCAACACGGCCCTGCCGACTCTCGCCCGGGTGCTGCACGCGGGCACCAGCTCACTGCAGTGGATCACCGACGCCTACACGCTGTGCTTCGCGGCGCTGCTCATCCCGGCCGGGGCGCTCGGTGACCGGTACGGACGCCGGCTCTCGCTGGTCGGCGGCCTGGCCGTGTTCGCCCTCGGCAGCGCCGCGGCCGCGTTCGCGTCCGGCACCGGCATGCTGATCGGCGCGCGGGTCGTGATGGGACTGGGCGCGGCGTTCGTCATGCCGGCCACGCTGTCGATCCTGAACGCGGTCTTCCCGCCCAAGGAGCGGCCGCAGGCCATCGCCGCCTGGTCGGCCGTGACGGGCATCGGCGTCGTGATCGGCCCGACCCTTGGCGGCCTGCTGCTCTCGCACTTCTGGTGGGGCAGCGTCTTCGTCATCAACATCCCGCTCGTCGCCCTCGCACTCGCCGGCGTCATCCTGACCGTGCCGGAGACCGCCGAGCCCGGCGGCCGCCGCCTCGACATCCCCGGCGCGGTGCTCGTCGCCGGCGCGCTGTTCGCCATCGTGGACGCCATCATCGAGGCGCCCGGCCGCGGCTGGACCGGGACCGCGACGCTCGCGGAAATCACCGCCGGGCTCGCCGCACTCGGGATCTTCGCCTGGTGGGAGCTGCGCATAGCGCACCCGCTCATCGACCTGAGAATCTTCGCCTCACGGGCCTTCTCCACAGCCGCCGCGTCGGTGACCGTCATCTTCTTCGCCCTGTTCGGCAGCCTGTTCGTGCTCACCCAGTACCTGCAGCTGGTGCACGGCTACAGCCCGCTGTCCGCCGGGCTGCGCGCGCTGCCGTTCGCCCTCGCGATGGGCGCCGTGTCGCCGCTGTCGCCGATCCTGGCCAAGCGCCTCGGCACCCGCGTGATCATCCCGGCCGGCATGGCGCTGATGGGCCTCGGACTGCTCGACCTGTCGACGGCGGGCGTGGACACGGCCTATCCGGCGCTCGCCCTCGCCGTCGCGATCATGGGGGCCGGCATGGGACTGGTGATGGCACCGGCCAGCACCACCATCATGACCACCGTGCCCGCCCGCCAGGCCGGCGCCGGCAGCGCCATCAACGACACCATCAGGGAAGTCGGCGGCGCCCTCGGCATCGCGATCATCGGCAGCCTGTCCGCCGCCGTGTACCGGCACGTCGGCGGACTGCAGGGCAGCGAGCTGGTCGGCGCCGCGCACAGCGCCTTCGTCAACGCGATGGCGATGGGCATGCGCGTCGCCGCCGGGGTGGCACTGGTCTCCGCGATCGGCGCCGTCTTCGCCCTCCCGCGGCGCCGCAAGCCGGAGGCCGCCGGCCTCACCCGGCCGGCCAGCGCCGTGCTCGTCCCGGCCGCCTGAGGCGAGCACTGTCATGGCACAGACCTGTGCCGGCCGCCACACGGCCGAGGCCGGCGGCAGCGGTCTTCCGGATAGCGTCAGTTCAGCTATCCGGAAGACCTCAGGGCACCCCAATTCAGCCCCAGGACGGCCGACTCTCAGTTCCTGAGCTGGACCGCTGGACCGCTCCGGCAAACACACTCCCCCCGCCGGCCAGACATGCAACAGCGTCTCGCCGCAGCCGGCGCCGACCCGCCACAGGTAAGGACCGAGCTCATGACCCGCACCGACCCCGCCACGACCAAGATCATCGACGCCCTGGACAGCTTCTACTGCTACAACCTCACCGCAGCCCTGTGGGGGCGTTAGTAAGACCGGGCCGGGCGGGCGGTGATGGTGATGTCGGCGCGCCAGAGCTGGCCGTCGGCCAGCCGCCGCAGGTACACCGGGCCGGCTCCCGGCTCCCAGTCCAGCTCGCCGGCCAGCGCCACGTCGCCGAACCCGGCGACGTGAAAGACGTCTTCCTGCTCCAGCCACCGCTCGATCCGCGCCTGCAGGATGCCGGCGAGCAGTTCCTCGTCACTAGCCCTTCTGGGCACAGCGGGGTCTCCTGTCACTGGTCGAGGATTCGCTCGATGACGGCGGCGTTCTCGGCTGACCCGGAGCGGAAGTACCGGGCCGCGGTGTCGACAGAGGCGTGTCCGAGCATGGCCTGGACCTGCGCGGGGTCGGCGCCGCCCCGGCGGAGCAGCGTGGCGAAGGTGTGCCGACAGCGGTGCGGGCGCAGGCCCGGAATGCCAGCGTCGGCACCGGTGGCGAGCACGACCTGAGTGATGCCGGAGACAGTGAGCGGGCCGCGCTGCCCGAGCCAGACGGGACCGGGGTGGCGGCCGCGCACGTCAAGCCAGGCGGAGACCAGGTCCCGGGCGCGCCTGGACAGCGGGACGGAGCGGACTTCGTCGCCCTTGCCGTGCAGGCGGACCTCGCCGGTGCGGGCGGTGATCGCGAAGTCCTCGACGTCGAGCCGGGCGCATTCCTCAACCCGCGCGCCCGTGTCCAGCAGCACGGCAATGATCGCGGCGTCGCGGGAACCGCGGCGCAGGGCCGCGCGGCGGACCGCGCCTTCCTGCTCGGGAGTCAGGGCGTCGGGCTCGCCGGGCCGGGGGATGCGAGCCCGCTTGACGGCGATGCGGATGCCTGCCTGCCGGTACATCAGCGTGACGGCCGCCAGCGCCTGGTTGATCGTCGACGGGCTGGACCTAGCGGTGACCATGTGCCGTCGCCAGGCGGTGACGGCGCCCTCGGCGCCGACCAGGTCGGCGAACGCGTCGCCGTGATCGGCGCGCCCGTCCAGCCAGGCGACATACGCCGTGGCATGCCGCTTGTAAGCCTTCACGGTGTTGGCCGACAGCTTGCACCTGTCAAGGTACTGGTGCACCGTAGCGAGGGCTTCCCGCGCGGCCGCCGCGCCGTCGTCGGCGGGCCGCAGCGGAACGACGGGCGCGGTCACCTGATGGCGGCCTGCCCGGCGGCACGCGTCTCCTCTATCAGCCGGGCGAGTTGCCGGACCCGGTCCTCGACATCCGGTGAGATCAGCCGGGCGACCGCGGCCAGCCCGGCCATGTTCCGGTCCGTGGCCTCGATCGCGATGTACTCCATCTCGGCCTGGAGGAAGACGATGACGTCCTTGCCCCGCAGGGGCTGCCAAGCGCCGCCGTCGAAGCGCTCCGTCCAGTTCATGCCGACGCTGACCGCCTCCCCGCCAGCCAGCACGGCGCCGCCGATGGCACTGCCCCCGTGGAAGATCACGGCGCTGCCCGGCACCGCACCGACGCCGGAGCCGGCATGGCTTCCCGCGCACCAGGACGGGCACGGCGCCGGGTCGGGAATCCCAAAGTCGGCGTAAGTCTTGGCCTCACCCACGACCTGCTCCTTATTATCCGCTGAGATCCGCCCCGGCTTCTGTGCTGCCGGGAGCGCCGTTATCCCGGGAGCGCCGTTATCCGCTGAGATCCTAGCCGTTCTCAGCGGATAATGACAGTTATCCGCTGAGCTCGGGGGCTGGCTCAGGCGGCGAGGCCGAGGGTGGTGAAGTCGACCTCCTTCAGCACGGGGTTGAAGGCCTCGGGGTGGCGGCCGAGCTCGTCGGTGGCGTAGGCGCCGAACCGGGTGATGTGGCCGCGCAGGTAGGGCGACAGGGCGGCGAGCTGATCGGCGGTGACAGTCCAGCCTTCGGCGACCAGGCCGCGGACGACGTCCATGATGTCCAGGGCGTTGTGGAAGATGACCAGGTTGGCCAGCAGGGTGTTTGGTAGGACTCGGCCTTGTTGGTGGCGGCGGTGACGCGGGCGCGCAGCTGGGGGTCGGCCAGGTAGCGCAGCAGCGCCACGGTGCGCACGCTGCGGCCGACCTCGCGGAAGACCTTGTAGATGCGGTTCTTGCGGGAGTTGGACCGCAGCCGCCGCATCAGCGTGGCCGAGGACAGCCGGCCCTCGCTGATGGAGATGGCCACCTGCATCAGGTCGCGCCAGTGCCGCTCGATCAGCGGCCAGTCGATCACGTGGCGGCCGCGCTCGCCGAATAGCTCGTCGATGTGCGGGTAGGCCAGGTGGCTGCTGGCGCGGAAGAAGATCAGGTCGGCGAAGTTGCGGATGCGGGGCATCAGGTCGAACCCGAACAGCGTGGCCAGGGTGAATACCGGCGCCGACTGGCCCTGGGTATCGGCGTGCACAGTGGAGGGCTGGATGTCAGAGGTGTTGGCCAGCAGGCCCTCGATCAGGTGCACCGCCTCCCACACCCCGCAGGGGATGAATCTGGAGAACAGCGCCACGTAGGTGTCGGAGATGTAGTGGTACGCGATCCCGCCGACACCCCCGTACCGGATCGAGGTCTCGGCCAGCAGGTTGTCGATGTAGGTTTCCACCTGGGTGCCGTCGGCGGCCACCGCGGTGCCATCCCCCCACGCCTTGACCACGTCCAGCTCGGCGAAGGCGTTGACCACCGACGCGATCGCGGCGTTGAGCTTCTTCAGGTCGATGTGCCGGTTGCGGACCATCGACAACTCCCGCGCCGACACCCCGGCGATGTGCCGGGCCGCCTCATAGGGGCCGATGTTGGTCCCGCCGGTGAACACCGCCAGGCAGTACCGGCCCAGCGGGTCGGCGATCTTCGGGTCCGAGCCCGAAGCCGGGCCGAAGTGGTGGTGCCAGCCCAGCCAGTAGGCGGTGCGGGCCACGATCGACAGCAGCGACCGCTCGGGCATCCGGCGGGCGATCGCCGCGGCCAGGTTCTCCGCGGCCGCGGGCGTGCCCGCCGACCGGCGCCGCTTCAGGCCGGGGACCCCGCTGTCGGTGATGACCAGGTCGGTGTTGTCCTCATACCCGGCATCTAGCGCGGCGGCCGCGTCCAGGTGCGCGTGCCGCAGCCGCTCGGTGAAAGCGGCCGCCGTGCCCTGCAGGCCGGTCTTCTCGCAGAACCCGGCCAGCAGCGGCTCACACTCGGCCCAGGTCAGCAGGCTGGCGCGCCAGTCGGCGTACTCACCGGCCCCGGCTACCGCGACGTCGCCGGTGCGCAGCTCTTCGGCCAGGTAGGTGAACACCATCGCCTCGAAGTGCCGCCGGGCCACCATGCCCGGGTGGCGGCGGTCGGTGACCGCAGCCCGCCAGTTCGCCGAGGCGAACGCGATCCCCGCGTCATCCTCGCCGCCGGCGGCGGGCGGCAGCGGGATGAAGTCGCGGCGGGCGGCCCAGTGCTGGCGGGCGTGCCGCAGGCAGGCCAGCACCGAGTCATCACTGGTGGTGGCGACCAGGTCCAGCCGGCCGGCCAGCTCGAACATTACCGCCCGGTCCTTGCGGAAGAACCGGTGCACCAGCACCTCGTAGTTGTCGCCGTGGAACGCCGACACCTCCTCGATGTCGGCCAGTTGCGCGGCGAACCCGCCGGCCCGCTCGACTGCGGCCACCGCCGCTGCCGCCGCCTCGCCCGGGGCGCGGCCGCCGGCCTGCTCGCCGCCGGGGTCCAGGTGCTCCAGCACGGTGCGGTAGGTGCCGATCAGCCGTTCGGAGACCGCGCGCTGGCGCAGCCGGATCTCCTCCAGCTCCGCCCGGGCCCGCTTCACGTTCGCCGCGACCCGCTTGCACAGCATCTCGGCCAGGTCATCGCGGGCCCGCATCCGCGCGGTGTGCACCAGGCAGGCCACCAGTGCCAGCCGCTTGACCGGGTCATACCGGGACAGCGTGTCGATATCCTGGGCGGCCGCCTCCCCGGCGAAGTCAGTGACCTTGGCCGGGGCGACCCCCGCCAGCCACGCGCCGGTATCGCCCAGCGCATCCACCTCGGCCAGGTACGCCGCCTGGGCCTTGAACCGTGACCAGGTCGCCCGCTGGGCCGGCTTTTTCAGCCGCTGGAACATCGACATGCCGCCCGGCGCCGCCACCGTCAGCAGCCCCTGCAGCCGCTGCGCCGCCCGTGGTCCCATCCGCTCCACGATCTGCGTGAAGATCCCGGCGTTGACCTCGGCCCGGATCGTGGTGGCCAGCTCATCCAAGGTGGAGAACGCCGGCAACTCCAGCGAGGCCTCTACCAGCCGCTCCAGCGCCACGTTGATCAGATCCGGCGGATGGTTCTTCACCAGCGCCGCGGACCGGATCTCCGCGGCCGCCAGCGCCCGGGCCCGCTGCTGGTCATACCGCACACCCTGACGCGCCCGCACCTGGCTACGGTGCCACTTGGCCGTCCGCGCCGCCCCGTGATCGGGCGCCGCCTCCGGATCCAGTCCCAGGCAGCGCCGCACGTGCCCGGTCACCGCCTCCGGAATCTCCGCCAGCAGGCAGAACCGCGCCATCTTCTGAAAGCACTTCAGTGCCAGCACCAGCGCGAACAACGACTCCGGGCTCGCCGTGCGTTCCTGCGCCCAGGCGATCTCCTCCGCCGCCGGGGTGAAGGACACATGCAGCACCCGCGCCGAGGTCAGCCGCCGGAACTGCGGATACGCCGTCCGCTCGATCGACGTCACCCGCAACCCCTCCCCGAGCCGGTCCCAGGACGCGCCACACCGTAACGGGCAGCCAGGCCACCCCACCCCGCAGTTCACCAAACCGCAACCAAACCAGCGCAACCCGTCACAACCCCGACGATGCCCCCATCAGCCCATTGCCCCTTTCGGGCTTACTTGGTCTGCCCCCGGGTATGGGTTGCGACGAACTGGCGAGACCGCAAGCTGCGGCCGACCTTCAGGCACACGACAGGAATGTCCCGCTCCGCGGCCCGCTGCAGCGCCTGCCGGAGACCTGCCGGGTCCCGGCTCGTTTCCATGAACAGCGCGACCGCGCGGGTGGACGGCAGGGTCAGCGCGTAGTCGAGGTAGCCGTCCATGGTGGTGCTGAACTCGGTGCCAGCCGACACCACCAGGTTGAACCGGACGCCCCGGCTGGTATGCAGCAGCGCGGAAAACGCGGACCCGGAATGGCTTATGAACGTGACCGGCCCCAGCCGCAGATGCGCCGGCTGGCCATAGGCGCATGCCCGCAGCGGCTGTTCGAGGTTGAGGAAACCCATGCAGTTCGCTCCGCAGACAGCCATTCCGGCGGCGGACGCGATCGCTGCCAGCCTGGCATCGGCGCCCGGATGGTGCTGGAGGCCGGCGTAGATGACCGCGGCCCGGGTCCCGGTTCCGGCTGCGGCCTGAAGTTGGGCTTCGGCATGTTCCGCCCCCACCGCGAGCAGGGCCAGGTCGGCCGGCTCCGGCAGCTCGGCCAGGGCGGGCACGCACCGCAGCCCCTCGACCTCCTCGTACCGGGGATTGACCGGATGCACTGGTCCCCGGAACCCGCCCTCGAGCACGCGGCGCACCAGCCCATTCCCGAACGTGCCCGGGCGCGTGCTCGCACCCACAATCGCGACGGAGCGCGGCGCCAGCAACTTCTGGAGCCCTGGCCCGGCAACGTCATCAACCGACTCTGGCAACCGGTCAGCGCCCCTCTCCCCCATGTGCCAGCCGGCGCTCACCGGCAGGCGCATGTTCTCAGCTCGACGACGCCCGCCCCCGGACCGGCGGGAACCGGGTCATCTCCTCCAGATCACCCAGGTCCATGTGGTTACGGATGTAGCGCCGGGCCGCGTCATAGGACGGGGAGAAATCCCACGGGGTCTGCACGCCGGTGCCGAGCGCCCTGGCGACGGCCAGCCGCCGCTGCTGGCTCAGGCGGACCTCGTGGTCCAGCTCTGCCAGGTCCCAGCGGGTGGTGACCTCCTGCCGGAAGCGGCTGGCCAGCGCGGCCGACGCCGGATCGTTCGCCAGGTTGATCCACTCGTGCGGGTCGGATTTCAGGTCGAAGAGCTGGTCGGTGTCGGCCGGTGAGTGGATGAACTTGTGGCGTCCGCGCCGGATCATCACGATCGGCGCGATGGCGCCCTCGGCGAGGTATTCCGCGACTACCTCATCGCGGTCCGGTGCGCCGGCCAGATGCGGCAGCAGGCTCCGCCCGTCAAGCGGGCCGACCACGCCCGCCAGGCTGCCCGCGTGCACGAGGCCGACCAGCGTCGGCAGCAGGTCCATCGTGGATACGGCGGCCGCCACCCGGCCGGGCTCGAAGAGGCCAGGGGCGCGGACGATCAGCGGTACCCGGGCGGCGCCCTCGTAAAAGCTCATCTTGTACCAGGCACCGCGCTCGCCGAGCATCTCGCCGTGGTCGCTGGTGACGATGATGACCGTGCGATTGAGGCGGCCCGTGTCCCGGAGCACGCCGATCAGCCGGGATATGTGGTCGTCCACGTAGGAGATCGCGCCGTAGTAAGCTCGCCGGGCCGCCCGGATGTGATCCTCGGTGATCTCCACGCCGTTCATCGCGCAGACCGCGCGGAGCCGGCGCTCGTGCGGATGCAGCGAAGCCTCGTCGTAGCCGTAAGAGGGCATCGGGATGTCCTCGTCGCGGTAGAGGTCCCACCACTTCTTCGAGATCGCGAACGGGTCGTGCGGATGGCTGAACGAGACTACGTAGCAGAACGGGCGTTCATCACCTGAGCGGAGATGGCCGAAGAGCGACCGTTCGGCCGCGAACGCGACCTCGTCGTCGAAATCGAGCTGGTTGGACCGGACGCAGGGCCCGGCATCGAGCACCGATGACATGTCGTGGTACCAGGCTGGCCGGTCATGCGGACGGTCCCAGTCGGGTGTCCACCCGTAGTCCGCGGGATAGATGTCGGTGGTGAGCCGCTCCTCGAACCCGTGCAGCTGGTCGGGACCGCAGAAGTGCATCTTGCCGGACAGAACGGCCCGGTAGCCGGCACTGCGCAGGTAATGGGCGAACGTGGGGATGACAGAGCTGAACTCCGCCGCATTGTCGAAGACGCGCGTGTGAGAGGGCAGCAAGCCGGTCATGAAGGACGCCCGTGCGGGCGAGCACAGCGGGCTTGCCGTGTACGCCGCGTCGAAGACGACCCCGGACTCGGCGAGCCATGACATCGCCGGGGCTTTCGTCACCGGGTTGCCGTGAAACGGCAGCGCGGACGGCACCAGCTGGTCCGCCATGATGATCAGGATGTCCGGGCGGCGGTCAGCGGGCATCTGGCTAAACCCCGGCGACGTCGGCCGGCGGTTCGCCGATACCGGCTTCGGAGCTGGCTGTCTCCAGCGAGGGGGTGTCGGCGAGCAGCTGACGCGTGTAGGGCTGCTGGGGGTCGGTAAGCACCTGCGCGGTATCGCCGAGCTCGACGATGCTGCCCTGGCTCAGCACGGCGACGCGCTGCGCGATAGACCGCACCAGCGGCAGGTTGTGGGTGATGAAAAGCATCGAGAGCCCGAGGTCGCGCTGCAGGTTGCCGAGCAGCTCCACGATCGCGGCCTGGACGCTGACGTCCAGCGCCGAGGTCACCTCGTCGCAGATCAGTACGAGGGGGTCGCAGACCAGGGCCCGGGCGATCGCCACCCGCTGCCGCTCCCCGCCGGAGAGCTGATCGGGGTAGCGGCGGGCGTACGCCGCGGTCAGCGATACCCGCTCGAGCATCTCCCCGATCCGGCGGTCGGCCTCCCGGCCGCTCGCGGAGCCGAAGACCCTGAGCGGCTGCCCGATGATCTGGCCGATCGTCTGCCTGGGGTTCAGCGAGCCGTACGGATTCTGGAAGATGTACTGGATCCGCCGCCGCGCTTCGCTGTTGCGCTGCCGCGCGGCGGGCGGCAGTTCGGCGCCGCCCAGCGCGATGCTGCCGGTCCAGCTGCGGTGCAGGCCCGCGATCGCCCGGGCGACCGTCGTCTTGCCCGAGCCCGACTCACCGACCAGCGCCAGGCACTCGTGGGCGGCCAGGCTCAGGCTCACCGAGTGGACGACCTCGTTCCGCCCGTACATGGCGGTCACGTTCGTGAGGCGCAGCGCCGGCTTCTCGCCCTCATCCGCCGACGGCATCTCGATCGGGTCGCCGACCCGGCTCTGCTTCCCGGAGATGACGAGTTCGGCCCGGATGCAGCGGACCGCGTGGTCCGGCCCTACCGGCAGCAGCGGCGGCACTGCCGCCTCGCACTCGCCGATACGCAGGGTACAGCGCGGCGCGAAGCTGCAGCCAGGGGGGCGGCGGCCAGGGGACACCGCGTGCCCGGGGATGCCGACCAGTGACCGGCCGCCGGTCAGGCGCGGGATCGCGCCGACCAGGCGCCTGGTGTAGGGATGGCCTGCGGAGCTGAATAGCTGGTCCGCGCCGCCGATCTCGACCACGCGGCCGGCGTACATGACCGCGACCTGCCGGGCCAGCGTCGCCACCACCGCCAGGTCGTGGCTCACGTACAGGGCGGCGACGTCGTGCAGCGTCGCGAGCTCGCGGACCGTCGACAGCACGTGCGCCTGCGTCGTGACGTCCAGGCCGGTGGTCGGCTCGTCGAGGACGATGAGGC
>WNGJ01005579.1_pt1 | contig 14681 bp, 12 predicted proteins | sample 5400611 | NCBI WGS metagenome assembly WNGJ01 (sample SAMN13153375, study PRJNA577476) | soil metagenome | isolation source: 40 cm soil or saprolite under Garry oak tree replicate 1 | place: USA:California | collected 2016-06-15
TCGATGACGTTATCTTGCGCCTGGCGAGCCCAGGAGCGTTCTGCCTCGAACGGAGAATAGTCGTTGGCGTTTTCCGTTTGATCCCCTACGGGAGCTTCGACGAGTACTCTACTCAACTCTTGCTCTTTGGAAACGCCGCTCAGCGCGTAGCCCCACAGGCGCGTCTGCGCCCGAAACGCCGGGAGTACCTGTCTCTTTGCCACGGGGTACTGGACATTACCTTCTTCACAGAAGATAACAGCAGGCAGCCACTCGTTTTTCCCTCCATTCTCGCGCCAGCTGTCAAAGCTGAAATAGTGGCTGAACATGGACGAGCCGTTGTAGATGCCATTGAAGCGCACGATGTGGAAGTCCTGATCCTCGACCCAGATGCGACCTACAAAGCGGCCCTTTTCTGATCTCACTCGCGGACCAACGTCGAAGACCAGACAGCGGACTTCGCCCAGGAACTCGCGGCGGATATACGAAAACTCATAATGGTCGCGGTCGAACCCATTCATGTCCAGGTAGATCATTTGCAGAAAGCCCCGCGGAAGAAACTCCATGGAAAAGAAGTTCGCGAGGCTGCCCACTACCTTGTTGTGTTTGCTTCGAGTGTCCTTGGCCAGCGGTATGAGCTCCACCCCTTTCGCCAGCAGCGCCTGGCCGAGAAAATATTTATCTCCGCCGGGCGCTACGCCAACCTGTTTGTCCGGGCGGCGAATCTGGATGTAGGTTTCGATGACCGGGGAGTATTGACGAAGGGACGCGATCTCCGCTTGCTCTTGCGCGACAATCTTGTCGAGCACGTCCGCAGGCATCATGTTGGTGGATTGCTGCGCGCTCTGGGCGGGAGGCATCGCGAAGAACGCCAGAGCGACCGGCACGATTCTCAGAGCGCGCATACCCCCCATCCTTGCTCCGGCCCGCACCAGAACTCCAAAGGGTCTTTGCACAGTCTTCCCCGTCTGACCGAGCGGGTCTCAAGAAATCACGCGGATTTCAACACGCCGACTTCAACCTAAGGTTGCTGACGGCTGTTGAGCTACTGGAAAAACTTACAGGTGGAGGTTCATGTCACGATTTGTTCTTCGGAGAGTTGGCGTTAAGAGTCGCAAGTAATTCCTTGGCGCTGGGTGGCGCCGGAACAGCGCCATTCAGCACAATATCCTGCGCACTCATCTCTTTGCCATATAGATTCTTGTTCGCACCGCCGTCGGGACGTAGCGTGGAACCCTCTAGAGAAACTCCTGCAAAAGCACCGCGCGCGCGGGAGTAGCTGAGAATTTCGGCCCTCATCGTGGCATCGGTTGCCGCAGAAGTATCCCGGCCTTTCGGGCCCGCAGCGGCAGAGGCATCGGCACCGAGCTTTACCTTACTCGAGAGAACGCCCTTGGCGCTCCGGTCATTCATGAGCAACAAGACGAAATCCGTGGCTTCTCCACCAATCTGAAAGCCAAAGCTGGCCCCCTCGAGCGCCATCATCGTAGGCGCACCCCAGGGTCCGTCGAACTTGGCGCCGCCACGGCAGGTCATCACGCCGCGGCCGTAATTGGCGCCCACAATGAAAGCGCCTTTGACGACGGACGGCAACACGACGACACACTTGGCCTTATCCAGAAGCCCCTGGGGAATATTGTCAGGGATGTCGATGATCTCGGTGATGACTTTCCCAGCATTTTCCACTCGTTCCTTTTCTTTTTTATCGTCGGCATTAGCCGAAGACACTACAAACACAGTGACTGCCAGGAATGCGGAAAACCCTTTCATTTCGTCCTCCTGCGAGCTAGCCAGGGCTACTCCGAGCTACTTCAGCGCCCCGGCAAGCGACACCACGGTCGAGCCGCCCTTCGCTTGCACGTATTGTGTCAGGACGGGCACGAACTTACCAGCCATCCCGGGCGACAGCCCCAGCGATTTGAACAAACTTGCCACCGACGCCAGTTCACTCCTGCTTCCAGGCAAGGAGGATGCAAGGGAATCCAGGGGCGAGCTGCTCTTCGGTTTCGGAGCCGCCTTTAATAATCCGTCCATTCCCGGCACTGCTTTTGACACCTTGCTGAAATCCTCGACGCTCAGTTTCGACTTGGCCAGCCCAACAGCGCTCCAGCGCCGCCGGTTGCTTGCTCCGGCGTAACGGATAGCTCTTTGGTAAGCAAACCGATCAGTTCCGGATTCGGTGATTTCGCGATAGCGGTTGCTGAGGCAGGCGTTTGTGCGCGGGCGGGCGGCGTAGAAGCACAAGCCAGCAGCACGAGGGAAAGCACGACATCGAACACTACATTCGCTCTGATCCGATTCATGATCCTTCTTCCTGTTCATTCTCTCTGGAGCCTGGGGGCGCGCGGTGACCCCGGCCCAAGTCTCCGCGTAAGCCATAACCAACCCGGATCGCAAATGTCGCCCGGCCTCGGCCTGGGTACGCAAAGAAACTCCCTTAGGGGCGCCGCGGGCCCACGGTAAGCCGACGCAGGTGTGGTCACGGCCTGGTCGCCACATCTACCTCTTGCTTCGGTCGGAAACGAGTGCCGCCCAGGGAAGCCAGCAGAACGAGAAAACACACGCGGCTAGCACCGAGGCGCACACGTTGCTAGACATGGGCCACACTGTTCCGGACAGACTCCGTTGGAGATTCGGGGTTCTCGACGGTTTCCTTCTCTCCGCTCTTTTCAATCTCGATGGACCCTTTGAAGCATGCTCCGTCTTCAATCGAAATTTGTGGGGTAGTCAAATCCCCGGTCACTGAGCCGTTCTTCTTGATCTCAATCCGGTTCTTCGCGCGTACGTTCCCCTTCAAATTGCCGCTTACAATCACGTCACCGGCGATGATATCCGCCCTCACCTCGGATGCCGGTCCGAGCGTCAATTTTTTCTTTTCGAGTTGCACGATTCCTTCGACCGAACCATCAATGAGTAGGTCCTCGCTGCCGGAGATTTCACCCTTGATGCGCAAACTCGGCCCAAGCCGCGACTGATTTGCCGGCAGATCTCTCGCCGGCAACTTCGCCGTGTCCGGCGGGTTGGGCTTACTGTTATCCCGCATAGGAACCTTCTTCCGGCCTAGCCCAGCCTGGTTTACAAGTCGAAGCAGCGCTGCCCATGGCATATCTGTTTCCGGGCCATAGAAGAGCACGTTCTGTAGTTCCGCCCTACTGGTAGAACTGACAGTCACCCGGCACGCTCCCCGGGGTTAAGGCGCGTAGTTAGGGCAGTGTATCGAGAAGGTGTTTTCCCGGTCTCCCGAATGATTAGCCATTAGGACAATTCGGGATGCGACTTCGCAAAGAACCTTGGGAGCACAACCGTAGGTTGCATAACCATGTGGCACTAAGAAACAAGAAAGGCCACCGCTGGGTATTGGAACGCTTCCCTGGCCGCTAACCGAGCATGAGAGACTCGGGCGCGAGCAGTGTCACGCGGCCCCGCTCCTTTACCAGCTTCCCATCGCGCTGCCATCGAGAGAGAAGCCGGCTGGCGGTGAAAGAACTGATGTCAGAAAGGGAACTGAGGTGCTCGTTGGTAATGTCAATTACTATTCCCGAGGGCTGCACCTCGCTCGCATCGGTGGCCAGTTGGAGCAGTACTTGAGCGAGCCTCGACGCTCGATCCTTGGTCAAGAGGTTGGCGTGCCGCTTCATGTAGGTTCCGACATAATGCACTGCCAAGCGGAAGCCATTCTCGGTAAGCTGGGGGTATGCTTTTGCCAGTCTGCGGATGGCGTGGTGGTCCCAGACCAGGAATTCGCATTCGGTGAGGGTTGTCGCGCTCGCCATGTAGTTGGGAGGGTTGGCCAACAGCGACACTAGTCCTATGACATCTCCCGGAACCTGCCACAATAGGTTAATCTCGGAACCCGACTCGGTGTGAATGAAAGACCGGGCCCGCCCCACTTGCAGCAAGAACAAATGGTCCGGTCGTCCTCCTGTGAGGGTGACTTGCTTATTGGCTGCCATGCCGCGGACTTGCGCCGCATCGCCAACCTGCCGGAGCGCGGCGTCATCCAAGCCTGCCAACAGCTTGGACTTCACCGCCCCGGTCGCGACTAGCGTGGGAGTGGCCATATCCTGGAATCCGGGCGGAGATTTTGCAAATCGGAGCGCGCGCATCTCATGCGGGCAGGTCGGATCAACGCAGTCGATCGAGGAGTCATTTGGCTGGAGGTGGGAGAGTCAAAGGGGCGGTCAAGGTAAAGCTGAGCGGGGACTCCGCCGGAATCTCAATCTGCTTGTTTCCGGTAAACGCGCCCCCCACGAATCCTGCGGTTGCACCTACGAGGGCACCGATGCCTGCTCCCTTTCCTCCTCCTGCCAATCCGCCGATCAACGCACCTCCGGCCGCTCCTCCACCAGTGGTAGCGGCGGTGCGCTTACCCTTGCCCTTAACCGTGCTGCTTAGCACATTGGTCTGGATTTGGTAGGTCTGTCCCTTCGTTGAAACACTGGTCAGTGCGAGGGCCAACTCACCTTCCCCTTTTATCTTGCCTTTTGTTTTCGCTGTTACTACGGTGCCGCTTACCGTCGCTCCTTTAGGAAGGGCCGTACGTCCTCCCACACTCACTGGTTGCGCGAGAGTACCGAGAAAAGTTTGGCCCGCTTGGCTGGTCTTGGAACTCAAAGCCTGACTGGTCGTTACGACAAGAACCGTTCCCGCGGGGATTACAATCGGCTTAGGCTTGGGTTGCTCGACAGGCGCAGGGTTGACTGCTTGGGCCGTTTGAGCTGCGTCGGGTTCGATCGTAGTCTGGTCATCGACGTCCCTGGCTCCAGGCTCTTCGTGAGCGATCTGGTCTATCTTTTGCTGGGCTGCCGGAGACTTAACGCTGCCGCTCAGTGTAACCTTTCCATCCTTGGTTGCCACGCTGACCTGTGAGTCCCTGGTATCCGGATCAGAGGAAATCTTGGCCTGAATGTCTTTGGCCATCGCCTCGTCACTGGCACTGTGCGAACACCCGGAAAGAAAACCTATCAGTCCGGTCAGGAGCATGACAGAAATGGCAGGATGGTTAGGTTTGCGCACGCAATCTCCTTTCGTCGCTGTTTGGTACAGCATGCTTCGTGTGGTTATCACACCCAGGCTAAGCATGGCGAGGGCGCGTGTCATACTGGCAAAAATGACAGATGGCGGGCTCGCCAGGCTCTCGCCAGAATCACCTGTTCTTCCGGTGCCTTCATTCTCGCACCGCGGTTTCTCGAGAAATGTCTTGCTTTTAGCCCTGGTGCTTTGCAAGGTCGCTGTTAAAATCCCCTGCTAGCCCTTCCTGAGCAGCTGCCATTCCTTTTCTGGCGTGACGGCCCCTCGAATCCTGAGCAAAGTCGAACGCCGGCTCTGTGCCAAGAATCACGTCTTCTCGTGATCATGGTCGCGGTGTCGCTCTTTGAAATATGTGGGAAGGGCGGCAATGCTGAAAAAACGCCCTTGGTGGAAAACTGCCGCACAAAGTTGAAGTAGGTGGATCAACCGTTGGGGAGCTGACCGGAGGCAGCGGCCCTTATGCTTTTTTCAGGAACATCAGCCCGCTTGCTATCCCATTCCAATCAACCGAAATCGTTTCGCCCATGGTTACCTGATCGGTCGCCAGCAGGCTTGCCAGCGGATAAACCAAATGTCGCTCAATCGCTCGCTTCAAGTGCCGGGCTCCGTATTTTAGGTCCGTCCCTTCACGCAGCAAGAAATCCTTTGCAGCTTGCGTTGCCCGGAACAGGAAATGTCCCTTCGACGTTTCCGACAGCCGCTCCTGTACCAAGGTCAGCTCGATCTCCAAGATGCGCTCCAGCTGTTCCCTGCGCAAGGGGTGGAACACGACCACCTTGTCGATTCGGTTCATGAACTCTGGAGCGAATCTCCGTCTCGCCGCTTCTGACGCCATCCGCTCAACCTTTTCATCCAGCCGCGGTTTCACGTCCGGCCCCACCGCTGCCGCAAAGCCCATCCCGCCGGTCATCAGCTCGGTGATCTTGGCGGCACCCAGGTTCGACGTCATGAAAATCATCGTTTGCGAGAGGTCCACCCGCCGATTGTCCCCCAGCATCAAGGTTGCTTTGTCGAGGATTCCCAGCAGCAGTCGCCACAGCGCGTCACTCGCTTTTTCGAGCTCATCAAGCAACAGGAAGCTGATCTTCAGCTTGTCGGTGTGGTATTGCTCGAGCGCCTCCTGGGTGATCAGCGGATGGGTTTCGCGATGCCCCAAATATCCCGGCGGTGAACCGATAAGCTTCGCGATCTCGTGGGAGTGCTGGAATTCGGCGCAGTCGACCTTGATCAACGCCCGAGGATCGCCGAAGAGCACCTCTGCTGCTACCTCGACGATCCGTGTCTTCCCCGTCCCCGTTGGGCCAAGAAAGAGGAAATTACCGACCGGACGGCCCCTTGCCTGCAAGCCGGCGCAAAACACTCGGTAGAGGTCTACGACCGCCTGCACGGCTTCGTCCTGCCCGACCATCTTCTCGCGCAGGCGCTCTTCGAATTCGCGCGACTCCCCTCCCTGCCGCAGGGGATCTAACCGGACCGCCGCTCCCAAGACCTGCCCCCTTGCTGAATCTCGGCAATTCGACTCGCGATTGCCGATGACTCCTATCCGCGAAGTGCCGGACACTGATGAGGCACATATTCTGGGAACACACGGATCCCTGTCGTTGCTCCTGAGCAGTCAGAAGATTCGCCCAAGCAGCAGGCCACCGCCAGGTTCACCTGATCCTGAACAGTATGCGTGGCCAAGCGACGAGCCGTTTCTTAACACGCACAGAATCTCCGGCTGGCTGAATTACCGCCTCGAATCCGATTCCGGCGCACGATCTCGCGCCTAAGAATTTTGCGGAATGGGCGTTCGCGTGCTTGTGGATTTGGGATCTCGGGCTGCGAGTCAACCTTTGCGAGGAATCCTGAAACCCGGATGGCGCGCTTGTCCGCTCGCAAAGACTAAGTCAGCGCTCATCGTTAATCATTGCGCAAGGCCCCCGGTAAACCATGTTGTTCGTCATCGCGGACGATTATAGGCTCGTGTCAAGGCTTCATGTCTGGGTTCCGGAGAACGAATGCTAAGGAAACGTATTGCGCAGCTTTTGGCGTATTTTCTTGCTATTGCCTGCACGATCTCTTTGCCGGCCCGAGGACAGGTATGGGATTTCTTGGGCGTGACGCAGATTGACGGCACTCGGGATCATGACAAGATCCAGGTCACCCGACGTAATGGCATTTTTCGCGCCATTCAGTTGCGGGTCAGCGGCGATGCCATTTTCTTCGACCGTGTCGTCGTCCACTTCGGAGATGGCACGTCCGAGGCGCTGGCCGTTCAAGGACGGATTTGGCCGGAAGGGAGAAACCACATCATTGGCTTCTCCGGCGAAGGTCGCGTCGTGGAAAGCGTCGAGGTTTGGTATTACAAGGAGGCTTGGGAGCACACTCCAAGAGTGATTCTGTACGGTTCGTGACTGTGCCAGTGTGAAAAGGCCTGGTCATCGCGCGTGAATGGCGGAGTGTTCTCGACAGATGGCCGCGAACGAAGGTTTGTCCTCTTGGATGTGAAGGCTGAATGGATACGCGCAAAGGATGTCCACTTTGCGTGTTTGGGCAAGATCGTTGCCGAGCTGTTCCAGCCGGATGGTAGCTTCCTTTTTACCCTCCGCCCACAAAAGAGCGACACCTTCGCCGAAAATCGCAACCCGGGGATGTTTGGCCTTCGCGGCTTTCGATGTTGACTCAATGAGCTTGCTGAAGCTCGCAAGAAATCGATCGGCGTCAGGCCAGTCATTGAGCATAAATGTGGAAAGCGTGTCCGCGGCATCCAATGCGAGGTATGCCCCCTGTTGAATGAGCGCATCAACATCCACCCCTTGGGCTTTCAATCCTTCAACCAGCTTGTCCCGGTGCGGTTTCGTAGCGACCACAATCGCCGCATTCCCGAACTTTAGGGCAGCCCCGATGAAGTGAGTAACGCTCTCTAGAAAAACCTCATCATCGGAATAGAACTGAACTTCGTGGCACCGAGCGAACTCGGTTTCTGGTGGCTGGGCCGATCGCGATGCGTGAAGGTCATCGCGGATGGGCTTGCCGGAAGCTTGCGTATTCCGAGCGCGGGCGGAATCGCGTCTCCGTATTCTGCTACTGACAAACTGCTTGCCCTGAGAGACGGCTTCCACAGCCTCCATCAGTTCGCTAGCGGCGTCCAACTTGACGACGTAACCGCTCCCGCCGCTATCGAAAGCTTCTTCCACCACTTCGATCGAATCAAACGCGCTCAAGAAGAGTATTTTCAAGTCGGGAGCAATTCTGCGGATTTGTCGGGCGGCTTCAATACCGCTGAGTTTGTCAAGGCCAATGTCCATCAGAATCAGGTCGGGCATGAGTTCTTTGGCCTTCTTAACCGCTTCGAACCCGTCTTCGACCTCACCGGTAATGTGCCATTCCGGCTCTTTCAGCAGAATCATCGAAGAGACGAAGCGGCGCCAGGGTGCAAAATCGTCGGCCACCAAAATACGGATGTTCACGCTACGAGTTCCAGCCTTTCGCGTTGCCTCCAGCATCTCTGGATCAGTCTCCGCCGTGCAAAGCAATACCGACGGACGGGTGACCCTTCCTTGGCCGGAAGCCTTATAAAGCACCGGGTTGAAAAAGGACCACGAGCAGATTAGCGGGGACAGTCCGAGCTAGTCTTCGTAAATTCCTCTATCCAGCCCGCGAACCAGGTGCTCAACCGACGTCTCGAATACGGCACAGATACGCAGTAGTGTTGAGACGGTGATCGAGCGGCCGGCCTCGATTTGTTGCCAATGCCGTGCCGAGAAGCCGTAAGAAATCATATCCTCCTGAGAATAGCCGTGCTTTTTCCGCAACTCGCGGACTCGTTTGCCAAGGCGATGGAAGAATCTCTCTTGCTTCGCAACTTTCGGCATCCCGCTTGCCTTGGCTCCTTCAGCCATACCGCGGAGGTTTACGCGTGGACTAGCCGCGCGTGTCCAACGATAGGGGCAATCCGGGGTCCGCGTCGATGCTCTAGGGCAGGTTCGGATCTTGGTTCCACATCGGGAGGCATCCTGCATCCGCGTGGGGCGCGGATTCAACATCCGCCCAGGTTCCAGGATCGCTCAACCTGAGAAGGAGGTTGCCCTGGGGCAAGCAACTTTAGCCCGGCCCGCACCAAAGCTCTTGTCCTAGCGATACGTGAAGCCTCTCCCTGTCTAATTGTTTCGTTTGGTTTCCAGAAGATAGGGCTTGGATTGAAGCAACCCGAGCCAGTTGAATCAGTTGAACTACTTCGCGTATCTGACGATTCGGCGTCAGTCTTGAAAATCGGGTGGACAGAAACGATCCGGCCGGCAACCGCAGCCTAGCCGTAGACGAGCGGATAGGGCCTACTAATAGCGGATGCCTACGGTGAAGGTAAGCAATTTCGTACTGATGCTGCCTGTCGGCGCGAAGTAATAGCGCGACTCTACATAGGCTCGGTACGGTGCTTCACCTACCCTGACAGTGAACCCGATCCCTCCGTTAACTCCTACAGCACCCGCGTTGGAGTGCACCTCCGTTAGATTGGTGATTACCGGACCATCGGCACAGTTGTATCCCCACCAAAGCCAAGACGGACCGCACGTGATGGTTGTTCCTACAGGAATAGGCCTCGAGAGGCTAGTGGTGCGGTAGATCCAGCCCGGACCCCCAATGAAGTAGATGCCGCCTGTTCTGCCTCGCAACTCCAATCGGTAGTTTGCCGTGAAGGCAAACACGTTGCCGTGCCCGCCAACGTTCGGGGACTGTAAGGCGATTTTTATCGGTTGCAGCGCTGCGTCTGACGCATACAGCCAATTCCACATGAATTCGCCGATGAATGCGTTGCGCCGGTCGATGTTATAACCAACGCCGGCACTAACACCCAAACCCAGTCCGGCGTACTGATGCGTCGGATTCAAAGGGGAGCTTATAGGCATGCCCAAGCTTGACGTGATGGACGGGTTATCCTCTCCACCGCTTTCTTGCGCCCAAGAATAACAAGGCAGAGCCACAAGGTAAAACCACAGCAGCACTGCCATACGGTGCTTCACAACGCCTTCTTTCAGCAGGAGGTTGCACGGCCCGTTTCCGGGCAGACACTAGCAAAACTGACAGGGGGAGGAGTGCTGGGAGTGCCTGTGTACGTTCCGGAACTTCCATACGTTCCGGAACTGCCACGTTGCGCTGGCGCAAAAACGACAGGGAACTGCCTGAAGTCCAGAAATCGGTCTCGAGACCTCGTGTCGATACGCTGGGGGGGAGCACCTCGTTTAAGGTGCGACACAGTATGCGCAATAGCATTGACAGAAGTCGAGCGGAGAGGTATAGCTGGCGCAAAGGTGCAAGGTTCGGAGGCTCGATGGGAAACCGGGCGGTGCGGTTTTTTCTGGTTCTGTTCGTATACCTGTGGGCAGAACAAGGCGGTCCTGTTGCGTGGGCACAAATGCGCGCGCAAACACCGATCGTTACAAACGTTGAGCTGGTGCAGATTCCCGTAACCATCTTTGATGATAAAGGTGCCGTTGCCAGTGGCCTCAAGAAGAGCGATTTTCGGCTTTTCGAGGATGGCGCTGAACAGGACATACTCTACTTCGAAAGAGAGCGGGTACCAGTTTCCTTTGTGATTCTTGCGGACTTGAGTTCCAGCATGACGCGGAAGATTCCCTTCGTTCAGGAGGCGGCCCTTTCCCTTCTGGATTCATTGCAGGAACTGGACCAATACGGCGACGAATACTCAATATTGAGCATTGGGACGCGCTCCAAGCTACTGATGCCGTTCACCAACGATGAGGGAGATCTTCAGCGTAGATTACCGATGCTAATGACGGCTACGAATGAGAGTACCTCCCTGTTTGACGGGATTTGGCTGGGAGTGAGCACCGCCAGACGCGACGCGGCAAATCAACATCGCGCGATGATCATCATCACCGACGGGGGCGATAATCACAGCCGTTACAACCTGAGAGAGACCAGGGAGCTTTTGGAAGAGGCTGATGTACCGGTTTTTGCGGTGATGGCAGGGGCATCGTTTGAACTCCCCGAAATTTTTCAGCCCCAGCAGAAGAAGCGAAACCCGTTCCCTTCAGGTGGGTCTAAGACGCAATTTCCTAATCTGCCGGTTTCGGTTCCGGGCCAGGACTACATAGGTCCGGCAGAACGGCGCGGACCTCATAACATGAAGGTTTTAACGGAAGTGACGGGCGGTGGTGTGTTTACCGCGCGGGACGAGGAAGACTTGCCACGCATCGTTCGGACGATCGGTCTGGCGGTTCGATATCGATATGTTCTTACTTACAAGCCGGCCCATTCGGCGAGAGTCACAAAGACGCGGGAAAGTGGTGCGGATTCCCGTCAACACAAAGTTGTAGTTCAACTCTATCCGAAAGAAAAATTTCGAGGATACAGTCTTCCCTATTACAAGCGCGTCTATCACAGTATTCAATGAAGGGCTGTTTCGGCTTGCGTATTGGCCAGGGGACAGCGGGTTTCGAGCGGCGCGGTAGGCGCCGGTTTACGATTCTCCTCCTAGGATGGTGGTCCGACCCAGTCTGGGTCCTTCAGATTCCACCCCCCGCCGAGAGCCTTGTAAAGCTGGACGATCACCGTACGCCGATTCAGCTCCGTAACCGCGAGCGCATTCTCGGCGGGGTATAGCTGGAGCTGGGCATCCAGCACTTCAAAATAGCTTGCTTTGCCCGCCACGTAGCGCTGAAAGGAGACTTTGACGGACTCCTGGTAGGCCTCGACAGCCCGTGCCTGTTCGTCGCGAACGGCTTCGAATTTCTGGCGCGAAATCAAGGCGTCCGATACATCCTGGAAAGCAACTTGAGTGGTTTGCTCGTATTGAAGTTTCGTTTGCTCCCAGAATGCGACGCTTTGGCGCTTCTGCGCTCTGAGGGCCCCGCCCTGATAGAGGGGGCCGGCAACGTCGCCGGCAACGCTCCAGACGGTATCCTTGCCGGAAGATAACGAGCTGAGCGGAGAGCTGGCGCGGCCAAACAGGGAGGTAAGGCCAATTCGCGGGAAGAAGTTAGCGGTGGCCACGCCGACCTGGGCGTTGGCGAATCGCAATTGTTGCTCAGCCGTCAAAATGTCTGGACGGCGCTCAAGCAATGCAGAAGGCAAGCCAACGGGAATATCCGGTGGCACAACTTGCTCGAGAAGTTTGGCCGTGTGTGGTACGGCACCGGGGTTGTTGCCGAGCAGCACGCTAATCTGATTTTCCTTGATCGCAATCTGGCGCTCAAGTTCTGGGATACTTGCAGCCGCCGTAGCCAGGGCCGCAGCGGCGCGGGAGGTGTCCAGTTTGGAAGCAACTCCCCCTTCAAGTCGTTGAGTAAACAGCTTTAGCGTCTCCGTGAAGGAATCTTTTGTCTGCCTGGCGATGTCGAGTTGAAGGTCCAGGTCCAGAAGCTCGAAATAAGCTTGCGCGACGTCGCTTACCAGAGACAGCATCACGCCTCGGCGGGCTTCTTCCGTGGCGAGATACTGGGCACGGGCGGCTTCATTTTCGCGTCGGAGACGTCCCCAGACATCCGCTTCCCACGCAACCGTTGCCACAGCCACAAACGTTCCGCGCTCCTGGCCTCCGTTGGGAACAACACTGCCTGCGAACTCATTCTTCCCATCGCTGCCGCTTACCGAGTAATTGAGAAAAGGGAAGTATTGGGCGCGTGCCTGCGCGGCGATCTGGCGCGATTGTTCAATGCGGGTCACGGCGATTCGCAGGTCGTAATTGTTGGCGAGCGCGGTTTGCACAAGATTCTTTAGCCGGTTGTCTTTGAAAACCTCCCACCAGGGCAGGTCTGCAATGGAAGCTTGTTGAGCCGCCCCTTGCGCGTCACGGTACTCGGTAGGGATGCTTACTTTCGGGCGCTGATAATTGGGGCCGACCGCGCATCCGGACAGCAGAAACAAGGCAGAGCTCACCAAAAACAAAGAAGAAGAGAAACCGCGACACTGCCGGCTGTTTTGGACACACGCGGCCACCAGCCGACCTGAACGTCCTCGATGCTGGCTCGTGCTCTCGTTCGTTGAGTGTGTGTTTGTCATAGCTTCTGGCTCTCTTCACCTGGGTGTGCGGTTAATCGTCGCTAGCGGCGGCAGCCCGCGCCTGCGGCGTGGGGGCCAGGGGAACCTTTACTTCCTGGTGTTTTGCACCCGCAAGCTTTTCGACCAGATAGAACAACGCCGGAATGATGAAAATGGCGATGGCGCTGGCGGCCGCAATTCCTCCGATAACGGCAGTGCCCATAACCTGGCGAGACACGGCGCCGTCATCAGAATGGGGCGCAGGCGCAGTTTGGCGCCCTCTAGCGCAGCGTCCGCAAGGGGCTTGCCTTTTTCGAATTCCAGTTTTGCGAACTCCACGATCAATATGGCGTTCTTGGCCGCGAGCCCGATCAGCATGATGAGACCGATTTGCGCATAAACGTTGTTTTCAAAAGAAAAACTTGTGAATCGGCGAAGGTAAATGGCAAAAAAGGCTCCGAAAACGGCAATGGGCACGCTGATGAGCACGCTGAAAGGCAGAGTCCAGCTCTCATAAAGCGCCGCGAGAATCAGAAAGCAAAACAGTATTGAGAATCCAAAAATCACACCGGGCGACACGCCTTGCTGCGCCTTCTTTTCCTGATAGGACATCCCTAGATAATCAAAACCCATGTCCGGTGGCATGGTCTGGGCAAAGACTTCCTCGAGCGCGGCCATTACCTGGGCGGAACTATAACCTGTAGCAGCGCTGGCATTAATCTGCGCGCAACGGAACAGGTTGTAGCGCATCGTGAATTCCGGGCCTGTGCGGTTTTGGACCGAAGTGACAGCGGAGAGCGGCACCATGCTGCCGGTATTGTTGCGGACATAAAACTGGCCGAGGTTCTCTGCTCTGGTTCGATAATCGCCTTCCGCTTGTATGTAAACCTGCCACTGGCGGCCGAAACGGTTGAAATAATTGATGAACGCCCCGCCCATAAAAGCTTGAAGGGTTTTGTAAACGTCGCCGAGGTTAACCCCTTGGGCCAAGACTTTGTCCCTTGCGACGTTGACATACACCTGGGGAACCGCGGGCAACATCGTCGTAAAGGCCGACGCTAGTTCTGGACGTTTGCGGACTGCCTGCAGGAACGTATTCAAATTGCTGGCGAGGAACTGAACGTCGTGGCCGGCCCGATCCTCCAAGATGAATGTGACGCCGCCAGAAGTGCCGACGCCAGGGATAGCGGGAGGCGAGAAGGCGATGGAAACGCCGGCTGGCAGTTGACGCAGTTCTGTGTTCACGTGGTTTCTAATCGCTTCGTACTGCTCTTCCTTGGCTTTACGATCGCCCCATTGCTTCAACGTGACCCAAAAGAAGGAGCTAAAGGTGTTTTGCGCGCCGCTGATCATGTTGAAGCCGACAACGCTTGTCACGTGATCGACTCCGGCCGTTTTCATCAAAATGTCTTCCACATTTCTGGCCGTCTGGCTGGTGCGCTGGAGCGAAGAAGCATCGGGCAGTTGCAGGGCCACAAAGACGTAGCCCTGGTCCTCGTCGGGCAGGAAACTTGTAGGCAGCTTCATCCCAAACCAACCAGCCAGGACTGCGAATCCCAGAAGAATGATTAGGCTGAAGGCCATCTTATGAAGCAAAACCTTGCACCAGCTTACGTAGCCATCGGTGGCCCGAGCGAAAACCCGGTTGAACCAGGCAAAGAATTTTCCGAGCGGGCCCCGCGCCTCCT
>WNGJ01004385.1_pt1 | contig 14678 bp, 8 predicted proteins | sample 5400611 | NCBI WGS metagenome assembly WNGJ01 (sample SAMN13153375, study PRJNA577476) | soil metagenome | isolation source: 40 cm soil or saprolite under Garry oak tree replicate 1 | place: USA:California | collected 2016-06-15
ATGCTGGTGCTCTCCGCAGTAGGACTCATCGTGGGATCCGAGGTCAGCGAGCGGCAGCGCCTGGCAATGGATCTGAATGAACAAACCAGCTATTTAGACTCGTTGGTACAAAATAGCCCGCTAGGGATCGTCGTTCTGGACCGGAAAGGCTCGGTGGAGCTGGCGAATTCCGCTTTCGAGAGACTCTTTCAGTACGACCGGCAGGAGTTAACCTCGATTGATATTGCGCATATGGGGATACCTGACGATGAAGCTACGGACTCCGCGCAACTGATTCCGCAGATCTTCGCCGGAAACGCCTTGCACAGGACGGTGCGAAGACGGCGCAAAGACGGACAAATTCTTGACCTGGCACTGCATGGAGTTCCGCTGACGGTAAACGGTGAGATACGGGGAGCATACTTAATCTACGAGGATGTTTCGGAACAGATCAGGGCCGGCGAAGCACAGCGGCGACATGCGGAGTTGTTGGACCGCCTGGTGAAGGAGTTGGAACTCCGCACAAAACAGATGACCTCGCTGAATGAAATGGGGTCTCTGCTCGTGTGTAGCGGAACGGTTAAGGAAGCCTGTGCTGTGGTTGCTGACTCTCTGCAGAGACTCTTCCCTGACGCTCCTTCCGGGGCGCTCTATTTATTCAGGTCGTCCCGAGACCTCATCGAGGCAGCAGTTCGGTGGGGGAAAAAAGACGTATTAGCGCCGACATTTCCTCCCGACGCATGTTGGTCTCTCCGCCGTGGCCAGCCTCACTGGACTGGGCATCCTGGAAGTGGCATCGCTTGCCAACATTTGACCCAGAGTTCAACCTCCGAGTGTCTATGCGTGCCGATGGTCGCGCAGGGGAACACGGTTGGCGTGTTGCATCTCGAATTCGAGAGTGCCGCGGAGCTTCAACGCGATTCGGGCAGGGAGAGTTTTCGTGAGTCTCGTCAGCAACTGGCCGTCAGCGCGGCCTCGCAGATCGCCCTTTCGCTGGCCAGCCTGCAGCTGCGAGAGACCCTTCGTGAACAGGCGGTGCGTGATCCATTGACCCTGCTGTTCAACCGGCGATTCCTGGAAGAATCGCTCGAAAGAGAGATACAATTAGCTGCCCGCAAGAAGCAATCCATCGCCGTTCTTTTCCTCGACCTCGACCATTTCAAGCGATTCAATGATACTTTCGGTCATGATGCAGGAGACATGGTGCTTCAGTCCCTTGCCGATCTGTTTCGCAATTTTTTTCGCGCCACCGATATATGCTGCCGCTATGGCGGCGAGGAATTCGCCGTCATCCTGCCTGAGTCATCTTCCCACAATGCGGCTATCCGTGCGGACGCGTTGCGCTCGGAAGTAAAGCGCCTTCAGCTTCATTACAGGAAGCAGACCATTGGGCAGCTCACTCTCTCGGTAGGTGTGGCTGCATATCCGGAGCATGGCTCAACCTCCGTCGAGTTGCTCAAAATCGCGGACCAATGCCTCTATGAATCCAAATCGCGCGGGCGTGATGTGGTGACCGTGGCTTCTCCGCAAAACGCGCGACTGCCTGTCGATCCCGTCATTGAACGTCGATAGCGCTCTTTTAACACCAGATCTAGCTGATTGCATGCGGTGTGCAGAGGCTAGATACCCTGGACTTCTTCATACACGACTGAGGCGCCAACACAATCATCCAAGGAAAGTGTCGGAATTAGCGCAGTACTCGCACTGCCGAATAGCAGAACCGAAAAGATCGAGCATGGTGTCAAAGTGGTGGCACATCGGACTGTCGCCTGCGATTGCTCCGAAGCATCGAGCGTGTGTGGCGATCGAAGACAGCTAGTGGTTCCATAAATCATGACTTGATATGACTCAAGCGATTCAGGATCGGAGAAGCTATCCCCCTGACCCGGGGAACCGACGGTCGCCACTGACGGGCGGAGTCGATTGAGATGTCGTCACACCTCTCGAATTAGCCTGGGCAGAACTCGGGGACAGTTGGAACCGTTTGGTCGGGACTATAATGGCGCGCGGATGGCCTTCACCTCTGGCAAGAAACTCGGGCCGTATGAAATCGTCTCCGCGCTGGGCGCTGGCCGGATGGGCGAGGTGTATCGGGCTCACGACACGCGGCTCGGCAGCACGGTCGTCCGCTGCCGCGTGACCAGTTTTGACGTTGCCACGGACATGGTCCGGCCCATGAGATTCACCAAAATCGAAGGCAGTACCGCTCCGCGCTGACACACCAACACCATTCTCCCGACGCGAACGCTGCCGTCCAAGTCTTGGACGGCGGGATGAACCAGACCAGGCCCAGGCCGAGTACGCGAAGCTGCAGTGGAAGTCCGTGTTCCTTGTTTGCTTTATCGGTGAAGCAGCAGTTTTGTTAGGCTCTAAGGGAGGAGGCACGCTTACTCATCTGATCGGTAGGTGGCGAGTGGCAACTCTTTCAGTCCGACAATGTCCGGTTTGCCCACATCCGGGCACAATCGGCAAAGTGCCCGGAATGACCACATCTCCGGTCAGCCGACTCTACGGCAATCCTCCGCTGGCATCGGTTCACCAGCCCCGGATACCAAATGGGCGCGGTGGCCGCGCAACTCGGCCACAATCGCGTGCCCGGGGACGCCAAGAGTCTCGCACTCATCCTGATCGAGATTGACCTGAAGATCGCGAATCAATAGACCGGCACGAGATGCCGGGCTGAGTGCTCCGGACGCGACCTCGAGAAAGAGGGAGGCGGGGCCATCGACTTGTCACCAGGCGCGGTGGCGGGGTCCCGGGCTTCTTGATGCTTGCATCTGAACCGTAAACATCAGCCTTTAGCTCACATGCGCCTGTGGTTTTGTAGATGTAGGTCTGCGGGATAGTGGGCGGCTCACCATAGAGATGCCGTGTAGCAAGGATTGATGCTCCTACCGCTGCTGAACCCTTCAAAAACTCACGCTTGTCCATGGATCACCGTGTCTAACACCTTAATTATTGCTTAGCTCAACTACGTTGCTGTTCTCGGTGGGGCGGCCTCTTCAAAAGGGCAAGAATTATCGCGATGATTGAAAGCTTTCAAATGATATTCGATTCTGGAGCGTTGTCAATCCTAGATCTCCGAATCATGTTCGTGGCGCGGTTCCGCCCACGCCGCCATGTCAGCCCGGCCTGTGGATGACGATCCACAAGGCAGGCTCCCACGCGCTTTTCCTCCTTATCCTTGATGTGATAGCTGGACGATGATGTCCTCCGTTTCCTCGTAAGCCGTGGCATTGGCCAATACTTTTCTCGCAAGGGTACCCGGAGAAGCCGGCATTCGGGAAAGGGCGTGGACATCAGGCTTGAAACGTTTTATATTGGATCGTCGAAAATCAAGCTTGGCTCAGGAGCGCATTCATGAAATGGGCATTTGGGCGGTTTTGTGCAGCAGTCTTGCTCGTTGTGACCACCCCTGCATCGGCTCAGGATACGCATTACCGGCCCGAGCGTCAGCAGATTCCAACCCCCAGCTGTCTGGTCATGCGAGGAGCATGGGAGGGCGGATCGAAACCTTGCTCGGAGAAGGAGCATACAGAGTGGCTTGCCGATATTCGCCATTGGCGCAAAGAACGCCTGATTCGCACTGGGTACAACGCTTCTCGCTACGAGATCCCAGCGCTCCAGTGGATTCAATCCAGCTTCATGCAGCCGCAAATGATGGTGGAAGAGCGCTACTTCTATGATCCGGTCGCCCATCGCTACACCGTCGACCGATACCTTGATGATCTCGAAAAACGCTACGGCGGAATCGACGCGGTACTGATCTGGCCGACTTACCCAAATATGGGAATCGACAACCGCAACCAGCACGATATGATTCGCAGCATGCCTGGTGGCCTCGCCGGCGTGCGCCGGATGATTGCCGATTTTCACAAGCGCAGCGTCCGGGTTTTGTTTCCCATGATGATGTGGGACCAGGGTACGCGCGATCCTGGCCTGCCCTGGCCGCAAGCCATCGCAGAACTGATGGCCGAGATCGGCGCCGACGGCATCAACGGCGACACCCAAGACGGCGTGCCAATGGCGTTTTCCCTGGCAGCGGACAAGACCGGCCACACTCTCGCATTTGAACCTGAAGGTGGTCCGTCTGACGAAGCTTTGGCCTGGAACGTCATGACTTGGGGTCAGTACGAGTTTCCGTTTGTTCCCATGGTGGACAAGTACAAGTGGCTCGAGACCCGTCACATGGTGAACATTTCCCACCGGTGGAATCGTGACAAAACACACGACTTGCAGTTCGCTTTCTTCAATGGCGTAGGTTGGGAAAGCTGGGAAAATATCTGGGGAATCTGGAATGGAATCACCCCTCGAGATGCCGAAGCCACTCGCCGCGTTGCCACCATCGAACGAGCGGTAAGCCCGTTTCTGGTAAGCCCGGACTGGGAACCCCTGGCCCCGATGTTGCCTTATGGTGTGTATGCCAGCCGTTGGCCGTTGGGGCAGCAAGAAGTGTGGACGATTGTGAATCGTAACGAGTACGACGTATCCGGCCCGGAAGTTGAGCTTCCGGCCGTCAGCGGCCTCCGTTACTTCGACCTCTATCACGGTACCGAGCTCACCCCCACCCGCTCCAGGTCAGGTCAGGTTGTGCTGAGCTTCCCCGTGGAAGCCAAGGGCTATGGCGCCTTGCTGCTTACCCCATCGGCTTCAGCTTCGGCTATTCAGAGACTCATGGAGAAGATGGCAGCGATGACCGCGACGCCGCTAGCGAGTTACTCCCACCAATGGGACATGTTGCCCCAACAGATTACGCCTATCACGAGTACCAAGCCCGCCTCCGCAGAACCACCGGGGATGATGAGAATTCCGGAGGGGGATTTCGATTTCCGGGTGCAAGGTATTGAAATTGAAGGTCTCAATGATAACGGCGTGGATGTGCAATATCCATGGGAGGACTCGTCGCGGCGCTTTCACAACCATCTCCTGCACGTTCAATCCTTCTACATCGATAAATTTCCTGTGACCAACGCCGAATTCAAGAAGTTTCTCGACGCGACCGGCTATCATCCACCAGATGACTTGAATTTCTTGCGGGACTGGAAGGATGGCCGCTATCCAGCAAGCTGGGACAATCGTCCCGTGACCTGGGTTTCCATCGAAGATGCCCGTGCCTATGCCGCTTGGGCGGGGAAGCGCTTGCCCCATGAATGGGAGTGGCAGTACGCAGCACAAGGCACAGATGGACGTCTTTATCCGTGGGGCAATGACTGGGATGCTTCGGCAGTTCCGGCTCCCGACAAATCACGAACCATGCGCGGTCCCGACCCTGTAGACGCGCACCCCAAAGGCGCGAGTCCCTTTGGGGTGATGGATCTGGTGGGGAATGTCTGGCAGTGGACCGAGGAAGTTACCGACGATCACACACGCGCTGGAATTCTCCGTGGAGGCAGCTATTACCAGCCCCAAGGCTCGATCTGGTATTTTCCCCAAGCGTACAAGCTGACGGATCACGGGAAATTGTTGATGACTTCCCCTAGTATGGATCGGTCCGGAGCATTGGGCTTTCGGTTGGCGCAGGATGCACAGTAGGGAGTAGGAGATCTCAGGTAATCGATGGACCACGCCCCAGCCACGAGAGGCGTGTCTTGCGCGCCTCTCGTAGCTCTTATCTATCTTATACTTGAAGGCGACTGAAAATGAACGGCCAGGTCACAATGCGGCAGATTGCGGAGCACGCCCAGGTCTCCATCGGCACTGTGTCTCATGTCGTGAACGGCACGGCGCGCGTCCGGCAGAAGCTTCGCCTCCGAGTCCTGGAAGCCATTCGGAGCCTTGGCTTTCAGCCCAGCGCCCTGGCGCAGGGCCTCCGTTTGAATCGTACCAAGATGTTGGGGATGATCATCCCTGACGTAACCAACCCATTCTTTCCCGGAGTGGTACGGGGCGCGGAAGACATCGCCTTCAGGAACTCTTATCGCCTTGTCCTCTGTAACACCGACAATGATCCCGCCAAGGAGGCTTTGTATGTTGCGGAGCTGAAGTCTTTCCGGGCTGCGGGTCTCCTGATCATTCCAGCCGCAGGCAATGACCTCACATCGGAACTTTCGATTGGCACGCCGGCTACTCAGCCGGTTGTCTGTATCGATCGATGCCCGGAGGGTTGGACTGGCGATGCGGTGGTTGTGGCCAATGAGCGAGGCGCCTATCTGGCAACGAAGTACTTGATTCGATCTGGCCATCGCCACCTCGCCGTTATCACCGGACCCGCCCTGTTAGCCAATGCGACGGAACGATTAAACGGGTTCAAGAAAGCCTTACGCGAAGCACGTCTGCCGATTGCTCCCGAGTTCGTTCAGGAAGCGGCGTTTGATACACCGAGTGGTTCTCAGGCGGCCAAGCGGCTGCTGCGCATGTTACCGCGGCCAACGGCGATTTTCGCCTGCAACGACCTGATGGCACTGGGCGTTCTTCATGCCCTTCATGAAGCAGGTCTGCGGTGCCCGGAGGATGTTTCGCTGGTAGGCTTTGACAATCTGGAATTCTGCGAATACACGAACCCAGCGCTTACTTCGGTATACCAGCCCGGCTACCAAATGGGAACAGCGGCAGCGGGTCTGCTGGTGGAGCGGATCAAGGGGCTGGATGATGCCCCAAAACGCATTGCCCTGGAAACGGAACTCAAGATAAGGAATTCTGTAATGTCGATCGCCAACGTCGAACAAGTCACCGCCAGTAAGATTCGCAGACGCCGGAAGGCAATTCCAAAGGCTGTTCTGGTCGAGTAGGTGTTAGTCTCCCGGGACCACGGGCCGGGCAGAATAATCCGGTCACTCCAATTTTGGTTCGGATTCAGGGGAGAAGGTCGAGGATAAGCCACCCATATCGAGCGCCATTTCTATGTCCGAAGGCGTCATACTGCCCGGTGCAAATGGACATTCTAATTTCAACGCTGCTTTCAGAACCTTGGGGTTCAATCCTGGCGCGACAGCGAATTGTGCGCCACCGTCAACGGCTTTTCTTAGATTGTCAACTGTAAGAGTTGGTGCCGGCGCAAATCAGTAAATCGGGCCGCTCTTTTGACAGGATCGATATCACACGGGCAGCTGCTTCTGTGCGAAATGTAATCTGCGCAAGGGGCAATCCGCCTTCGATCAAGGCATCTGCCAGCGGTAATGCATCATTCGCATTCTCAATAGCGATTACCGGATTGACTCTGGCATGTCTGATCTTCTCCTAGATCATTTTGTCAGTTGCCCAATTCCGATAATAGATTATCAACGGCCGCTTCCATTGCCCGATCCACACTCTCAGTGGTAAATCCACCGATATGCGATGTGGCGATAACATTTTCATGCTGAAGCAGTTCGAGGTCTTCAGGCGGTTCAGTCCGAAAAGCGTCTGTAGCTAGCCCGGCGATATGGCCACGTTCAAGGGCTTCCAGGACCTCATCTTCCTTTAACAAACTCCCTCTGGCCGTATTGATGATATAAATTCCTTTTTTCATCACTCCAATCGTATCGGCACAAACAAGCGCCTTGCCGTCAGATAAAGGAGGGCAATGCAAACTCAAAATATCCGATTTTGATAGCACCTCCTCAAATGAAGCATATTGACAAAGTAAAGAGGGAGTAACAAAGCCGGTTTGCACAGGGTCATGAGCTAAGACGCGCATATTAAACCCCAAGGCCAGACAAGCGACTTCTTGGCCGATACGGCCGCAACCGATCAGGCCCAACGTTCGGCCTTTTAACTCGATACCATTCTTTCGCTTCCACTCTCCCTTTTTTAATCGGGCGTCGCTATAGGGAATGGCCCTGGTTATAGAAAGAATCAGGGCCATGGTAAGCTCAGCCACGCCACGCGCGTTAGCGCCTTCCGCCGTGCATACCTTGATGTTCAACCTCCTTGCTGCGTCCAAGTCAATATTGTCAATGCCAGTTCCATTACGGCTGATTACGCGCAGAGATTGGGCCGACTCCAGAACTTTCGCGGTTACTGGTTCTACGCCAGCCAGAAAACCGACACAGTCCGGTAACAACTGCATAAGTTCATCTTCCGTAGGGAATCTCCCCGCGGGCGAGGAAACAACCATATAACCAGCCTGCTCAAGCTTTGACAATGATGGATGGCCGTCCCTTGTCACCGATCTCGGAGTAACAAGTACCTTCGTCGTTTATACCTCCATGAGATAATCCACGTCCATACTTACTACTCTATTACTATCTCATTCTTCCTCTTAACTATTCTCTTGGGGAATCCCTTTGTAGCAATATCTCCGTAATTATGGCCGGCATTTCCCGGATAAACGCAAAACGACACAAGCGGCTCAGCCCCAACGTTGATGGATCGATGTGCCCAGTAAGGCGGCACATAAACCATGCGTCCCCGTATCATGGTCTCCGCCGACCATCTGCCATCGGGCGTTTTCATGGCCATGTATCCTTGCCCTTGTAAACAGAGATAAATCTCAGCCGTTTCTGGAATTGTATGATAATGCCCCTTCGTCATGAAAAACTCGCTACCCACCTGGCCGGGCTGCAGCTTACTAATACAGTACATTAAATGGCCGTATTCTTCCGGAACCGGAACTTCAAACACTTCGTAATGAAGCGGATCATTTTGATCCTTGATTATCGTTTCCAACCCCTCTTCATCTTTGTAATACCCGCGCATGTCTGAGGTCTTGCGAATCAGATGGGAGCGCGGATTCTCCATCTGTCCCGTTACGAGATCAATATTCACACTGAAGGGGTCGATAACCCTTGTATTGTTTGCCATGACGGCAACCTCCTTTTTCACTCTTTGTAAGATCTGACGCTTGCCGCGATTCGCGACAGCTCGTCGAATACCGGCCCGGCTGTGGGGATGTGAATATGAAACACCTCAGCAATCACCCGCGTCCACCCATGAAGGAAATAAATCCACCCGTCTTCGACCTTGAGGTTTCGTGCTTTTTCCTGCGCGCCCGCGCCTGATCTAAAAAGACCAGATCGCCGCGATAGTTGAAGTCCCATGCGATACCGTTTTCAAGGAATTGTGCAGCGTCGGTAAGGGGGGACCCTGGAGCATCTTTTCCAAGCCCCGTCGCATTAATCACCAGCGACCCGGGTTTCAACTCACCACAAATATGCTCACTCACTTTCGGATTGGGAGCGTGATGGTATTCAACAGGGACCTTGGTTCCCAGCTTCTTGTGTATACCCTTCATTTGTTCGAGACGCGCAGTACTTCTGTTCGTCACAATAATTCGCGAAGGGAGATTATTACCGTGTTCTGCCAGGAATGCGCCTCGTTCGCCCAGTTTGAGCAGGACATTACGCGGCCCACGCTCCAGGAGTGCCTCGGAGACGTGTACCTCCGATCGTTTCGCGATCAGGGACGCGCCGGATATGCTGCTGCCTAGAAGTAAGCCTTCGCTGCCATTGAATAATCCTGCCTTCGCAACCGCGTAAGGTACTGCCTATCTAGAACACGAGCTTGGCTCCGAGTTGAATAATCCGCCCTTCGCGGCCGCCGGTGACTTGGCCGAACTGATCGCCCGACACAGTGTCGTTGAGCACTGTATCCACGCTGGTCCACTGGGTATGATTAAAGGCATTGAACATATCGGCGCGAATCTCGGCGTGAAGGCGCTCGGTAAAGTTGAGCGTTTTACCGAAGGAGATATCCCAATTGTTCTGGCCAGGCCCGCGAACGATGCCCGGGCTCGCAGTGCCTCGAACTCCCAATGGTGGCTCGGCGAATGCGTTCACGTCGAAGTACTCTGCAAAGCTGCGCTTTGAATGGGCGAAATTAGGATTCCGCAACATATTCACCGTCCCTGAGCCGCAGCCCAAGAAGAATGGGCAAAATGGGCCAGCATTATCCTGCGCCGTATTATTTTGATCCGTAACAGGCAGAGCATCTCCCGATTCCAACGTTGCGACTGCCGAGATGTGCCAGTCACCGAGAGCAGGTCGCAAGTAGGCCGGTAAATGCTGCGAATACTTGGGCTCATAGTTGGTCTCGAACAAGAAGCGATGCCGGTGCGACAGGTTTGCTTCGCCGCGGGAACGGATGACGCTCTGCGGATAGCGGTATCCTAAGCCGGTTTGCTGTCCGGTTTGGCCTGTATCTGAGATGGTCTTTGCGAAGGTGTAGTGAGTCAGAATCTGCAACCCGCTGGTCATTCGGCGTTCGAATTTTACAATGCCTGCATTGTAGTTGCTGTTCAGGCCAGGCCTCTCCACGTAAATGTCCCCAAACCTGCCGGAATTGATTGGTCTAGCTGCGTTAAAGGTGTTAAAGTCGGGCCATCCCGTGCGATAGGCCGGAACGTTCGCGTCATACAAGTACCCGCCATTTCTCCCTAACGCCCCGATGTAAGAAAGGGTAACCACAGAATTCCGGGCAACCTCCTGCTGGATATCCAGCAAGTAGCGGTGGAAGTAGGGCGTGGCAACTGATTTTTTGTCGAGGATGTAGATGTTCGTCATTTGCCCGTCTCCAAAATAGCCCTGCCCCTTACCGGTGGAGACGGGATAAGTTCCCAGAGCGACCTGCGGCGATGCCTGAAAGATTTGAGATAGGCTCGTAACCGGGTCCTGGTCGTTCGCGCCAAGCGAGGTGGGCGTGATTTCATCGCCCACTGAAGCACCGGGCGTCGCGCCCCCGACGGCTTGGGGGTTTAAGTAATTCGATATCTGGCTAGCGCCGGCGTCGTAGTAAAGGCCATATCCCGCGCGGACGACAAGCTTCGGGCGAAGCTGCATCGCCAGGCTGAGTCTTGGAGCGAGGTCGGTCTTTGGAGCAGGGAGAAAGTGCTGCGGAATGCCCGGGGCGATTCCGGGTATGGCAGCGGTATCCGTGGCCGGCTGGTAGATCCCACAGCAGATCTTGTTTGTGCTGTAGACAGGAATAGGCAGCTCGTAGCGGAGGCCGAAAGAGACCGTCAGCCGCTTAGTGAACTGCACCTTGTCATTGAAGTAGGACCCGTAGTAAGGGAACGTCCAGTTCGGTTCTGGTGAGAACGGTGGCGCCCCGGTGTAGTTGAAGCGCTGATGGATCACCTTGGGTTTGCCCAACAAGACGTCAGCGAAACCGTCACCACCGACTTGGCCTACATCGGAACCCGACGCCGTGAACACGTCGCGGCCGTTGCCGCAGTAGATCCCCGTGCATCCAAAGTCTACGTAGCGAACTTGGTCGAAATCCAGTTCCCATTTACGGATGTAGTTAAGTCCGAATGTCATGCTGTGACGCCCGTGAATCCAACTTACATTATCCGAGAATTGCACGGAGTCATTTTCTGCGCGAAAGTATTCATTGAAACCTGGCGTCTCATAGCCGCTGATGTTCAGCGCGAGAATGCCCGTGTTGCCGCCGGGAGCGGTGCCGGTATTAACGAAGATCTTGTTAAAGGGGTTTGCAGAGCTGTTGAGAAATGCAATTTCCCCCGGAGTTGCCGTGGTCAGAGCAGCACTCCCAGTTGCAAAGATGAACTCGTTGGTTAAATGCGGGCTGAAGACATGCGCTTCATCGACGGTGATGAGGTAGGACTTGTCGGCTATGTCCCCTATGAATTCCGGGAAGACGCCGCCGCTGTTGTTGGCGGCTCCGTGGTATTGGGACCAAGTGACAAACACATTGTCCTTCGATGTGATGCGGTAATCAAAGCGGCTATCCCAGTGATAGCTGGTCGCCGCCTGCGTCGATTGGAACTGGTAATTCTGGCCGCCGTTCGCGAGGCTCTTCGCCACGTTTGCATGGGGAAAGATCGCCGTGATGTTCGCGGACGCCGGATCGATGGCCGGGGACCCGTCTGGTTGAGTGATCTTGGTCAAGTCATTGAAGGGGATGGGCTGGCGCGAAAACCCGCCGGATACATTGGTATTAGTGTACGGGTTGTAGAGCTGCGCAGTCGGGTCGGAACAGATTCCGTTACTATCGAACGAGGCGGGCGCCGCGCAGAGTTCCCCAAAGTTCCCCATCCGCTCCGCGTCGCTAGGAACGATTGCATAGTTGTTCCCACCGGCCAGCGATTGCGGGAAGCGCTCGTAGTTGGCGAAGAAAAACGCTCGGTCTTTCAGGTTGAGAAGTTTAGGGATGTAGACCGGGCCTCCCACGCCGCCGCCGAACATGTTCCGGCGGTATGCCGACTTTGTCGCCGTCCCTGGAAGTGCCCTTACCTTGTCGAATGGATTCAGCGCATTAAATGCGTCGTTTTCAATGAAATCGAAGGCTTCGCCATGGAAGGTGTTGCTCCCCGCTTTGGTGGTTACATTGAAGTTCGTAAAATCACGGCCATATTCGGCGGAGAAATCGGCGACTCCGATCTTCATCTCACCGATGGCTTCAGCAGACGGTTGGTAGCTGATGCCACTTTCATAGTTCTCGTTCGCGTTCACGCCGTTCACATAGAATCCATTGTCACGGGAACCATCAGTCATGCCACCTGCCGCGTACTGCACACCGCCCGATTCGAACGTCGCTCCGACTTCATATGTGCCGCCCACATTGATGTTCGTGCGAGGTGACGTGCTGACTCCGGGCGCCAAATTAGCCAGCGACGTAAAGTTGCGGCCGTTAAGCGGCAAACTCGCAATTTGTTCCTGGTCAATGGCTTGATCGAGAGATGCACGATCAGTTTCGAGCAGCGGCGCAGCGGCAGTCACCGTCACGCTCTCCGAAACCGCGCCCACCTGGAGCTGGATGTCATATCGGACAGACGATTGGGACGACACCTGCAGGGAATCCGAGACTGACTTCTTGAATCCCGCAAGTTCGACTGAGACTTGGTAGCTTCCAATCAGGAGTTGGGAAAACTCGTAGCGCCCGCTCGAATTTGTGAGGACGGATGAGGTTTGATTTCGCTGCAAGTCGAGCAGCTTCACCGAGGTGTTGGGCACGACTGCGCCGGATGCCTCGGTTACCAGACCGCTGATGTTGCCGCGTTGAGAGAATTGAGCAGAGGAGGCCAGAGTCAGGACGAACAGAGTCGATAGCAGAATCATGAACCGCGACAAGGGGTTCGCATAGTCATCCGGAACGGTGCGCAGGGACTTAAAGAGCCATGGCACGGGTAATTTTGAAACGTTTCATAATAGGCAGCGAAATGTATAGAAACCTTGTGAGCCTTGTCAAGCAAAATCTCGATCCTTCAATTTTAAAACTTGCTGCGCTTTCCGCCGCTGCGGACCTCGTACCAAGCAAAGTCGCAGCCCTCCGGACTTTCAACCCGAGTTTACCTCCCCAAGAGTTATCGCCTCGATGGAGTGCAAAACGGCCTTCGTCGCCGTGGGGCAATCCAAGACATAATTTTTGGCGCTCCCATCCCAAAGTCGTGAGTATGGGACCCTAGCTGAGGGCCCAAACTCCATCAAAAAGAATTAAATGCTTTCTATGGCAAGACCGAACACAGGTGCGACCTCAGTGATCTCTTGCAGTCGGTGGCCAGGCATCAAGAGATAATGATGCGACAAAAGCTTGCTCAACAAACTGTAGCCGCTCCTCACTCGGATCACGCCACCATTGTTGCAGTCAGAGCCCGGATACTGAACGTACCGCTCCAGCGTTCCCTCAAACGCGGTGATTCGATCCAGCTTCGGACTTAGCTTTGCCAAAGTCACCTTGCCGACCGGCAATCGCGCGTCGATTGCCGTAGCATTGTCATTCACGATGCGCAGGACTTTGGGCTTGAGTGTCCACTCCGTTGAAAATGATTTTGGAAGTACCCCAAGGAAACCACAGTGGCCCACCAAGACACAGTCTTCCGGGCTTTCGACGTCAGGAAAATTTTCAATTCTCTCATGCTTAAGGGCAGCTTGACCCATAAGAAAAGGGTAGAGGTTGGTCATCATAATCGGAGTATTTAAACTCTTGTTGAGAATGTATTGGGTCAGCATCGACATCGTATCGGCTTCGCATCCCCACATCATCCCTTGTTCCTCATAGAGGAGGTTCCACGCCAGGCACGGAGTGGTGTCGGAAAAATGGGACTCGTTCAGACAGTTTATTCCCGTGGCGATGACATCGCCCTCGTCTTGAATCACGTCCTTCAGAGCAAGGTAAAGCTTGAGGGCGCTATTCAATGCCCGGGGCGAGACATTGAGGGTGTGGGGCGCCCAACGGCTTCCGGCTTTTTCCGCTTCGCTGTCGGGAATCTGTTTAGCCCACTCTCCAAGCTCCTTAAAACTCCTCTTTACAACTGCTACTCCGAACTTCTCGTGCATGTCATCGCTGCATTCCTTCTCCCACCAATAGAATCGCTTGAAGATACTGGCCTGCTGACCATCTCCGGGGTTATCTTGAAAAACCAGAAGCTTGCCCTTCCGGAGCTGTTTTTTCACACGTAGAGCACGACACAGGTTGAGGGCACTCGCGAAACTGCACGGAGTCAGCACCTTCACGCCGAAAGAAGCCAGATAACCCACGAGTTCCCAGTCCCACATGGAAACGGTGCCAAACTCAGAAGTGAGGGCGATCAAGGGCAAGTTGATTCGCTTGATCGCATCGACCTGCCGATAGGCATCACCAGAAAGCTGGGGAAAGACCACCGCATCGGCCCCTGTCATTGACGCATCGACCCGCAATGGACTGGCGACCTGGACCTCGGCTCCGAGCAGAGCCTTCAGGGTCTCGACCTGGTTCTGAAACTCGACGTCGGGCGCAGTCTGGAAATAGCACGGAATCAAGACTGGAGTTGAACTCATGTTCTTTTCTTCTCGTCGTAATGCTATCATAATAGCATGATGATCAGGTCTGGAGATGCAGGTTCT
>WNGJ01009467.1_pt1 | contig 14676 bp, 12 predicted proteins | sample 5400611 | NCBI WGS metagenome assembly WNGJ01 (sample SAMN13153375, study PRJNA577476) | soil metagenome | isolation source: 40 cm soil or saprolite under Garry oak tree replicate 1 | place: USA:California | collected 2016-06-15
TTCGCCACCGCGGAAACTTCCTGCTGCGCTTGCTCGAGAGTGACGCCGGGTTTCAGACGGCCGTAAGCTTCGATCCAACGCTCACCGCGATCTTCGAGTTTGTAACCGCCGGCCTCGAAGGTGTTTTCCATGGAGGCCGGTACCCAAAACTTCATGGCCCAGCCGACGAATGTTCCGTAAAAGCCTTCGGGAGCCACGCCGACAATGGTGTGAAGCACGCCGTCCATGCGCTGCGTCTTGCCGATGATTTGCGGGTCGCCTCCGAAGCGCTCCTTCCATAGCTGGTAACTAATGACCGTCACGGGATGGGCGCTGCGGCCCACATCCTCATTAGGCTCAAACGCGCGCCCGAGAATCGGATGAACCCCCAGCGCCGGGAAATAATTCGACGAGACGATACTTCCGGTAACGACCTGGGCCCGGTCGCCAATGCTGAGCGTAGTGCCCATAATCTTGCTTACAAAGAACGCGTCAAACAGTTTGCTGTTCCTTTGAAGATCGAGGAAATCGGGCCAGGAAAGTGCGGTACGGTCGCCCTGAGCCGTTCCCGTCAGAGCCAGCAACCTCTCTTGCTGCGCGACCGCCGGGTAGGGGCGAAACAGAAGTCCTTCCATCCAACTGAAAACGGCGGCGTTGGCGCCGATACCCAAAGTCAAGCAAAAAATCGCCACCAGGGCAAAGCCGGGACTGCGGCGCAGCATTCGCAAGGCGAAGCGAAAATCCTGAAGCAGAGTTTCCAGAAGCGGGAGCCCGCGCGCTTCGCGGTGGGTTTCTCTGACTTGCTGTGGCCCCCCGAAACGCACGAGGGCCTGGCGGCGGGCTTCTGCGGGAGGAAGACCGCGCTCAAGATTCTCTTCGATGGCGAGTTCGAGGTGAGCGAACATCTCCGCATCAAGATCGCGATCTTGTTCGACGCGGCGAAAAAAAGAGCGCAAGCGATGGAATGATTGGCGAAGGCGGTCCGTCATTTGTCGTTGCTCCCTTCTTGCCGTTCCGGAATCCTTACGTCCATAGTCCTAGTCACTCGTAACGCAGGGCAACCACCGGGTCGACACGAGAGGCCCGCCGTGCGGGGATGTAGCAGGCCAGCAAGGCCACGCATGACAAGAACAGAGCGACTGCCGTAAACGTTAAAGGATCGGTCGCCGCAACTGCGTAAAGCATGCTTGCCATTAATTGCGTGAGGACAAGTGCGGCGATGACCCCGATTCCGATTCCAACCAACGCCATGCGGGCGCCGTCGCCGAGCACCAGGCGCAGCACGTCGGCTCTCTCTGCACCCAGCGCCATGCGCACACCGATCTCTTGCCGGCGCTGCCCAGCCAGGTAGGACAGCACTCCATAGATGCCAACACTGGCCAACAGCAGCCCTAGCCCCGCAAAAACGCACAAGAGAACGAAAGCAAAACGCTGGCTGCGAATGGACCGAGCCACGATTTCCTCTTCCGATTGATTTCCTGCAACGATCGTCTGTCCGTTGTGTGCGAGCAGTGCGGTGCGGATGGTTTGATAGAACGCTTCTGGGCTGAGTGAGGATTGGAATCGCACAAAAGCCGTTACGCCCTGAGCGGCGTTCCTTATAAACAGGTCAGAAGCTTGCATCAAGGATCGGTACAACTGCGCTTGCAAAGGCTTTGTGGCATCGTCGGCCAAACCAAATTGATTCACGTGGCCAACGACTCCCACAACCGTGAAAGGTATCCAGGTGTGCTCGGCGGGATCGGCATCGAAGTCAAAGATCCGGATGTGCTTACCAAGGGGATCGCGATCTGCGAAATATTTTCGCGCAAAACTGTTGTCGACGACGGCGACCCGCTCGGACTGCTCATTGTCCGCAGCCGTAAGAAAGCGGCCGCGCAGCAGCGAAATGCGCATGGTCTCGAGATAGTCGGGTTCGACGACATACTCGAGAGTGCTGGCGAACTCCGCCTGGCGCGCAGGCTGCGGCTGTCCCTCCGGCCAGAAGCCAACTTCGTCATCGCCTGCCATCGGATGCGCGCCCCAATGAAGCGAAACGTGCTCGACTCCAGCAGTGCTGCGAATCACCGAATGGATCTCTCGCAGTTCGGCGCGGATCGCGTCGGGAGATTGATCCGCTAGCGAGGGAGGCGGATCAATCCCGAAACTAGGCACATTGTACGGATCGAATCCGGGATTGAGACCCCAGAGATGGGCCAGCGTGCGAATCATCAGGCCGGCGCCGATGAGTAGGACCACCGCCATGGCCATCTCGCCGACCACCAACACGGTTTGTGCGCGCGAACGGTACATGGAAATAGCGCGCCCCGTGTCCTTAAGGCTCGCACCAACGTCAGTACCTGAAGTCTTTAGCGCCGGCACGAGACCGAAGAGGATTCCGCCCGAGACAGAAACGACCAGAGTAAACAGAAGAACCAGGGGATCGAGACCGATGTCCTCCGCGCGCGGAACGGTTCTCGGCACAGCGGCAAGGGCTGCCGATGTTCCCCATTTCGCCACGATCAATCCGAGCGTGCCACCGATGAGCGCAAGCAACACACTTTCCGTAAGCAGTTGACGCACGATTTGCGCTCGGCCGGCGCCTAGAGCCACACGAACGGAAAACTCGCGCCGCCGCCCCGTCGAACGGGCGAGGAGCAGATTGGCGACATTCACGCAGGCGATCAGAAGCACGAAACCGACCGAGCCGAACAGAACCAGCAGGACGGGACGCATATCGCCGACCATCTCCTCTTTTAGCGGGATGATGTTCGCTTTGATGTCCGCATCGATGTCGGGATAGCTAGCGGCAAGCCCCGCGTTCACTCGCTTCATGTCGTCCCGCGCTTGTTCGAGGGTGACGCCCGGCTTGAGCAGCCCGATGGCATCCATGCCCCAGAAGGAGTCGCGCCGATGGAACTTCTCATCTTCTTCCTGCCCGATGGCCTCATACACGTCGGCGGTCTGGAAATTCTGGATATTGAGCCGAAACGAGGAAGGCATCACTCCGATGACCGTGCGGACGGCCCCGCCTACGTTTATGGATTTGCCGAGTATATTCGGGTCCGACCCAAACTTTCGTCTCCACAAGCCTTCGGAAAGAATGACCGTGGCGTTCGCGCCGCGACGATCTTCGTCATCGCTGAAGTTGCGTCCCAGGTTGGGCTGAACTCCCAAAATCGCGAAAAAAGTCGCCGAGACCCGCTGCGCGGGAACCGCTTCCGGTTCGCCGACTCCGCGAATCGTGCCATCCGCCCACCGGTAGGCGGCGATTGCCTGGAAGGAACGATTGTCCTGCCGCCAGTCGAGGAAGTTGGGATAGGAGATCGAGCCCTTGGGAAAATTGGGCTTGTCTTGGAACATCGAGACGATGCGCCCGGCGTTCGGAAACGGCAGAGGATTTAGGAGAACGCCGTTGATGACCGAGAAGAGCGCGGTATTGGCGCCGATGCCAAGAGCCAGTGTAACGACGGCAACGGCAGTGAACCCGGGGGATTTGCGCAGCATGCGAAAAGCAAAGCGAAGATCCTGGAGCAGAGATTCAACGAGCGGCAGGCCGCGCGCTTCGCGGTGGGTTTCTTTGGCTTGCTGAGAGCCGCCGAAGCGCACCAGGGCTTGGCGGCGAGCTTCGGCGGGAGAAAGACCGCGCTCAAGATTCTCCTCAATGGCGAGTTCCAGATGAGCGGACATTTCCGCGTCGAGTTCACGATCTTGCTGGGCGCGGCGGAAGAGAGCGCGCAGGCGATGGAACCCTTGGAGAACCTCGTCGATCATTTGTTGTCGCTCCCCTCCGGCAGAGCCAGCACGCGGCCGATAACATCGGAGAGCCGTTGCCAGTAGGCGGCGTCTTCGGAGAGCTGCTTGCGGCCTCGCTTCGTGATGGAGTAAAACTTGGCTTTGCGATTGTTCGTAGAAGTGCCCCACTCGGCGGAAATCCATCCGCGCTGCTGCAACCTTACGAGAGAGGCATAAATGGTGCCCTGATTCAGCAGCACCGCGTCGCCGCTGACCTGCTCAATGCGGCGCGCGATGCCGTAGCCGTGGAGTCGCCCCATGGCGGCAAGGGTTTGCAGGACCATCAAGTCCAAAGTTCCCTGCAGCAGATCGAGCTTGGATTCGGACATGCACCCTCCTGTGTTATGACCACAGCAAGGTAACACAGTTAATGTGGGGATGCCACAGGAGAATTGGCCGAGGCTGGCCTCTACCGGTTAGCCCGGTCCGTGGGCTTCCGGGACACCTAGGGGCTATTCGTAACGCAATGCGATGACCGGGTCTACGCGCGACGCGCGCCAGGCAGGCAGCAGACACGCAACCCCGGCCACGGAGAGCAGAAGGATCGTTACGGCGACAAAAACGGTTGCGTCCAAAGGCTCGACGCCGTAAAGCAAGCTGCTGATCATTCTTGTTGCCGCCGCTGCTCCGGCTAGTCCCAGGGCTAATCCAACACCCGCCGGCCTCAGACCGTCTAGCAACGTGAGCCGCAGCAGTTCGCCTCGCTGCGCGCCAAGCGCCACCTGATTCATGGTGAGCACATCCGAGACGGGCAGCTCGGGATCAAGCTGTTCGACGATTCGTTGGACGGGCAAAGCGAAAGAGGTCACGTCGCTGGTTGAGCGGATGGCGAGGGTCGTTCCCTCCTGCACGCCAGAATAGAGCGGGAAATACATAATGGGCTGGGGAAGTTCCCAGATCCGATGGCGCGTATCGCCTACCACACCGACAATCTTCTGAGGCTTCCGCCCAAGGGTAAGCAGGTGTTTTCCAAGAGGGTCTTCCGCACCGAAATACTGTCGCGCAAAGGATTCGCTGATGATAACTTCGTTTGCTTTTTCGAGGCGTTGGTTTTCATCAAAGGTCTGCCCGTGCAGGAATGGAATGCCGAGGGCGGCGAAGTATTCGGGATCTACCCAGCGGTGGATGGCGTACGGGGTCTTATCCAACGGAAGAGGAGGGTGCTCTGCAATCGTGAAGCCGTTGTCTCCCCCGTAGCCTTCCCCGGGAATCGAAGTCGCAAGTCCCGCGGCTCGAAGACCGGGCAGAGTGCGAACGCGATCGAGCAGTGTTTCAAAAAAAGCTAAGCGCTGGGTGGGCTGGCGATATTTGGCATCGGGAAGATTGATATGCATCGTCAGCACGTTTTCTGTAATGCACCCGAGATGGGTTGAGCGCAGCTGTTCGTAGCTTTTCAGCAATAAACCGGAACCGATGAGCAAAAGCACCGTAAGCCCCACTTCCAGCGAAAGCAGCGCTTTGCGCAGCCGGACCGGGGATTGCCCCGCGCTGTGCGTGCGCGAGGATTCCTGGAGGGATGAAAGAATCTGATGGCTCTTGATGGAGAACGAAGAGGTCACACCCGCAAAAAACGTACAGAAGAGAATCATCCCCGCCCCAAAAGCCGCAACTACTCCGTCTATGTGGATGGCTTCGACGCGGCTCATGTCCCGGTGGATGCTGACGAACCACTCGATCACGCCATAGCCAATGAGCAGACCCGAAACGCCGCCTACCAGCGATAGGACGAAGCTCTCCGTCAGGTGCTCGCCAAGCAGGCGGCGACGGCTGCCACCGAGCGCCGTGCGGATCGCCAGTTCGCGTCGGCGGGCCGCTCCGCGCGCGACGAGCAGACTGGCGACATTCGAACAGGCGATCAAAAACACGCAAAAGGTAGCAGCTAGCAAAACGTATAAAGCGGTCTTGACATCTCCGACCATGGCCTCGAGGAGAGGCCGGCTGTTTGCGGCTTTGCTTACAAAAGGAATGTCGAGATGCTGATCGTGCAACCGGCGCATGATTAAGGAAAGCTCCGCCCTCGCCTGAGATTCCGTCACACCGGGTTTGAGGCGTCCGATGGCCGAGAATTCGTGATCGTCCAACGCCTGCATGAGTTCAGGTGATTCTTCATGGTATGTCGGCGTCCACAGTCGCACACTCTGCTCCGGGTAGGCGAACCAAGACGGCATGACGCCGATAACCGTGTAAGGCTTGGCGTCAAGATGAATGGTCTCGTTCAGGATTGCAGGATCTCCACCGAAGCGTCTCTTCCACAATCCCCAACTCAGGATGACCGTGGCATTTGCCGAGGGCTGATCATCTGCGGAAGTGAATCCTCGCCCTAGTGCGGGTTCTACACCAAGCATGGGAAATAAACTCCAAGAACACTCGGAAGCCATCACCTTTTCGGGAAGCTGCCCGGCCACTCCAGATAGGCCATACTGCGCCTCATGAAGGATCGCCAGATCCGAAAAGCTTTGACTCTCCTTCTTCCACTCGGCAAAACCGCCGCCGGAAACGACGTTGTAGGCAAACTTGTCGTCAGCGCTGTATTCATACAACCGAATGAGCCGCTCAGGGTCCTTAAAGGGCAACGGGGTGAGCAAAACCGAGCGCACCACGGTGAAGAGCGCCGTGGTGGCTCCAATGCCGAGCGCGATGACCAGGATTGCGACAAAAGTGAAGCCAGGAGACTTGCGAAGAGTGCGGAGGGAAAACCGGAGGTCCCGAAGAGCGGTCTCAAGGAAAGGCAGGCCGCGGCGGTCCCGATACCGTTCCTTGGTTTGTTCGACGCCGCCGAGCTTCGCCAGCGCGTCGCGTCGGGCCGCTTCGGGGGTCATGCCCGCGCGAAGGTTGTCTTCCACGTGGAATTGGAGATGGCTCTGCAACTCGACCGCAAATTCCGCATCACGCTGCGCTTTATGAAAAAGACCGCCGAGCCGCTCGAACCACGCACGCGAGTTCTTCCAGATTTGGCTCATGTGGACGGCTCCGTGGCGGACAGGAATTTTGCGAGGATGGCTTGAGCTTGCCGCCAATCGCGTGCTTCGCGCTCCAGCTGCCTGCGGCCGGCGCTGGTCAGTTTGTAGTATTTCGCCTTGCGATGGTTGTCGGAGACGCCCCATGCGGACTCGATCGAGCCCTCCTGTTCCAGTTTCAACAGAGCCGGATACAACGTGCCGTAATTGAGCGAAAGAAGGTCGCCGCTCGTCTGCTCGATGCGCCGGGCGATGCCGTAGCCGTGAAGAGGCCCGAGCGTTTCGAGGGTTTTCAAAATCATGAGAGCAAGGGTGCCCTGCCAAACGTCCGCTTTGTCGCCCATACCCCTCCTATGGGGAAACCATAGAAGTATGCAAAACTGCGCTGGGATGTCAACGGGGAAATGAGCTCGAAACGAGCGGGTCCGTTGGCGGCGAAACGCAGGGAAAACCGCCTGCCACTAAACGTGGAGCTCCACAAACTCAACTTCGAAGGGCGTCGATCCCAGATTCAAGCGCGCCACACTGACCGGCAGCTGAAACCTCCGCGGCCCCGCGCTGCCCGGATTGATGTAGAGGACCCCGTTGCGTTCGAACTTCCCTGGTTGATGGGAATGCCCGCTGACGACCACGCGGAATCCCGCGGCTCGAGGGTCCAAGCCAAGCGCATGCACGTCGTGCAGAACGTAAAGCAGAACCGCGCCCGCCTCCGCCACGGCTGTTTCCGGCAGCGCTTTAGCCCAATCTTCTTTGTCGACGTTTCCGCGGACAGCGGTCACGAGCGCAAGTTTTCGGAGAGCGGTGAGAATTTCGGGCTTTCCCACGTCTCCGGCATGGAGAATCAGCTCCGAACCGCGAAGGGCTTCCAGGGCTTGCGGACGCAGCAGGCCATGAGTATCCGAGATCAAGCCGACTCGTGTAGGGGCCTTTTGCACGGAGAAATTCTAATGCTTGGCTGTTTCATGCAGTCGAGGAATTACAGGCCGTCTGGGCCGATGCAGATTAGTTACGCCGAGGCTTTGTCGGGAAGCACGCGGCGCAGCGGTTTGGCCCCGGAGCTGGGGAACTGCATGTGCCAGAAGTTGGCTTCCGGAGAGAGAAATTCTACGCCGACATATTGCTTGCTATCGCGGGCGCGATGGATCGAAACGACGCGGCACTCCATCGATTGGGCGGTATGGTCATTCACCAGAATCACCGTCTGACCCACGACCACGGTTTCTTCCAGGTGAAACAAGCCGCCATGGCGATTGACGGATTGCGAAACGGTGTGTGCCGAAAAGCGCTCGCCACAGTCTGTTTTTCCGTGGACCGTCAGCGGGACGGTCAAAGCCACCCTTAAAGTTCGGCGGCGTTCTTTGACACGAAAATGAAGCAGGGACATTTCTGTGAGACCTCAAATCAAAATTCAGGGCTTCACCGCGGCTAGCCGGCGCGTTTCTCCGCAGCGATTCGCCTGCAGTGAAGCGCTAGCAGCGTGCTAAAGCGCAAGCACAGCAAAACAGAGGTAACTAGCACGAATTTCGCCCACACAGCCCCATGCTGCGCAAGGATTTCTCCTTTGACAATGGCGTAACAGTACCACAAAACGCCCGGCGAGACGAGTACCGCCGTACTCCCCCGTACTCCCCTATTGTTCTGGCGGGATAAGACGGAGATTCCAGGAAAAACGAATACGCTTTATCTGTGAAAAGGAAATGACGAGCTCTCGCAACCTTTTGATTTTAAACAGGTTTCTGGGACTGGCCCAGGCAAAAAAGGGGACCTCGAGCCATGCCCGGCTGCTTGGGCGTTCCTCCGCAAGTAGAGCCTGGAAGTGCTGATTTGTTTCCCTAAGATCCCGTTTGGTGCTTTTATTTCCGCTTGGTTGTCACCCGCCGCTGCTTGATGGAGTCACTCCGGCGCCCAAGAAGCTTGACCAGCTCGAGAGGGTTCACTCGGGCACGTTCAACCGTAAGGCCCCAATGGAGGTGCGGTCCCGTGACGCGGCCGGTGGCGCCAACCTTTCCCAGCACCTGGCCGGACTCGAGCCGGTCGCCGACTTTCACGTCGATTTCGGAAAGGTGGCCATAGAAGGTATAAATCCCGAGGCCGTGATCGACAACAACGGTGTTGCCGGAAAAGAACAGTTCCTGGGCCAGCGCTACGCGGCCGCTCTGAGCCGCGTGAATGGGAGTACCGGTGGGAGAGGGAAAATCCACGCCGCCGTGAGGTGAGCCGGACTGGCCGTTCAAGATGCGGCGCTTGCCGAAGTTGCCGCCCGTGGTCACGCCGTCGAGCGGCACGCGGAAATCTCCGTCCCACAGTTTTTCAGGCGTCACCTGGTCGAAAATAGCGCGCAACCTGTCACGCTCTTGGTTCGCCCGCTTGATTTGCTCGGGGCTGGGTTCGACGAATTCCTTACCGACTTGCAGCCTCTCGGTGGCGAACCTTCCCGCGTGAACGGGAATCCGAAGCGTGCAGCTTTCGGGTTTGTCACTCGCTGTTTGCACGTGGACGAGCAGGGGATAGGTGCCGGGCGGTTTTTCCAAGTCGACGCCAAGAAGGGCCTGGCGCCGATCGACCGCCGCAACCCGAGTCGCATCAGAGCGTTCGTCAGAAACCTGCCAGAAGGGAACGCTCTTCGAGTTCCACTCGGCGGTTACTTCGGTCAGCGGCTTGCGGCTTTGCACTTCCAGAAGGAGCAAGCTCCCTTGGCTTGAAACCGGAGTGCTTAATTTCAGTGTTACGCTGGGGCCGCAGGTCAGCGGGATTTTTGCGACAGCCAGACCTGGAAGCAAAAACAATCCCAACGCGATCCGCGGAACGATCCTTAAAAGCAACTGAACAAGGGACCCGTGGCGCAACTCAGGCCCCCCGCTTCGGGCGCAGCATATTCACGCGAGCTTCTACCTTTTCAAACTGCGCGCGGCCCAGTTCGGAACCGTAAATCGCCCTTTCGGAAAGCAGAAAGAGATCGGGGTTCTTTGCCTTTTCACGGATTTCCTTTAAGAACGGTCGGACCTTGGCAAACATGAAATACAGCTCGCCGCAGAAGGCCGGCTCAAAGAACAGTGTTTCGCTGATGATCCCGTTTAATACAAAAGTCGTGGCAATACCCCAGTAGCTCCCCACCTGCCTAAGCCAGTTGTTCTCTTGCGAGCCGAAATCCATGGCAACGTTCATGAAATCATCGGCGCAAGTTGGCCAAAAACTAGTGAGCCACCACTGTCGGGCTTTCCGCATTTCGGGCTCACGCCTCAAATTGTAAAGCTCCAGAATCAGTCGCGCCTCTTCGACCGTCGGCTTTTTCGCCATCTTTTCCTCCACGGATATCTCCGCGGTGTCATTCTACCTTTGACATGCGGGTTTTGCCGCGGCTTAAAGTTGATCAGCTGGCGGTGGGGCTGGCGCGCAGCTTAAAGCGCTGGATTTTCCCTGTCACCGTCTTGGGAAGCTCACTACAGAAACGCACCTCGCGGGGAACTTTGTGAGAGACCAGCCGCGCCCTAATGTGATTGCGAATCTCTTCGGCTAGCTCGTCTGATCCCTCCGAGCCCGAGCGCAAGGTAACGTAGGCAACAGCGTAGGTCAGGCCCCGAGCATCTGTCGCGCCTACCACTGCGGCTTCCGCCACGTGCGGATGTCCCAAAAGCGCATTTTCCACTTCCACGGGCGAGACCCACATGCCCGCGACTTTCAACATATCGTCGGCGCGGCCGCAATAGCGATAATAGCCATCGGCATCGCGCACGAACTTGTCGCCAGTAATCACCCAGTCGCCGCGTTTCGTGCGCGCCGTCAGCTCCGGAATCCGCCAATACTCTGCGAACGCGCTTGCGCCGCGTACCCAGAAGTTCCCAATTTCGCCGGAAGGCACCTCCTTGCCTAAGTCATCGACAATCTTTGTGTCATAACCGGGCACCGGCGTGCCACAACTCCCCGGTTTCGATTTGCCGGGTCGGCTGGAAACGAAGATATGCAACATCTCGGTCGAGCCAATTCCGTCCAGAATCTCCAGACCCGTGGTCCGCCTCCAGCGTTCGAAAATCTCAGCAGGCAACGTTTCGCCGGCGGAAACGCACCGCCGCACCGAGGAAAAGTCGAGGCGCCGCGCGGTCGTCTCCGCTTCCCGCAGAATGGCGGCGTAAAGAGTCGGTACCGAGAAGAAAATCGTCGGCCGGTGCTTGGCTACCAATGCAACGACATGCCCGGCGCCGGTGCGCTGGGGGTTCAGGATCGTGCGCGCGCCAAACGCGAGCGGAAAATACATGCCATTTCCCAGACCGTAGGCAAAAAAGAGTTTCGAAGTGGAGAGAGTCACATCATCTGGCCGCCATTCAAGAACACCGTGCGCATAATTGCGGGTGGCGACCAGCATGTCGCCATGGCGATGGAGTGCCGCTTTTGGTGATCCGCCGCTGCCGGAGGTGTACAGCATAAAAGCTGGATCCCCAGACGAGGTCTCGGCCGGCGCGAGCGTGTCGCCGGCCGAGGCAATCCAATCGTTCCAGATTGCGCAGGAGACGCCTTGGGTGTCCACCTGTCCTTCATTGACGACGACAAGCGGCATTTGCGGGCGTTCGCCGGAACAGGGCAAAAAGGCTTCGAGTGCTTCGGAATGCACGATGGCCGCCCGCGGTTCGCTATTTTCAAGGTAATGGATATAATCCGCTGGCCGTGCGAAAGGATTCACCGGCACGGCGACGGCGCCGATTTTGGCAGCGCCAAAAAACGAGGCGATGAATTCCGCGGAATCCGGAAGCACGATGAGAACGCGGTCGCCGCCGGATACCCCCAGTTCAAGAAGAGCATTTCCTACGCGGCTTGCGAGCCTTGCGAGTTCGGCATAGCTCACCGGGCGGGGCTCACCAACGATGGCGGTCTTGTGCGGATGCCGGGAGGCAGGAGCGTCCAAGAAGAACTCAGCAATGTTGAACTGCGCCGGAATGTCCGCAGACAGAAAGGGATCCCTGGAAGTGACCATCATGTCTAATCTAATTTTGCCGCCACACCGGATCTATTGCGCGGACGCCTTTGCTCCGGTAATCCGAATTTTGTACCAGGCTGTGCCGGCAGGGTACAGCGCGTCGTTGATTTCTGAATTTTGCTGCCCGCCAGGCTCGATGGTTACAGGTATGGTTCCTTTGTTGATGAGGATGGCATCATTGTTTGCGCCGACGTAAGTGGTTTCATACTGGATGTTGCTGTAGGTGTAGGAAGCGGATCTATTCTCGATGCTAACGAGCCAGACGGCCGTGGTTCCTGTGCGGTCTTTGCTCATCGTGGCGCGTTGCACCTTCAAGTCCCGAACCGGATCCGCGGGGCCCGTGGGCGGAGCAGCCGCCGCCACGACTGGCGATGGCCTACCTGCTTTTGCTTTGGAGATGAACAGATAGCCGCCAACTGCAATCGCTACCACGACGACGGCAAAAACGATCCACAGGCCCTTGGATGCGCCGGATGCCTTCGCTTCCTGAGTCGCCTCGAACATACTCCCCCTCCTCTATCTGCCCCGGCAGTCCTTGCAGGACGTACTCGTTCCAGGTCGCAGGAAAGCAATAGGAGCCGTTCTGCAAGTGAAAGTGGCGGTCGCGCCAGAGAGCGTCCCCCGCCCTGGGGCGAGAGCCGCCTTAGGAATACCAGAGAAAGATGAGGAAGTCCATCATCGAACGGGCCGGTGACCCAGGCTTGGCGGAAATCTACTCTTCCCCGATGTCTTCCTTCCAGACTTCGGGATGAGCCTTCACATATTGTGCCAGCAAGTCCATGCAATCCTGGGAGCGCAGGTCAATCACCTCGATGCCATTCTTGCGCAACCAGCCGATTCCGCCTTGAAAGTTCACCGACTCGCCGACGACGACCGTTCCGATGCCAAATTGACGAATCAACCCGCTGCAATACCAACAAGGGGCCAACGTCGTGGCCATGATTTTGTCGCGGTAGGACCTCTGGCGCCCGGCGCGGCGAAATGCGTCGGTTTCTCCGTGGGCGGAAGGGTCACCCTCCTGAACCCTGCGATTGTGACCCTTGCCCAAAAGCTTTCCTTCGCGAGTAAAAAGAGCGGCGCCGATGGGAATCCCACCTTCGGCCAGGCCTGCGCGGGCTTCTGCGAGCGCGGTTTGCAGCATGGCCTCGTACTTTTTCAGGTTCTTGGCGGTGTCGGTTGCCACTTCTTCGGCTCTTCTCCTTTCTAAGGATTCCTTATTCCGGGTTCCGTTCCGCGCGCCGCAGGAAAAGCGCGCAGAAACACAACGTGAGTTGGCCAGAAGAAAATGGCTATGCATCCCGCCAGGATAACCGTCAGGTGCGACGGAGCCGGCCCCCACGCGCGGTGTAACAAAGGATCCTGAAACGCATAGTTCATATTGAGTTGAGGCGACAGAAACCGGGAAAGAATCAGCAAGATTCCCGTAATCGAAGTTTCGAATGCTAGGGCCCGGCGATCGTAGCCTAGAATCTCGAGCGCCCAAAGCAGTACAACCGGTAAAACGATGTGGAAGCACGAAAGTAACCTGACCCACAGCGCGTAATGCGCATCCCACATGTACTCCGTGCCGCCCACAAGATGATGACCGGTCACGATTCGCCAGCAGACGTCCAGGCTCCATAGAACTCCGACAAGAGGCGCAAGAAGAGCCTGGCTGGAAACCAACAACGATTGCCGGAACCACAGCCCGAGACAAGCAATCACCACGCTAACGTCGCACAAGTGCAGCATGTTTTGCCAGCCCCAGGACCACGTGTAGAGAGGGAACCAGGTCAGCACCCAGACAAGCGCCGCCCAGCGGGCGATCGAAAAAGATTGTGTATCCGTTGGCATGTGCTCATGCGAACGCCAAATCCGCCAAAGCGTACCACAGGCTCCAATATGGAGCTTGGACAGTTCTTGGGAAGGTTCGAGCATAACCCCAGCATGGGGATGCGAGCCCGCCAGACCAAGGCTGTCGAGCAGCTGCTCGGTTGGTTGCAGCAGCGCGAAGACCAAATGGCCGCTCTGCTAGCCGATCTCATTGCCATTCCGACAGAAAATCCGCCGGGCAGGCATTATCGCGAGTTTGTTGAGGTTCTCGAAAAGCAAACCGAGAAGCTGGGTTGGGAATTCACGCGTCTCGGGCCTCCTTCGCGGCCCGGCGCCAGGGATGAAGTTCCGGCGTGTCTTTTGGCGAGCCATGGGCAAGGAGCTCCGTTCTATTTCCATGGACACTATGACGTAGTTCCCGCGCAATCCGACGAGCAATTCCAGCCGCAGCGCAAAGACCATTTTGTATTCGGACGCGGCGCCTCCGATATGAAGGGCGGCATCGTATCCATGCTGTATGCCATCGTTGGGCTGAAAGAATGTGGTGTGGAGGTAGAGGGAAAAATCAGCTTAGTTCTGGTTCCCGATGAAGAAACAGGAGGCGCTCGCGGATCAGCCAGGCTCGCCGAGCAGGGGATACCAGGCAGAAATGGAGTCGGCATGCTACTGGCGGAACCGACCAGCGGCGTGGTTTGGAACGCCAACCGGGGGGCAATCTCTTTTTATGTTCGAGTTTTTGGCAAATCTGCTCACGTCGGCCTGCAGCATCAGGGTGAAAACGCTTTCGAACGCATGCACCGCGTTGTTGAGCGCCTTCAGGAGCTGAAGCGCGAAGTGGAGCGGCGAACAACAAGGTTGAATGCAGGGACGGGGCAATCGCGCAATTCCATCCTGATGCTTGGCGGGCAGAGCGGCGGCGGCACGAACTTCAACGTGGTGCCGGAAACCTGCTGGTTCACCATCGACAGGCGGATCAATCCGGAGGAGGACCTGAGGGAAGAAAAGGCAAGGTTGATCGAGGTGTTGAACGAGTGCCAGCGCCAGGGGATACCACTCGAGTGGGAGCTCCTCCAAGAAGGGAACTCCGCTTCATGCCGGGAAGGAGAATCCACCGGCCAAGCCTTGGCTCAAGCCATCCGGGAAATAACAGGCGCGCCTGCCCGCTTCGAGTTGTGCCCGGGATTG
>WNGJ01009739.1_pt1 | contig 14676 bp, 10 predicted proteins | sample 5400611 | NCBI WGS metagenome assembly WNGJ01 (sample SAMN13153375, study PRJNA577476) | soil metagenome | isolation source: 40 cm soil or saprolite under Garry oak tree replicate 1 | place: USA:California | collected 2016-06-15
GACCGTTCTCGACCTTTGACTGGTCTCTTACTAATTGTCTCTTCCAGGCTGGGAAGCAGTCGTAGAATGACTCTTGAATGAGGAAGTTGGGAAGCGCGGCGTCGAGCTGTACGGTTACTGCGTTCTGGATGGGTCCGAAAGCGTTGTGAAAGGCCATCTCTACCCCATACGCTTCTGCCACAGCGGCTACTTTGCGAGCGACCGTAACCCCGCCGATGTTTGTAATGTCTATTTGCAGATAGTCGGTCAGATCGTTCGCGAGGACGAAGGCCGCTTGCTCCTTGGTAAGTATTCGTTCGCCCAGGGCGACTCGTACGTCGGTCGCTTTTCGGTACTTTCGAAGCCCTTCGAGATTATCTGGATGAACAGGCTCTTCCATGAACAACGGATCGAACTCGCCGAGCTTCCTCGCGATTGCAATGGCCGCGTTGGGGTCAAACCTTCCATGATGTTCTATCAAGAGCTGGACCCTGCTGGCTGTTGCGTCCTTGACAGCCTTTACCCGCGCGTAAGCCGTTTCCAATCCCTTCGCATCAATAGAATCGTAGTGTGTCCCGAAGGGATCAAACTTGAGAGCAGTGTAGCCCATCGCTGCGAATTTCTTGGCCCGCTCGCCAAACTGTTCGGGCGTGACGCACTTGTCATACCAGCCGTTCGCGTAGACCCTGACACTGTTCCTGAAGCTGCCCCCAACCAGCTGGTGTATTGGTGCGCCGAAGTGTTTACCGGCAATGTCCCAGCATGCGATGTCGAATGCGCTGAGTGCGGTTGTTGACTCGAAGGAGACGGGGAGGTAGAAGTCATGCTTGTGCCATTCGTGAATATTCAATTCCATGTCCAATGGATCTTTTCCCTTGTACACTCTTGCGACCTCGTGTATCGACTGGATAACTGGTTGGACTCGTAGTGTTGGGACTGCTTCTCCGTAGCCGATCGTGCCGTCGGATGTCGTGAGTTTTAGAAGGATAGAATTTCCAGCCCAGGTAGCGCTTCCTTGTGATGCGGGCTCACCTAGCTGGTAGACTTCGAAGTCAGTAATTTTCAACTTGGAGCTCCGATGCTTCACGCATGACCTTTTGACCTTTCAGTATTTGCATGAACCTCCAGAATGAGATCCCATGAATCTTTTCACGGCAAAAACGATCTTTCTATTTGCTCTCTTTGAAGACCTGCTCGTAACCTTTCATTCGTAATATTCTTGTCTGAATATCCGGTAGGAGTGGAATCCGCCCGCGGACGAAGCGCCTCTCCTGATACCCCTTTTCCCGCATAGTTCGTGCGATCTTTTCGAGAGTAGTCACGAATGCGGTGGCAGAGACGATGTCGGCGGCCTCTCTGTCCGCCAGAGACTTGAGTCTTCTTGCAATTACTACAGAGATGATGACGGTACCCGGTATAACCAGGGCGAGAGCTAGTAGCGGAAAGATTGCTGCGCCGAGAGTGCTGGTGTACGAAGAACCACTCCTGGTCGTTGTTGTGAATGGTTGAGGAAGAAGTACTGGTAGCGCGAAGGATAGTAAAACTGACGTTGCGACAAGAACCGCGAAAATCACGCCTGTCTGTCGGAGCCCACGACTACGAAGCTTCTTCGAGAATATCAACGAGGATGCTACGATAGGCTTCCAATCGTCCGGCTCCAAGATATCTTTCATGTTGGCTGAGAGCGTCATACAGTACTTCTCAATGACACAGTCGTCATAGCGAAACTCGACTCCACCTCTCACTCTGGAATCGAGGGTTTCCCAGGACACAAATGTCGGATTGTAATTCGCAATGTCCAGTTGGAGGCAGAGGTCCTTTGTCAAGCCAAGAATCCGTTGGTCGTAATCGGAGAGGGGAAACTGGGTCAACTTTAGTTCAGCTAGCTCCTACCATAGTCGTTCTACATAGCCACGGTGCTATTTTGATCGGATGAATTCACGAATTCCTCACTCTTTCTTTCTCAGATTTGTGCGCTTGGAATGGAGAGACGGAATTCGCCGCAAGATCCTGACCTAATCCTGACCAGCGCCTATTAGCATGGAGCCCGTTGAATCTCTTGCAAGTCTTATTGCCCTTGTTTCGGGAAGCTCATTCAGATGCAACGGGAGTCTTAGAGTTGGCTAGGGTTCTCTCTCCTTCGGAAACCTCCTGGAGACGTCTCCTATGGTACGTTCTCGCAGGGTCTCGGGGAGGACCCAACCGGGGGAGGATCGTCACTCTGCTGAGGGAGGGGCCTAAGAACGTGAACCAGTTGGCCGAGGCTCTTGACGTTCACTATCGAGTCGCTGAACATCATATCCGAGCCCTAGAGAAGAATCACCTAGTCTCACCCTCGGGCGAGAGATACGGACGCCTTTACTTTCTCTCACAGGAAATGGAGGCGCACCTTCCGATCTTTGACGAGATCTGGGTCAAGATCCAACCCGGAGCCAGGGAGGTGAAAAAGTAATGGTATCACTAATGGACGCTAGTCTTTACACAGCCGCCATCAGTGCGGCGCTACTGCTCGGACTCATCCTCACCTACGTCAAGGTCTACAGAGACACTAGAGCACAGTTCAGCCTAGGCCTAACGATCTTCGCATCGATCCTCTTCGCACAGAACATACTCGCCGTCTACTCTTTCGTGACCATGTCACCATTCATCGGAGACCCGTTCCTTCCATACCTTCTAGGAATAAACATCGCGCAAGTCTTAGGAATACTAGTCCTATTCCGCACGACCCTTCGCTAAAACAGGCCCAGATCTAGACCAGACGTCCACCACATCTCGCCAATCTCTCAAATAGACTCCGACCGTCACCCAGTAACAACTCAGAAAGCGGGAGGTGGAATACAGAATGAAAAAGCAGAATTTGTTCGCTATCCTCGGACTCTTCGCACTCTTCATCGTAGCATTCTCGAGCGGGCGAGTAATCGCACCAGCCAGCGCACAAGGAGTCGTGGGAAGCGTCTACATCATGTCAAACTCAGCCAGCGGCAACCAAGTGATCGTATACAGCAGAGCGCCCGACGGCACGCTCACTTGGAAGGCAAACTACGCTAGCAACGGTCTCGGAATCAACGGCCTAACCGGAAGTAACCAGGGAGGACTAGTCCTCAGTGAAGACGGCCGTTGGCTGATCGTAGTAAATGCTGGTAGCAATGACATTTCCGTCTTCAGCGTCAATCAGAAAGGCCTGAGCCTCACCGATAAGGCAAGTTCGCAGGGCACGATGCCCATCAGCGCCACAGTTCACGGGAACGTCGTCTATGTACTGAATACAGGTGGATCTGAAAGCACTGGCAACATTGCAGGCTTCCATTTCAATGATGGCCGGCTCTCCGCAATATCTGGCTCTGTCCAGCCTCTAAGCGGCGTGACAGCACCTGCTCAAATATCCTTCAACCCGACGAGCACAGTACTGGTTGTCACCGAGAAGAGCACTAGCAAGATCGACTCATTCCTCGTCAACAGTGAAGGCGTCGCGTCTGCCCCCAACGTTCAATCCTCTAGCGGTGGAACCCCATTCGGGTTCGACTTTACCCCCAGCGGCACACTCATCGTCAGCGAAGCAGCCGGCGGACCCTCCGGAACCAGCGCAGTCTCATCTTACACCATCTCTGACTCCGGCAGTCTGACCACAATAAGCGCATCTGTCCCTGACACTCAGCAGGCAGCATGCTGGCTCGTCGTAACCGGGAACGGCCAGTTCGCCTACACCGCCAACGCCCACAGCACCACCATATCGTCATACAGCATTGCTGGCAACGGCAAAATCTCGCTACTCGACACCAAAGCGGCAACGGTCGGAGGCACTGATCTCGACATGGCTCTCGCAAGGAACAGCAGGTTCCTCTACGTATTCGACAACGGAGACCACGCCATCGTAGCATACGAAATCCACGCAGACGGCAGCCTCACATGGCTACAGACGACCAGCGGAATCCCAGCAGGAGCCGACGGACTAACAGCAAACTAAGACGGACCTGTTCATTTCAGGTCCAATCTCCTTTTTTCTTCACTCGTTGAGGTGAGAAGATCGCAGTCCTCTTCCTCTCGAAAATTCTCACAACTTTTCTTCGGTCCAACGTGAACCGAAATATGGTTCTTCGCTAGACTTTTTCCTCGGAAAGAGAAAATCTGACAACTGCTGGACACTTCGAAACTCATAGTCGGGATGCTCTGCCGTAGGGTCTCCACGATTCTCGGGACTCCACAAGGCAGCACCCGTCAAGACGCCAGCCCGTTTCCCTGCAACTATGTCTGTCGGTGAATCCCCAACGTACATCGACTCCTTCGCGTCGGCTCCGATTCGGTTCAATGCTAGAGTGATACCCTCGGGGTCCGGTTTACTCTTCTGGATATCATCTGCGGTGATACGCACTTCAAAGAACTCAGACAGTTTGAACGGGTTGAGCGTGAACTCCATCATCGTCTTCTCAACACCTGTGAAGAGAGCCAATCTACGTCCTGAACCCTTGATTCTACGTAACAGTTCGGTGATACCCGGAAATACAAGTCCATGGGTGGAGAGGTAGGCTCGATAGCATTCATAATAGTCTGATACCGCTCTACTCTGATGAGCATCGGGTAGATTTCGAGTCATGTTACGAATGATGGTATGCGCCGGAGGTCCAAACTTCGAGATAACATCTTCAAGGCTTAACACTGTCTTCAGATATTTGTGAGAAATTTCACTCTCGCAATGGTAGATTGCCGGGAGACTGCTGACTAGAGTGCCGTCCATGTCAAAAATGATAGCTTTCGGCGTCCCTAGCCTTCGATCGTCGCTCTTCTCGTTCAATGGTCCTACTGCTTGTGGAAGAATGGAAGATCCTTCACGTAAACGCAACCATCGATTCTGAGCAGAAGCGCGGTCACTTCGTACGCTCTGCGCAGAGTCGCCTTGTTTACTGACGCTAGCTCGACAAGTTTCGCGTCTAGAAGATCGGTGCAACCTTGGTCTCCGACACCCATGCCTACCTTCCCATTTGAGTGGTGGCCTCGAAGCTGCATCAGAGTCTCGATGGAATCCAGACCATTGTTAGTTGAAAGGCACTCCGGTATCTTTTCAAGAGCGTCCGCGAAAGAATTGATTACAAACTGTTCCCGGCCAGGAAATGTCAAAGCGAACGCTCGCAATCGTAACGCCAGTTCGACAAAGATTGCGCCACCGCCCGGTATGACCTTCGGGTTCGAACGAACATGTTTCAACATCAGAATTGCGTTTTTCGAAAGTTTTTCGAGCTCATTGACCAGCTCGGGACTACTCCCTCGAAGCATCAGGGTTGCTCCGTTATCGCAACCTAGGATCACAATCTCGTCCGGTTCGATCCGGTCAAGTTCCAGTCTGTTCGCGACCCCGAGGTCTTTCGCTTCAAGCCCATCAACTTCACCAACGACCGTCGCACCAGTAGCTTTGGCGACGGCTTGGAATTCCTCATGATCAACCATATGCAGAGCGAAGATACCACGCCTGCTAAGAAGGTCCGAGATCTTCGCGTCTATTCCGGTCGGGCAGATCAAAACGTTGGCTCCAAGGCTCTTGACCCTTTCCACCAAGCGGACTCTTATTCGGCTCTCTTCTGATTTGAAAGCCTGAATTTGCCCTTGACTCGTTATGTTTAGCTTGATAGAAAACGCCCCCTCTGCTGGCATCTTCAGCTCAAGAGGTTTAATCACCATCTTAGTGACAAGGGCAATCCTAGGCGCGTCGACATGATCTGGCATGCTTGGATGGGCTCTGCCCTTCTTGATGACTACCCCCCGAATTAGTTCGGAATCGCTGGTTTGTCCTCCAGGTTTCTTGACGATCCGGATTCTGTTGACGTTGACGTCTCCGTCTTCAGTTATGCGGAGCATGGCTTCGGATAATTCCCGTCGCAGTCGTTCATTGAGAAGGCCTCTGCCGCAATCAACCACTTCTAGAAGGGGCACATCGAGGTCCCCATCTTGTTGTTTTGAGATTTGATCGATGATAGATGTGGACTTTTCCGTCGCTTCATGATATCCTCGGAGAATCGTATTGACATGAAAGTCCATCTCGATCAGTTTGTCAGCCTCTGCTAAGAGCGCCGAAACTAGAACAAGCATCGTCGAGACCCCGTCACCCACATGTTCGCGCTGGATCTTCGCTGCTTCGGCGAGGGTCTTGATCGCCGGATATTGGACCCCGAGCTCGTCGACCACATCCAATGCGTCTTTAGTGACTTTCATCACCACTTGAGGACCCCTATGATACGTTACAAGTTTGTACGCGCCATTAGGTCCAAGGCAACTTCCAATCTTGAAGGCGGCGAGCGATGCAAGATTTAGATTCTGTCTCCAGGCGTCCTTCCCAGTCAGCGTCCCCATGTTTTTCGAGATGAGTCGCTCTGTTGCTGAGCGGAACCGCTGGACCGTTGCCATCTGGCCTAACCGAACTTGTGGCGGCTTCGAATTACAGCTTCATGAATCTTCGTCGCGCGATCTCTCCAGCCTAAACCATTGTAGATCTCGCTCTTTAGCTGGAGCGGGATCACAGGGACCTTCACACCTACAACGTAAACGTAATCGGGGCAAAAATCGAGAGGGTCTCCCCATTCCCAGTCTCCCACCTTGATCTGCAAATCACCATGGACGTCGAGTTTAGAGCCATCAACATTGAACTGCCCCCTGTAGCTCCGGATCTCAACTGGATGAAGCTTTAGGCCGATTTTGGCCTCCCTTTCTAGTTTCTTCTCGACCATCGCAGGAACAGCGACACGATACTTGGCAAGTTTTCCGTCAATCTCGTCGCATCCTCTCGTTGTGGTGAGGATTGTGACGTGGTCCGGTTGGACATTAACGCCACATATTATTTCAGCGACATCTCCCCCTACAGCCCACTTGTTTGTACATCCTTCAAGCGATTTCCCTATTGTTATGGTGGCGTCGAGTAACCGTTTGTCGAGAACCACTAGTTCTTCTGGTTTGGGAATTCTACTCTCAATAACCACCATTGGAGCAGGGCCTGGTTTGTCGGGCAGTCTAAGCGCTGGCATCTTAGTATCCCTTGACGGAAGTAGATGAAAGTCTTTGTTAAGTAAGTTGGCCAGGAACTGTGAGCGCGAGGTACTTCCGAATACCATCGGCCGCAACGTAAGATTGCGCCCCCGCAACGTGTGTTCCTGACGGAACGTTATCACCAGATGTGTTTGTGATTTCGCCAGCGCCGAAGATGTTGTAATATGGTGCCCAGCATTGATTCCACTTGTTCCAGACCGACGAAGCGGCGTTGATGCCGATTCTGCATCCTCCTCTAAGGTGATGACCCCACCAGTCGTTGTGAACGTTAGAAGCGGGCGGAGGGTTTACCGTGGCGCCGACCGTGACGTTCGTCGCTCCCATCTTTGTGAAGATCGCCCCGACCTTGTTAGCCAGATAAGTTGCCCCATTGTAGGTGTTCGGCGTCCAATCATAGGTTAGCCTCGCGAGGGGGTCACCATAGGCGTCAGTGTAGTGGGGATCAATGTCGACATAATTGTCGGTTATAGGGAGATCGTGAGCGAAAGGAGTCGAGCCCAACGATATCTTGCTGGGAAGGTACTTGTCCTTTTGTGTCGCTTTGAACGGACCTCCCATGTTAGTAGATGATGAACCTCCCGCGAAGGTAATGTTGCCGGGTCCTCCGCCGAGGTAGCCGCCCGCCCCGATCTCGCTTCCTCCTATGAAGTTCAGGCCGGTGTGGTCGAAGTTGTCGTCCATCAGATCGTAAATGTCAACACTCCCTCCGCTACCATTACCCGCTGGGTAGCTATTGCCCCCGATGTTCGGGAGGCTACCACTCACACTGGTTCCCCTGTAGGGTAAGTAACCATTAGTAAGTCCTCTGCCCAGAGAGCCTGTGACCATGGTTGGGTCCGAATTCCAATGGTAGGGGACGCCAACACCGGAAAGCCACATCGTCCTGATCATGTTGTATCCCCAGAGTCCATTGAAGAATACCTTGCCCGGCTGCGTGTGAATGTTTCCTTGAGGATCATAGTACATTACGGAAGTAATCAGATTGCTCGTTGGGTCAACATTCAGACGGAAGATGAAGCTGTTCACCACCAGAGTGAAGTTTCCAGACTTTTGGGCGGCGGGAATAGTTCTGTAGGCCGCGTTTGCTTTCGCGCCGGTCTCACACGCGTAGTCGCAGGGTCCCCCGCAGTAACCATCGTAAACGCATGGATTGACTGGCACACCATACTGGTTCGTATATGGTTGCGAAGCCAGTGCACTAACGTGAGGGAACGGATGGTATCCCAGGGCCTGAGCCGCCGTCTGGAATGATTGCGCCACTGGAGTTAGTGGGTGAGGGGGTAGCGGATAGTTCTGGCTCATCCACGGATATCCTGTGTCGGTTTTTTGATTGGTTGAACTCCCGTTGTAGTTTCCGCATAGTCCGTGAGCTCTTTCCCACTCGACGTAGTAGGGCTCATAGTCTATGTATTGGAGAGGCCAGTCTTCGAGGTCATTGTGTGGGTTAATCGTCGGCAGAAAACCTGCTCCATACTTGGTATCGGTCAGCAACCTCTGCTGGTAACCCCACGGTCCCTGGCGACCCATCGTACCTCCATAGTGTTGGGCTGCACCTCCTACTCCATGTCCGAGGGCGTGATATTGAATCGGCATCGTGTATCTTCTTACGGGCAGAGCAAACTGTTGGCTGTTGTTCCTTATTGTAACCGACTGTAAAGGAAGCGGACTATCGTATTTCCGCCCTAGTCCAACTCCCCATTCGTCGTACTTTGTAGTTGAAAAGTCGTTTACATAGTCCCAGTAGGGACCCTTGGTTATCGCGACGACTGAGTGATTCACCCCTCCGTTCAGGGCTGCAATCGAAAGTTCTGCCGCAATTACGCCACTCATGTAGCCGACGCCGAGACAAACGACATCTGCCATCGGTTCAGGTGGAAGTACTGTTGGCATGTCTACGCACCTCCAGCCGATTTTTGCTGGTACTGCGCAAGGCTCGCCGGCTTGAGGCGTGTTGGAGAGGTTGCAACCATTAGGTTTCTCTGGTCTAGGCCTTCACCGTAGAAGTTCCCGAAGTTGACGCCATTATATCCGGTGTATGTCCATCCAACCATGTTTTGGTTCCCACCGTAGATCGGGTCCATCAAGAATCCTGCCCATGTCATGAAAGTCAGCTCGTAAGCAAAATCCGAAGCCTTGAGGTTTCCGAAGCTCGTAGGCTTGTTGGCCCAAAGATCCAACAATAGCTGCAACTGATTTGCTGACGACAGTGACTCGAAGTTTCCTCCGTAGGCACTGCTGTTCGCATAAGCTTGCAAAGCGACCAAACCGACTCGCCAGAATTCCCTCAGATTCAGCGGATACTGATAGTTGGTGCCAGCTCCTACCCTCGGACTCGGAGTTCCCGTGTAAGGCAAAGAGACAGGAGTTAGGCTCGACAAGTTGTAGATATCTCGGCCATTCACGTTGAATGACCCTGTCTGTCCAGGAAGGACAAACGGACCATCCATGAACATGTTCGCACTCTGCCCGTAATCGCCAGCAAGCTGCCTATCTATGAAATAAATCACCCCAGCTTCTTTTGCTCCGGGACCATTACTATCAGAGGGTATAATCGTCTCAACTATTGCTTCCAGAAGGGAGTGTTCAGTTATGCTGAGCGAGACGAAACCCACGACGTTATTCACTCTAGTCTGCAGATTGGCTATCTGAGTATTTGCGCCATTCAGCTGGGTTTGGAGAGATGAGTTCTGGTTCCCGAAGAGGGGAATCTCGATGCCAGAGGCCGCAGCTGCACTTGCCGCAGCGGCCAGACCGAGCTTTAGAAATTCACGCCTGGTCTGATCGACCATAAAGACACGAACGAAGCTTACCCCACTAGTATTTTAGATAACAGTAAGAGTGGATACTACCATCACCTCGCTTCGAAAGTGTTATTTTCTCAAGAGTCCGTCAATATTGCCCGGTTGTAAGTTGGAAACCACTCCGAAGAAACCAACCAATTATACCCTAATTATTGTTCCAATCCTCATCATAATTGCGATAGGCGCTTGCATCGGTCTCGCGTCGGCGGGAATATACCAGCTCACAACGGGTTCTCCGATCTTCTCGCTAACAAACTCGACAACCGGTGGAAGTTCAGTGAGTGTTTCAATGCCAAATGGAGTAGGTACGTCGCAAGGCCTTAACTACGTTCCCGCGAGCGCAACCGTCGCAAAGGGCGGTTCAGTTGTTTGGAAGAACAATGATCCAGTTCCCCACACGGTAACTTCGACCAGCGTCCCGTCTGGAGAGGTCTACTTTCCTTTTTCCAGATCCTCTGACCTGAGGCTTAGAGTTCTAGAGGCAGCCCGGAGCAAATTTCAATACTAGAGTGGTTACGGACCAAACGCCATCCCTTAGAACTCGACAGTTAGCTTCAACTATCAGAAAGCTGGTCCTAACATGCGTCCCATGCAAAGACGAGTAGTTGTCCTAGCAATTGCAATCGTAGCTGTACTATCAGTTGCGATAACAGGCTACATATATCTCACTTCACTCTCGCCGAACAATGGTGCAAGTAATCCTGGTGTCACGATGATCACCATTCCTCAAGGGTCATACATGCTGCCTCCAGGCTTCAATGTGACGCTCTTCCAGGAATACTTCGCGACGGGTCCCTATCCATACCCTGTCAACAAGACTGTCACAATTGGAGTCAACAATACGATAGAATGGGTAAACAAGGATACCCAGGCGCACACGGCCACGGCAATAGTAAGCCCCCAGCAACCGTTATTCAACTCGGGACTGATCCTACCCGGAAAGACATTCTCCATCACTCTGGCAACTCCCGGGACTTACCGGTACACTTGTGCTTGGCATAACTGGCTCGCGGGCCAAATAATTGTAAAGCCCCAATAGGCATTCGAAAACGCGCTAAGGCTTGAATGGAAGCAATTCCGCCCTTGCAGCATCATAATGTCACCTGAGGAGAATGCTGCCCCTGGCTGGCCAGGTATCGCGCCGCGATGGACTTCTAGTGCCAAGGAGGGAGTCGGAACATCCGCCAGCTACCAGAGTAGGGTCTGGTTCACCATTTCTCACGGAATCCTAAACGAGGTCTACTATCCGAGAATAGACCAGGCGAATACTCGCGACATGGAATTTCTTGTCGCTGACGGCGACCAATACTTCTCCGAAGAGAAGCGAGATACTAACAGAAGAATCTCACCCCTAGAACAAGGCGTACCCGGATACAGACTCGTCAACTCCTGCAAGAGAGGACGTTACAGGATGACGAAGACGGTCATCACCGATCCAGAGCGAGACGTGCTTCTCCAGAAGGTCCACTTTGATGCCGGCAAGGGCAACCTAGAAGATTATGGCGTCTATGCTCTGCTCGCCCCCCACATTGGAAACCGTGGCTACGGAAACAACGGATGGATCGGCAACTACAAAGGCACACCGATGCTTTTCGCGCAAAGAGGAGGAGTATCGCTTGCCCTAGCTTGTTCGACAGCATTCAGGAAGATGAGTTGTGGATACGTCGGTGTCAGCGATGGTTGGCAAGATATCAGTGCCAGCAAGAAGATGGCATGGGAATATTCCAGCGCGTCTAACGGAAACATTGCTCTGACCGCAGAACTCGACTTGACGAGCAATGATGGCGAGTGTGTAACCGCTATTGCTTTCGGACGCACGCCAGACGAGGCCGGACAGCAGGCACGTAATGCCCTGCTGAAGGACTTTGACAGGGTACAGCGGGCGTTTGTTGATGGATGGAAGGATGTCCAGTCGCAGAGCATGGATCTTGGGAAGACGTACGAGACCGGCTTCGACCTCTACCGCGTAAGCAATACGGTCCTCCGAACTCATGAGGAAAAATCCTACCCGGGCGCAGTGATCGCTAGTCTCTCGATTCCATGGGGTTTCTCAAAGAGCGACGATGACTTGGGCGGATACCACTTGATCTGGCCTAGGGATTTGGCACAAGCAGCTGGGGGGTTCATCGCATCAGGAGACACTGAACACGCTAGAGAGACTCTCCTTTACCTCATGTCCACCCAAGAGGAGGATGGTCACTGGTTGCAGAACATGTGGCTCGACGGCTCACCATACTGGGGAGGAATACAAATGGATGAAACGGCATTTCCGATACTTGTCGCGGATCAGCTGAAACGTGTGGATGCTCTTTCTGGATTCGACGCTTGGCCGATGATACAGCGGGCGGCAGGATACCTTGTCCGAAACGGCCCCGTCACACAGCAGGACAGATGGGAGGAGGACGGTGGATATTCTCCATTCACCCTTGCGGCCGAGATCGCCGGATTGCTCGCGGCTGCGGATTTTTCCGAAGAGAAAGGCGACTATGCTCTGGCCTCGTATCTCAGGGAGACAGCAGACACATGGAACGAAGCCATAGAACGCTGGACCTATGTTACAGGAACGAAACTCGCGAACCGCGTCGGAGTCAAAGGATACTACGTCAGAATCGCTCCTGCGAATCCTTCCGATATCGAGCTTCCAGCTTCAGCATTTGTCTCTCTACGAAATCGTCCCTTAGGACAAGAAGGGGTCCCCGGCGAACAATTGGTTAGCGTGGACGCGCTGGCTCTCGTCCGTTACGGATTACGATCAGCTAAGGACCCGCGAATCCTCGACACGGTCAAGGTGATAGACGCGATTCTCCGAAAAGAGACAAGGACAGGCCCGGTATGGCACCGGTACAACTTAGACGGCTACGGCGAACACGACGACGGCTCCCCGTTCGATGGGACTGGTGTCGGCAGAGGCTGGCCGCTCCTCGCCGGGGAACGAGCCCACTATGAAATAGCTAAAGGAGAGGTTGAGGAAGCCGAACACCTCCTACACGTGATCGAGGCTCAAGCCAGCCCTGGAGGCCTGATTCCAGAACAGGTCTGGGACGCGGAAGACATTCCTAAGCATGGACTTCACAACGGCCGTCCCGCTGGCTCGGCAATGCCTCTCGTCTGGGCCCACGCCGAGTACATCAAACTCGCAAGATCGATCCGCGAACGAAAAGTCTTCGACATGCCTCCACAGCCCGTCATTCGATATCAGACAGAGAAGACTGGCTCCAAACTCGCCGCGTGGAGGTTTAACCAGAAGATTCGGACAATCCCAGCTGGAAGAAATCTGAGAATCGAAGTGCTCGCGCCCGCGACCATTCACTGGAGCAGCGACGGTTGGAAGACCGTAACTGATTCCAAAACAGTTGATACTGGGCTCGGAATCCATTATGCTGACCTAGAAACCGCTACCCTCTCGCCAGGCAAGAATGTTGCGTTCACTTTCTTCTGGCCCGAAGCTAACAAGTGGGAAGGAACCAACTTCCAAGTTACGGTCGCGGAGCGACCAATAGCCACCGTTCAGGCCGAATCGTAAGGCTTAGCCATCGTCACCAAACCATCATACCGGCGTTTCCCAGGCCATGGACCCCGTCACCGAACATGAGCTGCTGACTCCCTACGACATCTACCTCTTCAAAGAAGGAAAACACCTCAAACTCCACGAAAAACTCGGTTCACATCCAACCCAGCTCGATGGACAGGATGGAACACATTTTGCAGTGTGGGCGCCAAATGCAAAACATGTCTCTGTTATTGGAGATTTCAACGAGTGGCGGCCTGGCCAACACCCGCTCGGTCAGAGAAGGGACGATTCTGGGATCTGGGAAGGATTCATCGCCGGTCCGACAAGGGGCTCGCTCTACAAGTACCATGTCGAATCGAAAGCCCATCTTGGGTATTCGATGGAGAAGGGCGATCCTTTCGCTCTCCACTGGGAAATTCCATCACGCACCGCGTCGATCGTCTGGGACCTGAAGCATTCCTGGAATGATGCGGAATGGATGAGAACCCGGGCAGACAAGAACTCCCTCAGCTCGCCACTCGCCATCTACGAAATGCATCTTGGATCATGGAAACGAATCCCTGAAGACAACAACCGATCACTGACCTACAGAGAAACAGCCTCCGACCTGCCGATCTACCTGGAAGAGATGCGTTTTACTCACGTCGAATTCCTCCCGATAATGGAGCACCCATACTCACGATCGTGGGGCTACCAGACCCTCGGATACTTCGCCCCGACAAGCCGATTTGGAATACCTGAAGATTTCATGCATCTTGTCGATGAGCTTCACAACAAGGGATTCGGAGTAATCCTAGACTGGGTCCCCTCCCATTTTCCATCGGACGCCTATGGCCTCGCCTACTATGATGGCTCTCATCTCTTCGAATATGCCGATCCGAAGAAAGGATACCATCCGGACTGGAAGAGCTACATTTTCGACTTTGGAAAAGGCGAGGTCAGATCCTTTCTAGCGAGCAGCGCGCTTTTCTGGTTAGACGCGTATCACGCTGACGGGCTCAGAGTCGACGCAGTAGCATCAATGATCTACCTGGACTACTCTCGGAAGAAGGGCGAGTGGACCCCCAATCAGTACGGTGGGAGAGAGAACCTCGAGGCACTGTCTTTCATCCGAGATCTCAACCAGGCAGTGTACCGTGCACACCCAGATGTGCAGATGATCGCCGAAGAATCAACTGCTTGGCCGATGGTATCACGTCCAATCTATCTCGGGGGCTTAGGCTTCGGGATGAAATGGAACATGGGCTGGATGCACGACACACTCGAATACGTGACGAAAGACCCAGTCTACCGGAAACACCATCACAACCAGTTGACCTTCAGCCTCTGGTACGCTTTCGCCGAAAACTTCGTCCT
>WNGJ01005467.1_pt1 | contig 14674 bp, 12 predicted proteins | sample 5400611 | NCBI WGS metagenome assembly WNGJ01 (sample SAMN13153375, study PRJNA577476) | soil metagenome | isolation source: 40 cm soil or saprolite under Garry oak tree replicate 1 | place: USA:California | collected 2016-06-15
CCCTAGCCGGTCGAGGTCCAGCCCGTGTGGGCCTGCAGATGGAATACGATAAGACTCCAATAGCCCGTCAGGATCTTCCGAGTCGACCATAGCAATTTCGCTCGGGTCGGCTATGTTCACGTAGAACCGTTTTGTATCAGGATCGAAGACAGCCCATCTTGTCCGCCCAGGAACCGCAACATCCGCTGTCATTGTCTTCTTTGCCAGGTCCACTATGGACACTGTGACCGCATCTCTGCTGTTCGGCTTGGGAACGTTGGCAGCTAGGAGCATGTTGCTCGAATGGTTGAAGGCAAGTCCATTGGGCCTACCGCCAACCTTGATCTTCTGCAAATCATGATCTTCTCCGTGGTTAAAGACGCCGACCGTATTCTCTCCACGATTAGACGTGAACACCATATTCTTCTCATGAGAAACTAGAACCCCTGCTACACCTGTTAAGTTTGGAATCGATCTCAGGTATTTGTCTTGGCGGCAGTCGATCACGTCTACACTATCGTTCGATGTGTGAGCCACGTAGAGGGTGGAGGATCTGAGATGGACCGCCGCGTGATCGAATCCCCCCTTTCCGTGGTTTGGAGGGAGTTCGATGTATCCTAGATGTCGAAGGGTGAAACGAGATCCTACCGACTGGGCTGTGAAACGTTGTACTCGAGTTTCTGAGTTCCTTCGACTTGGAGCTGACAGTACTTGTAGAGCGCATCATACGTAGGGAACTGAAGTCTCATGTTGTCAAAGTCGTCCTTCGCAAGGTTTCGGAAACCGTGTGCTATGGCTTCGAGACCTGCTGACTCCGGTGGAGCATCGGATATTTTCGCGTCCGCCCCTCTAACTATCTTCGCTAGCTCCAAGAGGGCAGGGTCTTTGAGCTTGTACTTTTTGATGATAGCATCGAAGCTGACGTATTCCTTGCCATCCTCTTTGTAGTGCGTCAACTCTATTCCCTTAGCGTCATACGGTATGGCACCTGTTTCCTTGACCACCCGTGGTATGTCTTCGGGAGGGACAAAGAGGAACTCAGGATTCTTATCTACGAACTTCTTGATCAGCCATGGACAGGCTATCCTGTCCACCTTTGCTTTTTCTCGGGTTACCCATTTCATTTCATTTTGACACCTATAGATGTTCTACATAGATAGAATATCTACACATATAAGGCTAACTCACCCATTGCCGCGAGAGAGGAATCGATTATTGTCGAGGCTCATGCCCCATGGAATGAAGATTGGCGCAGTGTCGCTCTGGCTGCTACTGTTGCTGTCGGAGAAACCGATGTATGGCTATGAGATCATTCGAGAACTTGAGAAGAGGTTCTCAGGCTATTGGAAACCGAAGGCCGGAACAATCTATCCCGCCCTGGAGAAGCTGGAGAAGAATCACTTGCTTACAAGCCGAGTTGAGTTTCGAGAAGAGGCGCCCGACCGGAGACATTATGCGCTTACAGACGCAGGCCGTGTTGAACTAGCAAGTACTATGGTCTATTGGACGAGAATGACCGAGATACTCGAAACATACAGGGAAACGCACCAGTCGATATTCCGCCACAGAACTGAACTCCAAAAAAATCAGCTCTCAGAGTTTTTTACTAAACTTTCTGAATCCCTTCGCGGCAGATCGATCGATCTCAAGAACCTGTTTCCTGGATCCGAAACGTCTACGCGGATTTCTCCAATTGAACCGATTGGGTTGAAGTTTCTCTACGCCAAGGAGAACCAGAAATTCGAGATTCATATGGAACTTGAATGGCTGCCCACCCAGAAACAGACATCCGCTCGATCATAAGACGAATCGAGCTCTGGGAACTGGAATAGCGGGCAAGGTAACGCGGTATGCCTTTCAACTGGATGGCCAAAGACGGAAAAGTTATCCTCATCGAAAAAGCGGTCCGCACAGTCCCGTATGGGTTCTTGGGAGTCCTATTTTCAGTCTACTTGAGCCAGTTAGGGCTTGACGCTTTCCTCATAGGCGTGGTCTTGGCCCTAACCGTTGCCTCGAGCGCGGTCTACACCCTCATCGCGAGCGTGTTCGCTGACCGTCTAGGCCGCAAACGGACGTTGATCTTCTTCGCGCTTACTGATGCACTAGCTGGCGCTCTTCTATTCTCGTCTAATTCTTTGTGGGCGCCAATAGCAGCAGGAATCGTGGGCAACATGACCGTTGGAGCAGGCGAGGTTGGACCTTTTCTGACGCTTGAACAGGCGATTCTCCCCGGTGCATCGGACGGCAGGTCAAGAACGCTGGGCTTCAGCATCTACAACCTCGTAGGGTACGTTTCATCGTCAGCTGGAGCCCTTGTTGTCGGCCTACCACAATACATTGGTTCTGGCACCGGAGGATATCGCCCGCTGTTCCTGGCATACCTCGTGTCAGGGTTACTGGGAGCCTATCTCTACTCAAGACTCTCAATGAGAGTCGAGAAGGAAAAGACCAGCTCGCCGAATATCACCGTCTTGTCTGAGGGCTCGAAACCAGTCGTAAGAAGAATGTCAGCGTTGTTCGCATTGGACTCGTTCGGCGGAGGTTTTGTCGGCGTCAGCATTCTCTCGTACTATTTCTACGAGAGGTACTCTTTGCAGCTTGGCTCGCTGGGATTATTGTTCGCTGGGGCACAGATTGTAACCGCAATCTCGTTCTTATTCGCTGAGCGGATCGCTCGCCAGATCGGCTTGATCAAAACGATGGTCTATACTCATATCCCGTCAAATCTCTTGTTGGCGGTCATACCATTTGTCTCTTCGGCGTCAATCGCTGTAAGTCTACTACTCGCTCGACAATCTCTCTCCCAAATGGATGTACCAACCCGACAATCATATCTGATGAGTGTGGTACCAGAGGCCGACCGCACTCCTGCTGCAGGGTTCACTAATGTGTCCCGGAGCATCGCTCAAACTTTCAGCCCCTCTCTTGCTGGCTACGCCATTGTTACACTTTGGCTAGGGTCTCCTTTTGTTATCGCAGGAGGACTAAAAGTAGCCTATGATCTGTCGCTCTACAAGATCTTCCACAGGCTGAAACCCCCGCAGGAGAGCAAGGCCGTAGGTCAATCATGAGCCTCGATACGTGCTTGGAATTGACCAAGATTTCCCCGTCCAGAGGAGTTGAAGGGAATGAGGCGGAGAGTTAGCTAATCGAGGAATCATTGTCTTCACATTACATGTTGAGTGCCGTCTGGAGACACACGCACAATTCTATGTTCTCTATCGGAGAGCAAGGTTTTTCGAATCATGCGCCAGTGCGTGAGTCAGGGGAGAGGCTGAGAATCGGCCGATCTATTCACAACTCTATTCCAAATTGTTGTTGTTGCAGGTCTCTGGGCAGTCGTCGGCGAGCTGTTTCGTCGCGGACTCACCGCTCTGGCCAAGAGGGCGGGAGCTTCCAGGCAACTCATAAGAACCATAAGGGACGGCGTTAGGGTAACTTGGATAGTCGTCGCAGTCGCTGCTATCCTCATAGTTACGGGGATTGCGTCCGAGTTCCAGGCTCTGACTGTAACAGGGATTGCGGGGCTAACGATTTCCTTGGCTCTTCAGACAACACTTTCCAACATTATTGCCGGCGTACTCCTTTTCTCAGACAAGACCCTGCGCTTGCACGATGTCATTTCGTACAGCGGGATAAAGGGTACAGTTGTAAGAGTAGGTCTTAGATCCACTCTGATAAGAACGCAAGAAGGGAGTATTGCGATAATTGGCAACAGCACTTTGATGAGTGGACCCTTCATCAACTATACGGCCGAAGAGCGTCTAGTCGGAAGGCCCTGAGACCATCTCTTTCAAGAGATGATTTTTGGAATGACCAGTGATTTCACTCGTTCCTTGTTCCCTTCGATCGCCTTCTCCCCTGGATAGAGTGGCAAGGATGGCATGGACTAGGTCCCTTGCGGATTGAGGAGTCAGCTCGACGGCAACCCTTGATTCTGGCCTCGCAGAATTGCTAAGCAGGTCAATGATTACCGCTCGTTCAGATCGAGCGTGGTCGGGATGGTCATAGGAAACACTGGCCTGTTCCAGAGGGAACCAGCCTTGTGGACCCTTGCCGTGACCTGAGATTTTCGTGTTCTCGACGATCCCTGTGCACATGAGTCATATTTCCTCTAATGACAAAATGCTTACCAAGGTTTAGTCAGGAGTTTCCAGGTATTTCGCGAAGAACGCAAACACTTTGTTCCAGCCGTCGACAGCCTGCTCTTGTCTGTACCCAGACCTGTCGTAGTAGAAGAAACCGTGGCCGGCTTTCGGATACATGTGGAACTCGTAAGTCTTCCCGTACTTCTTCAGCTCTTGTTCATGCTGGACAACTTGCTGGGGAGTCGGGAATTGATCTTCCTCGCCAAACAGTCCGAGCAGTGGGCAGGACAGGTCCTTCGTGTAGTCTATTGGTGCCACTGGGTACTTGGGGGTCAACTCTTGTTGGGACATAACCACTCTTCCTCCCCAGCAGTCTACGGCCGCATCGACTCCCTTTGTTCTGCAAGCCACAAGGAACGTTTGTCTCCCAGCTGAGCAGGTGCCGAACAGTCCCACTTTGCCATTACTTTGAGGGAGAGATTTCAATCGATGCAAGCTTTCCGTTATGTCGCCGACGACGTCATCGTCAGGCACTCCTCCTGAGGCTCGTACCTTTGCGGCAATATCCTCCGGCGCCCCGTGGCCAAACTGGTAGTATATGTTCGGGCTAATCGCTAGGTAGCCATGGTGGGCGAACTTGCGAGTAGTCTCGCGATACCACTCGTCCCATCCTGGTGCGTGATGGATTAGCACGACTCCAGGAAAGGGTCCTGGCCCCAGAGGACGCGCGAAATACGCGTTGATAACGGTGCCGTTGTGTCCTGGAACCACTACTGTTTCGGCTATCATCCCCTCGTACATGTCTGTCCGATACTTGAGCAATGTTCGATACCCGGTCTTGTGGACCAGGAAGGCAGGTTTGTTTATCTTTGCCTCAAATTTAGCCTATGAGCTCACCAAAGGCATGCTCTGAACCGAAACCGTCGTCTGCGAGATTCCGCTTCATTCTCACACACCCCTAGCCTTTGTGAGGCGTCGAATCTGGGCTTTACTCGATGGCCCTTAAGTACTCGACTGGAAATTCCAGCGTTTGGATTGCCATGCAGATAACTACTCAATCTGACAAAACAGTACAACAGGTCAGAGAGTACGATCTATTTCTCGACATTGATTTTGATGCTGTGAAATTTTCTGGGAGAGTGATGATCGATATGAGCTCAATTGACGATGTCAGTCTAGACGCAGTGGATCTAGAGGTTACTAGTGTCAAAACGAACGGTCGAAAGCTTCCATTCGAGCATCACGAAAACGCCGTGGATATTGAGACTGGCAAATTCTCCGGATCCCTAGAAGTTGAATATAAAGGAAAAGTTTCCGAGAGTCTGACCGGGTTCTACAAGGCTCCATACGGGGACAAGTATGTCCTGACAACACATTTCGAAGCCGCACATGCTCGCAGGCTCCTACCTTGTATTGATCATCCCGCTTACAAGGCGGACTTCAAACTATCAGTCCGGACCCGAAGTGATCTAGCAGTAATCTCGAATATGCCCCTCGAATCCGAGAACACGGAGGGAAGCCGGAAGACCGTCACTTTCCAGAAAACCCCGAAGATGTCCACATATCTTCTCTATGTTGGAGTCGGCAAGTTCGAGGAGGACAAGAACCGACATAACAAGACAGAATTGTACGTCGCCTCCGTCGTAAGGCCCGAGGGAAAGATCAAGAGCGGTCTCGCCTTCGAAGCGGCACAGAAATCCTTAGAATTCTACGAAAACTACTTCGGCATTCCCTACGATTTGCCCAAGCTCCACTTGATCGCTGTTCCCGAGTTCGCTTATGGGGCGATGGAGAACTGGGGAGCAATAACTTTCCGAGAGATCCTGTTGCATGCTGACAAGGACACGAGCACTTCGACAAAGAAGAGCATCGTCGAGGTAATCGCGCACGAAATTGCTCACATGTGGTTCGGCGACCTAGTGACGATGAAGTGGTGGGACGACCTCTGGCTTAACGAAAGCTTCGCCACCTTCATGGCTTACAAAGTAGTCGACTGGGCTTTTCCGCAATGGAAGATCTGGCAAGATTTTGTCAAGAACAGCACTGGGGGAGCAATGGCTCGTGACGGGTTGAACAGCACGCATCCGATCGAGGCCAAGGTCCGCTCTCCAGAAGAGATCGAGGAACTCTTCGATGAGATTAGCTATGGCAAAGGTGCTAGCATCCTTCGAATGATCGAAGCGTACATCGGTCCAGACAAGTTCCAGAAGGGTGTCAGCAAGTATCTCCAACAGTTCCGTTATTCCAACGCTGCCGGCAGCGATCTATGGAACCATCTTCAGCAAGCGTCGGGCCTAGACGTTAGCCGCGTAATGGATGAATGGATTAGCAAAGTAGGATACCCAGTTGTCAAGGCATCGCTGTCCCACGGCAAGCTACTCCTGGAACAGGAGAGATTCATGTTCTCCGGAGCGCGGGAGATGCAGACCTGGCCTATTCCAGTAACGATAACAGTGGACGGTAAGACACAGCAACTCCTCCTAGACAAAGAGAAGGCCGAAGTCAAACTTGCCAGTCCAAAGTCCCTGAAGTTGAATGTTGATCGGACAGGATTCTACAGGACCGACTATCATGGTAGCGAATTACAAGAGCTCGTTTGGGCTAGCAAACTGTCAGGGCTTGATCGGTACGGCCTCGCGAATGATGCTTGGGCTTTCCTCACCTCGGGAAGAATGAGCTGGAAAGAATACCAGGTCTTCCTCAAGCATTTCTTTGGCGACGAAGAATATCTGCCTACGTTTGAAACCTCAGAGAGGCTCACAACGCTATTTCTGATTGCGCCGGGAAAGACTGTCGATCTGTCGCAAAGATACCATAGGTCTCAGTTGAAAATCCTTGAAAGAAAACGGGACGAGAACAGCTCCTTGCTGAGGGGAATTGTTGCCTTGCGACTCACCATGATGGATGATGCCTATGCGCGAGAGGTTGGAGCGAAATTCAACGAATTGGCCAATGTAGAGCCTGACATGAAGCGAGCTGTGATCGTGGGTTATGCAAGATCCTCGAACGACTACGACGGGCTTCTAGGAAGCTACAAGAAGAGCACTACCGATGAGGATCGGCTCAGGTACTTGGAAGGACTCGCCAGTTTCAAGCGGCCTGACCTTGTCAGAAAGGTTCAGGCCTTCGCAATGGCAGGCGGCGTAAAACGACAGGATATCGGACGGGGACTGCTCCAGTTCGCGACCTCCAACCCGGATGGGCACGCCGCGACTTGGGAGTGGTTCAAGGACAATGTTGAGAAGCTTGACAAGATGTACGAGGGGACAGCAACGCTCTCAGCCTATATGCGTCTGTACATCTCGATCATAGGCGTCGGTCGCGTCGCAGAAGTTGAGAAGCTCTTCGGCGAACACAAGCTCGCTGGAGCCGACGCGACACTCGAGAGGCTAAAGGTACACGATCGACTGGCCAACGAGATAACGAAGTCATCGGTTCAGATCGCCTAGGGCAGATATACTGCCTACGGGCTCAGATCTGGACACTCTGACCGTTCACGACCAGTTTGAAAGTAAGATCAGTAGCGCGTGCCAGTGTTGCGTGCACTGGGCATCTTCGATGCGTTTCCCTCGCCACCTGAATCACACGTTCAACAGGATCCCTTGTCGATACCTTCGTCTCAACGGTTATGCCGGTGAAGTATGGCGCGACGTTGTCGATCTCGAAGAGTCCTCTTCGGTCCCAGGACCCTGTCACGGTAGTCTCCAGCGAATCGACGGACAATCCCGCAAGACTAGCCTTCCGGACGAATATCACGTTCTCGCAGAAGCCGATCGACGCGATGAAATAGTCAGTTGGAGTTGGACCCATGCCGGTTCCTCCGATACTCTCTGGCTCGTATTGAATTACGTCGAAGCCCCGGACTCTTGTCTCTGAATGTTGGTCCTTGATGAGTCTAACTTCGGCCTTGTCTGTCGCGAACGTGTTTGAAGTGCCTGAAGTAACAATGTCTTGCCGGAGCGTTTCGAATCTTTGCCTTAACTCAGGGGAGGTCATCGCGTTTCATCCCTTGTGAGTGTGATCACTACTCTTCCTGATCCTCCAGGTGAGAGCAGCTAGGGTCTCGCCCTTTCAAGGTACTTCTTGAGAGGGTTCCAGTAGGAATCATACCATCCTCTCCGATAGTCTTCCACTTGTTCAGCGGGAACCTTCGAATGAACCATCTTAGGCTCTGTTCTACCATTCTTTGCGATAAGGATGAATTCCAGTTTCGAAGGTGGAATAGCCGTTTAGCCCATTCGGTCGTCGTCCATTCATGGACGATCTTCTTGTCCTTGACGAATCTGATGTTCTTTCCTGAAATGTAATTGTCCCACGCAGTGAATCTAGCGCCAGTCCTCCGCTAGTGGGTGCAGGGGACCCTGTGAAGTCACTGTGTTTGACAGGGTCTAGCAAAGCAACGAAAACGTCATGAGGCTTGGCATCCAGTTGTACTACTTGTTCAATCACTCCGAATCTGAGCTGCAGGTCCCTTGCGGCTTCTTCTTGGGCTGCAAATCGCTTCCAGCTCGGTACAATTTCTCAATGGGCGATCAAAAACTTTCGCCTAAGCTCAAGAATTCTACGCGAGCAAGTATCGAAGCGCTTTTGAGACAGCCTTGATGCCGGAACCATGACGTGTCGGAGTAGGGCTAGGATTCTTGTCTGATAGGCCGGATTCTGCAGGAAGATACAAGCCCATCAGCGATTATGGAGTAATTGGAGATATGCACTCGGCAGCGCTCGTTGGACTAGACGGTTCCATCGACTGGTATTGTGCTCCAAGATTCGACTCTCCAAGCGTATTCGCCGCTCTGCTCGACTCGCAAAAGGGGGGGAGATTCCGTCTGTCGCCTACAGGGAATTTCAAGACGAAGCAGAGCTACGAGGGCGAAACTAACATTCTATCAACTACTTTCGAATCCCAAGAGGGAAGCATCAAGCTTACCGACTTCATGCCCTGTTTCATGGAAAAGGGAGAGCTGAAGGTATTTCAGGAAATCCACAGGGTCGTAGACTGTCTAGAAGGTACTCCTGGGCTTAGAATCACATTCCAACCACGTTTCAATTATGCCCGGGGAAAGACGATCATAATGGAGACTAGGGAAGGATGTGTTGCAAGGAATCAGAGGCATCATCTTAGTCTCGCTTCGTCCCTAAAGCTCCTTGTCTCAGACAAAGACCAATTGGTCAACGATTTCCGGCTGTCCAGAGGACAGAGACTCATCTTCGTCCTCAAGTGGGGAAACAGCTCGCCAACACACACGGGGAAATACGAAACTAGCAGGAAGCTATCAAAGACACTATCCTACTGGAAGCGGTGGGTTAGCCACGTAAAATATCAGGGACCATACCGCGCGCACGTCGTAAGATCTTGCCTCGTCTTGAAAATGCTTCAGTATGCCCCGACCGGGGCCATGGTGGCGGCTGTCACGACTTCGCTACCCGAGAGTATTGGAGCGTTGAGGAATTGGGACTATCGATATTCTTGGATCAGAGACAATGCACTCTCAGTCTGGGCATTGAGCGAGGCTGGTGCCACAAGAGAAGCCTTGGAATACACAAGATGGATGATCAACGTTCGGCGTCATTCGAAAGAGAAGTTGCAGATAATGATGGGAATTGGCGGCGAGAGGGAGATCCCTGAGATTACCCTCGACCATCTTGAGGGCTATCGACGTTCAAGCCCTGTCCGAATAGGAAACGCCGCCTATAGACAGATTCAGTTGGACATTTATGGAATCCTCGCTGATTCCATGTATTATCTTCACCGGGCTTTGGGGTGGACTACTAAGCAAGTGTACGAAAACCTTGTGAAATATTCAGCGGACCAGGCCGCAGTGGAATGGGAGAAATCCGACAGTGGAATTTGGGAGATGCGTCAAGCTAGACAGTTTGTGGAATCGAAGATGTGGTGCTATGTCGCTCTAGACCGTGCGATCAAGATAGCAAGAGAGCTGGGATACGACGACGACTGGCGCAGATGGGAACCTGTTAAGAAGAAGATCAAGGGCGAGATTCTCTCCAATGGATGGTCAAACAAGAAGAAAGCTTTCACAATGGTTCTCGGCGGCGACGAACTCGATGCCGCCAACCTCCTCATGCCACTAGTAGGGTTCCTGCCAGCTAAGGATCCCAAAATGACATCGACAATCCAGCACATCCGCGAAGAACTTTCCAAAGGCGATCTAGTCTACAGATACAACGTTGATGATGGGCAACTGGGAAAGGAGGGAGCCTTCACCGTGTGCAGCTTCTGGATGGTGGACTGCCTGACACGGCTAGGAAAGTTGGGCGAGGCCGAGGGACTGTTGAATCAGTTATTGAAACGGGGTAATCATCTGGGGTTGTACTCGGAGGAAATTGATCCTGCAACCGGTGAGGCATTGGGGAACTTTCCTCAAGCCTACACTCACATGGGTTTGATTACCGCCTCTGTTCGTCTTGAAGAGGCACGGCGAAAGACCGGGTTCATGCGTTATGCTCGTGCTCTATCTAACCGAATCGGTGGCTAGTGAGCGCGCTTGATATGGTGGCAGTTCTAGGACTTGTCTATCTTATAGAGATCAGAGAGAAGTTGGATAACTTCCCTATGGTTTCTAAGGTTGAACTTTGCATATGATTTGGCAAGTCCTACTTTGATCGAATATGCTTGATCTGGAATCGCTTCGAAGAGGTCTTCGTCAGCCCAATCATCACCCATTGCTAGAACGAAGTCGAAGGTTCTCTCTGACAGGAGCAGTTTCGCGGCCATTCCTTTGTTTATTCCAACGTTTCTCACCTCGATTGATTTACTGCCCTGTAATACTTGGATCTCGGTGTTTTCAGTGAAGTAGGACAGTTCATCGGCAAGTTCCTTCGATCGGACGTATGCGAGTTCTGGGTCTGCTGCTCGGTAGTGCCAGACAAGGGAGAACTCCTTTTCCTCTAAGAGAGATCCTGGTAGTCGGTCTTCATAGCCTTGGAGGGTGGGTCGGACTTTTTCCTTCCAGTTGGTTTCTACTTTTATCGTTGGAACCCAGTCTTTGCCTTTTTGTCTGATCCAGGCTCCGTGCTCAGCGACGATTCCTAGATTGAGGGCGCCGAACCACTCTTGCAAGAGGCTTCGATTGCGTCCGCTGATTATGATCAGGTTGTTTCGTGGATCTTCTGAGAGCGCATTGAGGACTGTTAGGAGGGTCTTTTCGGGAACTGCTGTTTCGGGACGCGCTTTGAATGGTGATAATGTCCCGTCGTAGTCCAGAAAGAGCATCCTGTGTTGTGAGCTGTCATAGTCTTTGATTATCTTTTCTCTAGTCGCGGCATCGAGTAGTTTAGCACTGAATTTCTTCTGTTCTTCTTTGATCGAGTGTAGTTTGTTCGTGAAATCTTGACCCCATCTGATGACATCATAGCGCTCCAGTCTCGTCTGCATTGCTTGGTTGCGACGCACTTGTTCTGCCTCAGGCATTTCAAGCGCGGTCTTTATCGCGTCTACTATTTCGGAAGTATCGTTAGGGTTTATGATGAGAGCTTCACCCAGCTCCTTGGAGGCTCCGGCCATCTCGCTGAGAATCAAGACTCCCTTCTGGTCTATCTTCGATGAAACGTATTCTTTGGCGACAAGGTTCATCCCATCCCTCAAAGGAGTCACTAGCGCCACATCGCTGATTGAAAAAAGACTCAAAAGTTGATTGTAGGGCAGGAATCTGTACCGGTAAACTATTGGGGTCCAATCAATGGTCCCATACTTTCCATTGATGTTACCCACTAGCTTGTCGATCTCCTCCTTCATCTCGTCGTAATGTTCTGCTCCAAGTCTTGATGGCACAACCGACAAAACTAGGACGACCCTCCGTTGCCATTGAGGGTACCGCTCGAGAAATATTGCGTAAGCTTCCAGACGATGTTTGATCCCTTTGGTGTAGTCAAGCCTATCTTGGGATAGTATTATCTTTCGATTACCAAGTCTCTCGCGGAGACCGCGGCCCTCTTCCTGAATATCGTCACTTATGGCTGCGTTACGAATCTGGCGATAATCAACGCCCATCGGGAAAGTATCGACTTTTATCGTCCTTTCTCCTCCAATAAGGACCTGGCCGAAGCTGTGTTCTTGGCCGAGGATTCGGAGAATGCATCTGAGGAAGTGCTGTGTGTAGTCTATTGTGTGGAATCCTATCAAATCAGCTCCAAGAATGCCTTCTAGTATATCGCTGCGCCACTTGGTTGGGAGCGTGCGGAAGATATCGTACGAGGGGAAGGGGGTGTGGAGGAAGAACCCGATTGACAAGTCAGGAACCTTCTCTCTCAACAATTTAGGGAGAAGCATGAGATGATAGTCGTGGACCCAGACGGTATCGTTGGGTTGGTACACACTCAGGACGGAATCTCGAAACGCCTCATTCACTTTCACGTACTGAGCCCAGTCTGCCTCCCGGAACTTTGCGTGTGTAGGAAAATAATGGAACAAGGGCCATAGCGTATTGTTGCAGAATCCGCGGTAGAACTTTTCCATGGTATCAGCGTCGAGAAAAACAGGCGAGGCCTTGTGTTTCGCAGCCCTTGTTCTCAACTGTTCGCGCGAGCCCTCCTCCACCTCCATACCGGGCCAACCGACCCACAAGTAATCGGATCCTGAGGCGCTTTGTTTGGCCCAGTCTAGGTACGCGGTTAGTCCTGAGACCAGGCCACCCGGGCTCGCGTGAAAGACTAACTTATTGTCGCGATTGCTGACCGTGAAGGGCAGTCTGTTAGATACGACTAGAAGGGTCATGCTCAGTGGTTCTTTCGGGTTTCTCTCAGAGCTGTCTAGCTATCCATTAAGATTGTTAGTAACCCGTCATTAAACCAGCTGAGTATAGGTTCGAAGATGTCAATTCTGCTCTTCTCAAGCAGTGGCTACCCGACAAGCTTCTCGCGTACAAGTAGTGGATTTATGTTCAAGGCGCCACGGAGAGCAGTTCAGGGATGGACGCTTCTTGTCTCATGAGAAAGACTTGGCCGTCGCGTTCAGGTCGACGGTTGTCGCTCCCGGATTGATCGTCGAACTCGCGAAGAGGTTGGACAGCTTCAGTTCCCTATCTCATGTTTTCGTGCCCGAGGGCAGTCAAGGGGGCTTTACCTCAATCGACATTTGTTCAGCTTGTCTCGCTATTTCAAAGAGGCTCCGCATTGGAAGCGGAATAATTCGGATTCTTGAGCACGACCCGGGCCTTCTTGCAAGGCGCCTCTTAACTCTCCAACAACTATCGGACAACCGCTTTGTTCTGGGGATTGGAACGGGCCGGGCTGGCAGTGACCCCAAGCTGACGATTCGGGCGATGCTTGAGCGACACTTCGGAAGGGAATCGCGAAGGCTGTCATGGGTCATTCTGACGGTATCCTACTCAATTTCTGCTCGCCGGAACATGTAAGAGCTGTGATCTCTTCTCTAGGCGATGCACGTCGTCGCCTTATAGTGTCCTGCTACCTGAAAATATTCTACTCGAAAGACGAGGCAACTGCATACAGGATGCTAATCGAAGAATTTGCTGGTTATGATCAGAACCCGAGCTATCACAAAATGTTCGAGTCAGTTGGAATTGCTCAGGAAATCGGACAGGCGAACTTATTTCTACGCTCTGGTAAGAGCGTTCGACCTAGCGAGAACCTGAAGAGGATCTCTCTTGTCAACCCAACGAAGAGAGAACTTGCCAGTTACGTTACCATGTTTAGGGAAGTCGGAGTCGATCTTCCCTGCTTATACCCGTATTTCGAACCGAGCGAAGATGCGGTTTTCGAGATTGGGAAGGTTGAGGAAATAGCACGCATGTGAATGTCTTAGGGCTTGTGATGGGGGTCATTAATTCATGAAGAAGATCGACATCGTTCGAAGTTCAGAGCTGAAGGCAGGTTATTCGACTCCAGGCATAGTTCGTGAGAAAGCGTTTGAATCGATGCATCGATACATCATTATCTCACGGACAAGGGTTGCTTGCGGGGCCGTATCGGACTGGCACCATCACGGCACAAGGCATCTCTATGGGTTTCTCGAGGCCGGACGCATGCGGTTAGAACATGGTGAGAAAGGTGGCAGTGCTGTCGAAGTTTCCTCCACGTCTGGTTCACCGCGATGTGAATCCGGACAAAGAACAAGAACTTGTAGTCGTAAACATTCTTGTCGGAAAGGGAGACCCGGTCATTAACGTCAAGAGCCCTAAGCAAGGCTTGAGGAGCAAAAACCCAACGGGAGAAAACGACGGTTCGAAGGGCGTCTTGGAGTGAGAACGGTTCGGGTATTTGTCTAATTTTGTTCATGAAAAAGTCTCTTCATGCCCAGAACCCAGGAATGAACGTCGCGGTATCGGTTACATTTTGAGCTTGACACCCGCCTGTTTGTTCGACATGTAGGTTGACATCTGCCTCCAACTCGCCTAAGAGTCCAGTCGAGGATAGGGTAGCGACCGGTGTTGAGGGATTTGACAATCTAATCGAGGGCGGTTTTCCACGAGGTGACCTCATTCTTCTGGCCGGTCATCCCGGTTCGGGCAAGACGATGTTCTCCTCACAATTCTTGTACACCGGAGCAATCAAGTATGGGGAGCCTGGGATCTACGCGTCTTTCGCCGAAAATAGGGAAGCGTTTCTGCGAAATATGCGAAGGGCCAATA
>WNGJ01005494.1_pt2 | contig 14673 bp, 13 predicted proteins | sample 5400611 | NCBI WGS metagenome assembly WNGJ01 (sample SAMN13153375, study PRJNA577476) | soil metagenome | isolation source: 40 cm soil or saprolite under Garry oak tree replicate 1 | place: USA:California | collected 2016-06-15
TTGGATCATGCTTAGCAGAATTTGCCTGATAAAATGATCAATAAAATAAGCATTCTAGAGGGCCTTCGCACGATGACGCAAGAAGACATGCAAACGCTCCTACAGGCAGCGCGCTGGTTACAAGACCACAAGCCTCACATCATGAGTAAAGTTCGGCAGATCGCAGGTACGGAAGAGAACTACTTAATCATTGCGCGCGAACTTGACAGGGTGAATGGGCAGATTACCCAGGCGCGATCTGTCCGGGCTGAGGCAACGCTCACACTTCTGGACTGGCTGATCATTGTAGATTCCTATCATTGGAAATGTGCCTATTGCCAGGAAAAGCCATTCGAAGTGATGTCTCATCGTGTCCCGTTACCTCGTGGTGGCACAACCTCTTCTAATTGCGTTCCCGCCTGTTGTAGTTGTCGTGTTCGCAAAAAGAAGAGATCTCTGGCTACGACGCCGGTAGAGTTCTGTGAGCCTTCGTAATTATTCAGGTCTCTTTTCTTCTTGACTCCTCACTGCCTTCGGCAGTTCGCAAGAGTTTTGTGTTGGTTGCGGGCTTTGCAGCCGGCGGCTGCAAAGCCCGCAACCAACACAAGAATGGGTGATTCGCCGCAAGCGGCGAGAAGTCCTGAAGAGTTAACAAGCTTTTTGGATTGAAATTTTTACAACTTCCCGTATTTGTGATATCATTAACTAGTGATGACATACGGATGTCCTTAATCCCACCCCCAACTTTTTGGCAGTCTCCATCTTTCTAATTAAGGATATCATGGTATGATATGCAATAATCATTTGATAAATGAGGAATAGTATTGATAGTTTTACACGCAATTTGGGAGAGCCAGGCGCCCGGAAAACTTCATATATGGGCAGAAACATCTATGAAGATTGCTCCCAGGCGCACCGGCACTAAAAAGCAAACAAAAGAACAAGGCAAACAGCATCCTTTTGCGCTTGCCCACCAGCCTTTGCTGCCATCGATAGAAGAACATTTAGGGACTTCGCTGCTCAAAGGTGTAGATACGGGTACTCTCACACTGCGCTTACCTTCAACAGCAAAAGGGCCACAGCATTCTCCAGAGCTTATCCTGGAAGGGGAAGATGAGGATGCGCGCCCAACTGAATTTCAGTCGTGGGAAGTTGCCACGCTAGCTCTCGACCCGAAGCTGGCTCTGGATTTCCTCCTCTGGTTGCCCAATGACCCTCCGCACGGGGTGGCCTTTGGCAGTTCCCTGCGTTTCTGGGCAGAAGCGGCAAGATTTACATTTGAGCTGCTTACCAAGCAGCGCTTTGCGCCGGCTCTGCAGGAAATTCAGCGCGATAATGCCAGGTTCTATCGAGCGGCGTGGGAGGCGGCACTGGTCGGCGAAGACGATGAGCGCATGCACCTGCTGTCAACCCTGATGCCAGCGATTTGTTGGGCACATACGAGAAAATCTTTCCGCGGCAGACCTTCTTCCGTCTCGACGGAGTAATCGTCGCTCCGCGGCTGTGTCTCTAGCGGAACAATGGCTGCAAGCGCTTGCTGCCGATGAGGCGATGACAACACTGAAGGCATCTGCTGAAGAACTGCAGGGTTTTGCCAGCGCCATGCACGCCTGGCTCAATCAGCTTCAGCCTGTTGCAGCGAATGCGCCGTTCCGTACCTGCTTCCGGCTCGATCCTCCGTCAGGGGATGGCGAGCATGGCTCAGCATGGCACGTCAGTTATTATCTGCAGGCGAACGATGACCGCAGCTTGCTGGTTCCAGCAGAGAAAGTCTGGAAGGAGCGTTCGAGCACGCTGACATTTCTTAAACGCCAGTTTGAGAATCCGCAGGAGCGGCTGCTGACCGACCTTGGCAAAGCTTCGCGCCTGTTTCCTGCTATTGAGGAGAGTTTGAGAACGGCCCGTCCCAAAGACCTGCGCCTGGCAACCGAGGAGGCGTACACGTTTCTGCGCCAGTCCGTGCCACTCCTGGAACAGAGCGGGTTTGGGGTCCTCGTTCCGTCGTGGTGGAAAAAACCGGTGGCGCGTCTCAAAGTTAAGTTGAAAGTTAAGCCGAAAGAGGACGCAAAAACGGGTGCAGGCCTGATGGGCTTCGATAGTATTGTCTCCTACGACTGGATGGTAGCTGTTGGTAACACAACGCTTTCTGAGCAAGAATTTGAGAAATTAGTCAAACTGAAAATGCCGCTTATCCAGGTGCGCGGCCAATGGGTTGAGCTGCGTCCAGAGGAGATCGAGGCGGCCATTGCCTTCTTTGAGAAAAAACGGGGCAATGGAGATATGAGCCTGGGTGAGGCGCTGCGGCTCGGGTTGGGCCAGGAGCAATCGGCAGTCGGTCTGCAGGTGATAGACATCGAGGGCGAGGGGTGGATCAAGGAGCTTATGGACAGGCTCTCCAATAGTACGAAGATAGCCAGTATCAAGCCCCCTGCGAACTTCCAGGGCAAGCTGCGACCGTATCAGCTCAAAGGCGTTTCCTGGCTGGCATTTCTCAAGCAGTTCGGGTTTGGGGCTTGTTTAGCGGATGACATGGGTTTGGGGAAAACGGCCGAGCTTATCGCTCTTATGCTGCATGATCGTACTGCACAAAACGGTGCGTCGCGGCCTGGTCCCACGCTTGTAATTTGCCCAATGTCCATCGTGGGCAACTGGCACAGGGAACTTCAACGCTTCGCGCCATCACTCTCGGTCATGGTCCACCACGGGGCCGAAAGGCTTGCGGACGAGGCCTTCAGGGAAGAGGCGAGGAAGCATGATATTGTTATAACTACATATGCCCTTGCATTACGAGACAAGGAGCACCTGGCGCCTATTGAGTGGGAATATGTCGTGCTGGATGAAGCGCAGAATATCAAGAACGAGAGTGCTAAGCAGACCAAAGCTATACGCGGCCTTAACGCCAGGCATAGGATTGCTCTGACCGGTACGCCGGTGGAGAACCGGCTCTCCGAACTGTGGTCGATCATGGATTTTCTGAATCCAAGCTATCTGGGCTCTGGTACAGATTTTCGCAAGAAGTTTGGCATACCCATTGAAAAGTACCATGATGCAAACCGGTCGGAAACGCTCAAACGCTTGATACAGCCTTTTGTCCTGCGCCGCTTGAAAACGGATAAGACAATTATTCAGGATCTGCCGGATAAGATGGAGATGAAGGTTTTCTGCAACCTGACCCAGGAGCAGGCATCACTTTACGAGGGGGTGGTGAAGGAAATGATCGAGAAGATCGAGCAGGCGGAGGGCATCGAGCGCAAGGGATTGGTGCTAACTACGCTCCTGAGACTCAAGCAGGTGTGCAACCATCCTGCCCAGTTCATGGGGGATGGTAGTCGTTTGCCTGACCGCTCTGGTAAGCTGGCTCGCCTGGAGGAGATGCTGGCAGAGGCACTGGCAGCAGGTGACAAGGCGCTGATTTTCACGCAATTTGCTGAAATGGGAACAATGCTGCGGCACTACCTCCAGGAAACGCTGGGATGCGAGGTGCTCTTCCTGCATGGTGGCACGCCCAAGAAGCAGCGTGATGCGATGGTGAAACGTTTTCAAGAAGATCGCCGTGGGGCACCGATTTTTATCCTCTCGCTCAAGGCAGGCGGAGTGGGGCTTAACCTGACGGCTGCCAACCATGTTTTCCACTTTGACCGTTGGTGGAACCCGGCAGTGGAGAATCAAGCTACGGATAGAGCTTTTCGTATTGGGCAGCAGAGGAACGTACAGGTACACAAGTTCGTCTGCGTCGGAACGTTGGAAGAGCGCATCGACCAGATGATTGAGCACAAGAAGGTGCTGGCTGAAAGTATTGTTGGCAGCGGAGAGAACTGGCTGACCGAAATGTCAACAGATCAACTCAAGGAATTGTTTGCTCTGAGCCGCGAGGCAGTAGGAGAGTAGAGTATGGGAAACTGGCGAGGCAGGGGTGGCTACTGGGATTATTACGAACCAGCGCAGCCAAAAAGAGTGAAAGATGGGATTAAGACCAAAAGTGAACGAGGGGCAATCGGTGAGACGTGGTGGTCCAAACGCTGGGTAGGCGTTTTAGAGTCATTCAGCCTGGGAACGCGACTGACTCGTGGGCGCAGCTACGCGCGCCAGGGACAGGTGGTCTCGATCGATGTTGAACCGGGTATTGTCAAGGCGAAAGTACAGGGTACACAACCCAGGCCCTATTCTATCAAGATAAAGTTAAAGCCGCTTTCAGACCAGGATTGGGACAAGGTTACGGAGGCAATGGCTTCTCAGGCAATATTTGCCGCCAAACTGCTTGCTGGCGAGATGCCGACAGACATAGAGGAAGCCTTTGACGAGGTAAACGTAGCGCTTTTCCCAACTGCGGAGACGGATCTCGATACCGATTGCTCCTGTCCCGATTGGGCCAATCCCTGTAAGCATATCGCCGCTGTCTATTACCTGTTAGCAGAGCGTTTTGATGAGGATCCATTCCTGATTTTCAAACTGCGTGGTCGTACAAAGGAACAGATTATCGAGATACTGCGGGAAAAGCGTGCTGAGACTTTCTCCGGCGAGACCCCTACGCTGACTGCAAGCGCGGAAGATTCTAGCGCGGCTGGCGCAGCTGAACCTTTGCTTGAAGAAAACCTGGAAACGTTCTGGCAGGCGGGGGAGGCATTGGAAACTTTTGCCGTGCATCCCGAAGCCGCTGAGGTTGACAAGGCGATTCTTAGGCGCCTGGGAGATGCCCCCTTTACAGTTGGAGGGCAGAATATGGCCTCTCTACTAGCAAAAGCTTATGATGTGGTAGATGTGGCGCTGCGTAAAGAGGTAGAGGAATAGCGAACCTGGCTGTGGCAGGCTTGTAACAAAACAAAAACGATCAAAAACGAACAAGATCAAGCACGCGGTGTCGCCGCGTGCTTGATCTTGTTCGTTTTTGATTATGAATCATGCATCTTTATCAAGCAGCTAAAAATTTCAGGCCAATCAATGTTACATTTTCTATGCGTGCAGCGTATATATGAAGGGATGGTTCTTGAAATGTGTCCCAAAAAACTCCACAGAATTACTTTGAGCGAGTCTACTCTATATTTTATTGCTGGAGAGTTTTGCATTGAGTAGTATGAAGCATTTATACATGGAGCAAGATTATAGTAAGCAGTACTCTAAGTCGCAGCACAGTTACCTTCCCATAGCTCTTTTCCTGACCATGGTTTGCGCTTTTTTCCTTCTGGACGCGGTACTGCCTTTACAAGATCTCATGTTTCCCGATGCACTACTGACACACCTGGGTAAATGGCCTCTCTCGCCTGCCCATGTTCTTTTTCCCAGGTTTCCAGTTGTCCAAATGCGCATTGACAAACACGTTCCTGCTGTAATTATGTTAGCACGAAGTTGGAAGGAAACAGGCTTACTTTTTGGCGTCTTTCTCGGATTATTTGGGCTCTACCTGCTGGCGCTGCGCCTCCTTCCTCAAACTATCACCTTCCGTTACATACTCATATCTACATTGCTGCTGGGCATTATATGTGTGCTTATCCCAGTTGTTACCTCAAGCGACGTGTTTTCATATATTGCCTATGCACGTATGGGGGTGATCTACCATCTCAATCCGCTCACCGCCCTGCCTGTTAAAATTAGTGCCGATCCTGTCTTTCGCCATCTCTACTGGATTAAGCAACCTTCAATTTATGGTCCTACATGGATAGCTATTACGTACTTTTTGCAGTGGCTCACTCTCAGCTTTGGCTTGCCGGGTATTTTGTCCATGCTACTGGCGCTGCGACTATTTGGCCTGGCTATGCATCTTGGGTCTACCTTGCTCATCTGGTTGATTAGTGGGCATTTACAACTGCGCAGTGGGTTCATTACACCGGAAAAACGATTACGGGCAACACTTGCCTTTGCCTGGAATCCTCTCTTGCTTCTCGAGGCCTGTGTCAATGCTCATGTGGATGTAACTATCCTGTTTTTTGTCTTGCTTGCCATCTGGTTCCTGGTGCGGAACTGGCAAACAACCACGCGCAGGGGAGGGACGCAAAGAGTAATGGTACAGGTTGCTGCCATGCTGGCAATCGCTACCTGCCTCAAATTGAATGTGGTCTTGTTGGCTCTCGGGCTACTCTTTTTCCTGTGGACGCAGCCAGGGAAGATAGGCAAGCTTCTGACGTTTACAGCTACCTATTGTGGTATTATTGCTTTGCTCTATGTCCCTTTCTGGCAAGGTGGAGCACTGCTCCATACATTTAAGGGTACGCCTGCTGCCTCTCAAAATATTAATACGCTGCCCGATTTCTTGAGTCGCCTCTATAATGCTATTGCGGCTGATTTCGGCCGGCGCGTTGTTGCACCTGACCATCAATCACCTTCTGTATATGTTACTCATACCTTGAGTGTGAGCATCTTTGTCATTCTATTTGCTGTACTCTGCTGGCGAACTATGCGTAGGCCGGAACGCATTAACAGCATTCCTGGTCTTATTCGCTGGCTGGCATTAGTATGGTTACTCTATTGTGCTGTTGGCTCTCCCTGGTTCTGGCCCTGGTACCTGGTTACCTTTTTTGGACTCTATGCCCTCATTGAGGCTACAAGTAGTAGCATATGGTCTTTTAACTTCCTGGGTTTACCCCTGGATATACATATATTGGTCTTTAGCATGCTAAGCATGTACTGCTTCTACACGTGGGCCCCGCTAGAGAGTTTTGTCCCTGGACTTCCAGGTTTCTTATGGACAGAATTCCGAGGACTCTACGTATGGACTTTGCCATTACTTGTCGTGTACCTGCATGTGGCGGCCCCATCGCAAAGAGGCAAGCTGCCTGAAACAAAGTGGCAAGAGGTATGGGCTTTTTTGAGTAGAAGCGTGCAACCGCTGAAGAATCCGCCCCAAATGTAGCTCATTGGCTTCACCAAGACGGCCCAGGATGCCCCCGTCATTGATGCGGGGGAGGAATGGGCGTTCCGCGGTTTGCGAGGCGTGGGTCGCAGGGTCAAACAGGTGTTCGTTCATCGAAACATCCCTCTTGGCAAGTCTGTGAATATCTGATAGAATAAAAGGTATGAAAACGGTAATAACAGCCAAGATCAAACTGCATACGACACCCGAACAGTTCGCGAAGCTTCGGCAAACCCAACTGGCGTACCGCGACTCGTTGAATTATGTGAGTCAGTATGCCTACGAACACGGCAAGCTGAGTAATAAGGTGAAGTTGCAGGATGCCACCTACAATGAGATACGTACCCGTTTTCATCTTCCCTCGCAAATGGCTTGTAGTGTCCCCCGTCAAGTGGGTGCCACCTTCAAGGGCTTGTGGACAAAGGTCAAGAAGAATGCACAGGCCCGTCAAGAGGGACGTACCAAGAAACGTTACAAGGGACTCGACGAGGCTCCTCAGTATGTCTCCCCCACATTGACCTATCAGTACAAGAAGGACTACTCCTTCAAGAATGAGCAACAGGTGAGCATCCTCACCCTTGAGGGTCGTCTCATCATTGGCTACACGGGTTATGACAAGCATGTGACTCTCATCCAGAAAGGTGCTGAGATTGGGGCGTCCCAACTCTGGTATGACAAACCCAAGAAGCAGTTCTACCTGCTCGTGACGCTGGAAGTAGAGGTAGCCAATCCCACTCCTGAGACCCATAAGCAGGTAGTAGGTATTGATGTAGGTATCCGTTACCTGGCAGTGACGAGTACCACGAAAGGAGAGTGCACGTTTCATTCTGGCAAATCCATTGTTCCGAAAGCTAACCACTATGCGCGACTCAGGAAGCGTCTTTTGCAAAAAGGCACTCGCTCGGCAACCCGCCGTTTGGTAGGGATGAGCCGGCGAGAGAGACGGTTGAAGCAAGATGCTAACCATGTGGTGAGTAAGCGCATTGTGGAGCAGCACCCCCATAGCCTCATCGGCTTGGAGAACCTGACAGACATCCGTGAACGGACGCGACGTAAGCACGGCAAAAAGGCGAGTCAGAAGCAACGTCAAGCCAATGCGCGGCAATCCAGGTGGAGTTACGCCCAGTTGCATGCTTACATTGCTTACAAAGCCCTCTTGCACACAAGTATGGCGCTCAAGGTAGATGCCCACTATACCAGTCAAGCTTGCCCTCTGTGTGGACATACCTGCAAGGCTAATCGGCCTAACAAGGGTCTCTTGTTTGTCTGTCAGAATTGCCATTATACTCTCCATGCTGATCTGGTCGGTGCCAGGAACATTACCATGCGAACGCTTCTTATCCGGCAAGACTGGATAGGAACGGGCACCTTGTCAGTGTGCCCTGATGTGTCGAGCGAGGAAGCCAAAGCAGCACGCCTTGCCAGGTATGCTGAGTTGCGGTGGAGCCCAGACACAAGCCCCCGCGCTTCAGCCGGGGGTCATTGACTGAAGAGGTTTTAATGAATAGTGCTCATCGGCACTATTCATTCAAGGCACTATCTAATGAATATTGCCTTGAATGAAATGAGAGATGTTATGAACCATAATGACCATGTATATCTTTTGCGGAAGGGCATACCAGGGCCAGGCGGTGTATGGGCTGATTTCGGTTCAGGGGCGGGAGCCTTTACGCTGGCCCTGGCCGACTTGATTGGCCCAACAGGGCATATCTACTCGGTGGACAAGAATGGCAGTGCGCTCAGGGAGCAGGAGAGGGTTATGCGCAGTCGCTTTCCCAATACAACTGTCCACTACCTCAGCGCAGATTTCACCCTGCGCCTCGACATCGAGCCACTCGATGGGATAGTCATGGCCAACTCGCTCCATTATGTGCGCAAGAAAGATCCCGTGTTGCAGTTGATGCGCAGTTATCTGAAACCTGCCGGGCGTTTGCTCATCGTGGAATATAACGCTGAGCGGGGCAATATGTGGGTGCCGTATCCGTTCTCGTACCGCACATGGGAAGTATTGGCAGGCCAGAATGGTTTTTCCAGTACTCAGTTGTTAGCTACGGTGCCCAGTCGCTTTTTCGGCGAGATATACTCGGCAGTTAGTATTGTGAATTAACCTGGCAGCCACCAGGGCTGCCAGGCTACGCGGGCACATCAACAGGCAAACCTTCCATCTGCATGATTTTCAGCGCATTGGTTGTTGGGCATGGGCCGGGGCGCAAAATGTAATCAAAGACCATATGTCCGTCTATGATGTCTTCCTTGAAGTGGTAGTTTTTGATGTGAGGCAGCGTATCGGCCAGTTTGACCAGTTCCAGGTCGTGCGTCGAAATTACTCCCATGCAGTTTTGACCCACCAGGGCTTGAATATAGGCACGACTGCCAATTTGTCGCTCACGGTTGTTCGTGCCTTTGAAGATCTCATCGATGAGGAAGAAAAGCGGGAATGCACTGGCGCGTTCGAGCTCTGTTAACAGCCCTTTGAGGCGTCTCACTTCGGCATAGAAGTAGGAGTAGCCGCCGGTCACAGAGTCACTGACTTTGATACAGGTGTAGAGCTTAAAGAGAGATGCCTGGAGGGCACTTGCATTCACCGGTCCGCCAGTGTAGGCCAGGCAGAGGTTGATGCCCAGGGTCCGTAGGAAGGTGCTTTTGCCGGACATGTTTGAACCTGTGATAATGACGACTTCACCTCGTTCGTTCATGGCAAAATCATTGACGACTTTCTGCTCTGGTGGAATGAGAGGATGCCCCAGGCCGCGCGCACAAAAGAGGCAGGTACTAGCTCGATCTGCAACTGGCATCAGTTCTGGGAGAGCATACTCCGGGTTCAGATAAGCAAAATTGGCTAACGAGTTGAGGGCTTCAAGCTCGAACCATATATCCAGCCAGGTGGGTAAAAGGGCTGCTATCAGCGATTTGTAGTGATTGAGACGCCAGGCCACGTAAATATCCCAGGGCAGCAGGGCATTGACGATGAGCCAGAGCACCTGGTTCTTTTCCAGCATGGCTGCTGAAGCGGTACGCGATAGACGTTGCAAAAGCGTCGAGGGGCGCTGTTCATGATTGCTAAAGAAAGGTGAGCACAGCTTTTTCAGGTGCTCATGCTTTCCATAAGGGTATGTTTCCAGGTACTCAAAGACCGTGCTGAGCTGGGCGAAAGCGTCTCTCAAAAAGTAGGCATCCTCAAAGAGGTCGCCGCGCTCACCTCTTTTCACATAGAACCAGCCGACGGAGAGCAGCAGGGAGATTATCCAGAACTGGGGGCCAAGCAGCGCGAAGATATAGAAGAGAAAGAGGATGATGGTCAGGGCAGATAATATTGTTGCGACCCATAACGTTGAACGTAGTGATCTGGGCGAAGCAGCCGCGTGTGTGTCGAGCCAGGCCAGTAGCCTTTTCCCCTCCCATTGCTCGGCGACGTTTTTTGCTGCGAGTATGGATTTCAGGGTGAGTTTGTTGCGAAAACGGGAGAGCGGAGCCAATTCTTGAACGAGTACCTGTCTCTTGCGTATCGTTTGCAGGTCTGGCGTGGTATTCAATAACCACTCACATACCCGCTGGCTGCCTTCATACGAGACGGCTGTATTGATAAGCTGATGTAGTGATCGCTCTCCCGTAATATCGAGGTCGATGGCAAATGGGTGATCTGCCGGGGGAGCTTTGGAGTTGACGGCGGGAATGTTTGGCCAGTCGAGTTGTATACGTGCTACCTGTGTGGCTTTGATTTGCAACCAGATTTTGTGCCGGGTGATGCTCCGGTCGATTTTACGATGATAGTAAGCAACGATGTTAAAGATGATCAGGGTGATTGCAGCAAGTATAACCCCCCACAGCCATCCTAGCAGGAAAAAAACCACGACGCTGAGTAAAGCTCCAAGCAGGAAGATAGCCAGCCGAATCCATGAGTAGCGGTCACTGCGACTATTTAAGCTATCCAGACGTTTTTTCAGGCGGTTTATTTGATTTTCGAGAGCCTTTAGTCTCTCTTGTTTTGTAATCACACTTATAGTCCTTTTTGCGCCTTACAGGCGCGAGAGAAAAAAGAGAGCGGATAGCATTTAAGATTGTAGCTGTGCCAGAACGGAAGATATTTTATTGAAGTCCTCTTCCAGCGCACTGCGTATTTGTGGACTGCGGAGTGCCGCAGCTGGATGATACAAAGGGAATACATGAATGGGTCTTCATTTTATGCTAAGCCTGCCAGCATTGGTACAGGTATATCCAACAAATTCTTCGCCGCCTGTCCAGCTTTGAGGACCAGTTTGACGTTGGCGGGATTGGCTATCTTGCTGATATCGCTCAGCACATCACCTTCTACGACGATCACGTCGGCGAGTTTGCCTACTTCGAGCGTGCCAAGGTTTTTCTCCAGGTGCAATAGTCGAGCCGCCTGAGAGGTGCTTGCCAGGATGGCCTGCATGGGAGTCATACCATTTTCGACCATCAACTGCAACTCCTGGCCGTTTTCCCCGTGACGACCTACGCCTGAATCCGTGCCCATGGCTATCTTTACTCCCGCCTCTACTGCCTTGCGGAAACTCTTCTGATGGGCTTCCACCACACTCAGGGCCTTCAGAGCCATCACGGCTGGCAGCAGGTCAGGATGATCTTGTGAGAATTTTATGACGGCCAATGGGGCCACTAAGGTTGGTACAAGAAAAGCATCCTTTTCAAGCATCAGGTCAATGAGTTCATCGGTCAGGTAGATGCCGTGTTCAATGGAGACAACGCCGGCCAGCAAGGCATTTTTAATGCCCTGTGTCCCCTGGGCGTGGGCCATACAGGGTTTTTCCTGGGCAGCAGCCTCGTAGACGGCGGTAGCGATCTCCTCAAGAGTAAGTTGCGACGAGGTTGGGGCATCTGCCGCGGAGAGTACGCCACCGCTTGTAGCCAGCTTGATCCAGTCAGCTCCGGCCCGTAATACCTCGCGCACCGCTTTGCGTACTTCCTCGATGCCATCGGCGACGCCTTTGGGAACGTCAAGAAAGTTGGTACCGAAGAAGCCAATATCTACGCAGCAGGGGTAGAAGCCGTCGCCATGGCCGCCGGTCTGAGAGATTAAGCTGACGGCAACTTGCATGCGCGGCCCGGCGATAATGCCGCGCTCCACGGCCATCTTTAGTCCGGCGGGCGATCCAGCTGCATCGCGTACGCTTGTGACGCCAGCCTCGAGCGTGGCCCGCATGCGTGGAATTGCCTGGAGCAGGCGCAGGGCAGGCGGTGTAAGGAGGCCGCGCAGGATATCGGGATATTCCAGGGTGAAGTGGACATGGGTGTCGATCAACCCGGGCAAGATGCTGCCACCCATGGCATCAATGACCGTTGTGCCACGTGGAATTGTTACCTGGTCCTGGCGGTCTAATGCTGTGATACGTTCGTTTTCGATGAGTAGCGTCATGCCCGTCACCGGGTCACCGCCACGCCCGTCAATAATGGTGCCATTTGTAATTGCCAGCATTTCTTTTAAATTTCCTCCTGGAAGATGAGAATGAACTGGTTTGTGAAGTTACACTTGATTATAACTCATTCTGTTAGACATTTGGAGAGAATGCCTCCCGTGAGCGGACGTGAGGGGTGCCCTGGCTGTCATCCTGAGCGCAGCGAAGGATCCCGCTCGCCGGACGCAGAGATCCTTCGCTGCGCTCAGGATGACAGCCCTTATCTCCAAATGTCTATCATTCTGTCCTCAGAGGTGACTTTTTTCGTCAAAGAAGGTATATTCCTGTTAAGGGAGATATAAATCCTGCTTCGACAGGTACAATGATACTCTCGTATATTTAAGAAAGGGAAGAAAAATGGAAATAGCGAACAAAGGGGTTCTGGTAACAGGCGGCGCGTCGGGTTTGGGAGCCGCGTGTGCCAGGCTGTTGAGCCAGGCCGGGGCGAAGGTAGTCATTGCCGATATGAATAGCGAGACGGGCAATGCGCTGGCTAAAGAACTGGGCGGCTCAGCACTGTTCGTCCAGACCAACGTCGTAGAGGAAGAGTCGGTGCAGGCAGCGGTGCAGGCGGCGGTAGACTCCTTCGGGGGCCTGTATGTAGCTATTAACTGTGCCGGTATTGGGACGGCTGAAAAGGTGTTGGGGAAGAATGGGCCCGGCAGCCTGGCGTCCTTCGTGAAAGTGATCCAGGTGAACCTGGTTGGAACATTTAACGTCATTCGGCTGGCAGCGGCGCCGATGAGTGCGAACTCGCCAAATGAGGGCGGCGAGCGAGGCGTTATTATCAATACTGCTTCCGTTGCCGCGTTTGATGGCCAGATCGGCCAGGCGGCCTACTCAGCTTCTAAAGGTGGTATTGTCGGTATGACGCTGCCCATTGCACGCGAACTTGCTCGCTATGGCATTCGGGTGATGACCATTGCCCCCGGTATTTTCGAGACGCCCATGCTGGCCGGCTTGTCGGAACAGGCTCGCCTTTCATTGGGTCAGCAAGTGCCCTTCCCACCCCGGCTAGGTCGGCCAGATGAGTACGCGGCCCTGGCAAAACATATCATCGAGAACGAGATGCTCAATGGTGAGGTAATTCGCCTCGATGGCGGAATACGCATGGGCCCTCGCTGAGATGGAGTTTCTCTCAATCGGCTAGTAAATTTTCGTCAATGCCAGTATAACTACTGCTAACGAGAGGAAGCCACCAATACGCTGTCAGGTTTCCTCTACTGAGGAGATTTCGAGGGTGCCACCTACTTCTCTTTCCCCAGACCGGCATCTCTTGCGCGGATGATGGCTTGCGCCCGGTCGACCACCTGCAGTTTGTTGAAGATGTTGGAGATATGGTTGCGCACCGTTTTCGGGCTCAGGACCAGACGCCCTGCGATCTCGCTGTTGCTGCGGCCCTCTGCAATCAGGGTCAGGACTTCACGTTCGCGTTCGGTGAGTTCGGGGAAGACCTGCGGCAGGTGGCCTGGACCCAGCGCGGCGAAATAGTGCATCAGTCGCCCTGCGATGGTTGGGCTGAAAATGGCCTCGCCGCGACTGACCGCCTGAATCGCTCGGAGCATCTCCGCCTGGTCCGCTCCTTTCAGGAGATAGCCACGTGCTCCTGCACGCATGGCCGCGAACACCGAGTGATCATCTTCATACATCGTGACGACCAGAACACCGATGTGGGGGCTGGTGCGCAGGATATGACGGGTCGCCTCAATGCCATTGAGACCCGGCATGTGCAGATCCATCAGAATGACATCCGGTTGCAGCGTCGCGGCTTTGGCGATGACCTCGTCTCCAGTGGACGCTTCGCCCACGACCTCCGTCTCCGGGACCGAATCGAGCAGCACCCGTACGCCTTTGCGGAAGAAGAGATGGTCATCAGCAATGAGCACGCGGATCGCTTCCATCGGTCACTCCTTCAAGACAAGAAAGGCAGGCGAGCACACACGCGCGTACCGGACGGGATTGCCGCCTCCATGACACAGGATCCGCCCAGTTCTGCCGCCCGTTCGCGCATTGAGGTCATGCCCACGCTCGCACGGTAATCCTGTGGCAGGCCGAGCCCGTCATCCACAATTTCCAGGCAGAGGACATCGGAGAGAGACAGGCAGATGCGGCAGGTGCGGGCCTGGGCGTGACGTACCACATTCGTCAAGGCCTCCAGCACAATGACGAAGTGGTCGGGGTTGACTATCCCGGAGACAACGGCCTCACCAAGGCCAGAGCTAGCATCAATCACGGCCTGACGACGTCGCCCCGTCAGGGGGTTCGCAGTGAAGAGCACCCCGGCCACGCTGGCATCAATCATGCGCTGGACGACGACGGCAAGGTGCACGGTGCGGTGATCGATCCTATTACTGGCCCGGTAACTTGCAGCGCGATCAGTCCAGAGCGAGACCCAGCAGCGCCGTATCGCGTCGAGGA
>WNGJ01004390.1_pt1 | contig 14672 bp, 11 predicted proteins | sample 5400611 | NCBI WGS metagenome assembly WNGJ01 (sample SAMN13153375, study PRJNA577476) | soil metagenome | isolation source: 40 cm soil or saprolite under Garry oak tree replicate 1 | place: USA:California | collected 2016-06-15
AGCTACGCATACCGCCAGGACCTGAACTGGCTCGTCACCGACTTCACCGTCCGGGTGGCCGATGTCGCGCATGCGGTCGTGGTGTCCGCGGACGGCGTGCCGCTGGCCCTGTCGGAATACATCCCCCACCAGTTCGCCGAGCAGCTCGCGGCCATCACCTCGGGGCTGACCAGCCTGATGGTGGGCGCCGCGCGGATCTTCGAGGCGGGCGAGCCGACCCAGGCCCTGGTGGAGATGGAGCGCGGGCTGATGTTCGTGATGGCGATCAGCGACGGGTCGAGCCTGGCCGTCCTGGCCGCCACGGACTGCGACACGGACCTGGTCGCCTACGAGATGTCCCTGCTGGTCGAGGCGGTCGGGGACGTGCTGACGCCGGCCGCCCGCGTCCACGGGTTAAGCCGGGCGAGCTAACGAGGCGACGTTAGCCACGCAGGCGGGCCGCGGCCGTGAAGACGGGCAGGAACAGGGCCGGGGGATCTTCCTCCCGATCGATCCGCTCGAAGGCCTCCTGCCAGCTCACGAGGTCCTCCGGCCGGGCGAACCCGGCCGCGGACATGGCGTCACGGGCTTCCCAGGCCGGTCCCCTGAACCCCTTCTCGCGGAAGATGTCATACCGGCCGCGGAAGCCGGCCAGCTCCACCCCGGCGCGGCTGAGCAGGTCGGCGAGCCCGAGCCCGGCGGAGACGTCGTTGCCCCGGCTGGCCTGGAAATCCGCGTACCGGCGCCACATGTCCCGCAGGCCCGGATCCGGCGGGAAGATCCGCAGGCCGGTGAGATCGGTATCGACGAGGTAGAGGCAGCCGCCGACCCGCAGGAGCGACCGCAGGTGATCCACGATCTCCCGCTGGCGCCCGCCGTTGTGCCCGAGGACGTGCCGCAGCATGACCACGTCGAACGATCCAGGCGCCAGTCCGGTGGACGCGGCGTCACCTTGACTGAAGGACACGTTGGCCGCGCCGGAGTCGCCGGCCAGCCGGCGGGCCGCCGCCAGCGCGGCCGGGTTGCTGTCGATCCCCGCCACCCGGCCGCCCGGCGCTACCCGCTGGCCGAGCAGAGCCGTCACCGCCCCGGGACCGCAGCCGACGTCGGCCACGGCGGCTCCGGCCGTTATGCCCGCGTCGGCCCACTGGTCGCGTTCGGCCCGCTCGGCCAGGCGGGCCGCCGCGACGAACCGCCGCACCGCCGTGTCGTCGAGTTCGAGCGCGTAGTCCGTCATATCCGGCCGATCAGCGTCTGGCCAGCCGACTCGATCAGGTCCTCCATGTCGGAGCCGTCCTCGGTGACGGGCTGGAGCACCAGCCGGTGGACGCCGAGCTCCGCGTACTGCCGTGCGGTTGCGGCGTCGACGCGCCCGGGCGGCGTGATCGTGATCTCCAGGTCGCCGAGCCGGGCCGGGCGCTCACATCCGGCCGCGACCTGGCGCAACTCGGACAGGGCCCGCGCGGCCTGGCCGGGATCCAGGTACACGCCGTACCAGCCGTCGGCGGTGGTGACCGCCCGGCGGTACGCGGCCGCGGAATGCCCGCCGATCACGATCGGCGGATGCGGCCGCTGGACCGGCGGCGGGCGCTGGTAGACGCCGGAGAACGCCACGAAGCGCCCGCTGAACGACGGCGCCGGATCGGTCCACAGGACACGCATCGCGGCCAGGTACTCATCGGTGCGGGCGCCTCGCTCGGCCATCTCCACGCCCAGCGCCCGCAACTCCGGCTCCACGTAGCCGACGCCGAAGCCGGCGATCAGCCGGCCCCGGGACAGGATGTCGATCGATGACAGCTGCCGGGCCAGGAGCACGGGCTGACGCTGGGGCAGCACGATCACCCCGAACCCGAGCCGTACCGTCGCGGTCACCGCGGCGAGGTAGCTCACCGCCACCACGACCTCCAGCCGGGGCTGCTCGCCGTCCCGGCCGGGCAGGGCGATGTGGTCGCCGACCCACAGCGACTCGAACCCGGCCTGTTCCGCCAGCTGTCCCCGCCGGGCCAGCGTGCCCGGGTCGACGTCACCCCGCAGCAGCCCGTACAGGCCGAATCTGAGCCGGTCGGCCATGTCCGCTCCTCCGTAAGGCCATCCCCAGGGGTCACGCTAGGCGATACGGAGCTACCTGACTAATGAATACCTGGCAGACGTATCATGCCGAAAACGCATACCTTGGAGGGACCCTGGACATCGCGTGGCTCGAGGTGTTCCGCGAGGTGGCCGCGCGTGGCTCGCTGACCGCGGCCGGGCGGGCCCTCGGCTATACCCAGCCCGCGGTTTCGCGGCAGGTCGCGGCGCTGGAGAAGGCCACGGGCGCGCGCCTGTTCGACCGGCTGCCGCGCGGCATGCGGCTGACCGAGGAGGGCCGGTTCCTGCTGGCCCACGCGGAGGTGGTCCTCGAGCGGATGCGGGCCGCCGCCGACGGCCTGGAGGCCCGGCGGAACCTGGCGGCCGGGCGGCTGCGCACCGGCGCGATCGACAGCGCCAACACCGAACTGCTCCCCCGCGCGCTGGCCGCCTTCCGGACGGCCCACCCCGGTGTCCGGCTGTCCGTGGCCGAAGGGACCACGCCGACCCAGCTCGGCCGGCTCCGCGCCGGGGAGATCGACGTCGCCGTGATCAGCAGGTACCCGGACCAGGAGCTGGAGGGCGGCCCGTTCGGCCTGTATCACCTGCTCGATGACCAGCTGATGGTCGCCCTGCCGGCCGGCCACCGGCTGGCCGCGGACCCGGTGCTGCGGCTCGCCGGCCTGGCCGGCGAGAGCTGGGTGGAGGGGCACCCGGAGAGCGCCCGGACCCTGGCCGACGCCTGTCAGCGGGCCGGCTTCCGGCCGCGGATCGACTTCGAGGCCCGTGAGTGGACCGCCAAGGAGGGCTTCGTCGCGGCCGGGCTCGGCCTCGCCCTGGTGCCGGCCCTGTCCGCGGGCACGGTCCGGGCCGGCATCGTCGTGCGCCCGCTGCAGCCCCGCGACACGCCGGTCAGGCGGATCTTCGCCGCGACCAGGGCGGGCACCCCGGCGCCCCCGGTGGCGGCGTTCCTGCCCTGCCTCGACGCCGCCGCGCACGACCTGCGCGCGGCGGCGCCGGGGCCCGGCCTTAGTGCGCCGGGAAGTTGAACCAGTGCAGGCTGACGAACGGCGGATTACCGCCCGCGCCTGAGGAGAACTCCAGGTAGACGTCGTGGGTGCCGGTTACGGAGGAGATGTTGGCCGGGACCGTCCGCCAGGACGACCAGCCGCCGGTATTGCCCACCGCGAAGCTGCCCACCGGGGCGTTGGCCGGGTTGTCAAGCACCACCTCCACCAGGCCGCTCACGCCGCCCGCGGCCCCGGAGGCCACCCGGGCGTCGAACTGCGTCGAGCCCGTCCCGAAGTTGACGCCGCTGTACTTCAGGTACTCGCCGTTGGTCAGCTGGGCGGCCTGGTTCGAGTCCACCCCGCTGGGGTCGGCGTCCGTGGTGGAGGTGACGTTGATCGTGCCCTGGCTGGCGCTGAAGCAGTCGGCGGAGATGTCCGCCGTCGCCGTGGTCGTGCACGACTTGCCGCCACCGCCACCGCCTCCTCCTCCTCCTCCCCCGCCGCTGCCGGCGGTGGTGGTGGTGTAGACGGCGACGTAACCGACGCTCATGGCGGCACCCGAACTGGTCGCGCTGACCGGCGTCGTGCAGTTGCAGACGCCGTTCGGGAAGCCGCCGCCGATGGCGACGTCCAGGATGAGGAAGAAGCCGTGGTCCACCGCGGCCTGCCAGGCCGACGTGCCGATCTGGCTCTCGGTCACCGTGTGGTAGGCGGTGCCGTTGAGGTACCAGGTGATCGACTCGTTGCTGGTGTTGGTCCGGTTCACGATGACCGAGTAGGTGTTGTACCCGGTCTGGCATCCGGAGCAGGCCACGAGCCCGCTGCCCTGGCCGGTGGTCTCGTTGCACGGACCGCCGGGGTCGACGCCGCAGTGCAGGGTGCCCGCCACCTGGGACCGCGCGTTGACGTCCTCCATGATGTCGATCTCGCCGGTCGAGGGCCAGTTGGAGCACGTCATGGTGCCCGACGTGCCCGCCCCGCTGGCGCGGAAGCCCGCACCGAGCATCCAGAACGCGGGCCAGTAGCCGAGCCCGCTGCCCGGGTTGGGCTGCCTGATCGAGGCGCTGACCTCCATCTCGCCCCCGGCCGGGGCGGAGAAGTTACTGGCCACGGTCTCGATCCGGCCCGACGTCCAGGATCCGCCGGAGTTCACCGGGGTGATGTTGAGGTGGCCGCTCCCGTCCTCGGAGACGTTCGCGGTCGAGTTGGTGTTGCGCTCGACCTCACCGGTGCCCCAGTTGGCGGCGCAGCCGTTGCCGTTGTACTGGGTGCCCTGGTCGTAGGTCCAGCTGGAATCGACGCCGGACCCGGACGGCGAGGAGAAGGCATCGCCGAACGTCGTCGTCCAGCCCGCGGGTGGCGGCGGGACGGTGGTCGCGGACGCGCTCTGCGCCGTCGCCAGCAGCGCCGCCGCCGGGGCGAGCGCGGTGATCAGCACCACCGCCGCCCGCCGGGTAACCCTGCCCGTGTGTGCCGCGCCCCCTGTCACCGGCCCCCTCAGTCGGTCCGATCGTCTGCGCACGGCGTGATCTCCTTTCGCGGTTAAGGTGTGTCTCCGCTCCCGCATCCGCAGCTGGCCCGGATTACGACCCGGGTCGGCAGCACGTCAGTCTCGGGCGGCAGCGCCCGGTTCTCGATCCTGGCCAGCAGCCGCCGGGTGGCGCGCACGCCGAGGTCGCGCAGCGGCTGGCTCACCGTGGTCAGCGGCGGGTCGACGAGCCGGCTCGGGTACACGTCGTCGAACCCGGTCAGCGCAACGTCCGCCGGGACGGCGACGCGGGCGCGCTGGAACTCCCGCAGCACGCCGATGGCCATCTGGTCGTTGGCGCAGACCACGGCCTGCGGCAGGGAGCGGCGAGCGAGCAGCACGCGGGCCGCTTCGGCCCCGCTGGCCTCGGAAAAATCGCCGTGCAGGACCTGATCGATGACGCAGCCCGGGCTGGCTAGCACCGCGTTCTCGAAGGCCGCCTGCCGTTCCCTGGCGTCCGGCGCGTCCTGCGGCCCGGTGACGAAGCACAGCCGCCGGTACCGGTGCCGCCCGGCCAGGTGCGACACCAGCGCGGTGATGCCGGCCGTGTTGTCGGCGAGCACCACATCGAGCCCGGCCGGCTCGCGCCGCCCCGCGATGACCGCGATCGGTATCCGCCCGGCCAGGCGGCGCAGGTCGGCGAGGGCCAGGACCTCCTCGGCGACCAGGAGCCCGTCAACCTTGCCGGACAGGGCGCGGACGCGCCGCTCGAACGCCTGGCCCGCCGAGCCGAACGTCAGCAGCAGCGAGTACTCGGTGTCCCGCAGCACCGCCTCGGCGGCGTGCACGATCTGGTCGACGAACAGCAGGCTCTCGCGCTCGATGTCGATCTCCGCGGTCCCGCGCTCCAGGCCGACGAAGCCGATGATGTCCTTGCGGCGCCGGCTGAGTCCCTGGGCGGTGGCGTCGGGCACGAAGCCGAGGGCCTCGATCACGGCCTGCACGCGCTGCCGGGTCTCCGGCTGGACCAGGCTGGACTCGCGCATGACGCGGGAGACCGTGGCGGTCGAGACTCCCGCCACCCGGGCGACGTCATAAACCGTGGTCATCAGGGTTCAGTCCGCCTTTGAAACCGCTTACATAAAAGCCTCGCTGATCACGCTAAACACCTATGTAAGCGGTGTCAATAGGCATGCGGTGGGCGGGGTGCGGCGATGAAGCCGCTGTGAAAGGTGAGGCCAGTGGGTTCCGGCGGGTGGCGAGTTGCGGCGCGGGTAGGGGTGGGCTAAGCGGGTGCGCTAGGTCGCGCCGAGGCCGAGGAGGAGACCGTCGGCGGCGACGGCGGGGGAACTGGTCACGAAGAGCGGGACGCCGGCCGCGGGCGCGGTGATCGTCTGCAGGAGCCTGGCCCCGTCCAGGCTGCTGACGGTGCCGAGCACCTGCCCCCGCGCCACGGGTTCGCCGGGCCCGACGGCAGGTTCCCACCAGCCCTCATCCGCGCAGCGTACCCACAGGAAGCGGCGGAGGTGGGCCGGACCCGGGCTGGCGTCCGGCACCGCGGGGCCGGTCATGCCGAGCACGGCGAGGATCCGGTCGAGCCCGCGGACGTGCGCGTCGACGGCGGCCTGCTCGACCAGGCCGCACCCGCCCGCCTCGGCGATGATCGCGGGAATGCCGGCCTCGGCCGCGGCCGCGCTGGTGGAGCCGCCGACCGCCCGGTCGGGGCCCGGCTCCTGGCGGATGACGTAGCCGAGCCCGTACGCGCTGGCCAGCTCGCGCGCTCTGGCCTCGGCGGGACCCGCGTCGTACAGCGCGAACGGCTCCAGGGCCTCGACCATGTCGCCAGTGTGCGCGTCGACCAGGGCGTCGCAGCAGGAGATGAGCTGGGTGAACGTGTCGTAGGCGAGGCGGTCGGCGAGGGTGCCCGCCGGATCGCCGGGGAAGCACCGGTTGAGGTTCTTGCCGTCGTCGGGGACCACGAACGGGGTGCGGGCGCGGAAGGCCGGCAGGTTCAGCACCGGCACCGCGACGACGCGGCCGCGCAGGTCCCGGCCCTCGAGACCGCTGGCCCAGCGGCGGACGGCGGCCATCGACGCGTACTCACAGCCGTGCACGCCGGCCAGCACGACCAGGCGCGGGCCGTCCCCGGCGCCGGCCACCTCGATGACGGGCACCTCCAGGCCGGCCAGCGTGAGCGTGTGACGGCGCGTTGTCGTGGGCATGCGTCGGTCCTCCTTGGCTGGTCCTATATCGGCTGGGCCCTTACCGGCCGGGCCTTCATCGGCTGGTGCTGTTCCGCGATCAGGCGCTCCGCCGCCGCGGCCACCCGGAGCAGGCCCGCGTCGGCGCCGCGCCGCCCGGCCAGTTGCAGGCCGGCGGGCAGGCCCGCGGCGGGCACGGGAAGCGACACGGCCGGGTGGCCGGTGAGGTTGTACGGGCCGGTGAACCGGCTCTCCCCGTTGTCGTCGCCGGCCCCGAACGGCGGATCCTGCTCCGGAGCCTGATAGCCGACGGTAGGACCGGCCAGGACGTCGACGCCCGCCAGGCTGGCCTCGATCGCGGCGATGAGTTCCGCGCGGCGGCCGAGCGCAGCGGCGTACCGGGCGTCACTGACCGACGCGCCGAACGCCAGCAGGGCCCGCGTGCCCTCGGCGTAGCGGCTGGTGTCCCGGTGCTGATGGACGAGATGCGCCTCGCGGGAGACGATAACGGCGAGCACGTCGTCCCAGGCAGCTAGCTCGTCCAGCCAGGACGCGGTCAGCTCTGTCACCCGCCATCCGGCCGCCTGGAGCACCGCCAGGGCGGACCGGACGGCATCCCGGACCGGCGGGGTTACCGACGGGTCGGCCAGCTGGGCGGCCAGGACGCCGACCGCGAAAGCCGCGGTGCCCGAGGGTGCGGTGCGGTCAGTGGGGTTGGAGGGTGCGGTGTGGTCGGCGGGTGTCGACCCGGCCAGGACGGCGAGCAGGTCCGACGCGCCGGCCGCGGTGGCGGTGAGCGTACCCGCGTGATCGCAGCTGGGCGAGAGCGGGAAGACCCCCTCCAGCGGGAGGAGCCCGTAGCTCGGCTTGAGCCCGACAACCCCGCAGTACGCGGCCGGGATCCGCACCGAACCGCCGGTGTCGGTGCCCAGGGCCAGGTCGCACACCTCCGCCGCGACGAGCGCCGCCGACCCGCCGGACGACCCACCCGAGGTACGGGACGGGTCGCGGGGATTGCGGGTGTCGCCGACCTCGGGATGCGCGAACCCCGCCGCGTACTCCAGGCACTGGGTGGTCGCGAACACCTCGGCCCCGGCCTCCCGCAGGCGGCGCACCAGGACCGCGTCCCCGGCGGCCGGGCGGGGATCGCTGGCCGGGCTGCCGCAGCGGGTCGGCACGCCGGCCACCGCGATGATGTCCTTGATGCCGACCGGGCGCCCGGCCAGCGATCCGGTGCGGGCCCGGTCCGGCGCGCCGATGACCGAGCAGACCGCGTTGAGCGGCCGTCCGAGCCGTTCCAGCCGTTCGTGCGCCGCCAGCAGGTCGAGGTTCGACGGCGCGCACGAGCGCCGCCCCCGCTCGATGGCCCGCGCTAGCTCGTCGGCCAAGACCAGCAGGGTCCCGCCTCGCTCACGGGGGAGGGCGGGCATGTCGGCCGGGCGATGCCGCATCGCCAGGTCCAGGTAGACCTCGGAGTGCGGGTTCGCCGCCCGCCGGCTGGCCTGCTCGAGCCGGGCCAGCGAGCCGGGCAGGTCAGCGGGGTCGAAGCCGCCGGCCGGCGCCGGCGGCACCGGCGCCCCGGCCAGCACCTGCCGCGCCACCTCGAGCAGCAGCGGCCGGTACCGCGGATCGCCCAGGACCTCGGCGGCTGGCCGGTCGCTGAGCCCGGTGACCGCCAGCACCGCATCCTGGGCCAGGCCGGACTGCAGGGAGCCGAGGATGCGTTCGGCTACGTGGGCCCCTGGGATGTGGGAGGCGAGAAGCCTCATCCGTTCGGTATCAAGGTTGTCGAGCTCGCCGACCAGGACCGTCGCCCGGTCACCGAGCCGCACCACGCCGGGCCTGAGTTCGGCGGCGTCAAAGTCGGCCCACGCCGCCGCGACCCTGCTGACCTGGCCGCCTGCGGCGGCGGGGCTGACCTGGCCGCCTGCGGCGGCGGGGCCGGGCCCGGCGGCCTCGGCGAGCAGGCCGGCGTCTTGGCCGTGGCGCAGGCACACGGCGTACCCGGCGCCGTCCAGGCGCGCGGCCAGCAGCGCGGCCGCGCCCGCCATGTCCGCGGCCCGGACGGCGACCAGGACCGGGCCGTCCAGCCTCGGCGGCAGGTCGTCCGGCGCGGTCGCGGGCACCGCGACCGTGAAGCTTCCGGCCGGTCCCTCGACGCGCAGCCCGCCGGCGCGCACCGCGGCCACGACGGCCGGGTCGGGGTCGCTGACGAGCACATCGTGACCGTCCCGCGCCAGGCAGGCGGCGACCGTGCCGCCGATCGCGCCGCAGCCGAGGACAACGTAGGACACGGCGCGTAACGCTACAGCATGTAACCAGATAGCGGAACGTTACGAGAGGACCGAAAGCGTAACAACGGAGTAAAACCTTCACTCGGGCATCAAACTCGTATTTACAACCGGCCGATTTTCGACCATCTTGGCTTAGACAAAGGTTTGTTCTTCCTTACGCCTTGAGCCGCCCGCGGGGTCGGCCATCGCCAGTTCCAGGCTGCCCCGGACACTACAGGGAGTTACCGTGAAGCACCGGACCACCACAGCGATAACCCTGATCGCGGTCAGCGCGCTCGTGGCCCTGGCGGGCTGCGGGGGGTCGTCAGGCTCGAGCTCGGGCACGACCGCCGCCGCGAGCGGCGCGCCGACCCAGGGCGGGGACCTGGTCATCGCGCGGACCGCCGACTCGCAGTCGATGAACAACACCACGGTGTTCGACAACGAGTCGATCTGGATCTTCGAGCAGATCTTCCAGACGCTGTACACCGTGACGCCGAACGGCAAGGGCGTCCAGCCGATGCTGGCGACCAGCTACAAGGTCTCGGCGGACAAGAAGACCTACACGTTCACCCTGCGGTCCGGGGTGAAGTTCTCCACCGGCCAGCCGATGACGTCGGCGGACGTGAAGTTCTCCCTCGACCAGTCGCGAGCCGCCGCCAAGGGCTGGGGCTACATCGACACGGCCATCAAGTCCGTGGAGGCGCCCTCCCCGTCCACGGTCGTGGTCAACCTCAAGTACCCGTGGGCGCCGCTGCTCGCCGACCTGTCGCTGTTCTCCAACGGGATCGTGCCCGCCAACTACGGCGGCAAGAGCGAGACCGACTTCTACAACGCCCCGGTCGGCACCGGGCCGTTCAAGTGGGACTACTGGCACAAGGGCAGCGCGCTCAAGCTGGTGCGCAACCCCGACTACTGGGAGAAGGGCAAGCCGTACCTCAACAGCGTGACCTGGACCGACGTGCCTAGCGACAACACCAGGGAGCTGCAGCTCAAGGGCGGCCAGGCGCAGGTGGACGAGTTCCCGGCCTGGTCCACGGTGAGCAGCCTGAAGACCACGCCGAACGTCACGATGAACCTGTTCAACTCGACCAGGACCGACTACCTGGCCTTCAACGAGACCGTGAAACCGCTCCAGGACGTGCACGTGCGCCGGGCGATCTCGCTGGCCATCAACCGGCCCGCGCTGGTGAAGGCCGTGCTGTTCGGTAACGGCAAGCCGGCCAACTCATTCTTCCCGCCGCAGGTGCCCTACTACCAGGCGGCCACCCAGGGACTCCAGTACAACCTGGCCGAGGCGAAGCAGGAGATGGCCAAGTCCAGCGTGCCGCACGGCTTCTCCACCACGATCCTGGTGTCCTCGGGCTTCTCCGACTACCTGACCATCGCCACGATCTTGCAGTCCGAGCTCAAGCCCCTCGGCATCAACCTGAAGATCCAGCAGCTCGACCCGAACACGGCGAACACGAACCAGCAGAACCTCAAGTACGACATGACGCTGACCTACTGGACGATGGACATCCCCGACCCCGATGAGCTCGCCACCTTCGGCGTCGACCCGAACGCGGGATCCAGGTCGTTCTTCACCGCCTACAACAACCCCACCGTGGTCAAGGACACGCACAACGCGGAGCAGACCCTGTCCACCTCGGCCCGGCAGGACCTGTACAACACGGTCCAGTCGGACTCGGCGGCCGACGCGTTCATGGCCTTCCTCTACTACTCTCCCTACGCCTACGCCACTACCTCCAGCGTGCACGGCTTCTACGTCACGCCACTCGGCAACTACCATCTGGAGAACGTCTGGCTGAGTAAGTAGGGCGGGCCGGTAGCGAGGCGCTCAGATGGGACGAACCGGGTTCGTGGTGCAGCGGCTGCTGCTGCTCATACCGGTGGCCGTCGGGGTGACGATCATCGTCTTCTTCATGGTTCACCTGATCCCGGGTGATCCGGCGGCGACGATCCTCGGCATCCACGCCACCCCGAAGACGGTCGCCCTGCTGCACCAGCAGTGGGGCCTGAACCGGCCGCTGCTCAGCCAGTACTGGCTGTTCCTCGACCGGCTCCTGCACGGCAACCTGGGCCAGAGCCTGTTCTATGGCGCGTCCGTGTCCAGCCTGATCCTGAGCCACCTGCCGCCCACCCTGTGGCTGCTCACCTACGCGACCGTGCTCACGGTGCTGATCAGCGTGCCGCTGGCGGTGCTCGCGGCCAGCCGCCGGGACGGGATCCGGGATCACGTGGTCCGGGCGATCCCCCTGATCGGCCTGGGCATGCCCCCGTTCTGGCTGGGGTTCCTGCTGATCTACGCCTTCGCCATCTCGCTGCACCTGTTCCCGGTCAGCGGATACGGGTCCGGCTTTACCGGGCACCTGCAGTCGATGTTCCTGCCCAGCCTGACCGTCGCCCTCGCGCTCACCCCGGTGGTCATCCGCAGCCTGCGGGCCAGCATGCTCTACGTGCTGACCGCCGAGTACGTCGTCACGGCCAGATCCAAGGGCGTCTCTTCACGGCGGCTGTTCCTGCGGCACGTGCTGCGCAACGCCGTCATCCCCGCCGTCACCGTGCTGGCCATCAACCTCGGCTACCTGGTCGGGACCACCGTCATCATCGAGCAGGTCTTCGCCGTCCCGGGAATCGGACAGCTGATGATCAACTCGATCTTCCAGCGGGACTTCCCGGTGGTGCAGGGCGTGACACTGGTCTTCGGCATCATGGTGGTACTGGTCTACCTGCTGGCGGACCTGGCCTACGCCGCGCTCGACCCGAGAGTGAGGTTCGACCGTTGAGTGCGATCGGAATCCCGGCTGACCCGGCCGGGCCGCCCGGCGCCGCGGGTCTGGGTCCGGCTGGCGGTGCGTCGGCGCTGACGGAACGGGCGCAGCGCCGCGCGGCCCGCCGCTGGTACCGGCAGCCGGCGCTGATGGCCGGGATCGTGATCCTCGTCATCGTGGTGGGCATGGCCCTGGCCGCGCCGCTGCTCACCCCGTACAACCCGATCAGCCAGGACCTCAGCGCGTCGCTGCTCGGGCCGAGCCGCGCTCACCTGCTCGGCACCGACCAGCTGGGCCGCGACACCTTCACCCGGCTGCTCTACGGGCTACGGCTCGATCTGAGGATCGCGTTCCTTGCGGTGCTGATCCCGTTCGTGCTCGGCACCGTGCTCGGCTCGCTGGCCGGGTACTTCGGCAGCTGGTCGGACACGACCATCATGCGGCTCGCCGACATCGTGGTGGCGTTCCCGTTCTACGTGCTCATCATCGCGCTGGTCTTCGTGCTCGGCCCGGGCGAGCGCAGCATCTACATCGCGATCGCGGCGGTGGGCTGGGTCGCCTACGCGCGGATCATCCGCGGCGAGATCCTGGTGGCCAAGCGGCAGGACTACGTGACCGCCGCCCGGTCGGGCGGCCTGTCCAACGTGCGCATCATGAGGCGGCACCTGCTGCCCAACGTGATCACCCAGGCGTTCATCTACGGCATGTCCGACATCGTCCAGGACATCCTGGCCATCGTGACGCTCGGGTATCTCGGGCTGGGCATCCCGCCGCCCACCGCGGACCTCGGATCGATGATCAACGACGGCCAGAACTTCCTGTCCACGCACTGGCAGCTGACCACCATCCCCGGCCTGGTCGTGGTGGTGGTCGGGCTGGGGCTTTCGCTGGTCGGCGACGGCCTGGCCGACCTGCTGAGGCCAGGCCAGTGAGCGCCGAGACGATTCTGGAGGTACGGGACCTCCACGTGCGGATCGCGAGCCGCCGCGGCATCGTCCGGGCCGTCGACGGGGTGTCCTTCGACGTGCCCAGGGGCGGCGCCCTCGGGCTGGTGGGCGAGTCCGGCTCGGGCAAGAGCATGACGCTGCGCGCCATCCTCGGCGTGCTGCCCGCCGAGGCCCAGATCACCTCGGGCGAGATCCGCCTGGACGGCGTGGACCTGGTGCAGCTGCGCGGTTCGGACGTCAACCGCCTGCGGGGCTCGAAGATGGCCATGATCTTCCAGGAGCCGATGAGCGCGCTCAACCCGGTGATGCGGGTCGGCTTGCAGATCGCCGAGGGACCGCAGGTGCACCTCGGGCTCAGCCGGGCCCGGGCGGCCGAGCGCGCGCTCGAGCTGATGCGCCGGGTGGGCATCCCCGACCCGGAGCGGCGGTTCCGCGCCTACCCGCACGAGTTCTCCGGCGGCATGCGGCAGCGCGTGATGATCGCGATCGCGCTGTCCTGCGATCCGGAGATCATCCTGTGCGACGAGCCGACCACTGCTCTGGACGTGACCATCCAGGACCAGATCCTGCGGCTGCTGACCCGGCTCTGCCACGAGTCCGGGGTTTCGCTCGTGTTCGTCACGCATGACCTGCCCGTGGTGGCGCAGGTCTGCCACGACGTGGCGGTCATGTACGGCGGGCAGCTCGTCGAGCGGGGTGAGGTCCGCGAGGTCCTGCTCGATCCGCGCCACCCGTACACGCTCGGGCTGGTCCGTTCGGCCCCGGACTTCGAGTACGTGAGGGAGTCGCTGGTGCCGATCCCCGGCTCGCCGCCGAGCCTGGTCAGCCCGCCGTCCGGCTGCCGGTTCCACCCGCGGTGCGCGTTCGTGGAGGACGACTGCCGGACCAGCGCGACGCCGCTGCGGCCGCTGCCGGGTGGTTCCGGCGGGCGGTCCACCGCTTGCCTGCACTACGAACGCACGCTGGAGGCCGTCGAGGCCGATCGGGCCCGGCCATGACCGCGGCGGCGAACGAGACGACCGCGGTCGGGCCGGCCGAGCCTGTGCTCTCGGCCCGCGACGTCTCCGTGTCGTTCCCGGTCGGTTCGCGGGTGGCCGCCCGGATTAGCGGCGAGGAGCGCATGCTCCGCGCGGTCGACGGCGTTGACCTGGAGATGCGGCGGGGCGAGGCGCTCGCCCTCGTCGGCGAATCCGGGTCGGGTAAGTCCACGCTGGCCCTGGCCCTGGCCGGGCTGCTGCGCACGGACCGCGGCGAGATCCGCTTCGACGGCAGGGTCCTCCCTACGGCGCGGTCGCGGGCGGACCGGCGCCGCATCCAGATGGTCTTCCAGGACCCGTACTCCTCGCTGAACCCGCGGCTGACCGTCGGCGGGATGCTGCGCGAGCTGCTGCGGGTGCACCACGTGGTCCCGGCGAACCGGGTCAAGGAGTTCAGCGCGGAACTGCTCGCGCTGGTCGGGCTGGGCGAGGCGGACCTGTCCGCGTACCCGCGCCAGTTCTCCGGCGGCCAGCGGCAGCGGGTGGCGATCGCCCGGGCCCTCGCGCTGCGTCCCGACATCCTCGTCGCCGACGAGCCGGTGTCCGCCCTCGATGTCAGCGTGCAGGCCACCATCCTCAACCTGCTGTCGAACCTGCGCAACGACCTCGGGCTCACGCTGCTGCTGATCTCCCACAACCTGGCCGTGGTGCGGCACCTGTGCGACCGGGTCGCGGTCATGTACCTGGGCCGGATCGTCGAGGTCGCGCCCACCGAGGAGATCTTCAGCACGCCTCGCCACCCCTACACCCGGGGCCTGCTCGCCGCGATCCCCCGGATGACCGAGGGCGCCGCGGACGGCAGCGCTCCGGCCATAGCGGGTGACCCGCCGAGCCCGCTGCGCATCCCGGCCGGGTGCCGGTTCCGCACCCGCTGCCCGATAGCGCAGCCACGCTGCGAGCAGGAGGATCCGGTCCT
>WNGJ01007150.1_pt1 | contig 14672 bp, 15 predicted proteins | sample 5400611 | NCBI WGS metagenome assembly WNGJ01 (sample SAMN13153375, study PRJNA577476) | soil metagenome | isolation source: 40 cm soil or saprolite under Garry oak tree replicate 1 | place: USA:California | collected 2016-06-15
ATCGTGACGACGTCGTCCGGCTCGACGGACATGCAGACGTCGACGACCAGCTCGGCGTCCTTGCGAAGTGTGTCGACAGCGGTTGCCATGGAGCTCACCTCACTCGCTCGGCGGTGAATACGGGCAGGATTTCCTTTGCGAAGCGCTCGACCTGCCCGAATTGGTCGATCGCTCCGAACCGGCAGATGAAGTGGTTGACGCCGCGGTCGGCGAACTCGCGCAGCCACGCGCCGATCTGCTCCGGTGTGCCGACGGGACCCCAGTTCGAGAGGTCCATCGCCTGCGACAACTCCGGGTAGTACTTCGAGATGTAGTCGTCGAACGCGGTACGGGCTTCGTCCTCGGATTCACCGATGTTCATCGTGACCTGGTACGAGACCACGTAGCGGTCGAAGTCCTCCTCGTAGCGCTCCGCGGCGTCGCGCAGATAGCCGATCTGTTCCGTCAGCTCCTCCGGATGCTGCGCGCGACAGCAGGTCATCCAGCCGTCTCCGTACTGAATCACGCGCCGGCAGGCACGCTCCATGCGTCTGCGCATCTCGTCACTGGGCACATCGCCCACAAGGCGCGGGTTCGAGACGACCCAGATCGGAGGCGGCTTCTGCAGCGGCCCGAGCGGCGCCATCTCCGTTCCCGAACTGAACGAAATGCCGTCGTAGTCGAAATGGTTGCCGTGGAAGGTGATCTCACCCTCGGTCCACAGTGTCCGCAGAACGTGGAGGCCCTCTTCCCAGATCGACCCGGCCTTCGTGTAGTCGAGGCCGAGGGCGGCGAACTCGCGGCGAACGCCTTCCTCCGGGTTGCCCTTGCAGGCGCCGAGGATCGTGCGGCCCCCGGAGAGGACGTCGAGCGTCGCCCACTCCAGCGCGAGGTACAGCGGATTGCGCGTAGACGTGACGAGGCAAGCGGTGCCGAGGCGGACACGGGAGGTTCGCTGCGAGATCGCAGCGAGCAGGGCGAGCGGTTCGTAGCGCGGCTTCGAGAAGAGGCTGTCGCCGACCCAGACCGAGTCGAAGCCGGAGTCCTCGACGATGCTCGAGAGGTCGAGCAGGGCCTGGAGGTCGTAGTCGGGGGCGATGAGCGGCTCCCTGTTGTTGAGGTTGACGCCGAACTGAAGCGCCCTGTCGCTCATTCGGTCACCTTTCTGTCGAAGGAGGCTTCGGCCTCGAGCAACTCGTCGGCGGTCATCGACTGCAGCCGCGCCTGCGGCACCCGGATGTGCTCCGCCATCAGCACCGCTGCTTTCTCGGCGTCGCCCTCACGCGCCGCGCGCAGGATTGCGCGATGTTCGGAGACCGAGCGGCGAAGGTCGCCGCGCAGAACGAGGGAGCGTCTCCAGTAGCGCCGCATCTGGCCGATCAGACGGCGATACACCTCTTGCAGCTTTTCGTTGCCCGAGAGCTCGACGAACGTCTCGTGGAAGAGGGAGTTCGCCTCGAAGAACTCCGTCACGTGTCCCGAGGCGGCTTGCGCGGCCATCGTGTCGGTGACGGTCTGGAGCTCGGCAAGCCCTTCGGGCCCGAGCCGCGGTACTGCGAGGCGCACGGCCAGCACTTCGAGCGCCTCCCGCACCTGGTAGGCCTCGAGGAACTCGCCGGAGGAAAGGGAGTGGACGACCGCGCCGCGCCGCGGGCGAACTGTCACGAGTCCCTCGGCGGCCAGCCGGCCGAGGGCTTCGCGGATCGGGCCGCGGCTCACGCCGAGTTGCTGAGACAGCGCCACCTCCTGCAGCTCCGTGCCGGGGGGCAGGCGGTTAGAGAGGATCTCGTCGCGTAAAAACGTGTGCGCGCGCTGGGAGAGGGTGAGGTTCTCGAGCCGCGGGACATCGTTGTTCTGGTCGCTCTGAACCGCTGCCTCCGGTGCCATTGCATCCTTCTCGCCAAAGCGGTAGGGTCGCTTCGCGCGCGGATTGTTAACAGTTACCAGCCGACCTTACCACCCTATGAACGAGGCGATCAAGGACTCCACTCGCCCTCGCCGGACCGGTGAGATTCGGTTCGTTTCGCGCTCGACGGTCGTGCCGGCGCGCACCAGGCGCGGCGCCCAGTCGTCGGGCCGGCAACTCGAGAACAAGGGTCGATGAGAGGAGGATCTCACCAGATGCATAGGCGTCTTCCGGTAACCGCGCTCGCCGTCCTCGCTGCTATTGCGGTCGTGATCGCAGCGGGGGCTGCGTTCGCCGCGACGGCGGTCAAGAAGGCAGGGGTGAAGCAGGTGGCGATCGCGACGCCTGCGAAGCCGAGCGACTACGGCTGGAACCAGCAGGGATACAACGCGGCCAAGGCGGCCGCTTCATCCGTCGGCGCGAAGTTCGTCGCCCAGACGAACATCGGCTACGACAAGACGGAAGCGGTGCTGCGACAACTCGCGAAAGGCGGCGCAGGCTTCATCATCGCGCACGCGAGCGGCTACGACACGGCGGCGTCGCGGATTGCGGTGCAGTTGAAGGTACCGATCATGACCTACGACATTCCGACGCAGCTGACGAAGAACTACGTGTCCAACATCACCACTTCGAGTCAGCAGGGCTCGTATCTCGCCGGCATCCTCGCCGCGCGGACGACGAAGACCAAGCACGTCGGCGTCGTGATCTCCGCGTCGGACACCAACTGGTACAAGATGAGCGGCGGCTTCGTCGCCGGCGTCAAGAAGGTCGACAAGAGCATCAAGATCTCGTTCGTGACGATCAGTTCCGCCGGGTACGACGATTCCGCGGGCGGCAAGCGGGTCGTCACGCAGGTGATCGCGACGGGCGCGGACGTCATCTTCGGGATGGGCGACAACGCCTCGTTCGGGTACCTGCAGGGAATCGAGACAGCCAAGGCGGGACACAAGGTGTGGTTCATCGGCGACATCGGAAACATGGGACCGATCGACAAGCACCACGTGCTCCTGTCCTCGGTGCTGTGGAACTTCACGGACGCCTACAAGAAGGCGCTCGCGGACATCGACAAGGGAACGTACGGAACGCACGGGTACAACCTGACCCTCGCGAACGGCGGCATCTCGCTCCTGAAAACCAGTTCCATCTCGGCCAAGGTCTGGAAGGAGATCCAGGCTGCGCAGACGCGGATCCAGCTCGGCAAGCTCAAGGTTCCGCTGACGACGAAGGCCGCACAGGTCAAGGCCTTGATCAACCAGAAGTAGCCGCGTTCGAGGAACGCGGACCAAGATGCGCGGCGGCCGCTTCGGGCGGCCGCCGCGGCGAGACGAGAGGCTTCGCACGGAATCGCTCAATCGCAAAGCGGCCATCCCGACAGGCTCTCAGTCCGGCCGCGAAAGCGAGCGGGACCCTGCCGACGCGCCCGCCGTCGAACTGGTCGGCATCACGAAGCAGTTTCCCGGGGTCCTTGCGAACGACGACATCTCGTTGACCGTCCGCCACGGCGAGGTGCACTGCCTGCTGGGCGAGAACGGTGCCGGGAAATCGACGCTGATCAGCATTCTGTCGGGGATGGTCCGGCCCGACGCCGGTGAGATCCGGGTGGGTGGGCGGATGGTGCAGATCGATTCGCCCCGCGCGGCGCTCGAGTTGGGCGTCGGCACGGTCTATCAGCACTCGACGCTCGTGCGTGCGCTGACGGTGCTCGAGAACCTTCTCCTCGGCGAGACCCGCGGCTTGAGGCTGGACGTCGAGGCGGCGCGCGCGCGACTCGCGGAGGTGGCGGCGACGCTCGGAGTCGAGATCGACGCGGACGCCCCCGCCGGCGAGCTCGCGCTAGGGCGGCAACAGCAGGTCGAGATCGTCAAGGCGCTCTGGCGCGGCTCGCGGGTGCTCATCCTCGACGAGCCGACGTCGATGCTCACTCCTCAGGGTGTCGCGGAGCTGCAGAAGGTCCTGCGCCGGTTGAAGGAGACCGGGATCTCGGTCATCTTCATCACGCACAAGTTGCACGAAGCGCTTGCCGTCGCGGACCGGATCACGATCCTGAGGGCCGGCCGCGTCGTCGGCGCCATCGAAACGGCGGAGCTCGAAGGGAGCTCGGCCGAGGAGGTGCAGGGGCGCATCGTCCGGTTGATGTTCGGCGAGGATGCTCGCGCGGTGGCCGATGTCGCAGAGCTGCGGACCGATCTCGAGGGCGAGCAGGCGCCGTTGGACGAGCAGCGGTCGGAGGCGGCCACGTTGCTGGCGCTTTCGCGCGTGTCGGCGCGGCCGGTGGGCGGCTTCGATCCGGGCCTCGAGGAGGTCTCCCTGGAGCTCGCCGAGGGCGAGATCCTCGGTATCGCGGGCATGGACGGGAATGGACAGCGTTCTCTGGCCGAGGTGATCGCGGGAGAACGAGCGCTTTCCGCCGGCGAGATCCGTCTCTACGGAGTGCCGGTCGAACGTCTCGACGTCTCCGCTCGACAGAAGCTCGGTCTCCGCTACGTCACCGACGACCGGCTCGGCGAGGGCATCGTTAGCTCGCTTCCGGTCAGCCTCAACCTGTTTCTGAAACGGATCGGCCAGCGGCCGTTCTGGCGGCACGGGCGGATCGAACACCGGTCGGTCGAGCGTGAGGCGCAGTCACTCGTGAAGGCCTTCGACGTCCGCACGCCGAGCATCTCGACACGTGCAGGCGCGCTGTCCGGCGGCAATGTCCAGAAGGTCGTCCTCGCCCGCGAGCTCTCCTTCGAGCCGAAGGTCGTCGTCTTCAACAAGCCGACGTACGGCCTCGACCTGCGGACCACGAGCACGGTGCGGGACATGATCCGCGGCCTTGCGCGCGGCGGTGGTGCGGCGCTCGTGATCTCGACGGATCTCGACGAGCTCCTGGATCTCTGCGGGCGCATCCTCGTGCTGTCAGGTGGCCGGCTTGTGGGCGAGGTCGAGAACGGCCCGAACGCGGGGGAGAGGGTGGGAGAGCTGATGGTCGGAGCCGGGGACGTCGCCGCCGCATGACGGGAGCCACGACGGACACCGCCCTTGCACCGGAGTCGCGACCACTCGAGCCGGCCGCGCCGTCACGCCGGTTCGTCACCGACGCGCTCGACGTCGTCGTCCGCTCGATCGTGCCCGTGCTGCTGGCACTCGGCGCGGGTGCCATCCTTCTGCTTGCGCTCGGCCGCGACCCGATCACGTTCTACTCGAACGTGTGGAAAGGCGGGATCCAGCTGACCGCCTGGCAGGACAGCGCGATTCGAGCGGCGCCGCTCCTGCTCATCGCCGTCGGCCTGGTCGTCGTGTTCAGGGCGAACATCTGGAACCTCGGCTACAACGGCCAGTTCCTGCTCGGCGCGGCCCTCATCTCGGGGCTCGGGCCTCACCTCGTCGCCAGTGAGCCGCGCTGGCTCGCACTCCTGCTGCTGTTTCTCGTTGCCGGCGGCGCAGGCGCGGCGTGGACACTGGTGCCTGCCCTGCTCAAGGCTCGCTACGAGACGAACGAGATCATCACGACCCTGATGATGTCCTTCATCGGGGTCGGTGTCGCGAACATTCTGATCAAGGGACCGTTTCAGGACCCGAGCGTGAACATCCCGCAAACGCGCGTGTTGCCGCTGAACAAGATGCTGCCGTCGATCCCGGGCACACGCATTCACATCGGAGTGCTCGTCGCACTCGCGGCCGCGCTGCTCGTTCATTTCGTGCTGACGCGTACCTCCTTCGGGCTTCGCCTGCAGATACTGGGGGCGAACCCACGTGCCGCCAGGCACGTCGGGGTCAAGGTGCCGCGTCTGATCGTCATGAGCTTCCTGGTCAGCGGGCTGCTGGTCGGCCTGGCCGCCGCGGCGGACATCCTCGGGACCTGGGGCTACGTCCGGGCGAACTGGAACCCGGCCTACGGCGATACCGTCATCCCGTTCGTCTTCCTCGCGCGGCTGAATGCTCTCGCCGTCATCCCGTTCGTCGTCTTCTACGCCGTGCTCTCGACCGGCGGCGACCTCGCGACGCAGCAGGCGAGCCTGTCGACGGACTTTCTGCTCGTGCTCGTTGCGCTGATCCTGCTCTTCATGACGGTGATCGAGTACCTGGGCCGCCGCCGCGCGCTCGGGGCGAGCTACCTCACTCCCGGCCTCCAGCAGGCGCTCCGTTCTCCGAGGCTCCGACGCAGGACGAGCGCATGAGCGAGCTCCTCACCCGCACCTTCTTGACGGCACTCATCTCGGGTGGACTGATCGCAGGCGTCTCGCTTATGTTCACCGCCCTCGGCGAGACGATCTCCGAACGCGCGGGCGTGCTGAACATCGGTCTCGAGGGGATGATGCTCGTCGGCGCGTACATCGGATTCGTCGGCGCCTATTACGGCCACTCGTTCTGGGTCGGGTTTGCCGCGGGGATCGCCGGCGGCGCCTTCGCGTCTCTCTTCATGGTGGTTCTCTGCGTCCGTCTGGGCCTTGATCAGATCGTCGTCGGAATCGCGATCACGCTGGCGGGCGAGGGGATCACGAGTGTCTTGCAGGACACGCAATTCGGGTCGACCTATCCGCGCCTGGGGGCTCCACCGACGGTGGCGATCCCCGTCCTCTCCGACATTCCGGTCGTGGGGAAGAGCGTGTTCGACCAGCCGCTGATCGTGTACCTGGGCCTGGTCGCTGTGGGAGCCGTCTCCTGGATCTTCCGCAGGACCAACGCAGGTCTCAACCTGCGTGCCGCGGGTGAGAAGCCGGAGGCACTCGATGCGGCGGGCGTCAGCGTCGTCGCGACGCGGAGTTACGCCGCTCTCTGCACCGGCGCATTCGCCGGGCTCGGCGGGGCGTACCTGTCGATCGTGGGTGCCGGCACGTTCACGCCGTTCATGACCCAGGGCCAGGGTTTCATGGCGATCGTGATCGCGATGCTCGCACGCGGCAAGCCGCTCTGGGTCGTGCTGGGCTCGTTCCTCTTCGGAATCTCGCTGTCGGTGGCGACCGCACTCCAGCTCGCAGGGATCAACATCTCGACGGACGTCGTCAACCTGCTCCCCTTCATCGCCATCATGGTCGCGCTGGTCGCGTTTGCGCGCCGCTCCTACCTTCCGCCGGCGCTCGCCCTCCCGTACGTTCGTGGTGCTCGGTAGATGGAGATCTCCACGAGATTCACGATTCTGCTCCCTGCAGACGAGGCCTATCGCTTTCTCCTCGACCTCGAACAGGTGGCTCCGTGCGTTCCGGGCGGCGAGCTCGGGCCCGCTGCCGCAGACGGCACGTACCCGGCGAACGTGACCGTGCGGCTGGGGCCGATGCGCCTCGGGTACAGCGGCTCGCTCTGGATCTCCGAGCAAGACGACTCCAGCAGGAGCGCCGTCCTACGGGCGAAGGCGAACGAGACCGGGGCGCAGGGCTCGCTCGAGGCGGCGATGACGATGAAAGTGACGCCGAACGGGGAAGGGTCGCGTGTCGACGTCCACACCGAGCTGTCGCTCGCGGGCAGGGCCGCCAAGCTGGGGCGCGGGATCGTGGACGACGTCGCGCGGCGCCTGGTCGCGGAGATGGCGGCATGTCTCGAGCAACGGCTCGGGGACCAGGGGTCAGGGCGGGAAGCACAGGCGGCGGCTGCGCCGCAGATCTCGGGAATCAAGCTGCTCCTTCACGTGGTTGCAGAGCGACTCGGGAGGATCGGACGGAAAGGAGACCGATGAACGATCCCGACTTCACGTTGAGTGCAGGACCGGTGACCGCGTCGGCGCGGACGCTCGCCGCGCTCGGCTCGCCGATTACGTACCACTACGACCCGGCCTTCCTCGACTGCTTCCGCCGCACCGAGCGGAAGGTTGCGCAGCTGCTGCAGACGGCTGCGGACGTCGTGCTGATGCAGGGCGAGGCCGTGCTGGGCCTCGAGGCGGCCGCGCGGGCCCTGGTGCGCCCCGGAACGCCGGTGCTGAATCTCGTCTCCGGCGTCTTCGGCAAGGGAATGGGCTACTGGCTCCGCGATTTCGGCGCCGACGTCCACGAGCTCGAGGTGGCGTACAACGATGCGGTCGATGCAGCCGAAGTCGAACGCTTCCTCGAGAGCAACCCCCAGATCGAGGTCGTCGCGGTCGTCCATTCGGAGACACCTAGTGGGACGCTCAACCCTGTGGCCGAGATCGGGCCGATCGCGAGGGCACATGGTGCATTGACACTCGTCGATTGCGTCTCTTCCGTCGGCGGCATTCCGTTCAAGGCGGACGAGTGGCAGCTCGACGTGTGCGTTGCCGGGCCGCAGAAGTGCCTCGGCGGCCCACCGGGGATGTCGCTGATGAGCGTGAGTGAGGAAGCCTGGACGCGCATCCGCCAGAACCCCGCGGCGCCGCGCGCATCGTTTCTGTCGCTGCTCGACTGGAAGGAGCAGTGGCTCGAAGGCGGGAAGTTCCCGTTCACACCGTCCGTGTCGGATGTGCACGGGGTGGAGGCGGCCTGCGATCAGTTGCTCGAGGAAGGACTCGACGCCTCGATCCAGCGTCACGAGCTGGCGGCTCGTGCCTGCCGCGCGGGAATCCGCGCCATGGGGCTCGAGCTTTGGCCGCGTACCGAGGAGATCACTGCGGCCTGCGTCACCGCGATCACGGTTCCCGACGGATTGACTGACGTCCAGGTACGCGGGCACGTCCGCGAGAAGTACGGAGTGATGATCTCCGGTGGCCAGGGTGCTGGGAACCTCGTACGGATTGGCCACATGGGGCCGATCGCACGGGGCCTCTACCCGGTCGTGGGCGTGGCCGCCCTCGGACGGTCGCTGGTCGACCTCGGTGTGCAGGCGCAGATCGGCGACGGAGTCGAGGCGGCCCTCGAGATCCTGGCGGGAGCGGCGGCGCCCGTAGCGTGACGCTGCCTCCATTCGCACTGCACCGACCGCACTCGCTCGAGGAGGCCGAGGACCTTCTCGCGCAGCACGGAGACGAGGCCGCCGTCTACTGCGGCGGTACCGAGCTTCTCCTCGTGATGAAGCTCGGCCTTGCCGCTTATTCGAATCTCGTCGACCTGAAGGGAATCCCGGAGCTTCGTGTGTTCGAGGAGCGAAACGGCACGCTCCGCGTCGGGGCCGCGGTGACGCACCACGAGCTGGAGTCCTCGCCCTTCGTGCACCGCCTCTTTCCCGCGCTCGCCGAGATGGAGCGTCGCGTGGCGAACGTTCGCGTCCGCAGCATGGGCACGCTCGGCGGCAACCTGTGCTTCTCGGACCCGCATTCGGATCCCGCCACGTTTCTGCTGGCTTCCGGGGCCGAGCTCGTCTGCCGGCGTGGCGCTGCCGAACGCACGATCCCGATCGGCGAGTTCGTGCGTGGACCCTATGAAACCGCGCTGGAAGCCGGCGAGCTTCTCACCGAGATTCGTATTCCCGTGCTTCCAGTGGGAGCCGCCCTCGTGCACGAGAAGTTCGCCATGCACGAACGGCCGGCCTTGACCGTCTCTTGCTACATGCGTGCCGACGACGGGCACATCGTCGACACCCGGATAGCCGTCGGCTCGGTCTCGGCAACGCCCGGACGCGTAACCGAGGCGGAGACCCTGCTCGTCGATGTTCCCGTCGAATCGGCTGCCGATCAGGCCCTGCTGGCCGGCGAGATCGCGGCGGAGCACGTGGCGCCCTTCGCCGACCTGAACGGCTCAGTCGAGTACAAGCGGAACCTGGTCCGGGTGTTCGTCAGCAGGTGCTGCACGGCTGCAGTGGAGCGGCTCAGCCGGACGTAGCGCTACAGGCCGGTGAACGGGGCCAGCACGTTGCTGAAGGCCCAGGTGCCGCCGCTCTGGTCGCGTTGGATCGACCAGATCGACAGCGTGTCGAAGCCGTTAGCCTGGGCGTAGTCGTAGACACGCATCGCGTCCACGAGCGAGGTCTCTTCGGTACCACGCGGATAGTCGTCGACTCCTGGCATCAGCGTGATGCCCACCCTCGCTGCGATCTCGGTCCTCGTCTTCGCGGGCCACAACGCGTGCAGTTGCGCCAGGAGCGCTTCGGTTGCGCCGATGGCAGCGCCGCCCATGTCGGTGGTGGCCCCGTCGTAGTAGTCGAACGCCATGATGTTGACGACGTCGACACGCGTTCCGTTCGCACGTGCGTTCTGCAGGACGGCGATGCGGGAGGCGTTCAGGCCCGACGGCAAAGCCGACAGCGTGTAGCTGACCTGCAACGGACGGCCATGCGCGGCGGCCCACTTCTCAACGAGCCTCAGCGCCTTGTTACGCCGGTCGATGCCGACGAGCCTCCGCAAAGACCGACCCTCGATGTCCATGTCCAGGCGCGTCACGTCGTACTGCGTCACGACAGCCTCGTAGGCGGCGGCAATCCTCTTCACGGTCTTGCAGGAATCCGCGAGCTCCGTCCCGCGCTGATCGGCGCTCCAGCCGCCGAAGGACGGGATCACATCGCCCCCGATGGCGCGCAGGGATGCGATGTCCGAGAGATAGCGGCCGTTTGCGACGAGATCGCTCTTGCGGCCGTTCCAGGCGAGCGTGCACGACGTCTTCGACAGCGTGGCGAGGAATGCGAGCGTGAAGTAGCGCGCGCCCGAGGCCTCGGCGGTCGTCGTCAGGCTGTCGGTCGTCCAGGTCTCGAAGTAGGGCGCGTAGACGTGCGCCGGCAGCGCGATAGTCGCCACGCACATTGCGAGGCGGAGCCCGAGCATCGTCCAAGGCTTGCAGACTCGGGCATCGTCTGGTTCGACAAGCGGCATTTGCCCGGACGACATGTGTTGTGCAGGATGAGTGGTCGTGGAGACGATTCTCCAGGCGATCGGTAATACCCCGTTGGTGCGCTTGCGTCGCTGCGCGCCCGAGAACGGCGCAGAGCTCTGGCTGAAGCTCGAGTACACGAATCCAACCGGGTCGATGAAGGATCGGATGGCCCTTGCGATGATCAACGGGGCCGAACGCGACGGGTTGATCTCGCCTGGGGATACGGTCGTCGAGTACACCGGCGGGAGCACAGGTCCTGCGGTCGCGCTCGTTTGCCGTGCCAAGGGGTATCGCGCCCTGATCGTCATTGCCGACTGCTTCACGAGCGAGCGCTTCCAGCTGATGCAGGCGCTCGGAGCAGACCTCGAGGTTGTGCCGTCCGTCGAGGGGCCGCCGAAGGTCACGCCGCAGGACATCGCCAACATGGTCGCGCGTGCCTCAGAGCTTGCGGCGGAACCCGGGCACTATGCGACGGATCAGTTCAACAATCCGTACATCATCCCCGACCATCGCGACCATCTCGGTCGGGAGATCTGGAACCAGACAATTGGCCGCGTGACTGCGTTTTGTCACGGGATGGGAACGGCAACGTCGCTGATGGGCGTCTCGGACGCCCTCAAGCCTCATGGCGTGTTCATCCAGGGTCACGAGCCGGCCGGATCGGCCGCAATCAGCGGTGGTGCGCCTGGGCCGTTCCTCGTCCAAGGCTGGGCCGGTTCCGTGATGCCGCACTGGGACCCCGACCGAGTCGACCACGTCGAGGCCATCCCGGACGACGAGGCGATCGAGATGACACGGCGACTTGCAGCCGAGGACGGGATCTTCGCGGGAATCTCCACGGGCGCGAACGTCGTCGGCGCGCATCGTCTGGCGGAGCGGCTCGGCGCTACTGCCGTGATCGTCAGTCTCGCAGTCGATACGGGCTTCAAGTACATGAGCGTCAGCCCATACGGGGATGCTTAGAAGTAAGTCAAGCGTTCTTCGTGTGGTAGCTCGCAGGCAATAGTCGACGGGACGCACAAGACCGTCGGCTTCGAGGGCTGAAGAAGTGGTGACGCTCTACCAGACGGAGTGGTGTCCGCTCTCAGCCGCGGTGCGCGAGGTGCTGACGGAGGTCGGGGTCGATTTCGTCGCCCGCCAAGTTGGATGAACGGGCACAGCGGAACGACGTCGAGGCCCTGACGGCCTGCGTCGTCCAGCGCCGCAGCGGCGAGACGGTTGCCGAAGCCACGTCCTTCCCACGACTCGCAGAAGGGCTTGTTGCCCGAACGCCCGCAGCGGCAGAGCGCCGCCCTCTCGCCCTCGTAGAGGACGTCGACGCCGACGCGGCGCGCGCGCAGCGCGCCGGAGGGACAGCGGACGACTGCCGCTTCGACCTCGTCCGCCGCCGCGGCGTCGACCAGGACCCAGGGCCGCCGATCGGGGTCGAAAACCTGCGGCAGCGCGGACGCAGTTGTGAGAGTGGTAGCAGAGGCGAGAATGCTCGTCGGTTGCGTATTCCTTGATGTGCTTGTCGCCTGCGCTCACCGTGCCTCCTCCGCTCGCTACGCATGTGTGACGTTAGCCGCATCGGATGCGTACTCGAGGCGGTGGACGATCGGCTCGGCCCAGTCGCCGTACGAACGCATCTTTGCGACCGCCCGCTCGACGTCGTATGCCGTCCTGCGAAAACCTATCTCTCCGTCGTCGTACATCGCCCAGGCGGCCCGGGGATCGCCATCGAGCGGCGCACCGACACTGCCGGGGTTTACGAGCAGTGTTCCGTTAGGCCCCGCTCGACGAAACTGCAGGTGGCTGTGTCCGAACAAGATCGTTCGCTCAGACTCGCCGGCGAGCATCCGTTCTTCTCCCTGCTGTGGCTCGGGAGCGAAGCTCTCGATGTCGGAGAGCGGGGACCCATGGCAGACCAGGATGCCCTCGAGCTCTCCTTGCTCCGGAAGCCGGTACAGCCGGTCGACGAGATCGGGGCCGAGCGATTCGCGCGCAGCCCTCAGGGCGGTCCTGAGAAACTGCTGCGCGCTCTCCGGCGCTTCGGGATCTTCGCGCAGCCATCGTTCGACGTTGCCTCGGATGCGAACGATCGCCGGCACGCTTTCGAGCATCTCGGCGGTCTCACGCGGCCATGGGCCGAGCGAGGCGTAGTCGCCGCCGAGCAGGAAGGACGTCGCTCCTTCGCTCTCCACGTCGGCAAGCACGGCCTCGAGTGCGGCGAGGTTGCCGTGGATGTCGTACAGCAGCGCTACGGGAGACCGCTTCACGTGGTCGACCACTGATCCTATTCGGGAGACGGTCTGCGGTCCGTCAGCGCGGCCTCTGAGCTTGGCATGCTGGGCAGTACCTAGACGAGAGGAGCGGAGATGGGATTCGACCAGTACCACGAGCCGGCCAACGAGCTGAGCGCTGAGGTGCGGACGTTCGCACGGATCATCGCCTCGCTGACCGAGGAGGCCGAGGCGATTGGCTGGTACGAGCAGCGAATCGCGCTCGAGCCCGATCCGCAGGCGAGAGCGATCATGGCCAACGCGCAGGGTGAGGAGTTCAAACACTTCGGCATGGATCTCGAGTTCCTGCTACGGCGAACGCCGAATTGGCGGATCGCGCTGAAGACGATTCTCTTCACCGAGGGTGACATAGTCGAACGCGGCGAGGCGGCAGAGGACGCCGAGAGCCTCTAACAACCGACCCGTGCTGCCTCGTGGCGAGCACGCGCCGTCGAGATGTAGTGCAAAATCCGCGGCTGGGAGAGACTTGGCGGGCATCTGAACTGGGAGGCGCGATGGACGACCCTCAGATCCACACCGAAATCGAGCAGCTAGTCGCCGAAGAGCACGAGCTTTGGGACCGCGAGTCGGCCGGGACCGCGGGCGAATCGGACCGACAGCGGCTGGCGAGTGTCAAGGTCTCGCTCGATCAGTGCTGGGACCTGCTGCGCCAGCGGCGCGCGCTGCGCGAGGCCGGACGCGATGCAGGCGGAGCCGACGTCAGGCGCCCCGAGGTCGTCGAGGGCTATGAGCAGTAGCCTCGAGCGAGCGCCCGGTTTGGAGAATCACCGAACGCGCGAGCGGCGCGCCGGTCAGCCCGCCCCCTGCAACTAGATCCTCTCTTCAGTCGAGTGCTTTGTCGGCACTCCTTTTGACGGACTCGACGATGTCGGCGGCCAGCTCGTGCAGTTTCATCCTCCGGCTTCGAGCCTCGCGTCTCATCTTGTCGAAGGCCTCATCCGGCTTGATCGAGTCGCGCTCGGCGAGAACGCCCTTCGCCTGCTCGATCAGGATCCTGGAATCCAACGCTTTCTGGAGTTGGATCGTTCGCTCGAGCAAGAAGGCCGTCGGATCGCTGGGCTTCTCCGCCGTGGCTGCCAGCAGCGTGTAGCTCCTCTCACCGAAGCCGATTTGACAGGCGCCGAGGCCGCCGTCGCTCAACCATTGCCCGAGGGCGTCGAACAATCCGATCAGCCTCGTAGCCGTCTGAGAGTCCAGAGTCAGTTCGACCTCGGTCGAGGGATCGCCCCCGTCGACGTTGGCGGAGAAACCCCCATGCAATGAAGCCACCAGGCGCCGAGCGTCAGCGCTGCTGGGGGCGCGAACCCTGATTACATCCACGATTTTCCTTCCGTCGCGATCTCGACGCCGTTCCGCGTACAAGCGGAAGCGAGCGACGGAAGCAGGGTCTAGGGCTTCGCCGGGCGCAACTACCCAAAAGAGCGGCCACCGACATCGTAGCCGTGTCCAAGCCGGGTTGACAGCGGGAGCCGAGAGGGCGCGTCCGCGGGAGCCCGCCTCGAGTCGAACCTGTGGAACGTTCGTCACAGGTTCGTGACGGTGTCTGACCCCGGGCCGTGGCGAGAAGTGACGATGGGCACAACGGCTCCGCTCCAGGGATCCCGCCGGATGCGCGACTTCTTGGTGACGCGAACGGCACAGTGTCCGACACCGGGACGTCGCTGTAAAGAGCACGTCCCGACAGCCAGGGTCAACGGGCGGCGAGGACTTGCACCAGCGCGTTCGAGGCCTGGCGGATCATGCCGGGATTGGTGTCCCAGTAATAGGGCAGCGCCACTACCGCCTGGAAGAGCGCCCACCCGCGGCCGCGTAACCACGACGCGTCGTCGGCCTGGA
>WNGJ01004392.1_pt1 | contig 14670 bp, 13 predicted proteins | sample 5400611 | NCBI WGS metagenome assembly WNGJ01 (sample SAMN13153375, study PRJNA577476) | soil metagenome | isolation source: 40 cm soil or saprolite under Garry oak tree replicate 1 | place: USA:California | collected 2016-06-15
AGTTCCGTGTTCACCATCCGGATGTCACGCTGATGGACTTACAGATGCCAGAGATGAGCGGGCTGGATGCGATCATCGCGATCCGGGGTGAGTTTGCCGAGGCGCGCATCGTCGTGCTGACCACCTATGCCGGTGATGTGCAGGTTCTGCGTGCGCTCAAAGCGGGCGCCCGCGCGTACCTGTTGAAAAACACGTTGCACAAGGAACTCGTGGAGACCATTCGTGCCGTCCACGCCGGTAAGAAGTCGCTCTCTGCCGAAGTCTCGTTCCAGCTTGCCGAGCATGCCACCGACGATGCGCTGACCCCGGCGGAGATCCGCGTCTTGCGGCTGATCGCCGAGGGCAATGCCAACAAGGAAATTGCTACGCTGCTTTCTGTCAGCGAAGAAACCGTAAAGGGGCAAGTCCGCAATATCCTGTCCAAACTGGGGGCAAAGGACCGGACCCACGCCGCCATGATCGGACTGAAGCGCGGCATCATCGAGTTCTAGTTCACTCGAAAGAGCTTCCGAAGTCGTCCTTTTTAGGCTTGTCGTTGCCAGCGGCAAGGCCGTAACGTCGGCGAGTATGCGACGACTATTTTCCACTTTCGCCGGCGGTTCGCCTGGCGCCGGACTCTTGCTGATGCGCTTGGCGGCCGGTATCGACCTCGTTCTCCATGCAGTCATGGCGCTGCTGGGTGGACCGCCAATGGGACCCGCGCTATTGCACGCGTCCGCGGCCGGTCTTGGAATACTGCTGCTCGCAGGTTTATGGACGCCGATTGCCGGAGCGCTCGCGGCGTTCCACGCGCTGTGGCAGGTCTTCTCATCCGGACATCCGTGGCATTGGTTCATGATGGCAACCCTGTGTGCCGCCCTGGCACTGATCGGACCGGGCGCCTGGTCGCTCGATGCCCGCCTTTTCGGGTGGAAGCGCCTCGAGATTCCGGATCGAAAGAGGCAAACCCCACCCCCCTTTTGAGGCCGTCCTCTTGCCCTCAAAGGGGTACCACCAGGCTCTGAAGAGTTCGCCGGTAGTCTCGAAATGGCCGGTACACGACACCGTTCGAGGCTTTCGGCTTTTGGCAGATGGTTCCACAGTGACCACGGACTGGGATCGAGGAGCGGATCATGAAGCGCGACCGAGGTAGTTTGGATTGGGATAGCGCCAGAACGAGCTCGATACGGTTTCTTGAGTTCCGGCTCGATCCCGCCAACCAGTGCCTTTGCCGTCGAGGCGATTCCGAGGAAGAGGTGCGCGTTGCGCTCACACCGAAGGCGTTCGACGTGCTGCGATACCTTGCGGAGCATGCCGGGCAGCTGGTGACACTGGGCGAGCTGCTCGATGCACTGTGGCCCGGGGGCTACGTTCAGCCGGAGGTGCTGAAACACCAGGTGCTGAAGGTGCGCAAGGCCCTCGACGATGACCCCAGGTATCCCCGTTGCGTCGAGACGGTGCCGCGCCGCGGCTATCGGTTCATCGCATCGATCCGCGGCGAGGTCGAGGTGGGCCCGACGGCCGGGGTCGGTCCAGCAAAGATCCTCCTCGTAGGAAGGGAGGAAGCCTTCACGCAGTTGCACGACTGTCTGGCCAGGGCATCGCAAGGTCAACGGCAGATCACCTTCGTGACCGGCGAGGCGGGCATTGGCAAAACGGCGCTGCTGGACCAATTCCAGGACCGGGCCGTCGCCGAAGTGCCCGACCTTCGGATCGCCCGCGGGCAGTGCATCGAGGGCTACGGAGGTCAGGAAGCCTACTATCCGCTGCTGGAAGCGCTCGGACAGCTGTGTCGTGGTCCGGGCGGCGACGAAATCGTCAAGATCCTCGCGGCCCAGGCGCCCACCTGGCTGGTGCAGTTTCCGGCGCTGCTGAAAAGCGAGTACCGCCAGAGCCTGCAGCGGGAGATCCAGGGAGCCACGCGCGAACGCATGCTGCGCGAGATCGCCGAGGCCCTCGAATCGATCACGGCGGAGCGCGCGCTGGTGATCGTACTGGAGGACCTGCAGTGGGTCGACGCTGCGACGGTCGATGTGCTGTCGGTTCTGGCGCGGCGCCGTTCGCTCGGGCGCCTGATGCTGATCGGCAGCTCCTCGACTTGCAATTCCTCCCGGGTCGACCACCCGTTGACGACTCTGAAGAGCGATCTGCTCGTCCATCGGTTGTGTCGCGAGGTTGCGCTGGGCCCCATCTCCGAAGCGGAGGTCGCTCAGTTTCTCGGGCTCGGGTCGCCGGATCCGAGCCCCCCGACGGAGCTTGCGAAGCTGATTCAAAGGCATGGCGGAGGCAACCCCTTGTTCATGATCGCCACGCTCGAACACATGAGCAGCCGCGGACTGGTCTCGCGCGAAGGCGGCAGATGGCGGCTGACCGGGTCGGCCGAAAGGATCGAGTTGGGCGTCCCCGACGGTTTGCGAAGGTTGATCGAGGCGCGCATCGAGCGGTTGAGCGCAGACGAATGCAAGCTGCTCGAGGTGGCGAGCGTGACCGGCGCCGCGTTCTTCGCCACCGTCAGCGCCGCCGCGGCGAACCTGAATCCGGAGTATTTCGAGGACCTGTGCGATGGCCTGTCGCGCAGGAAACAAGTCATCCGCCTCGCGGGCGTGCATCGGTTCCCGGACGGCAGCGTATCCGCACGTTACGAATTCCTGCATGCCGTTTACCGTGACGTCCTTTATGGTCGCCAGCCATCCACCCGCCGCGCCAAGCTGCACGCGCACATCGGCCACCTTCTGGAGCACGTGTATCGTGGGACTTCCGGCGAAATCGCGGCCGAGCTCGCGCACCATTTCGAGCTTGGCCTGGATTGGGCGCGTGCGGCGACTTATCTGCAGCAGGTTGTGGACACGGCCAGCCGCCGGCAGGTACACAGCGAAGCAAGCGCCCTGTTGCGGCGCGCCCTCGAACTGACGCCAAGCGAAGTCGGCGCCCATTAGCAGCAGAGTGTCGCACTCGGTTGACTCGCTCCTATCCCCTTGCCTTGAAGGACTGTTTCGAGAGAAGTCATGTGTCAAGTCAATGCCAGCGGGCCGGGACCCGCCAACACGATAACCAGTGCCATAAAGCAGTACAGAACTTCAGGCAAATACAGGACATCATCTAACCAGTCCGCTTTATCCAGTGCCATATGCCGCGCCGAGACAAAGAGCTTGTGATAGCCGCTGACCGCAAAGAAAAATCCCAGTGCGATGCGGTTAACCAGCAGTGCAACGTCGGCGAGTCCTAATCCTTGTGACAGGTATGCCACCATGAGGGCCTCACCGGAACAATTTCCCAGACGGTTCCAGATGCCGTATTAAGCAGCATGGCGGCCTTGTGGCATGGCCCGCGCACGGACGCTCGCCGCTTGTTCCTGCAACACTTGCACGACAATGCGAGTTTCACGCATCAACACCACCGAGCCATAGATGAGTGCGCCGAGCGCAAGCAGGCCAGCGACAACGGCACACACCTCCAGCACGCGAACGAGGGCTTCCGCGCCTATCGGCACTATGAGGGCGCCGAAGAGTGAGACCAGCGTGGCTGAAGCAAAGCTACCCGATGCGATGTAGACACTCCGCAAGGCGGCTACGAGCATCAAGGAACGCTGCTCCGTTGCAGTGAGTTCCCCGAGGCGGCGGATTGCTTCACGCGATGTGAGATCCGCCGCATCCTCAAGTTGCTTGAAGAGATCTCTCGCGCGATCCACTGCACGCGCCAAACGGTTGCCGGTACTCAGGACGAGCAAAGTAGACGCGTTCGTCAGTAGCGCGGGAGCAATGATCCAGGACAGCACCGAAAACGGGTTAAGGTGAGGTTCCATACCTTTATCTATTGGTCATGATTCGTGTTTCGCAAGATGCGAACTGGAACGCACGAAAGCTTATGCAGGCGGCGGGACACGTTCTTCCGTAATCCTGCGCAAGCTGCCGCTCCCTGCTGCCGTCAGGACTGTGCTCCGCAAATGTCCAGCGCGGTCACGTCGGGCGTCGCTTCGGCAGAGGGTCGACGCCGAACCAAAGCAGCGCAGCGAACACGGCGCACACCGCACCCGTTAGGAACGCCGCGTTCCAGCTGTGCGTGGCGGTCAGCATCGCAACCACCGGCGTTCCGATGATGCCGCCGATGTTGCCGCCGGTATTCAGGATGCCCGTCGCCAGCATGCTGTCGCTTCCGGCGATGCGCATGGCCGCCGCCCAGTAGATTCCCTCGGTCACTTCGATGGCCGCAAAGGCGCTGCAAAGGGCGAGCTCGGCGGAAATCGCGTCCGGGGCGTTCGCCGCGGCGACGAGGGCGAGTCCGCTCACTGGGAGGGCAAGCAGCGGAGCGGCGCGGAATCCCCAGCGCTCGCCGAGTCGCGGGCGCAGTGCGTCGCAGACGCCGCCGCCGAGCGCGGCTCCGGCCCCGGCGGCGATGAACGGCGCCGCGGCCAGCCATCCGCTGTCGATCGTGGAGAAATGACGCTCCTGGCGGAAATACAGAAACGACCAGAACGTGAGGAAATAGAACACGTAATTCATGACCAGGTAGGACATGGTCAGGAGCAGAAGACTGCGGTCGACAAGCAGTGCACCCACCTTTCTCGCACTCGGAAACGCGCTCGAAGTCTCAACGGGCTCCAGTTCTTCGAGCTCCTCCCGGGAGACCCGCGGATCGTCGGCGGGAAGGTCCCGCGCGCGCGCATACCAGAACAGGGTCAGCCCGACCAATGGCGTGCTCGTCAGAAGCATCGCGGCCTGCCAGCTCATGGCGACCATCAGATACGCGATTGCCGGCGGCGTCGCCGCCGAACCCAGATTCAAGCCGCAGCTGAGAAGTCCCTGCGCGAAACTCCACTGTCGCCGCGGAAACCAGGATTCGGTCGCCCCTGCGGTTGCCGGGAACACCGGTGCCTGGGCGGCACCGAGCAGCAACTGCGACAGCAGCAGCACGATGAAAGCGGCGGTGCCTACAAACATCGCGGGCGCGGCGACCGTGGTCACTGTCGCGGTCAGCCCAAGGATGCTGCAGGCCACGAGGGTCAGCCGCGCTCCGAATCTCTGCCCGACCCAGCCGCCCGGAGCCTGCAGCGCGGCGTAGCTCGCCAGGAATGCCGTGAAGAACCAGCCCACCTGTACCTGGCTCAGGTCGAGCTCGGACATCATTCGATCCGCGGCGACTCCGATGCTCGTGCGTTCGACGTAGGCGAAAAACGAGAAGCCGAACAGGCCTGCGAGCATCGCCCAGCGAACCGGCACGGGTCGGGGTCTGGCAGGGCCCGCGGCGTTCGGCATCGCCTTCGGCCGGTGCGACGAATCGATCATCGGGCCGGTGCGACGTTCGAATGCCTGGGTGATCCTGCAATGCGGCCAGGAGTGGACAACTCGCCGGATCGGAGTTATCGACCCTCGCTTCCGTCGTCGGGCATGAACTCGCAAAGCAGTCGATGGAAGTGGTGCGTGCACCGCTCCCGGGTCGGAGAATAGCGGCCTTTCGAGTACAGGCTGGAGCGCAGGCCGCGCTGGACAGCGACCACGATGGCCTCGTCCTCAAGCTCGACCTGGTCCAGCGCGCCGCCGACGCCTGAACCGAGCTGGCTCCCGTCTCGGACGAAGCCCCGGAAGCAGACGCGTGTGCGTGCCGGCCCCAGCGGCACGACGAGGTTCAGTGACAGGCCCCAGGGGTAGAAGTTGAGCATCAGGTTGGGGAAGATCCAGAAGTAGTAGGCCGCGATGCGACGACCGTGGTCCGGGCTGGACGGCGGCAAATCGAAGGCCGGCGCTCCTTCGCGCGCGGGCCCGAGTTGGAGATTGGCATACCGGTACAGCTCATCGCTGTAGCCGTCCATGTCCAACAGCTTCGACAGCGATGGATGGACGAACGGCACGTGCAGCCCTTCGAGGTAGTTCTCGACGTAAAGAGCCCAGTTCGCATCGAATTCGTAGTCGCGGCTGAGGTGTCCTGCGGGGACGTACTCGTCGACTGCAAGCCAGGCCAGCCTTGAACGCACGTCGCCGAGAAAAGCCTCGAGCGGCGGCGCAGCCGCCAGCGACACGAAGCCGAGTGGCCCCCAGGACCCCAGCGGCAGCTCGGGCAGGTCGTCGCGGCGCGACGGGAAATCCCGGGCATGCTCGAACGCCGGCATGAACATCATCCGGCCCGCGAGGTCGAAGCGCCGCGAGTGATAGCCGCAGCGGATCTGCTCGGCCCGGCAGGACTCGTGAACCAGCAGGTTGCCGCGGTGCGTGCAGACGTTCGACAGGCAGCGGAGCACCCCGGCCCGGTCGCGCGCGAGCAGCAGCGACTCGTCGAGGTACCCGGGTAGCAGGTCCCGGGGCGACAGGGACCCAGGCGACGCAACGTCGGCAAGATCGCCGATCCACTGCCAGCTGCGCGCAAAAATGCGCTCGCGCGAGCGAGCGAACACCGATTCGTCGAGGTAGAAGCGCTTGTCGAGCGTGGAAGCGATCCGGATGTCCGGGTCAACCTGGAAGGTGGGCGAGGAAGTCGTCATGGTGTCATCCCGCGCCGAGGCCCTTGTGACGGAAGCGATCGACCCGACGTGCTTTCGATTCTGGCACACCATCCGTCCTGCACGGGGTTCCGCGGGGAGTCTATTTGATACCTCAGGGGACCTTTAGCTTTACCTGCAGCTCCTGATGCGGGTAGTCGATGATCAGGGCATCGAGAAGCCCCAAAATGTCCATGCCAATCATCACCGTCGGTCTCGAGATCATCTTCCAGCGCTGAAAGATATAGATGTCCGCCACCGTAATCTGCGTCATACCCACCCTCAGATCGCCGAGCATGAGCGGCGGCGTTGAGACCAGATCGCCGCGCTGAACGTCGAGCGTGACGCCAGTGATCTCGGATGCGCCGCGATCCGGCTGGTGGATGCGACGTCGCAGCGCCTCGCCGAGCGCGGCATTGGCGATCGAACTTTGACCGCCTGTGTCGACAATGGCCTGTACCGGGAGCGAGCCGAAGCGCGCGTCGCTGATGATTATGAGGCCGCCTACGATCTGCACCGGAAGCGTGACGAAGCCGCGAGGGTGGCGCTCGCCATGCGACCGCGAGATCGTGATGCTGTCGTGCCGGAAGTCGATGAAGATCCTTTTGTCGAGCAGCCCGTCGGTACCGAGAACACCCTCGGCGCCGCCGAAAGCGTCCGCGATGATCGGAAGCCGTGCCGGACGCAACTCCAGGTCGCCCACGACGAAGCTCTCGACCGTGACCGCAGAAACCTCGAGCTCTCCAGTGACGCCCAGGAGCATGACGGTTGCCGCGTTCGACAGGTCGATCCCGAGCGCGGCCGCGACGGAGGCATTGATCGCCGAACGGCTGGCGCCGGTGTCGAGCACAAGGCGAAACGGCCCTCGGTCGTTGATCAGCACGGGAGCCCAGATGCGGCCGATCCGGTCCCACCGCGTCGGCGCAACGTAGCGAGGCTCAGGTGCTTCGACGATCACCTGAGGCAGCGCTGGCGCAGTGGCTTCGGACTCGCCCGCTGGTTCATCCGCGCGGGCCGGAGCCATTACCGCGATCAAAGCAGCGGCGACCGCAGCGAGCTTCCAGCCGCGGTGGCGTTCGGGCCGCTTCATGTTCGCATCCGCGCGCTGTCGACGGCAGACGGGGATCGGCGCTTGGCCTCGTTCGAAAGGGGCAGCGACGCCTGGCTGCGTACCAATATACTCCGCGGCAACACCGGCCCGCGGCGGGGGAAAAGCCGATCTACGGCGTCAACTGCGCACGAGCATATCCGAAGCGGGCCGCGAGCTCAGGAACCTCCTGCGGAACGAGTGGCCCGGCGGCAGCGAACCTCCCAGTTTGAGAAGCGCAGCCCGGCCGAGCACTCGATGGTGCTGGGCCGATTCCTCGTCGCCGGCAAGTTCGAAAAGCTCCGTCGCGGCCGCGTGAACCCGCCAAGCGGCCAGCGGAACCTCGAGGTCGCCGATCGTCGACAGCGCTTCGCCGACGCACCCATGAGCTCGTGCCAAATCGCGCTGGCCAATCGCGATCCGTGCCCGGGTCTCCAACGCCAGGGCGCGCCAGGTCGCCTCCGGTCGATGCGCGCTCAGGGCCAGCATCTCATCAGCGTGGTGGCTCGCCCGGTCCAGATCGGCGCGCGCGATCCAGAGCTGCGCGAGCGCCCATTCGGCGGCGATCCGCCAGTACCAGTTCAAGACCACGGGATTTTCCAGCATCTGTTGCCGCGCCGCCTCGAGATGCGCGAGCGCCGGTTCGTACTGTCCGAGGCCTGCCTCGGCCGCACCCAGCGTGATGAGCCTGATCCGCTCCTCGGCCGGAAGAAATGCCGTCGGAAAATCTTCGTCGATGTTGCCATCGCGGTCCAGCCCGGGCGCCGCAATTTGACAAGCATCGCGTGCGAGTTCGAACTCGTGAGCGATCACTTGGCCCCAGGCGCGATAAAGGCGCAGCGTATTGGCCAGGTACAGGGCTCGGTTCCTTTCGAGCAGGGTGATCTCCTCCTCGAACTCGCGATCGGCTGTCGTCCATTCGCCCAGGAAAATGGCGCTCCATGGCCGCGTCAATTGATAGGTCCCCCAGTATCCGAGGCTCAGATTCAGGTCGGGCGACTCGATCGAGTCTTTCAGAAGAACGGAGATCTCCCGTTCGATCTGTTCCCGACTGGCTCGATAGCGCGAGGACATGAACCAGATCAACGCCTGCTCGAGCCGATACCAGGCGACGGAGCGCCGGTCTGCCGACGCTTCGATCGTGACGCCACCCTCGCGGCAGATCGCCGCGCTCTCGTCGTTCCATCCTCCCAGCCAGAGCCGCCAGAAATGACAATTCGCCTGGATGATCGAACGAACGACCGGGTCGGTTTGGTGCCGGTTCAAATCGATGGCGCTCGAGACGATGCGTTCGCTTCGCGACAGGCTGTGCCACGACGCCGGATAGGCCTGGCCCATCAAGGCACGTGCCTGCAGGTCTGTCATGCCGTAGCGCTGCGCTTTCTGCGCGAGGGCTTCGTATTGCTCGACCGCCGTGGGCAAATACGTCGCGGCCGAAATCATCGCCGTGCGCTCCAGCAGTTGCACTTCGGTGGACGGACGCAGCTCGGCCTGCAGATTCCCGACCAGGCTCAGGCCATGGCCCAGGATGAGCATGGCTTCCGTCGGCGAAAAGCGCTTTACGGCGACATCGGAAGCCAGCCGTGTATACCGGATCGCCTTGGCCCACTCCATGCCCTGCTCAAAGTGATGGGCCAGTTCCGCGGCGATATCGTCCACGCCAATGTGACTCGACGGCTGCAGGAGCAGCGTCTCCAGTCGCTCACCGATGCTCCGATGCAGTTTCGTCCGCTGTCGCGGCGACTGCCGCTGGTACAAGACCTCGCGGTACAGTCCGTGGACGAATTCATACCGGGGGGAGCCGCTGCCGTCCGGGAACTGCCGACAGTCCACCGGGCGCACGATCCGATAGCGGCGCGCCAGGCTGGCGTACAGATCTTCGAAGTGGTCCGGATACACGCCCACCGCAGTGGCGCTGATGCTGACCGAGAAAACGGCGCCGGCCACGCTCGCCACTTCGAGGGCTCGCTGTTCCTCGACGCTCAGGCGTTCGATCTGGGTTTCGATCATCTGGCGCAGATTTTCCGGCACCCCGACTTTGATGGTCTCCAGGGAAGCCGTGAGCTGCCAGGTTCCGCCCTCGCGCGAGATCAGACCCCGCCGCGTCAGGTGGTCAACGGCCACTGTCATGAACAGGGGGTTGCCGCCCGAGTTGTGGTGGATAAGGCCGGCCAGTCCCTGCGGCAGGCCGGCTCCACGGGCCCCGCCAGCCAGGTACTCGGTGACTTCAGCTTCCGTAAGGGGGTCGAGCGCGATCTCGTGACACAACCCGCGCGCCAGGAGGTCCCGTTTCAGCGCCCTCAGCGGGTGGTCGGAAGGCATCATCTCGTCCGAGCGATTGGTGGCGACCAGCATCAACCTGGCGGGCGCTCGTTTGCGTGCCAGCGCTGATAGGAGATCGACCGTCGAGTGGTCCACCCATTGCAGATCCTCGAATACCAGGAGCAGCGGGCCGGTCGCGGTGATCGTCTCCAGCGCATCGCCGATTTCGCGCAGCATCCGCTGGCGCGTGGCCCCTAGGAGCTCCCGCTGCAGCGTCTCTCGATGCTCGCGCTTGAGCAGCGCCGGAAACTGCACCAGCCAGGTCGGGGCTTGCCAGGCGAGGGTATCGACGATGGACTCGCCTCCCGGACCGCGGCACAGCTGACCCAGCGCTTCCAGCATCGGGTAGTAGCCCTCCTGGGAGCCGAACCCCTCGACGCACTGCCCTGATGCAACTCGCAGGGCAAGCACCTGCGCCGCTGCCCGGCGCCGGAATTCGTCCACCAGGGCTGTCTTGCCGATGCCGGGCTCGCCGGTGACGGACACGAACTGCCGTTGTCCGCGGCACGCCTGGGCCAGGTAATCGCGCAGAGCAGCCAGCGCCGCGCTTCTTCCGACCAAGCGGGGCGGCGCCGACTCGGTTTCGGACGCAAGATCAGTCGCGGCGCCCGGGCTGACCGGCGCGATGAACCGATAACCGCGGCGGGGTAGGGTCTCGATGAAGCGCGGATTCCTGGGATCGTCTCCGAGGGCCTTGCGAACTTCCAGCACGTGGTGCTTCAGGACCTCAGGCTGAACGTACGACTGCGGCCAGAGCGCATCGAGAAGCTCGCTCTGCCTGACCAGGCGGCCTGCATGCTGCACCAGATATCGAAGTACTCCGAACGCCTTGGGCGTCAACAAGACGCGCTCGTCGTCTCCCGAATCACAGAGACGCCACAGACACTGGTTGATCTCATCGAGCCTGAAGTGCAGGAATTCCTTGGCCTCCACGGTCTTTACGCCTTCTTATGCGGCGGTTCCTCGCTGGCCGCTCCTGGGGCCTTCAGCGAGCGTGCGACCGAACGGCCGCCGCGCGGATGCGGTTTCGCATCGATCGTCCTGAACTCGTCCGCTGCTACGCTGCTTAGGACGTCCTGCTGGCCCGCTTCGCCCTGGCTGACTTCCCGGAGGCTTTCGACGCGGGGAAGGGCTTGGAGCGCAGACGAAGCAGCGCAACCAGCGCTTCCTCGTGCTCGCGGGCGAAGCTTTCCAGTGAGCGGCTGCCCGCAAGCATCGCGCTGGCTCCCGACAGCACCCAGCACAATCCAGGCCCCCAGCATACGACAGTATCCGCATCGGCGGAATCCAGCACGCCCTGTGCCACCAGCCGCTCGATCTCGCGACAAAGCGCCGCGCACAGACGACCGGTCGCGAGTCCCGGCAGTTCCGTGCGCACGAGGATTGGCTTTTTGCCGATCGAGGCATAAAACGAAAGCGCCCGGCGAACCGCCTGCGGGGAGGTCTTTTCGCCGGCGGCGATTTCGACCAGCGGCATTAGGTGCGCAGGATCCATGGAGTGCGCCGTAACGCAGCGCTCCGGATGCCCGCAGGCCGACTGTATTGCGCTGATCGCCAAGCCTGACGAGCTCGAAGCGATGATGGAGTCGGCCGGGGCGGAGCGGTCTATCTCCGCCACGAGTCCAATCTTTCGGTCCTGGTCTTCGGGGCCGCATTCCTGGATGAAGTCGGCTTCCGAGACGGCTGCCGCGAGGTTCGGCTTGAAGCACAGGTGTTCGGGTGAGCCTTGCGGCGAGATGCCGAGGGCTTTCAGCGCGGGCCAGGCCGTATCGATCGCCTGGCGCAGGCTCGCCTCCGCCCCGGGCTCCGGATCCGTGGCGATCACGTCGAACCCGCGTGCAAGGTAGAACGCCGCCCACTTTGCTCCGACCGCTCCCGTGCCGACGATGGCTACCCGCCGTATCGGCCTATCCGACGCCATGACTGAAGTGTCCGGTTGTTGTCGTTATTGGATCAGAGGGATGCGCCCGGCGAGCTCGTAGCGGACGACGGCGCGGATCTTGGTCTCGATCTGCAGATAGCGCGCGACCTTTGCGCCTGGCAGCACCTCCGACAGCTTTGGAACGTACGACCGGTCCATTTTGGCTTCGTCCTGCTGGATGTCGAGATACTCGCCGATCAGATGCTTCGCGAGGTCGTTCGGGATCGGGCCTGCGTTGTAAGCGTCGGCATACGCGCTGATCACTTTCAGAATGCGGCCGTCAACCCCTTCGAGATCTTTCTGATAGGCGTCGTAGATCGGCCAGAACCCCTTCGCCTCGGTGTCGGTGAGATGCAGGTTGACGTCCACCAGCAGCTTTTTGTCGGCCTTGACCTTCTGGGCCAGGATCTGCATGTCAGTTTCGGTGGGCGCCGTCTGGCCCATCGCGGGCAGGGTGAGGGTGCCAATCAGAGCGACCGCTCCAGCTAAAAGAAGCCTCATGGATGATTTTCCTTCAATAAGGGTGACTCTTCTTCGATACATCTTGCAGGGGTGCGACAGACTGCGCACTCGCGGCGATCAGTGTGAAGCAGCGTTTGCCACAAGGCTTTCGCAAGCTTGCGCGCTTTTCGCTCGATAGTTGATTTCGACTCCTGTGTTGAGCGATTCGAGCCGGATGCGCCTGTCGCGACGTTATAAAGACATCGTCCGCAAATGCGATCTCTCTCGAGAAATGGACTGAACCATGAAACGTTTGCTTCTCCCCATGCTCACCGCACTGTTGGCGGCCTGTTCGACACCGCTTCCACCACCGCCCCCCGCGCCCGCACCGGCGCCTCAGGCCGCCGCAGCCGAGCCTGCGCCGCCAGTGGTCTTGACGCCCACGCGGCCGGTGGCCGCCGAGTCCCCGATGGCGGCTTTCGAGCGGATGCGCGCTGCGAGGGCGGGAGACACCGTCTATTTCGATTTCGACCGCTTCGCCATAAAGTCTGACCAGAGCGCCGCGGTTTCTGAGCACGCCAAGCTGGCGATCGCCTTTTCCAACGATCGTGTCACTTTGCAGGGAAACTGCGACGAGCGGGGCGGCCACGAGTACAACCTTGCTTTGGGCCAGCGGCGCGCCGACGCGGTCAAGCAGTCGATGGTCTTGCTGGGCGTCCCCCAGGATCGCATCGAGACGATCAGCTTCGGCAAGGAGAAGCCGCGCGCGCTATGCCACGAGGAGAGTTGCTGGGCCCGGAACCGGCGTGCGGACTTTGTGGACGAGTGGAAGTGAACCATGGGCGAGAGACGTCAGGCGGCAGGCATTGATCGAGTGGCCGCGTTGGTCAAAGCCGCTCTGTCGAGCGTCGTGATGGCAGCCGGCGCATCGGCGCTCGCGGCAGATCCCACGCTGGACCAGGTCTACGAGGCCGTGGGTGCCGGGCGACTGGATCAGGCGCAGCGCATGATGGCCGAAGTGCTGCACGACCATCCGAACAGCGCCAAGGCTCACTATGTCGAGGCGGAGGTCCTGGCCAGGCGAGGTCGCGCCGACGAGGCGCAGGCGGAGCTGAGCCGCGCCGAACAGCTATCGCCGGGCCTGCCGTTCGCGTCGTCCGCTTCCGTTCGGCAATTGCGGAGCTTGATTGCGCCCGCTAGCGCGCACGAGGCGCCGATCGCCACCGGGGACCTGTCGGCGACGATACGGCCTGTGCGCGGATCGAGTTTCCCCTGGGGTTTGCTCGTGATCGTAGTGGTCGGCGGGTTGATCGTCTATGCGATCGTGCGCGCGCGCCGCAAGGAAGCGGCGGTACCGTATGGCGGTGGCAGCAGCGCGAGCGCATCACCTCCCGTTGCCGCCTCCACAGGTGCGCCGGCGCCGGGCGCGCCTTCCCCGTACAGCGGGGCGGCGATCGCGCCGCCAGCTGGCGGCTTGGCCTCGAATATTGTCGGCAGTCTTGCCACCGGTGCCGCAGTCGGCGCGGGCGTGGTCGCGGGCGAGGCGCTGGCACACGAATTGATCGACGGCCATGCTTCAAATCGGGACGTGCCGCGAAACGCTGTCTCGTCCGCCCCGGCAGACAACGACGCGGGCGATCGGGACTTCGGCGTCAGCGATGCGCGGTCCTGGGACGACGGAGACAGCCGTGAGGAGCGCGACGGAGACCCGTGGGACTGAAAGTGGCTTTGTCTCTGCGGTGGAGCAGCTACGACGCGGGTTGGGATCACTCTGCCGTAACGCAATTCAAACAAAAAAAGGACCTGTCGCTCACGACTCCACGAGCGATTCAATCTAGCCTCGACTCATTGCTGGGCGCCGCAACTTCGGTCCAAGGCGTGCGCCGACAACCACTGAAAACTGCGAGGTTGGGCTATGAGTTTCTTGTGCGGCTACCGCATCGGGCGCATTTGCCTTCACATCATCGCCATGATCGGTGACCACCAGGTCATGTGGCACTTGGCAGGGATCATGCGTGAGTTATTGTTGTCGCACTGAAACCTCTACGAGGCGGGCTGCGAGGTCAGGAATCGCTTTCGAAACGCGTGGCCGGGCGGAAGGCAAACCTCCAGCTTGAGGGTCGCGGCCCGGGCGAGTTCGCAACGATGTTGCGCCGATGCGTTGTCGCCGGCCGACTCGAAGAACTTGGTCGCCAGCGCCTGGACTCTCCAGGCGGCCACCGGAATCTCGAAACGCTCGACGACCGAGGGCGCCTCGGTGATGTGTTCGCGAGCCCGCGGCAGGTCGCGCTCGCACATCGCGATCTGTGCGGCGACCTCGAGTGCCAGCGCGCGCCAGGTCGCTTCCGCACTGCGTGCGGTCAGCGCGAGCAGGTCGTTCGCGTGGCACCCGGCGCGAGCCGGATCGCCCCAGGCGATCCACAGTTGCGCCAGCGCCCACTCGACGGCAAT
>WNGJ01004395.1_pt1 | contig 14665 bp, 14 predicted proteins | sample 5400611 | NCBI WGS metagenome assembly WNGJ01 (sample SAMN13153375, study PRJNA577476) | soil metagenome | isolation source: 40 cm soil or saprolite under Garry oak tree replicate 1 | place: USA:California | collected 2016-06-15
GGCGGTCGCCGACGGACCGAGCTTCACGGTCGGTGGGATGGCGAAGGGCTCGGGGATGATCCATCCCAATCTGGCGACGATGCTTGCCGTCGTCACCACGGACTATCCGCTCGGCCCGCATGAGGCTCAGGAGTTTCTGCGGGCCACGGTCGAAGAGAGCTTCAACGCGATCTCCGTGGACGGCGAGTGCTCGACGAACGACACCGTCGTCCTGCTTGCGAACGGCGCGAGCGGCACGACGCGCTCCGTCAAGAGCGATTCGGCGTTCGACGACTGCCTGCGTGCAGTCTGCGCCGACCTCGCGGGCCAGATCGTCGCAGACGGCGAGGGAGCGACCTTCACCGCGGAGATCAGCGTGAGCGGTGCGGCGAGCGATCCCGAGGCCAGAGCGATTGCACGTCGAATCGCGACGTCGCCGCTCGTGAAGACCGCTCTGTTCGGGCGCGACGCGAACTGGGGTCGCGTGCTCGCGGCCGCAGGGTCGGCACCGTACAACGGCGGTTACGCGCAGCTCGATCCCGGCTCCGTGACCCTCGATCTTGCAGGCGTACGCGTCGTCGACGGTGGCGCACCGCAGGATGTCGAGCCGGAGCTCGTCGGCGCCGGATGCACGATCGTCCTCGACCTGGCGATTGGCGATGGCTCCGCGAGCTACCTCACCAGCGACCTCTCGTACGACTACGTCCGCATCAACGCGGAGTACCGGTCGTGAGCCGCGTCGTGCTCAAGTGCGGCGGCGCAGTGGCGCACGAGTCTGCCGATCTGATCCTGCAGCTTGCCGACGCGGGCCACGACGTCTCCGTCGTTCACGGTGCCGGGCCGCAGATCTCCGAGGAGATGGAACGGTTCGGCATTCCCGTCGAGTTCGTCGGCGGGCGCCGTGTCACGACGGAAGCGGGGCTCACGGTCGTCCGTTCGTCCTTCGCCGCTGTCAATCGTGCGCTTTGCACAGCGATCGGCCCGCGCGCGGCCGGTCTCTTCGGCGACGAGATCGGCCTCCATGCAGTGCAGATCCCTGCTCTCGGCCTTGTCGGCGATCCGCTACCCAGCCGGCCGCACGCGGTTGTCGCGACGCTCGCGGCCGGGCGCATCCCGGTCGTCGCGCCGCTCGGGGTCGGGCCGCTGAACGTCAACGCGGACGACGCAGCCGCTGCACTTGCAGTCGGGCTCGAGGCCGATCGGCTCCTGTTCGTCACCGACGTCGCGGGCGTCTTCCACGACGGATCGATGCTTGCGAGCATCGGCGCAGGCGAAGCCGACCGCCTCCTCGGCGACGGCACTTTCGCAGGCGGCATCGTTCCGAAGCTGCGCGCTGCCGTCATTGCCGCGCGTAACGGCGTGCACACCGAGATCGGCGAGACGGCAGTCGTCGCATGAGCGTCGCTCGCCTTCGGGTCGCTCCAGTCCTTCCGGTCTACGCCCGCCAGGATCTGACGTTCGTCCGCGGCGAAGGGACGACCCTTTACGACACCGACGGCCACGCCTACCTCGACTTCCTGGCCGGGATCGCCGTCGTCGGCCTCGGGCACTGCCATCCGGCGCCGCTGGCTGCCGCCCAGGCGCAGCTCGACCGGCTCTGGCACGTGTCGAATCTCTACTGGACGGAGCCCATGGTCGAGCTCGCGCGGCGGCTCTCGGCGCGCGCGGGTGGAGCGCGGGCGTTTTTCTGCAACTCGGGCTCCGAGTCGGTCGAGGCGGGACTGAAATACGCGCGCAAGGCGACCGGCAAGCCCGGCATCGTCGCCCTCAACGGCTCGTTCCACGGCCGCACGATCGGCGCACTTTCGGTGACCGGTCAGCCCGCCAAGCGCGCCGCGTTCGAGCCGCTGCTCCCGCACGTGCAGTTCGCGAACCCGAATGACGTCGCCTCGCTCGAAGCGGCGATCTCGGCGGATACCGGGTGCGTTCTCCTGGAGCCCGTCCAGGGCGAAGGTGGAGTGCACGTGCTCGAAGCGTCGTTCGTCGCCGCCGCGCGCCGGCTCGCAGACAAGACCGGTGCCGTTCTCCTCTTCGACGAGGTGCAGACAGGTGTCGGGCGGACGGGCTCGTTCTTCGCCCACGAACGACTGGACGTGCGTGCCGACGGTGTGATGCTCGCCAAGGGACTCGCCAACGGCCTCCCGATCGGGTGTCTGCTCGTCTACGACGACGCGCCGGAGGGATTCGCCGCAGGCGACCACGCCAGCACGTTCGGCGGGAATCCGGTCACATGCGCGGCGGCCACCGCAGTCTGCGACGAGTTGACAGACGAGTTTCTCGCTACCGTCACGGCCAACGGTCTCGTTCTCGCCGCGGGTCTGGCAGAGCTCGACGGCATTCGAGCCGTGCGCGGCGCCGGCCTGATGCTCGGCGCAGAGCTCGACTGTCCACCGGCACAGGTCGTTTTGGCCTGCGCGGAACGAGGGTTGCTCGTCGGCACCGCCGGGACCGACGTTCTCCGCCTCACTCCACCGTTGATCGTCACGGCCGCCGAGATCGAGCAGGCACTCGCAGTCCTAGAGGAGGTGCTGACATGAAGAAGTTCGAGCGACAGGGCATGATCTTGCGTCTCGTCTCGGAGCAGGAGCTCTCGACGCAGAGCGAGCTGGCCGATGCGCTCCACGCGGCGGGCTTCGACGCCGTCCAGACCACCGTCTCACGCGACGTCGCGGACCTCGGACTCGTCAAGGTGCGGAACGAGGAGGGCCGGCTCGTGTACGCGCCTCCCGGTGCGGCCGACCTCTCGCGACTCGGCGAGCTCGCCTCGGCCTTGCGCCGCTGGGCGCTCTCCATTGTCCCCACGGGCACGATCGTCGTGATCCAGACGCCTCCCGGCCACGCGAACGCGCTCGCACGGGCAATCGACGCCGCAGGTCTCGCGGACATCGCCGGCACAGTCGCCGGCGACGACACGATCTTCGTCGCAGCGCGCGAAGGCAGCGGCAACGCACTTGCAGATCAGCTGCAACATCACCTGGAAGGAGCAAGCCAGTGAACGGCATCGCCGTCCTCGCCTACTCGGGCGGGCTCGACACGAGCTGCGCGATTGCGTGGCTGAAGGAGGATTACGGCTTCGAGGAAGTCGTCGCCGTCCTCGTCGACGTCGGCCAGGAAGCAAGTTTTCACCCGGCCGTCGATCGCGGCAAGCTCGCAGGCGCGGACGACGTGCTGCTGCTCGACCGCAAGGGGGCATTCGCCGACGAGCAAGTGGCGAAGGCGCTGCTCGCGAACGCACTCTACGAGGGGAAGTATCCGCTCGTCTCCGCCCTGTCGCGACCTGTGATCGCCGAGGCGGTTGCAGAGGTCGCGCTCGAGCTCGGCGCCGACGCGGTCGTGCACGGCTGCACGGGCAAGGGCAACGACCAGCTCCGCTTCGAGCTTGCGTTCAAAGCGAAGTACCCGGGCGTGAAGGTGATCGCGCCGCTACGCGACCGCGTGTGGACGCGTGATGCCGAGATCGCCTACGCGGCGGAGCGTGGCATTCCCGTAGAAGCGAAGGCGGAGTCCCCGTACTCCGTCGACGACAACCTCTTCGGCCGCGCCATCGAGGCGGGGATCCTCGAGGATCCCTGGACGGCGCCGCCCGAGGAGGCCTTCCTCCTGACGGCCGATCCGGCGGAAGCCCCGGCTTCGACCGACGTCGTAGTCTCGTTCGAGGAGGGACTCCCAATAGCCATCGACGGAGAGGAGTTGCCGCTCTACGCGCTCGTCGGAGTCATGAACGAGCGCGCCGGTGCGTACGGAATCGGGCGGATCGACATGATCGAGAACCGGGCCGTCGGCATCAAGAGCCGCGAGCTCTACGAGGCCCCCGCGGCACTGGCGTTGATTGCCGCGCATCGCGCGCTCGAAGAGCTCGTGCTGACGAAGGGGGAGCTCGAGGCCAAGCGCGAGCTCGAGCCGAAGTGGGCGAAGCTCGTCTACGACGGCGGCTGGTTCGCGCCGGTGCGCGGTGCGTACGACGCGTTCTTCACGACGACGCAGGAGCTCGTCACCGGCGATGTGCGGTTGTCGCTTCAACCCGGCGCCGCTGTTGTGACCGGTCGGCGATCGGAGCATGCGCTCTACTCCGAGTCGCTCGCCTCGTATGGCATCGGCGAGACGTTCCCACATGACGCGGCGGAAGGCTTCATCGGGATCACAGCGCTGGAAACCGAGCTCGTGGCCGAGCGGAAGCAGGTCCAGGTCGCGTGACCCTCTGGTCCGGACGAGTGGATACCGAGGTCGCGCAGGCGGTCTGGAACTTCCTGCGCGCCGACGACGCCGAGTTGCTCCCGTACGACTGCCTGGCGACGCGTGTTCATGCGCGCCGCCTGCATGAAGGCGGTCTGCTCTCCGATTCCGAGCTCGCCGATGTCGAGACCGCCCTCGACTGGATCGCCGTGGAAGGAGGGACCGAGCCTGACGACGAGGATGTTCATTCCACGATCGAGCGGCTTCTCGGCACGGTCGGCCGCAAGATCCACGCCGGACGCTCGCGCAACGATCAGGTTGCAGCCGCCCTGCGGCTTTACGTCGCCGACGCGTGCCTCGAAGCCGTGACCGCGATCCGTAGCTTCGCGGTGTCCGTGCTCGCCCGGGCAGAAGAGGAGGCCGAGACGCCCATGCCCGGGTACACGCATCTGCAGCGCGCCCAGCCGATCACGCTCGGGCATCACTTGCTGGCCTGGGTGGAGATGCTCGAGCGCGACCGCGATCGCTTCCGCTTCGCCGCAGAGGCCGCGCGGCCGTGGCCGCTCGGGGCGGGCGCGATCGCAGGCTCGACGCTCGACCTACCGCCGCCTCCGGGCGCGCAGCTCAGGAACTCGCTGGACGCGGTCGGCGACCGGGACTTCGCCCTCGACTATCTCTACGCGTCCGCGATGCTCGCGACGCATCTCTCGCGCGTCGGCGAGGAGATCGTCTTGTGGTGCACGTCCGAGTTCGGCTTCGTCCGGCTTCCCGAGGAAGCGGCGACCGGGTCGTCGATGATGCCGCAGAAGCTGAATCCCGACGTGGCCGAGCTTGCACGCGGGAAGGGCGGCGCCGCGATCGGCCGCCTGACCGGGTTGCTCGCGACCATCAAAGGCCTCCCGCTCGCATACAACCGAGACCTGCAGGAGGACAAGGAGCCTGTCTTTGCGGCGCGCCGCGACGTTCGCACCACGCTCGGCGCGCTCGAGGTGCTGGTCGGCGGCATCGAGTTCGACCACGAGCGCCTCGCGGCTGCGTGCAACGATCCGCTCGTGTCGGCGACGGACCTTGCGGAAGCGATGGTCGCCGAAGGGATCCCGTTTCGCGACGCGCACGAGCATGTCGCAGCTCGGGTACGCGACGGGACCTTCGAAGCACCGGAGTCGCCTAGCCGTCGGGTCGCGCCCGGCCCGGCCGACGTTCACGCGGCGGTTGCCGAGGCGCGCACGCGCTTCGACGCCTAAGCCAGCACGGAGAGGGGCAACGACCCCTCGAGCAGCGCACGACCGACGACCGCTCCCTCGCAACCGAGCGCGGCGACCGCAGCGAGGTCGGCCTCCGAGCGGATCCCGCCGGCAGCCAGCACCGGCAGGCCCGACGCCTCCCGGACCTCGCCCAGGAGGCCCAGATCCGGGCCGCCGAGCATCCCGTCGCGCTCGATCGCGGTGCACAGGATCCGCGACACGCCGGCCTCGGTGCACTGCCGCGCAACCTCGGCCATTTCGAGGCCGGTGTCCTCGAGCCATCCGCGAGCCGCAACGCGCCCGCTGCGAACGTCGATCGCGATGACGAGCCGGTCGCCGAGCTCGGTGACGAATTGCTCGAGGGCTTCCGGCTCCGCGAGCGCGGCTGTTCCGACAACTACACGCGCGGCGCCCGCGGCGAGGAGCTGCTCGGCATCGGCCGGGGAGCGGATGCCGCCGGATGCCTGCAGCCCGGCGGGGGCGGCGGCCTGGGCGAGACGGCCGATGACATCGGGCCTGATCCGGCCTCGGCGGGCGCCGTCCAGGTCGACGAGGTGAATCAGTCGTGCCCCCGCGGCTGCGAATCGCCGTAGCACCTCATCCGGTCGCGCCCGCACTGCCACGCGCACGAAGTCGCCCTGCTCGAGCCGAACGGCTTCCTCGCCGAGCAGATCGACCGCGGGAAGAACCTGGAAGACTTCTTCTGCCATGTTAGTATGCTAATACAGCACTCAATTCGAGCCGGAGGAGAGATCATCAGCCGTGGCGGAAGGGTCACATCCCGAATGGGAAACCAAAGAGACACGAGACCTGCTGAAGACGATCGTCTCGCTGCGAACCGTCGACGAGGCGGAGCGGTTCCTCCGCGATCTGTGCACCCTCTCCGAACTGGAGGCGATGACGCACCGCTGGCAGGCGGCGCAACTGGTCGACCGCGGCCTGCCGTATCACGAGGTGAGCAAGAGAACGGGCGCGTCGACGACAACCGTGACGCGCGTGGCGCACTGGCTCCGTCACGGCGAGGGCGGCTATCGGCTGATGCTGGACCGGCGCCGGCGGCGCCCCGCGCGGACCGCCTGACGATCGCGATTCCCGCCAAGGGGCGGTTGCGCGAGCCTTCCGTCACGCTGTTGGAAGACGCGGGGCTAGGCCCGGAGCAACCCGGCGAGCGGGCTCTGGCGTTCCCTTGCCGCAACGCGCCGGTTGACGTGCTGCTCGTCCGTGCCGCGGACGTCCCCGAGTATGTGCAGGACGGCGTCGTCGACTGCGGCGTCACCGGCGCCGACCTCGTCCGCGAACGCGGCGCCGACGTGGAAGAACTGCTTCGCCTCGGTTTCGGCGCCTGCACGCTCGAAGCTGCCGTCCCCGAGGAGTCACCCGCGCGCACGCTGAGGGATCTCGAAGGACTTCGCGCCGCGACCGTCTACCCGCATCTGGCGCGCTCGACCCTGAGCGAGCACGGCGTCGACGTCGAACTCGTGGAGGTTACCGGCTCGGTCGAGGTGGCTCCGCGACTCCGGCTGGCCGACGCGATCGTCGACCTCGTCTCGAGCGGCAACACGCTGCGGACGAACGGCCTGCGCTCGCTGGGTGTGCTCTTCGAGTCGGAGGCGACGCTGATCGCCCGGCCGAACGGCGGCGATGACCGCGCTCACCGTCTGGCGGGAGTTCTGCGCAGCGTCGTCGAGGCGCGAACGACGCGATATCTGATGCTGAACGCGCCCCAGAGTGCGCTCGAGGAGATCTGCGCGATCGTTCCCGGGTCACGTGCGCCGAGCATCCTCCCGCTCAGCGAGCCCGGCATGGTCGCCGTGCACGCCCTCGTTCCTGCGGCCGACGTCTGGCGGCTGCTTCCACAGCTCGAGGCAGCGGGCGGCTCGTCGATCCTGCTCCTACCCGTGGAGAGAATGCTTTCGTGAGCTCGGTCGAGCGGATCGTGCGCGATGTGCACGAACGCGGAGACGCGGCGCTGCGGGAATGGGCGCTTCGCCTCGACGACGCGGCACCTGCGCGTGCCGTAGCCGGCAACGGCCTGCCGGCCGAGGCGCTGCTGGCCCTCGCGGACGCGGTCAGGCGCTGGCACGAGCTCCAGCGCCCGCCCGACGTGAGCCTCGAGATGTCGCCCGGCATCGAGCTCGAGCGGCGCTGGGTCCCTCTGCGCTCCGTCGGCATCTACGTCCCGCGCGGCCTCGTGTCGACGCTCGTCATGTGCGCAGTGCCGGCGCAGGTTGCCGGGGTGGAGCGGATCGTCGTGATGACGCCACCTGCCGGTTCGGATCTCGTCGCAGCGGCCGCGGACGCGCTCGGTGTCGACGAGGTCTGGGCGATCGGCGGACCGCAGGCCATCGCCGCGCTCGCCTACGGAACGGACTCCATCACTCGAGTCGACAAGATCGTGGGGCCGGGAAACAGGCACGTGAACGAGGCCAAGTTGCTCGTGGCAGACGAGGTCGCGATCGACCTTCCGGCGGGACCGTCCGAGGTGGTCGTCCTCGCGGGAGCGGACGCGGACCTGCATGTTGCCGAGCTCGAGTTGGCGGCGCAGGCCGAGCACGGACCTGACACGGTCTGCCGGATCGTGAACGTGAACGGCAACGTGGAGCGCGCGCTCGAGGAGATCGAGGCGCTCGCGCCCGAGAACCTCGTCCTGCTGGGAGCCGACGTAGAAAAGCTCGCCGCGAGCATCCGCAATGCGGGCGCGGTCTTCGTCGGGCCATGGTCCGCCGTCGCCGCGGGCGACTACGCGACCGGAGGCAATCACGTCCTCCCCACGGGCGGCTGGGCCCGCGCGGTCGGGGGACTCGGGCTGGAGAGCTTCATGAAGCCGGTCACGGTGCAGCGACTGACGCGTGCCGGCCTCGAACGATTACGACCCGTCGTCGAGGCGTTTGCGGAAATCGAGGGAATGCCCGCGCACGCCGAGGCGATGAACAGATGAGAACGCTGCCGGTTGCGTTCGCCGCCTACAAGTGGGCGCCGTCGACCGAGGAGCTCGCCCGGCGCGTCGGCCTGGATGCGTTCGACATCGTGCGCTTCGACGGGAATGTGCCCGGGTGGCCGGCCCCGTCCGCACGGCCGGCGACGGTGGCCGCTGCGCTCGCACGCGTGAACGAGTACGCGCACGGTGGCTACCCACAGCTTCTCCGCGCGATCGCCGACTACGCAGGCGTCGAGCCCGAGAACATCGTGCTCGGAGCCGGCGCCGACGACCTCATCCTCCTCTGCGCTCGCGCGTTCGCGGGGCCGGGCGACCAGGTCGCGATCGCGAACGAACCGACGTACCCGCTCTTCGCCATCGCGGTCGCGCTCGCCGGCGCAGAGGTGGGAACGGACGATCCGGTCGTGACGTTCTGCTGCCGGCCGAACAACCCGACCGGTGCGCTCGACCCGCTGCCGGCCGCACGACCGCTCATCGTCGATGAGGCGTACTGGGAGTACGCGGGCGAAACCGCGGCCGGGTTGATCGACGACGGCGTGGTCGTCCTACGCACCTTCTCGAAGGCATTTGCGCTTGCGGGCGCGCGCGTCGGCTACGCCCTGGCGGATGTCGACACGGCGACCGAGCTGAACCGACGCCAGGCGCCGCTGGCGGTCTCGACCACCTCCGCCGCGCTCGCGCTTGCCGGACTGGCCGACCTACCCGACGTCACCGACCAGGTCGAGGAACGCGAGCGCATGGCGCGCGCGCTAGGCGCGCTCGGGCTCGAGCCCTTGCCGTCTCGAACGAACTTCCTGTTCGTGCCGCTCGACGAACCGGAGAGCGTCGGCGAAGCGTTGCTGCGCCGCGGGCTCGTCGTCCGCGTCTTCCCCGACGGCATCCGCTTCAACGTGCGCGACGGGGAGGACGACGACCTCTTGCTCGAGGGGCTCGCACATGTGCTCGACCGCCCCGCGCCGGTGGCTCCTGCCGGCACCCGGAGAACGCGCGTCTTGCGCGCTACCGCGGAGACGCGCATCCGAGTGCGGCTGTCGCTCGACGGTGCGAGTCGCGTGCGGATCTCGACGGGGGAAGGCCTCTACGACCACCTGCTCGAGCAACTCGCGTTTCACGCGGGCTTCGACCTCGTGCTGGAGGCGGTCGGCGATCTGGAGACGGGACCGCACCACACCGTCGAGGACGCCGCGCTCGCGCTCGGCGAGGCGCTCGATCGTGCGCTCGGCGACCGTCGCGGCATCGCTCGCTACGGCGACGCTGTTGTCCCGATGGACGACGCACTCGCGCGCGCCTCCATCGACCTCGGCGGGCGGTCCTGGGCAGACGTGCGCCTCGAGTGCGAGCCCGGGCTGGCACAGCACGCGCTGCAGAGCCTCGCGCAGGCCGGGCGCCTCGCCTTGCACGTCGAGTCGACCGGCAGTGACGAGCACCACGTCGCCGAAGCCGCGTTCAAGGCCGTGGGACGCGCGCTGCGTACGGCGGTGCACGCGGAGAGCTCAGGAATTCCTTCGACGAAGGGTGTGTTGTGAAGGTCGCCGTCTGCGACTACGGGGCCGGCAACGTGCGTTCCGTCCTCGCGGCGTTCGCACGGCTGGACGCGGACGTCTCCGTGGCGGACACTCCCGCCGCGGTCGCCGCCGCCGACCTCGCCGTCTTACCCGGCGTGGGGTCCGCAGCGAGCGCGATGGGCGTCCTGCGCGAGCGCGGGCTCGACGAGGCGCTCCGCGCGCGGGTCGCCGGCGGCGGGCCGACGCTCGGCATCTGCCTGGGGCTCCAACTCGCCCTCGAGCAAAGCGACGAGGACGGCGGCGTGCAGGGCCTCGGGCTTCTTCCGGGCCGGGCGGTGCGACTGCACGAGGGCCGGGTGCCGCGGATCGGCTGGGCGACGGTCGACCCAGGCGGCGAGGCGTATTATTTCGCCCACTCGTACGTCGCCGAGACTCCTGCGGCGTCCGCAACATCCGAAGGCATCGTCGCCGAGGCGCGGGTCGCCAGCTTTGTCGGCGTCCAGTTCCATCCGGAGAAGAGCGGAGCCGCCGGCGCGCGCTTCCTGAAGCGATGCCTCTCCCCCGTCTGATCCCCTGTCTCGACGTCGCCGGAGGCCGTGTCGTCAAAGGCGTCCGCTTCGAGAATCTCCGCGACGTCGGCGATCCGGTTGAACTCGGCGCCGCCTACTCAGACGCAGGCGCCGATGAGCTCGTGTTTCTCGACGTGAAGGCAACCCTGGACGCGCGCCCCGCGCTGCTCGAGCTCGTCGGGCGCGTCGCCGAGCGGCTGGCGATTCCCTTCACCGTCGGCGGCGGAGTTCGCAGCACCGCGGACGGCGCTTCACTCCTTCGGGCAGGAGCCGACAAGGTCTCGGTCAACACTGCCGCGCTAGCGCGGCCAACTCTCATTTCCGAGCTCGCGAACCTGCTCGGCTCTCAGGCGGTTGTCGTGGCGATCGATGCAGCTGAGGGGAAGGCAATGTCCCACGCCGGAACCGAGCCGACCGGAAGAAGCGCCGTCGACTGGGCGCGCGAAGCGGAGGAGCGCGGAGCAGGCGAGATCTTGCTGACCTCGATGAATGCTGACGGCACGCGGGCGGGCTATGACCTCGAACTCACCGCCGCCGTTGCAGCTGCAGTCTCGGTGCCTGTGATCGCGTCGGGCGGTGCGGGCAGTGCGCGACACGTGGCGGAGGCACTCGCCGTTGCACAGGCGGCGCTGCTCGCGTCGATCTTGCACGAGCGGCCCGGCCGTCTCGCATCGCTTCGGCAGGAACTGCACGGGCTGGGGGTCCCGTTGCGGGATGCAGCCTGAGCTCCGCGCGGCGATCGTCCAGGATGCAGACAGCGGCCGCGTGCTGATGCTCGCCTGGATGGACGACGAGGCGGTCCGCCTGACGCGCGAGCGCGGTGAGGCGCATTTCTTCAGCCGCTCCCGCAACCGTCTCTGGCACAAGGGCGAGACGTCCGGCAACACACTCGCAGTCGAGGAGTTGACGGAAGACTGCGACGGCGACGCGATCCTGCTTCGGGTGCATCCCTCCGGCCCGGCTTGTCACACGGGCTCGATGTCCTGCTTCGCTCCCTGGCTTTGGCTGGTCGTGGCCGAACGTGCACTGACGCGACCGGAAGGCTCCTACGTGACCGCATTGCTCGAGCAGGGCCCGGACGCAGCCGCACGCAAGGTCGCCGAGGAAGGAGTGGAGGCGGCGCTCGCCGGGGCGGGTGAGAGCGACGAGCGACTTGTCTCCGAGCTGGCAGACCTCTGGTTCCACAGCTATGTCCTGCTCGCGGCGCGCAGGCTCGATCCTGCCGCCGTCGAGCGGGAGCTCCGAAATCGGCACGAGCAGGCACAGTCATCGTCGTGAACGCAGACGTACGCGTGGAGGCCGACGCCCCGATCCGGCGCGACGTACGGCTGCTCGGCGCCGTGCTCGGCAAGGTCATCGCCGAGCAGGAAGGCGACGAGCTGCTCGAAGCCGAGGAGCGGATCCGGCTCCGCGCGCGCGACGCACGCAGGACCGGTGACGTGGACTCGGTCCGCGACAGCGTCCGCATGCTGTCGCCCGACGAGCAGGCCAAGGTTCTACGAGCGTTCGGTCTCTACTTTCAGCTCGCGAACATCGCCGAGCAGCATCACCGCCTGCGCCGCCGACGGCAGTACGCGGCGGAGGATCAGGCGGCGCCGCGCGAGTCGCTCGCCGATGCCTTCGAGCGGCTCGCCGATATCGGCGACGACGAGCTCCGCGCAGGCGTGTCGCGGCTTTCACTCGAGCTCGTTCTCACGGCGCATCCGACCGAGGCGACGAGGCGGACGATCCTGCTCGCGCACCTGCGCGTGGCCGAGCTCCTCACGGCGCTCGACGACGCTGCTTCAACGGCGGAGACCGAGCAGATCGAGAACGAGCTCGGCGAGCAGATCACGATCCTCTGGCAGACGGACGAAGTCCGGCACGGGCGGCCCCGGCTCACCGACGAGATCCGGCACGGGCTCTGGTTCTTCGAGCACAGCCTGCCCGGCGCAGCGGAGCGACTGCTTGCGGAGCTACGAGCGCGCCTGCCGGATACTCCGTCTCCACTTTCGTTCGGGACCTGGATCGGCGGCGACATGGACGGCAACCCAGCCGCGGGCGCCGACTCGATCCGGGAGGCGCTCGATCGGGCCCGCACGCTTGCGCTGGACAGTTACCGCGCCGAGGTGCGCGAGCTTGCAGTCGGGCTCGCGATGCACCGCTCACTCGTCGAGGTGTCGCCGGAGCTCGAAGTGTCCATCGCGCACGACGAACGCGAGCTCCCCGAGTACGCCGGCACGATCGGGAGGCGAAGCGAGCTCGAGCCGTATCGGCGCAAGCTCTCGTTCATGTGGTGGAGGCTCGGTAACGACGGCTACGAACGTCCCGCCGAGCTGCTCGCAGATCTCGACGTGCTCGCAACCAGCCTGTCGGAGAACCGCGGCGCCCGCATCGCGACCGGCCGGCTCGCGGCGTTACGACGGCGCGTCGAGATCTTCGGCTTTCATCTGGCGAAGCTCGACGTGCGGATCCATGCGAAGGAGCTCCGCGAGTCAGGGGAACGGGTGCGGGCGGCGCTGTCCGCGGCCGCCGAGGTCAGACGACGGCACGGGCCGGAAGCGCTCGACACCGTGATCGTCTCCGGCACGACATCCGCCGCAGACGTCCTCACCGTCCTCGACCTCAGCAACGAGCCGCTTTCGGTCGTTCCACTGTTCGAGACGATCCCGGACCTCGAGCGAGCTCCGAACGTCGTCCGCGAGCTGGTCGACGAGCCGCGCTTCGCGCAACGGTTGAGGGATCGCGATCGCCGCCTCGACGTGATGGTCGGCTATTCCGACTCCGGAAAGGACGGCGGCTTCCTCGCGGCCCAGTGGGCGATCTACCGTGCGCAGGAAGGGCTCGTCGAGGTCGCGCGCGACAGCGATGTCGAGCTGACGATCTTCCACGGCCGCGGCGGCAGCCCGGGCCGAGGCGGCGGTCCCACGCACGCGGCGATCCTGGCGCAACCTGCCGGCCATCCGCCCGGCCGGCTGAAGCTGACGGAGCAGGGCGAGACGATCTCGTTCAAGTACGGCCTCCCCGGGCTCGCCCACCGCAACCTCGAGGCCGCACTCGCCGGGACGTTGCTCGCCGCCTTTCCGGAAGTCTCGGCCCACCCTCCGACACCGGAGGAGCGCGCCGTGCTCGACGACCTCGCCGAGCTGGCGGAACGGCGCTACCGCGCGTTCGTGCACGAGGAGCCGCTGTTCGTGGACTTCTTCCGTGCCTTCACTCCCGTCGACGAGCTCGCCCTGCTGGAGATCGGGTCGCGCCCCACCCGGCGGCCGGAGAGCACGGACTTCCTCGGCTCGCTGCGGGCGATTCCCTGGGTGTTCGCGTGGACGCAGAACCGGACGATCCTGCCGGCCTGGTTCGGCTGTGGCGCTGCGCTCGGGAGTCTCGTCGACAACGGAGAAGTCGACATCCTGCGGCAGCTCTACAGCCGTTTGCCTTTCTTTCGCTCGCTCGTCGACACGCTCGAGATGACGCTGGCGAAGTCGAGCCTGGAGATTGCATCGCAATACCTCGAGCTCGTTCCGGCTGAGCTCGCGCCCGAGCGGTTGTTCGGCGAGATCGCCTCCGAGCACGAGCGAACGATGGACGCAGTGCTGCAGACGGTCGAGTCCGGCACATTGCTCGAACGCCAGCCGGTTCTGCGCCGCTCGATCCAGTTGCGCAATCCGTACGTCGACCCGATGAACGCGATCCAGGTCGAGCTCCTACGCCGCTTGCGCGGCGGAGACGACGATGCTCGCCTACCTCTCATGCGGTCGATTGCCGGCATCGCCGCCGCGCTGCGGAACACCGGGTGAGCGCCGGATGTTTGCGCACGGCACCGGCGTGCAGTACCGTGGTCGGCTCGATGACGCGCGCGCTCCTTCTTTGCCTCACCTTTATGGCGATTGCGCGCCCGCAAATGCGCTAGCCGGCCTTTCGCTTCCCCCGCCCGGCCGACTAGCACCAGCATCAGAGGTGGGGAGATGACTCGCGCCGCGCTGCGCTGCCGTCTCTGTGAGCGAACGCAGCCGCTCACGCCGCGCTCGACCTGCCCGACCTGTCACGGCCCCCTCGACGTCGAATACGGACTGAAGAATCTTGCGCTGCGAACCGATGACAAGAGCGCACCCCGCTCGATGTGGCGGTACGCCGAGCTGTTGCCGCACGTTCCGGCCGACCTGTCCACGCCGGGTCTGACGCCGCTCGTCGAGGCACCACGTCTGTCACAGGCGCTCGGTATCCATCTGCTGCTGAAGCTGGAGGACGCAAACCCGACGCACTCGTTCAAGGACAGGA
>WNGJ01033199.1_pt1 | contig 14660 bp, 12 predicted proteins | sample 5400611 | NCBI WGS metagenome assembly WNGJ01 (sample SAMN13153375, study PRJNA577476) | soil metagenome | isolation source: 40 cm soil or saprolite under Garry oak tree replicate 1 | place: USA:California | collected 2016-06-15
CATCATGGTGAACCGGGATTTGGTTCGCCCGTCGCGCCGAAAACGCCCGAAGCAATGGCACTTCACTACATTGATAATCTCGATGCGCGGCTGGAAATGTTTGCCGCCGGTTACATGACGGCAAAACCGCTCGCCGCGCGCATCTTTGATCGTGTCCGGCCGTTGCCTGGGAATTTAGTGAAGTCACTGGAGAAATTTCAGCAAGCGGCGAGTCCGCCGGCGGCCGCCGACAAGCTGTTGTGACGCGATACGAGCACACGCAGGTCGGTCATGCAATAATTTGGCCACTTGTCGTGTTCATTTCGATTGCAAACGGGTTGACTGAAGCGCTGGCTCACTAGCCGGCCATGTTCCTTTCCTTAATCCTGCTGGTTTGTCTTGTCCTGCTTTATAAACTCAGGATTATCATGGACGACGAGACGCTGTGCGCGGCGTTCGGCATCGGAGTGATTCGCAAGAGAGTCCCCGTTGCGAAGATTGCCGCTTGCGAGCCGATTCGAATCAAGTGGTAGTACGGCTGGGGAATTCACCTGACGCCGTACGGCTGGCTATATAATGTTTCGGGGCTCGACGCGGTAGCGATCTCCTTGCAGGATAGACGAAAATTCGCACTCGGGACCGATGATCCTCACGGACTGACCACCGCAATTCTAGCGGGTATTTCGTGAGCGCACGCTGTGCCGACTATTGTAGTTGGCGGAACCAGCCCAAAGCGACCGAAGTTTGTCCGTCATTCACTTCGTGTCCGCCGCGGAAAGTTCCGATTCGCATTCGGTTGAACCCGGTTCGCTTGATCGAACCGGCGACGTTGTATTGCTGTTCTACCGTCGCAATTCGATCGTCGTGACCGGCGCTGATGTAAATTGGAGTGCTCAAAAAATTCGTGCCAGGCTGGATTCGGGCGTATCCATCGCTCAAGTGGTCTTGGTTTGCGCCGGTCATGTAGACACCAATGACGCGACAGCCATTCTTCGCGAGCAGCGGCGCAACATAACCAACACCTTTTCCTCCTCCCGAAAACCCAGCACACGCGATTGGCCACTTTGCCGATCCGGGAAAGCTGCTGTGCAGCGCGTGAATGGCAGCGAGCGTCATTGCTCCGCGCCACGCGGCGGTATCGTTTCGCGCAGGCTGCGGTCCGTCGCCCGCAAGCAGCACCCAACCTTCACTGAGGCCGGCCGTGCGGTAAAACTGAACGAGATCATCTCGATTCTGACGTTTGAAATCGCTCGTGGAACAGGCTATCAACACGGGCCAGCTCTTTCGCGGGTCGAAATTTACAGGTGTCGCCAGTACGGCCACGGCGTTCGGCGGCGCAACATTTCCTCCTTGAGCCGCCAACGATTTTTCCTGTGTGCTCAATGGAGCATTGGCCTTGACCGTCGAACCCGGGGAAAAAGCGACTCCTGCAAACTTCAATGGGCCTTCGGAGCCTGCGACAGACCCAGCATGGAGTATTAAAATCAGCCCCGCCAGCAAGAGCATTTGTCTCCGCGTTCGGCACATGAATTGGGAAGCCATCAAAATCATCTTGTTTCGTATCCTGACCAAAAAGCGTGCGGAATGGAACTGTCAAATCTACTCTAGATCGGAAATGTGAAATTGGCCATGGCGCCCCGTATTCATACAGACGTCCAGGTAATGTTTTTCGACACCGACTGCGGAGGTGTCGTATCCAATATCGCCTATCTGCGCTTCATCGAGATCGCGCGCACGCACCTTGCTGAGAAACTCGGGCTCGAGCTCGTGGAGATGGCGCAAAAACAAACGTATCCGGTCGTGGTCCGCACCGAGATTGACTACCGAAGGGCGGCGAAGCTCGGCGACCGGCTTGTGATTGAGGGCTGGCTGGATCGCGTAGAACGCGCGCGGTTCTGGTGCGCATTCCACATTACGCGTCCGCAAGACAACGCCTTGATCGCCGAGTGCCGCCAGATGCTCGCGTTGATCGAGATGCCGACGGGAAAATTGCTGCGTTTGCCTGAGCATTGGAAAACGTACTACAAAGCCGAATCCGGTGAACATAGCGACGGTGCATCCCGAGCTGGAACGGTTTCCGGTGAAGAATGTGAACAATGACCGCGGACGCACGCACGTTAAGCCTTGAAGAAACGCTGCTGGAGCCACCGGCGCTTCCGCCCCCGCCGACTCGCCATGCTCTGTTGGTGATTCTGATCGCGCTCGCGGCGCTGCTGCACATCGTGACCATCGGGACCGGCGACCTCTACAGCGAAACCGAGGGCCAATATGCCGGAGCAGCGCGCGAAATGGTGGCAAGCCATAACTGGTTGCTCCCAACGAACAACGGTATACCGCGACTGCAAAAACCGCCGTTGCTCTACTGGCTCATCATTGCTTCGTACAAGATTCTCGGCGTGAATGAAGCAGCGGCTCGGCTGCCGGTTGCGCTAGCGGTCGTAGCCACGGTTGCACTTATCTTTTTGATCGGTGAAAAGCTCTCAGATTATTGGCGCGGTTTCGTTGCGGGTCTGATGTTTATCAGTTTTTGCGGCACGTTTCTTCTCGCGCGCATTGTCATGCCCGAAACGCTCGTTACGGCATTCATGGCCGGGGCGATGTTCTGCGGAATATGCGGCTATGAGCGCAGGCGCCATCGACGTCGACGCCTGTGGTTTTCGGGTGTCTGGATCTTTGCTGCGCTCGCCTGCCTAACGAAAGGTCTGCTCGGCATGGTTTACCCCGCTGTTGTTTTTGTCTTGCTCTCGATTTTTTATCGCGAAGCCAGGATTCGTTTCCGCGCTCTGCTGAGGTGGGAATATGTGCTGATTTTTCTCCTGATCGTGGCGCCCTGGCACATCTGGGCGGAATGGCATTTCCCGCATTATTTCCGTTTTTTGGTCAGGTCCGAATGGCTGGGACACCTGCGCGGGCTCACTGATGAGACCCACGATTTCCTTGGCATGCCTGCCTATCAATTTGTGGTCCTCCATGCGGCCTGGTGGTTTCCATGGTCGATGGCGCTCCTGCCGGGAATAATTTTGGCCTGGCGCCGCGTGTTGCGGCCGAGCGAGATCAGTTTCGCCGATGGGCTGCTCTTCTGCTGGATGGGCGTCATATTTGTTCCCCTCCTTTTTTTAGGCCAAAGACAAGATTACTATTCGATGAGCATGTGGAGCGCGTTTGCGCTTTGGGCAGCCGTGGCTTGGGGCCGGATCCCGCAAGGGTTGCGCGCTGCAGGTGCGATCGCGGTGGGTCTCGTCGGTTTAGTAGCCGCTGCTGGAGCATTGTTTGTCGCGGCCGCGCCTACTCTAAACGGAAATTGGGGAATCATGGACGCGCGCTGGACTGCTTGGAAAGCGTTACACGATATGCCCGCTTCTGCGTGGCTGGCGCTGCGGCCGATGCTCGCTATTACGGCGGTGTCGTTCGTGTTTTCCTCGGTGGTGGCGCTCTACTTTGTTTTCAAAGCCCGCGAAAAACTCGCTGCGGTTGCACTTGCGGTTTCGATGATCCCTGCCGGGCTCAGTATGGTTGTAGGGGTGGCAAGAATAGCGCCTTATTTCTCGCTCGCCGACGTAGCGCGTTACCTGAACCCAAAGCTCGAGACAGGCGGCCACGCGATCTTCGAAGGGCCACTGGACGATAGCAGCAGCCTGATTTTTTATCTCAATCGAAAATTCCTTTTTGTTAATCAAAATCCCCGCAAGGAAGCGCCACTTGGCACACTTTCGGCCGGCATCTTCCTGAAGGAACAGGACGTGCTCGAGAAATGGGGGCAATCCAAAGCGGTTTACTTAATTGTGGAGCAGAGCCGGGCGGACTATTGGAAGAAGCAGGTAACCAGCCGCTTTCACGTATATCACCAGGTCACCGGATCAGGTACATACGTCGTACTTAGTAATCAATTGTGAGTAACCATTGGGCAATCCGCGTTTGAAAAATCCGGAGGCTAGCTTAGTATCCTCGCTCATTTTGTATATAACACTTGTAACTGTTTTAACCTTTTAGCCAATTCCATGTCACAGCATCGCAGTTTAAAAGGAACGGGCACTATTGCGGCCAGGCGCAATGTGCTGAAACGCTTCGAGCGTGTCGAGCTTCTAAAAAAGCGCGGCCAGTGGAAGGACGGTCAGAAGATGATCGGCCTGCCCAAGACAAAACCGGACGTCTAATTCGTGAATCGTTGAATCGTTACATCGTTAAATCGGTTCCACGATTCACGATTTAACGAATTGCGAATCACGATTGTGCGCCTCAACCGTTTTCTCGCTGCAGCCGGTGTCGGATCGCGCCGGCACTGCGACGAATTGATCGCGTCAGGTCGGGTGGCTATCAATGGTGAAACCTGCACGGACTTCAGCGCGCAACCCGGCGGGCGCGACCACGTCAAGGTGAATGGCAAACTTGTTCACGTCGTCCCGCCGCTCACGATCATGTTGCACAAGCCCGCCGGATTCGTTTCGACCCGGAAAGACCCGCACGTGCGCGATACAGTTTTTGATTTGCTGCCGGCAAAATTCTCGCGGCTGTTCAACGTCGGGCGCCTGGACGCACAAACCGAAGGTCTGCTTCTTCTCACAAATGATGGAGATGTTGCACAGAGCCTCACGCATCCACGTTACAAAATTGAGAAAGAATATGAAGTGACACTGGATCGCCCGTGGGACCCCGAACTCGCATCGAAATTGCTGCGCGGAATCTTTCTCGACGGTGATCGAGCAAAGATTGCGCGACTCCACTCCGTGTCGCGCGTCCGCCTGCGCGTTGTGTTGCGACAAGGAATCAATCGCCAGATTCGCCGCATGTTCGAAGCCGTTGGATATCACGTCAAACATCTTATCCGCGTACGGATCGGTAATCTTCGGCTTGGCGAGAATTTGCGTGTCAACTCGCCGGTCGTGCGCACTCGATGATTTTGGTTGCGCGACGTGACGAAAGACTGATCGAGCTAGCTCAGGAACTGCAAAGAGAGCATCCGAAACTCCTCGTCCACATTCGCAAAACCAATCTCGCTGATCCTGCGCAGTTGCGGGAGTTGCTGGCGTGGCTTGATCGCGAACAACTCGAGGTCGATCTCTTGATCAACAACGCCGGACTCGGCGACAGCGGTCCTTTCGCAAAGAGCGACCCTGATCGTAACAAGGAAATGACGGTCGTAAATGTCGAGACGCTAACTTTGGTTACTCGTCATTTGCTTCCACAGATGATCGCGAATCGCCGCGGCGGGATTCTCAACGTCAGTTCGTCGGCTGGCTTTCTCCCGATCCCCGGCTCCGCTGTTTACGCCGCCACTAAGGCTTATGTAACAAGCTTCTCTGAAGCGCTTAGAGCCGAGCTCCGCGGAACGGGGGTGAGCGTTTGCGCTCTCTGCCCCGGTCCGGTGGCGACGGAATTTCAGGAAGTCGCCAGTCGTGCGGGCCGTAATGTAAGTCCCGGACCCGGCCCAGATTTCCTTCAAGTTTCGGTCGAACAAGTCGTGTGCGATGCGCTCGCAGCACTTGAAGCAGACCGGCCGCTCGTAATTCCGGGGTTTGCGATGAAGCTGTTGATGCTTCTGGCTCGATTGATGCCGCTGCCCGTTTTTCGGTGGGTGGCACGGATGTCACCGAGGAAACGCGGCATCGTGTAGTCTCGAGTCGCACTCGATCGAATACAGAAATGTTAAAGATGAAACCAGTTGTGCTCGCTCACAAACACGACTCGATTCAGGAGAATCTCGGAGGTTGTCACGAACACGACAATCATTCCCAACACGATGAGAGGCAAAGCGGTATTGATGCGACGACACAGGCAGGAAACGCCATACACATAGACGACGGCGAACGGAATCAGTGCGCCGCTTAGCAATCGCCCAGACGCAAAATAAGGGTGTTCCCGTGACGGGTTGATGCAGTTGCCGAAATCGAATTGAATCGAGAGCAGCGCAAGAAATGCAACGCCTGCCAGAAAAATCAAAATTGCACTTCCAATCGCTTTTCGCTGAAAAGCGGTAAGTCCGGCCCGCTTCTGTAAGCCGACGATGGCCGCAGCGACAAAAACCAACGTCGAAATGGCGTAAAATCCATCGGCAACATGCCAATGCAACGGCAGACCGTGCCAGCTGACTTCGCCGCGCCAAAAGCTCGCGATTAGGTCCGACCAGAAAATCCATAAACCGCGCGGCCTGAAAATCGGATGGCGGCACCAATCGCCAAACGGTTTTCGCGTCCAACCGAGCAAAGCAATTTTGCCTGTCGATCCGGTCAGATCGCCGAAATGAGACTTTGTCCAGAGCATCCAACTGCCAATGGGAATCGCGGCACACAATACAATCGCCACAAGCGCGATCAGCACCGCGCGAGGTGCTCGTCGGATAATCACCACAACTCTGGCAATAACAATTCCAAGGGCGACTGCGACCGCCGGGACGTTCGACATCTTGGTGAGGCAGGTCGCGGCGATCGCCAGACCCGTGAACGCTCCAAACAAAAAGCTCGGCGCATTCGTTCGCAACCATTGCAAAACGCAAAGGAACAGCACGCCGAAGCAAACAGGCGACAGGACGTCGTTGTTCATTGCGTAGAACACATTCTGAGGAAGGAAAGCAAGAAGCAGCGGCACCCCGATTCGCAGATCCGCCCGCGGCAGCGCAACCATGCTCGCAGTGACGTAGCCCAGCCAAACTGTCATTACGACGATCAGAGCATTCAGAAACCGAATCCAATACAACGATTGAATCCCGGTTAATCCGATCTGCTTCCCAATCCACCACCACTCGCTTGCCAGCGCGTAGTACAACGGTGGCTGAGAAGACTGGAAGTTGATTTCGCTGCTCCATGCGGCTCTCGTGACCGCAATTTCCGGCTCAATCTCTGACCAGGATCGTTTCCATAAAGGCGCTGGAAAACTTGCGCCGGGAAACTGCTCCGGGCTCGAAAGGAATTCAGGCGAAGCGTACGGAATAATCCAGTTTAGTGTGTCATCCTTCAGCCGATCGAAACGGCGCGGGACCTCCGCATGCGAGTAGTGCGTGATGAGATCAAAGTGCAGGTCTTCATCAATATTGTTGAAGAAGGGGAATGCAGCTGAGTAGATAAAAACGCGAAGCGCCGCGGCAAGGCAGAGGAGTAAGATCAGGAAACGTTCGTTCAAAGAAGGAGTATTTTCGACTCACAAGAGACGATCGCAATTCGCTGCAAATCAAAATCGCATCTCGCAAACGGTGCTTTGCCCTACACAAGTGTTGCAAGGAGCGGCCACAGTCTCTCGAGAGCTGCCAGGTTTATCTGGCGCGCCCTTTCAAGATTCGGTTGAACAAGCTTTGGCCGGTCGAACTCGGCGGCGAAACGTTGCTTCCCGCGCGCGTAATGCGGCGGCGAATACGCGCCGCAAAGATCGCCAGCGACGATCCTGGAAGCTGCGCGGAGTTTTCGAAGCGCCCACTCCAGATCAGCTAGCGCGAAGCGACCGCTCTCCCAATTCGTCACCGCCTCTTCAACCCGCAGGCAATCGAGATCGATCGTCACGTAAATATTTTTGCCAGCGAGACCTTTCGAAAACTCTTCAAAGTGCTCGCGCCAATTATCGCGCAAGATTGCACCCTTGCGCTGTCTGTCCTTCATGGGCCGATCGTTCGCCCACGGATGCACGTCAAGGAATCCGGCGCGTTCCGCGCGGCGGTTGCCGAAAATCTGATGTGGCCACCAGCATTCAAAATTGCCGCAACCCCAAACACTCGCGCGCGGCACATTTGGAAGTTCCAGCGCGCGATTGATCCATCCACCGCAGGCCCATTTCGGCGGCCGCACATCCCAATCCGGATGGTTGTCGAATGAAACGAGAACGATCGGTTCGGTGACGCTGCGCAACCGGAGGGCGGTCAAATAATGAAAATCTCCCGATCCATACAGCAGAAACGCAGCCGCCAGATTTCTCTTGTGCTCGCGATAGAATTGTTCGACTAGCCGTGGCGGCGCGGAAAAACGCAAGCCCGGCCCCCAACTTTGCGCGTCCACCGCAGGAATGCCGCCCGATTCGTTAGGCCACGCGTCGTCGAGATTGAGATGAAGAGCGCGATTGATCAAAGATCACCGGTGCGCGGCTGGGAAAACCTCAGCATCGGCGGCCTTGGCAACACGGAGGTTTTCCTCCGCTTCCTTGTAGTCCGGATTTCGCCGCAGCGCTTCATTGAATTGGACCACGGCCTGGGAAACCTGACCCTGAGCGAGATACACTCTGCCCAGACTATTATAGGCAACTGTCAACTCCGGGTCGGCGCGAAGGGCGGCCAGATAACATGCCTCGGCTTCCTTCAGGTCGCCTTTTGCAGAAAGCGCGTCCGCCAGGCGAAGCTCAGCGTCCGGATAATTCGGCTTGAGCCGGAGAACAGCCCGCAGCTCGCTGATGCATTCATCGTTTTTGCCGAGTGCCGCAAGAAATGCTGCGTAACTATAATGTGCATCCGCCGATATCGGATTCAGGCGTATACCCGTTTCGAAGTGAACAGCGGCCTCGTCGTTGCGTCCGATCCGTTGCAGCAGATTCGCGTACATGAGATGAAAATCGCCGTTGTTCGGTTGAAGCCGCAACGCCGCTTCCATGTGAGGGAGTGCTGCATCGAATCTGGCTTGCCCACCCAGTGCATCGCCAAGGTTCAGATGTGCTTCCGCGTAATTCGGATTGAATTGAAGCGCGGTCTTGTACTGTTCAATCGCTTCGTCCAACTTGCCCTGTTTTTTTAAAGCCGACCCGTAATCGAAATGCGGTTTTGCGCCGTCGGGAACATCCTCGGCCACCCATGCCATTCGTTGCACTTCGGGAACAGCCAGATGGGTTTGCCAAAACCAGAGTGCACCGAGTGGAAGGACGAACACACCTGCCCACTTCAAGCCGTGCCATGCCCAGCCTGGCAAGAGTCCGCCGAGCGATACGTCAGCGGTGCCGCCAGCAAGCCCGAGCGATTGACGCGTCGAACGCTCGCGAACTTTCCAAATAAATCCGTCGTAGTAAAAATGCAGCAGCGTGGAAGCGGTTACTACGCCCGTGAGGATCCGTTTGACCGTGTCCATTCCGATATGCGCATTGATGTACGAAACCGAGCCGTAGGCCAAAACGAGGCCCACATAAAGTCCGATCAGCGAACCGCTCCTTCGGAACACGAATCGCATGAACCCGCCAATGTTGCTGTCTTTCTCGACACGATTGCGGTTATAGATCCAAACGAGCGACAGGTATTGCACGTCGTGGAAAACTTCAAATAGCGCGATGCCTACGAGGATGTTTGAGACGAGATTGTTGCAATACCACCAAAACGCGATGCTGGTGACCAGCAATCCGAGTTTCACCGGATTCGGACGGCTTCCACAAAACCGACACAAAAATGGCTGCGCCTAAAATCGCGTTCTGCCCCAGCTGCACAACCGAGGGAGGGATAAATGGCCCCCCACACATGTAATACGTGTCCAGGGTGTCGCTTAGCCGATACGGCGAAAGTGCCACCGCAGTGGCAAACCAGATCAGACACATCGCGAAATCGAGCCGGCGCGTCAGCCTATCGAATGTTCCCGTTTTCGCGTCGTAGATGCGGCAAAAGCCGTACGTCTGCATCAATCCATGCCAGACACCCCAGAAGAAAACGACCAGCAAAATTCCTTTGAGGTCCCACCAAAAGAACGCGACACAAATTACGAGCAGAAACAACGGCGCCAAAATGAAACGCCACCTGAAACGTTCGAACAACGCGCGATCGCCGTAAGCGCGGATCATGCCCGGCAGGTGATGACCCATCGCGCCGAACGCAGCGACGAAGAGATAAATGTCCTGCGGACTCCACCTGGCCTGGGCCAGCGCAAAGGCAGGAATCAGCAACAGCGGTGTTCCAACGTACAAAACCAGGTCGCGCCACGAATCCAGTATCCACAGCTTCGGCCTCGCCCCGACAGTATTCGGGGGCGCAGACGGAACAGTTTGCAGACGTGAAAACGCGGGCACCTGCTGCATGATTTCGGGTGTTAAGTGTTCCGTAAAACCACGGGAAAATCAATTCGCTTTATGCCCAAACCTCTGACTCAGACAACCCTCCGTGCGCGCAACTCCAGACTCACGCGCGAAGAATTAAGTGGCACCGTGAACAAAACCCAGAGGCAAGAACTTAAAGAACACGAGCAAGAACGCGATTTCTTTTGCATGGTCAGCGACGCATTCCGCGTGTTCGCACACCGCTCATCGGTCATGCTCGGCAGTGCCTGGGCATTTAGCGGGGCCGTACTGGTCATTCTTGTTTGGATCGTGACTGGTCCGACGTTTCATTTTTCCGATACATGGCAACTCATCATTAACACCGCCACCACCGTCGTGACCTTCCTGATGGTGTTTTTGATTCAGAACACGCAGAATCGTGACGCCAAAGCGATGCACCTGAAGCTGGACGAGCTTATCCGTGCGCTCAAAGGAGCGCGCAACCAACTTGTCGATCTCGAAGATTTATCCGACGAAGACCTAAAGAAACTCGAAAAACAATTCCAGCGCATGCGCAGGCGAGCCGAGAATGATGGAAGCGCTTCGCGCCACGTCGCGCCTGCCGAACACGCTGAGAGCGCGCATTAGACAGAGGCGCTAATTGCTGCTTTCGACAGTAATTTTTTCGTCAGCCAGTTTGTCCTGGCTGACGGCGCGCACATTCCACTCACCGGCGGCGAGCTGCCAGAAAAATCGGCCGTCCCGGGCTGGCGAAACTCGCACTCCATTCACAAACCACTCTACGTCGTTGGTGCAAGCTGCCGTGAGCTCGACCATCTGTTGTGACGGTGGCAATATAGGATCGATCTGATACTGAGCGTTCGGCGGCGGACTTGTGATTCGAAACTCCGATCGAACGTGAGCGCCGATCGCATTATCACGGCTTGCGCACCAGCGTGCGTACGCGTCGGGCAAGATTAGTTTCCTGTCGTTTGCAAAGTAGTCTGCCGAATTATCGTGCGGCTCTGTTCCGGCCAGGAATAGCTCCTGTGTTGTCGCGTTGCTAAAGCGAGATGGCAGCAAGCCGGTCATTTTGCAGATCTCGCGTCGCACGAGTCTAGCATTCTCCACGGGTGCATCGAGCGGATGATCGCGCCTGAGCAATTCCTGCATAATGGCCGCCCATAGGGGCGTGGCTGCGCGGACCGCGAACGTGTCGCGCATTGGATGTCCATCGAAATTTCCCGCCCAAACGGCGACCGTATGTTCTTTATCAAATCCAACGGTCCAAGTGTCGCGGAAGCCGCTGCTGGTTCCGGTCTTTGCCGCCACGCGTTCGTCCAACGCGAGCGGCGAATGCAGTCCAAACGTTTTTTGGCGCGCATCGTTATCGCACAAAATATCTGTGACGATTGCCGTCGCCTCTCGCGATGCGATTCGCATTATCGGTTGATGTTCCGCCGCCAAAAACTTCGCGCGCATCGCCGTGCCGCCACGAGCCAGTCCGGCATAGGCAGCCGCGAGATCAACGAGACGCGTCTCGGCATTTCCCAAAACAAAACCGGCGCCATAATCGGCAAGGCCCTGTGGAAAATTGAAGCCCCACTTTTGCAGTTGATAGAACGTTGGGCGCGCACCGAGCTGGCTCAGTACAAAAACGGCCGGGACATTCAGCGAACAACCGAGCGCTTCGCGCAGGCGCACCGGCCCAAAATAATGATGACTGTAATTTTGTGGATCGTAATCGGCGTATTCATTGCGAATTGCATCGGGCGTGTCCGGCAGCAAGCTCGCAGCGGTGAACAGCCGTTTATCGATCGCGTCGAGGTAAACGAACGGTTTCAACGTCGATCCACAACTGCGCGGCTGCATTGCGCCGTTAATCTGCGACACAGCGTAATTCTCGGAGCCAACCATGGCGCGGATTGCGCCTGTCGCATTTTCGACGACCACGGCGGCGGCTTGCGTGATGTCGTGCCGGTTTAACGCCGATAAATGCGAGCGAACCAAACGTTCGATGGTTGGCTGCAAATCGAGGTCGAGGGTCGTTCTCACCGTGCCACCCAGTCGCGGATTTCGCGCCACGACTGCATCCACAAAATGCGGCGCTAAGCGCGGCGGATCCGAGCGCACGATTTTCGGCGGCTCTACAAGCAGCGATTGCTGATCGCGTGTGATAACTCCCAAATCGGTAAGCCGCCTAAGCGATCGCTCGTATTTGCGATTCGCTTCCTCCGGGTGCCGCCACGGATTGAATCGGGTCGGCGCCTGCGGCAAACCGGCCAGGAAAATTGCTTCGCTCAAAGTGAGATCGCGCGCCGGTTTTCCAAAGTATGCGCGAGCGGAGGCCTCGGGACCGATTCGGCGATTTCCGTAGCTGCTTCGATTCAAGTATTCCGACAGAATTCGCTCCTTACTCCAGCGCCGTTCCAGTTTCCAGGCGACCATTGTCTCGTAGAGTTTGCCGCACCAACTGCGCTGCTTACGACCAGCCGCCAATTTCACGAGCTGCTGCGTGATCGTCGATGCGCCCGAGACGATCCGGTGCGATCGCAGATTGCGTGCGCATGCGGCAATGCTCGCGCGCCAATCAATGCCGCGATGGTCGTAAAACCGCCTGTCTTCCAGTGCCACGGTTACACGCGGTAACCACGGGCCCATTTGCTCCAACCCGACCGGAAATTGGGAGCGCGCTTCGGGCGACGCGAGCTCCGCTATCTCACGGCCGCGGCAATCCAGCAGTGTTAAAGTTCCGAGAGGTGGTTTTGGGAGTTCAGCTGGGATTGGCAGAAGCCAGAGGGCTGCAATCGCGCCTGCAACGACCACTACGACGCAAACGACCAAAAAGCATGGGCGCAGAGTTTCTGGGGATCGCAGGCTGCCAGCCTGCATGTTTCGGCAGCTTGCCGAGATGGGGAAATCCTGCGCAGTCTGTGAGTTTGGATCGCGTGAATGTTGCCGGCAGGGCTGCTGGCAACTACAGGCCACCGGCCTGTGCTCCTCAGAGAAACGCGAGACGTGTGCGTTCCGCGGAATTAATCGGCGGAGATTACGCATACGCTTGAGGGCGACAGCCCGGAGAAACGGCTGTCGTACATGGGCGCGACTTGGGTAGCGGGCCAGCGGAAAGTGCCTGCCGCGGTTGCGCGCGCCAGAATTGAGTAGGTGCCCGAGCCAGGATCGACCGTGTCAAAGTAAAGAAGCGCCGACCGATCGCGCATCTCGGAGTACGATAGTCCGAGCAAGCGATCCTGCGGGTCCGGCGGCGGCAATTGGTAGAATTTTCCCACGAGCGCAAGATTCGGATTCACGACTTCCACGCCCGCAGGCAGCGCATCCTCGAGGGCCACGAAATTCTGAAGCTTGCGCGTATTCAGCCGGTACGTGATGAGCAGTTGATCGCCTAATTTCAATGGTGCATTCGGAGTGCCGACGCGCGTTGCGTCAGTGAGATTTTTTACGACGCGCTCAATGCGAAATCCGCGATCCACCCGGTCAGTATCAACGTCGGTGGTCGAATATTCCGCCTGCATCAGAAACGTGAGAGCGCCCTGATTCAAGCCCTTGATCGCGAGGTCATCCTCCATTTTGCGATCGACCCATGCAGCCGAGCGGCCATTTTTGGAAATTACGCTCGGCGGCGGCTGCGGCGCATTCAGTCCTGGCGTTGTATCGGCGCCGAGCATCGATTTGAACGCCAACAGGAGCCAGAGATTTTCCTGCGTCGAAAGCGAACCCGCGTTGTCCATCAACTTGGACATGCGTTCGCGCGCCTGTTGTTTCCTTTGCTTCGTCCACGTTGGTGGCGCGATCACGTTGAACGCGAATGCGCGCATCGCCTCGGCGCGAGTGATCGACGTGAACGTGGCTGGATTAAATGCGCGCTCTTTGATTGGCTTGTCGATCTCGCGGAGAAGTTGCTGCTGCTCGCGGGCCATGATGTTTTGCTGATGCAGCGCGATCGCGAGCAACGCGCGATCCTCATCGCTGCCTTCGTTGCGATGCAGATAGAGCTCTTGCGATTCGTTTCGGTAGTCGTCGCCGTTTTTCGATTGCGTGAGTACAAAAAGCGCGAAGCATTTTTCAAACCGTGACGTTGGCAGTTGGCCTTTCACGATTTTCTTTACCACCCCTCCAAGTTTCTCTTGCAAATCGGAGGGCGGCTCAAAACCCGCATCGACCCATTCGTTGACGGACCAAAGCGCCTGGCAGGTGACAAAGCCGTTGCCTATAGTACCGCTTGGCCAATAGGGAAGCATGCCGTCCTCCAGCAGCGAGTCGGCATACTGCTTCATCCCGCGCTCAAGCGTGGCGCGATATTCGGCATCGCGTTGCTGAAAATCTGGCAGATAAGCCAGCAGGTTTGCGAGCAAACTGTAGCCGAGAAGTTTCGTCGAAATTTGTTCAAAGCAGCCGTGCGGGTACTCCAGGATTACCGGAAGCCCCGAGATCTGTGGCAGCCACGGCGACGTTGAAATCGTTGTGGTGAATTGCCCACGGCCACGCGTCCATGCTTGGGGCATCGCGCGGTGAGCATCGAACTGCGGACCGCTGAACAAGCCGGCCACGCTTTCCTTTCGTATAATCGTTGGCGCTTGCACCGGAATCGAGATCTCCACTGCGTCCGACATCTGCTTATTTGAATTCGAGACGGCTTCAAAGCGGACCTTTGTCGCCGTCAATTCGGGATCGCTGACTTTTGCCTTGAAGCGAAATACCGTCGGCGCATCGCGCTGCGCAGACTGGCTTGTCACATCTCCACC